>Ga0114129_10014530_pt1 | contig 11220 bp, 10 predicted proteins | sample RhiMetdeltSRZDD1_FD_80071 | JGI IMG/M metagenome (GOLD analysis project Ga0114129, IMG submission 80071) | Populus rhizosphere microbial communities from Tennessee, USA - Rhizosphere MetaG P. deltoides SRZDD1 (version 2) (version 2) | ecosystem: Host-associated > Plants > Roots > Rhizosphere >... | reverse complement strand
CGTCAATCCTGCACAAGTAACACCCAACACACGGCCACCCGTCGCCACAAAGTCTCCGCTACTGGACTTTTCCGTTCCGGCATGAAAAACCTGGATATCATCCGGCTTCAAGTCACCTAACCCGTGAATGACGGCTCCGCTGTCGTGTTTTCCCGGATATCCTCGGTTTGCGAGGACCACACAAGCGGAAGAACCTTCAGTCCATTGCACGTTTGTCATAGCAAGACTACGTTCTCGGGTCGCTCGCAGGATCGTCAAAAGATCACTCCTTAATCTCACGAGAATGGCTTGCGTCTCGGGATCACCAAAGCGAACGTTGTATTCCAGCACTTTTGGTCCATCGGCAGTTAACATTAATCCGAAGAAGAGCACGCCTTTGAATGGGAATCCTTCACGTTGCGCACCTTCCAGCGTGGGTTCGATAATCTCCGAAATCACTTGCTCTAAAGTACCGGCATCGAGGATCGATGAATCCGTGATACTGCCCATGCCACCGGTGTTCGGACCCGTGTCATTCTCACCGATGCGTTTGTGGTCACGGGCCGGAGGCATTAATACGTAATCGCGCCCATCGGCGAATACTAAGACCGACGCCTCTCTTCCCACTAAAGCTTCCTCAATCACGAAAGGCTTGTCCGATGTTCCGGCGAGTCCACTGCCAGCCAGCTCACTGATTCCCTTCTCCGCTTGACTCTGAGAATTAGCGACTATGACTCCTTTGCCGGCAGCTAACGCACTGGCTTTAATTGCAACGGATTGGCCCAGTGACGTGACTTTGCGCGACCGCACGATGTCCAAGGCTTCATTTGGCGAATTCGCGATTCTGTAAGCTGCTGTGGGTATTCCGTTGCGCGCCATAAATTCCTTAGCAAATGCCTTACTGCCTTCCATCCGCGCCGCAGCAGAATTTGGCCCGAACACGTTAAGTCCAGCACCTTCAAATGCATCCACCAAACCTGCAACCAATGGGCCCTCAGGACCGACGATCGTCAGGTCAATGCCTTCGGATTTAGCAAACTGGACAAGCGCCGCCTGTTCAGTTGGCTGGATCGACACACAGCGAGCCATTTCGGCGATTCCACCGTTTCCCGGACTACAATAGATTTCAAGCTGCGGATTTGTTCGCCTCAAGGACCACACAATCGCGTGTTCCCGGCCGCCTGATCCTATGATGAGCGTTTTCATACCCAATACGAATTAATGAAGTCTTGCCAATTGCGGATTCAAAATGGAACTGATTGGACTGCCACGATCCATTCGAAATCTCCGGATTGTTGGAACCGCGGATGCTTGCACGTGGCCGGGGGAGTGTCAAGTTTGAGAAAAACCTCCTAGTTTTCCTTGACACATTTTCGTCATAGTTATACTTTTCCCAGCAATTTGGAAGGGCTTCACTCCTTTTCGCCCAACCAAATGACCTTCCACGAAACAGAGAAACATTCCTAAGCCCGCCAGGCGGACTGATGACTGAGTGAGCGACCCGAGGGAGAAAGTCGAACATGTCACAGCTAGAACCCGCGACCGAAGTTCTAATGACACCGGAAACTGAACACCAGGATCGCGCAATCAAGTGCGTAGATTGCGGCGAGGACTTTATCTGGACGGCTGGAGAACAAGTATTTTTCCACGACAAGGGTTTGAGAAATGAGCCAAAGCGTTGCAAGCCTTGCAAGCAGGCAAAAAACGAACGCCTCGCAGCGATAGCTGCCGCACAATCCTCAGGGGTTCGTCAGCGTATAGAAGTTTCTGTGCAATGCGCGCAATGTGGACAGCAAACGACAGTTCCGTTTTATCCCTCTCAAGGACGACCAGTATACTGCCGTTCATGTTTCCTTGCCGGGAGGAACTCCGAGTCCGATTCACAACTCGTGTAACTCAAAAATTAACCGCCAACATGCACTATTGGACGGCGATTAGGATCTTTTTCTGCCTGTCTTAAAACCTCATGCGTCACGGGCGCCGTGTCACCTTCGCCGAACGCTATGTACTTGAGCAAGTAGCTAAGCGGATTACCCTCGCTCCAGCCGAAATACACGTGTGGTAACTTGCCGGTCTCGTCACGAAGAAACAGCAGAAACGCCGCAATAGCATTAGGCACGGCCGGCGATTCCGCGCGCAACACCTTGAATCCATCAACCCTTTCACCTCGGATGCGCAGAACGCCGGAGAATTCAGAAGCATCGCCCGGCGTAACTTCAAAAAACAAGATTGGCTCGCCTGAGGGGATGTGATTATCTGTGCGCTTCTCTCCTTCTTTCAATTGATATTCATTTGCATCGCCGCGATCGCAACGATTGGTTATTATTCGAATAGTTCCACGCGCCGCCTCGCGTATGAATTGCCGAGCTTGATCATCCAACTCAACATGCTCGACTCGCAATTCCGTCGTTCTCCACACTCTGGAGATGAGTGACATTCCCACTATTGTCAGTATGAAAAACGAAGCGATCTTTATTCCCTCAGGACGTTCGAATATATTAACGATCGTCGTGTAAGCAAATATCAGCGAGATTGCGAGATAAACTTTCCAGTTCTGATTTTTTCGATACGTTGCGAGCGTCACAGCAATTGATGCAGACGTAATTAGAACCAGCACACCAGTGGCGTACGCGCCTCCCTGGGCGTCAACATCTGCACGAAAGATCAAAGTAACAGCGAATGCAATTACTCCAAAGACTAAGACCAACGGCCTGGTCGCGCGGGCCCACTCAGGGGCCATTCCATAACGCGGCAGATACCGGGGGACGATGTTCAGTAGACCAGCCATTGCCGAGGCTCCCGCGAACCAGAGAATAGATATCGTGCTAATGTCATATGCCGTCCCAAAAATATTTCCAAAAAAATTGTGAGCGAGATATGCAAGGGCGCGACCATTCGCTTCGCCGCCTTCACTGAATTCGTGCGCTGGTATCAGCATCGTCGTTACGAGACTGCTCGTAATCAGCATCACGCTCATGATCGAAGCAGCGGTCGTCAACAGTTTCTGCGTGTTCCTGATTCGACCTTCCAACAGAGCCTGCGTTCTTGGGGCAGGAATTCGTCCCGTACGGGTTGAATGAATACTCTCCCAGTCTTCCCCACTCAAATCCTTGTCGCCACGCACCAATGGCATCACGGCAACGCCGGTTTCAAACCCTGACAACCCCAGGGCCAATCTCGGGAATAGGACAAGAGAAACTAAAAATATCAACCACACGTTTCCGTGAACCTTGGGATGATGCAGCATCGCCTGCTTCCATTCGGCGAATGTGTGCGGGTGTATGAGCACGTGGTATAACCCAAAGGCAACAACCACGACGTTCAGGAATAAGTAAACAAACACCAGGAACACTGCGATGCCAATCGCTTCCTTAAACCCTTTTATGAAGATTGCCGCGAGAATGGCGATGAGGGCCAAAGTCAAATAGACCTGGTGCTTTAGGATTTCAGGTGTGAATGGATTTTCAATGATGTGAGCTGTGGCGTCTGCTGCTGATAGCGTAATCGTGATAATGAAATCAGTTGCGACGAACCCTAATAAAACGAGAACGAACAGCTTTCCCTTCCAGCGCGAAAGCAGATGCTCGAGCATTGAGATCGAACCTTCGCCATGTGGGCTCTCTTCGGCTACACGTTTGTAAACGGGCAAAGCGCCAAATAGTGTCAGCAGAACGAGGAAGAGTGTTGCTATGGGCGAGAGGGCGCCGGCAGCAAGAAACGCTATACCTGGTTGATAACCGAGCGTCGAAAAATAGTCGACGCCCGTCAAACACATCACCTGCCACCATGGGTGCTGGCGTGGGCCGCCGGCTTGATCCTGGTGTGCGGTTGATTCCCTGCTGCCCTTAAAAAGCCAGAGCTTGAACAGTCGCCTTGATCTCTGGAAAAGAGCCATCTTGGCCGCTGATTATTTGGGTCGAACGCCCTCCGTTGGTCTCTGGTTCTTAATTCCGACGAATTCTACGCCGATCATTTGTGACGTCAATCCCTGTTTGATAGACGATTGTAGAATTTGAAAAACCAAATCAGGATACAAGGGGCAAAAAAGCGGGCGGGGGCCTCCCACAGCCCCCACCCTAAGGCCACGTGTCCTCACCCCACGCGACCACTTCGTTCACCGGGGAGGTGAACGCAGTGGGATTATGCTACAGTCCGACTAAACTTTCAACCGCTTGAATAAAGCTAAAATGCGGATTTTTTTCGTCAAAACTGAAGGTTTATTGGTTGGGTTGGCTGTAAGGAGTGCTCGAAATATGTTTGTTAATTATTTCGATGATGCCGACCCGGCGCCAAACGTAGATCGCAGTTTGCCTGTGCCGTCTGGAACAACTGCAGCACTCTCTTCCGTGCCTTTTTTGGCATCGAGATCCGCCATCGCGACAACGATCAGAAGCGCAGTTACTCCAAGCGTTGCGAGAATATAAAGGAGAGCCGTTCGCTCCCAATAGATCAGGGCTATGACTACTAACGCAAGCAAACCTGTCCAAACCATTGTGATTGTTTTTCGGCGGCGGCGTTCGCTCGCCTGATTTCGTGAACTCATCGTACTCCGTTTATTGAAATGAAAATTCCGAGTAGCAATCGCCACTCACTTAGTAAATTACTCGCGTAGGCAAAGCTGCGCCCATGCTACTAAAAACGTTCGTAAGGCTACCAGACACTGCGCCTATCAGCGTGGTTCCAATTCTCCCTTTGGAGAACATCCCCGCTTCAGGCACATCGACCACGTCATAGGCCTGAAGCACAAAATCTGGCTTTTGGTTCTTCCGAATGGCGGCAAAATCAACCTTAATAATCTCCTGATCAAGCGAACCCGGTTTTTGTCGATACACGCGAACGTCTTCTTGCTTCGCTTCTTTCCTTAACCCACCAACCATTGCAATTGCACGACTGATCGTAAGTTGTTCGCGCATGTAAACTCCCTGCGGGGCAACAACGCTTCCTGTGATGTAAACGGGGTCACCTTCTGTAACCAACACATAGTCGCCGGGGCGGATGATCGGGTTGGCTTCAGGTTTACCTGCCTTAAGATCTAATACCTTCACGATCTGCAATGGGATTTTCAACGCGTCGATTGGTAATGCTTCCTGTTCCTCACCGGGTTCGGGACACATCAGCGGTTCAGTGTGCAAGATCTGAATCGTTCCAGACGCACGCTCTGTGAACCCACCTGCTACTGCCATGAGTTCATTCAAGCGGACTTTACGCTGCATCTGAATACGTGCGGGCTGCCGGACTGCACCTGTGATAGTAGCCGGCTGGCGACTCTTGCGTTCGGTTAATCTGACGCTGATCTGCGGGTTTTTTAAGTACTTCGAATAAGCTGCTGCAATGTCCTTTTGGACTTGCTTCTCCGTTCGACATTTGGCCGGAATAGGTGATTCCAAAAAGGGTAATGAACTGAGGTTTCCGTCACTGTCGACTTCAACCATTGCGTTGAGATCCGGTTGCGCAAAGACGCGAACATCCAATACGTCACCTGGTCCCAATTTGTAGTCTCTTATGCCCTGATTATCCACACCGGGACTCTGTTGAGTAGCGGCGGGTGGCGAAGCCGGCTCCTGGGCCAAACCCCAACCGCCACTAAGCGAACACACGATCAATGTCGAAATCAGAAGGAAACTAACTCTCATATTCAGGCCTCTTTAATCGGCAGCAGCACAGGGGCTTGGGGGGAACTACCAGTCAACTGTATGTGCACTTCGGGACGTGATCTACAACAAAACTCGTTTACAGGCTAAGCAGTTCCATCGGTGCGGCTGGTCGTACGCCGTCGTTTACGACTTTTACGACCGGTTCCAGGGACGGCAAAGCCTCTGAACAACAGGTTACAATGATCGCATAAAAGATTATGTATGCCAAACAACCGAAGCAACAGCGGGGTAGGCTTGTAACCACGCCGGACACGAGAACTGCCACACTTCGGACATCGTTGAGAGATCACTCTGGGGTACGCCCGCCTCCATTCCTTTCGGGTTCGTGTGAATCTTCCCCAGGTGATTTCAATTTCGCGCGCAGGCCTTCGATTTCTCGATTGATTCGTTCCTCACCAGCCTTGCGCACCTCGTCGTTAACAGTCTCTCTGTTCAGATAGAATAGTGCGTCTTTGTAACGATCGATTGCCCGTTTCAAGTGGCCTTTGAAGGCAGATCGTTCCGCCAGTTCCACCCAGTGCGCCACCTTCACCGAAGCAATATATTCTTTTATGGCCAGCGCTGATTCATTCAATTCAGGATCATCAGGGTAATTCTTTAATGCTGAGTCGAGTGAATCCAGCGCCCGGTTCGCAGTCTCGATTTTGTCGGAAGTCCGTGCGCGCTGCTGCGCTTCGCGCGTTAACAAAACTGTCGTATCCCTCGCCCAGGTAAGCATGTGGTGCTTCTGCAACGCGCGGACTCGCTCCTGGCCGGCACGAATTGCGACACTTTTCTCATTTGTAACGCCTGACCGTAATGCATCGTCGGCACTGGCCAAGTAGTCGTTGCACAGGTGGAATACTTCCAGGTGCAAGTCCGGATGAGCACCAGAAGCATCGGCCTCGATCGACTGTTTCTGAATGGCGCGCAATGCCGCAGATAGCACCGAGCTCGATTGAGATTTGCCGGACGAATAGCTTGAACGCTTTCTATCGCCTGAATTTTCAGCGATCCCGTTCTCCAGCAGATAGCGCGTCCAAGCGCGGCGCATTACCACTTCGCGAGCTGATAAAGCGACCAGAAGGACAACACTTGCCGCAAGACCGGCAGGCAACCATGGAGCTTCATCGCCGCCAGTGACAAGCATCCACCAAAGTCCAAAGAAAAGCGCGAGCGCTGCCAGTATCGCTCCTATCATATAACCCGCGCTGGACGGCATACGGGTTCTGGATTGACGACGACGGCCACTGTCGGACGAGGTTCGGACACTCGAACGGGAACTTCTCGGAAAAACTTCATCAGCCGAGTTGTTGGCCACACTAACCTCTTAAAATTCGCTGCTAATACAGTTTCGCGCGAGTTGCTTAGGGCCGCAAAGCCGATCGGAACGGATCTGCGTGACTATAATAGTCAACTTTTTGCAATTCGCCTGTCAATATATGATGGCGGGCCACAAATAGCACCGACTCAAAAAGGAACCGACCAAGATGCATAGCAAAGAGTTCGACGAGAAAGTGGTACTCGTGACCGGGGCGACTTCAGGCATCGGCCGCGCCTGCGCGTTAAAGTTCGCGGCAAATGGCGCCAAAGTTGTTGCCGTGGGTCGCAACCACGTTGCTTTGAAAGCTCTCAGCAAAGAAATTTCGGAGCTCACGGGAACATCCGTAAATGTCATGGCTGACCTGTCGCGCGACGAAGATACCGGCCGCATAGTCGAAGAGGCGCTGCAATCGTTCGGTGGTATCGATGTCCTGGTAAACGCTGCCGGTCATATATCATCCGGCACAATAGAGAACACCACCAATGAGGCTTGGGATTCGTTGATGAACATCAATGTTCATGCGGTCTTCAGGCTAATGCAAAAAGCCCTGCCAAGTATCACCAGCCGGCGCGGCAACATAGTGAATATTTCGAGTGTGACAGGTTTACGGGCGTTTCCCGGAGTCCTCGCGTACTGTGTTTCAAAAGCAGCGGTGGACCAGCTTACTCGTTGCGCGGCGCTCGAGCTGGCCGGCAAAGGAGTGCGCGTAAATGCAGTCAATCCTGGCGTCGTCGTCACCGAAATCCACAAACGCGGAGGGATGAGTGAAGCGGAATACGCTACCTTCCTTGAACGGTCAAAGCAGACCCATCCACTGGGCAGAGTCGGTGAAGCGTCAGAAATTGCCGAGCTGGTGTTTTTTCTCGCTTCCGACCGCGCGGCGTGGATTACTGGAGCGACATATTCAATCGACGGTGGGAGAGGTCAGACTTGCGCTCGCTAACCGTCTTGTAAGCGCCCGTCCTAATTAGTGAATTGTACTAGGAGCCGCGCTGATAATGTCGTTATACTGCGGCGACGCTTGACTGAACGCGTCTACGAAGGTGGGTAACGCAAAATGATCAACGATCCGCGGCCATCTGGTATAGCGAACGCCAACCTCACGCCCCCTTCAACAATTCGAAGCTCGGGTCACACCACTGTGATCAAAATCGCGATTGGCCTGGTCGCTCTTTTGATCGCACTGCTGTTGGGACTCATCGTCATTCTGCTGATAGGCATAGAGACTGGACCAATAGGCCTGTTAATTGGATTAGTCTCAGCAATGATTCCCGTACCTCTATATGTCCTCCTCGTGCTCTGGATTGATCGGTATGAATCTGAACCGCTGTGGATGTTAGCGACTGCGTTTTTCTGGGGAGCATTTGTGGCGGTGTTCTTCGCATTCATTGTAAACACCGCCAGTGGTCTCATAGTCCAGGTACTGACGCAAGACACTAGTGTCGCGCAAGCATTCAGTGCCGGCATCTCGGCACCAATCGTTGAAGAAACCGCCAAAGCTCTCATCCTTTTCGTCTTCTTTTTTTGGAAGAAGGATGAATTCGATGGTGTGGTCGACGGTGTCGTCTACGCAGCCATGGTTGGCCTCGGATTCGCGATGACCGAAAATATTCAGTACTACGGTAAGGCCCTGCAAGGTGGTGGGGGTCAGCTGACAGTCGTCTTCATCATGCGAGGAATGCTCGCTCCTTTTTCACATCCTCTGTTTACCAGCATGACAGGGATCGGACTTGGCCTGGCGCGTCAGGTGAGGAACGGGTTTGTAAAAGTTGTCGCTCCAATCCTCGGCCTCATAGTGGCCATTGTCATGCACAGCATCTGGAATGGTTCGGCAATTATTTTCGGATTCGTTGGGTTCCTGCTGACATATATATTGATCATGATTCCGATGTTTCTGATTACGCTGGTAGTAATTGTCCTGGCACTTAGGCGAGAAGGACGTGTCGTTCGAGAATTCCTGCTGCCAGACTATCAGCGCGGGTTACTCACACCGGAGGAATATAATCAGCTGTGTTCCGTCCGCGGCAGGATGGGCGCGTCCTTCAATGCCTTCTCCAGAGGCGGTTTAGGACATTGGCGTGCATGCAGGCAGTTCAATCAGATTGCCAGTGAATTGGCTTTTCATCGCAGCCGAATATCACGCGGGATTGGAGCTCAAGCTCCGGACGTACAAGAAAGAGAAGCAGCATATTTGCAACTTCTGCACGATCTAGCGAGTCGCTTGCGCGCCGGCTAATTAGGTTATGACGTTAATTCTGTAGGGGCGTCCCTCCGTGGCGGCCCTGTCGTAGCGAGCGCTCGTCCTAAAGAAAAACCTGGGCTCCGACGTAAGGACGCCAATATAAAGTTACGTCCTCGCTCCTTTTCTTAGTGTTGGCTTATACTATTCCCGGTCGCCGCATGGGCCTTTCACCCGAGCTAGCGCGTGAAAATTCAACTCCTACCCAGTACATTCGATGGCCATGGCCGCGCTACACTCGATCAGCGGCTTACGTGCTTTCTCATTGATGAGTGCGTAGCCATTGATGCGGGAAGCATCGCGATCGCTCTGACGAGCGATCAGCGAGACCGCGTACGTGACATTATCGTCACCCATCCTCACATGGACCATATCGCCAGTCTGCCGATTTTCATCGATGATCTATATGCGACGTTGCGTGAGCCAATCCGAATTTATGCGACGCCGGAAGTGATCGATCTGCTTGAGCGCGATATCTTCAACTGGAACGTTTACCCACGCTTTTCTGGTCTTACAAACGACTATGGCCCGGTAATGAAATACGTCCCCATTCCAGTGGGCCAGCAATTCCAAGTGGCCCACCTGACGGTGACAGCTGTTCCGGTGAATCACATCGTACCGACGATTGGGCTGCTGGTTGCTGATGAACACAGTGTGGTTGCATTTAGTTCCGATACTGCTGAAACAGATGAGTTCTGGAATATGGTTAATCAGGCGAAAGGAGTAAATGCTCTTTTGATCGAAGCATCCTTTCCAAACGATATGGCTAAACTTGCGGAAGTGTCGCGTCACTTTACGCCTGCGACGCTTGGGCACGAATTGAAAAAGCTTAGCCACAATGGCCTCGACATACTGGCTGTACACCTCAAGCCCGCTTACCGCCAAACAATCATTCAAGAACTTGATGCGCTTCAGATATCGAAGCTGGGAGTGATGGAACCTGGTAGGACCTATTCCTGGTAGTTCGCCGCAAAAAGGCACAAAGACACAAAAACAGATAGGCCGTAAGAATCAGCTCTTGAGAGCGAACACCTTGATTCTTTCTTATCCATTTTTCGCTTTTTGCGCTTTTTTGTAGTTAGTGATTATTGTGGCTGCAACCGCTCAAACTCATTCTCAGCGTGTTCGCCCGCTACGCTATCCAACAAAACTCGTCCGCTCGGCAGGATTTCTTTCACACGAAAAGTACGCTGATCCCGGTCCCTTCCAGGCATGATTTCCGCTCGAAAAGTCACTGACATTCCCGGCCTCGCCCAGACGTCAGCTTTTCTCTTGCTAGAGGTTGTGTTTCTTCGCGCCACCCGTTTTTTCTTTGTAAAATACGCGCCAGCTGCGCCCAACGCACCGGCGGCCATTACTGCGCCACCCAAAATTCGCTTGGTGCGCTTTTTCATTACCTGGCTTCGCAAAGAGGATCTAGTCGGGCGGTAATTGTAGGTAACCCGCTGAGGGCCCGTTCAGCATTAAGGGGAGTGAAATGCGTCCATTCAGCCGGTACGCCGTTCTCGGCGAAGATTGCCTCGACCGGGCATTCCGGCACGCAGGCATCACAGTCGATGCACGTTTCGGGATTTATTACCAACATATCATCATCGAGGTGAAACGCTTCAACAGGGCAGACCAGCGCGCAATCGGTATAGCGACAGTTGACGCAAGGTTCAGCAACGACGTAGGTCATTTGTTAATGTCTCCGTAGAAGATTTGAGATTGAGTGGATGGCCAGGGTTCAACTAGCTCCCTCAGAACCGTCAAGTTTCATTGCAAATATAATTAACCACGAGTGCAGAGGTTTTGGAAAGTGCGGATCAAAGGATAGCGTTAGTTTGGCTTCCCCCACTTATGCACGGGCACGCTCCGAGAATTCGTAGAATTGCAAATCAGTGTCAGAGCGCGAGTGTTGCGACGCGGCAAGTCCTCACAGATCATAGAACTTCAGATCTTTTGCGATCATTAGCTTAGTTAACAAGATTATTTGCCCCGTGTGCATTGAGAAATGCTCGGTTACGTGAAATACAGCTTCCAGTGCAGTGACGTCGTTCCCTTGG
>Ga0114129_10014529_pt1 | contig 11221 bp, 5 predicted proteins | sample RhiMetdeltSRZDD1_FD_80071 | JGI IMG/M metagenome (GOLD analysis project Ga0114129, IMG submission 80071) | Populus rhizosphere microbial communities from Tennessee, USA - Rhizosphere MetaG P. deltoides SRZDD1 (version 2) (version 2) | ecosystem: Host-associated > Plants > Roots > Rhizosphere >... | reverse complement strand
TGGTCACATCGCGCTGGTGTCGGAGAAGGATCGATGCAACAGGAGTCTGTGCATCGAGCGCAAACGACGGGTTCGAATCGCCGGCGGGCCCGGCCTGATAGCGGGTTCGACTCTGTCGGATGCGCACCGCGGCAAGCGTCATCGTTTCGCCACCATTGCGTTCGACGGTCGCCACGAAACCCACGTCCCGCCGCTCTGCCGAGAGGCCGAACGCCGAATCACGTCCAGCCTCCCACAGCGCATCGGTCGCGCTCGTCGCGACCCAACCGTGCAATCCCGCGGCGATCGGCCCGAGAACGCGATTCCATGCAACGCCCACCGACCGGCTGCGCCACTCGAAGGCGTGACTGCCCGACTCGTCGTTGGTCGATGATGCACCGGTCAGATTCGCAGCGGTCGCCGTCTCATTGGTGTTGTCGTAGAAGAGCACGCGGCCTCTACCACGGAACACCGGCGTCTCGACTTTCGCGACGAGATCGCCGGATTCGCCCCGGAGGTACGACGACTCGCGTTCCGGCGCGATGAAGCCGGGAAAACCCGAGCGGATGCTCACGACATACCCGCTCCCTCGACTCACGAGCGGTCCGCTCAGCGTTAGGCGTGCCTGGGTCGTGCTCAGGCTGCCCTGCGCCGCGAAGCGCGAACCCGGCGTTCGGGTCGTCCCCGCCACGGTGCCTGACAGGGCGTCCGGCAACGCACTCGCGAGCGGGACATGACTTAAGTCGAGTCGCTCGAGCGCGTCCGGGTTCCATGCACTGAACGTCCCGGCCGCGTGATACGGGCTGAAGATGGGGATCCCGTCGAGCAAATAGCCGGTCTGATCGGACGCACCGCCTCGGATGTGCAATCCACTCGGCGACTCGGGACGCATCGCGACCCCTCCACCACCAAGAGCGACGAACGCATCCGGCTCCTCGAGTAGCGGGTGATTGCGAACCGCGTCCAGCGACATACTGCGATCGGGAAACTCGGCGGGACCACTCACCTCCGTGCCGCGCGCCATGACGGACGGGCGAACTCGTACCGGCCGCAACACGAGTGGATCACGACGAAGCGTAATGTCGATCTCGATCTCGCCCTGGCGCGGAACGAGTACGTGAAGTGTTCGTGGCGCGTAGCCGATGCGCCTAACGTCCACGCGCTGCGGTCCCGATGCAAGCGATGTGATCGCGTATCGCCCGACAGAGTCCGAGAGCACCGCCCGGCCGGCAGTCGGGACCGCGACCACCACACCGGTGACCGGTTCACCAGTCTCGCCGTCGCGGATCGTGCCGACGATAGCCGACTGTGTGACCTGAAACGCGAGGAGGATCCCTTTCCCGCCGAACAGCCACACGCTCACATCGCACCTCCGCGTGTGTCATGAACACGAAGCGTCGTTTGCTCATGCTGTGGAGCGTGACGCCGCAGCGCGGACCCGTTCAACATTCCCCGACTCGGCATGGCGGGCAAGCCCACGCGCCACACCGTGTTCGTTCATGGAGGAACGATGTCGAACGTCCAGTGCGCCATCCGGCGTCGCGGGCTCGTCGAGTTGGCTTTCTGCGTCACCGTCGCCTCGCCGCTCGGCATTGCGTACGGGCAGCAGACATTCGACCGATCGCGAGATCGCGGACCAGGTATCCCGACGTCGATGTTCGGGACGTACGTCCAGCGGAAGGAGCTGCTCGTCTACCCGTTCTTCGAGTACTACCACGACAGCGATGCCGAGTACAGCCCTGATGAGTTGGGTTACGGCCTGGATGCGGACTACCGCGGTCGCTATCGAGCGAGCGAGAACTTGATCTTCCTCGGATACGGCTTCTCCGATCGACTGGCAATCGAGCTCGAGGCCGCAGTCATCTCGGCGACGCAAACCAAAGCCGCCGATGACCCATCGACGATGCCGTCCGAGGTAAAGGAGTCGGGTTTGGGTGACGTGGAGAGCGAGCTCCGATGGCGTTAGAATCGGGAGACCGCACGCCGACCCGAAGTCTTCTCGTACTTCGAGACCGCGTTCCCGCTGCAGAAGCAGAAGAAGCTGATCGGAACGCAGGATTGGGAGTTCAAGCTGGGCACTGGAGTCGTGCGAGGCTTCAAGTGGGGAACCGCAACCGTGCGCGCCGCCGTCGAGTATGACGCCGCCGAGGGCACGCTGGCGTTCGGTGAGTATGCGGTGGAATACCTCAAGCGCCTTTCGCCTTCGTTTCGCGTCCTTGGCGCTGTCGAAGGAGAGGAAGATGAGGTGGAGCTGATCACCGAGCTTCAGTGGTTCATTCGACCTAACGTGTTCCTGAAGCTGAACAACTCGTTCGGAGCGACTTCGAAAGCGACGGACTGGGCGCCGGAGATCGGGATCATGTTCTCGTTCCGGTGATCGCTGGAATGTTTCCGACGCCGTGCGTGGAACACTACGTCGCCGATTTTGCGCCGAGCGCGCGAACCTCCCGCAGCACGGTGTCGATTTCCTCTGGGAAGTTCATGATGCCTGCCGCAACGCGCGCGTATGAGACTTTGTACGGCGAGCTGCTCGTGTGGATCTTCTTTTCTCGCAGTCGAAGAGCCACGTCCTCGGCCTTGATCCCCTGGACCTCGAAGCACGAGAGCCCGCCAGACAGCTCCGGGTCGCGCGGCGTGTGCAGCGTGACATTTGGGATCTTCGCGGCGCCTTCGCGAAACGTGGCGTTGAGCTCGCGTACACGCACGGCAATTTGATCTCTGCCGATCGAGCGATGCAGATCCACGGCCGGCTTGATGGCCAGCACATGCTCGTACGCCAGAAATCCGCCTGGCGAAACGAACTTGGCTTGCGTCGGCGGCAGCGGCTTTCGCTCCATCCACGCGGCCCATGGTTCCGGCGCGTCTGGATCGAATGTCGGAATCGTCGGGCGCAACTCGGGCCACACGTCGGTCCGCCCCCAGAGAAATCCTGTCCCACGTGGAGCGAACATCCATTTGTGTGTGCCGGTTGCGAAGAAATCACACCCGAGCTTGGCCGCATCCACGTCCTGATTCCCGAATCCGTGCAAGCCGTCGACGATCAGCAAACAGCGATCGCTCGACGCGCGTCCGCGATTTGCGCGTGCCACCAGTTCCGCGATCTGCGCGATGGGCAGCTTCACACCGGTCGATGAGTGCACCCACGTGACACCGACGGCGCGCGTTTTCGGCCCGATCGCGCGCTCGAGTCTCGCGATCATTTCCGCGGCGTTCGCTTTCGCGCCCTCATCGTAGAGCGCGACGTACCGGACCCCGCATCGAGATCGCTCGGCCGCGAAGCGGATCGACTCGTGGTGTACGTAGTGATCGTGCTCGGTCGTCAGGATCTCCTGGCTGCTCTTGATTCGCAGCCCGTGGTACGCCATGGCGAGCGCCTGCGTCGTATTCGAGGTGAGGCATATCTCGTTCGGCAGTCCACCCACATAGTCCGCGAGTGCCTTCTTCATTGCCGTGAACGGATGGCCTTCGGAGTCGTCGAACGCAGCCTGTTCGATCCATGTCGTGTCGGCGTCGATCTTTTTCCGGTAGAAGTCGATCGCTTCGGCCACCGGCTTCGGATGTGACACGAAGAGGAACGTGGCCATGTGGACGATATCGGGCGACAGCGGAAACAGCGCGCGCACGGCTCGCCAGTCGACATCCCCGTTAGGCGCCTTGAGGGGCTTCGCCTGTGACGTCGTTGCGTTCGCCTCGCTCGTGCCGCGGTCGCGACAACCGGTGATGCCCCATGCGGCACCGGCGACCAACGACCCGATCAGCTCGCGCCGATTCAACGTCGGCATACAGGCTCCGGACTGCTGATGATGGCGACGTGTATGGTAGCGCCTGCGTCGGCGCCTGTTTGGAACAGCAATCAACGAAAGAACTTGGCACGCTATGCCGGGGCAATCAACGGCGTGGCCTGCGCCTTGCCATATGGCGACCCGAAGCATGCAGTCGAGGTGGCACACGCAAATCGCGGAAACCATGCACCTGTCATTCAATCGGGCGATCGACACCGTAGCCCTCGGTTCCAACCGGCCACTTCGCCGGTTGTTCGCCTACTACGTCATGCTCGGCGGCGCGTTCGCCGCGCTGCTGTACTTCTTCCCCATCGTTGGCGAGATCGCATCGGGCGAACGACTGGAAGAGCTCACCCAGGCCCCGCAGATCCTGCAGGATGGTCTGACGTCCAACCAGTTCCAATCTCCGGCAGCACAATTGCCATCGAGCGTTCGGCTCGCGCTCACGACCACGTTGTCGCTGGTCGCGACGCTCGCGCTCATGCTGCCGGTGACTTGGGTGTACATGTCTGCTCGACGGACGAAGCGGCACAACCAGGCCGTGGTCGAGACGCTGATCATGCTACCGATCGTCGTCGCGGCCGTCATTCTCATCGTTCGGAACAGTCTCGCGCTGGCGTTCAGCCTCGCGGGTGTCGTGGCAGCGGTGCGGTTCCGCACGACACTTCGCGACACGCGCGACACGGTGTTCATCTTCCTCGCCATCGGCATCGGGTTCGCTTCAGGCGTGCAGGTGATCACAGTCGGCGCGGTGGCGTCGGTCATCTTCAACGTGGTGGCGCTGTTCGTCTGGCGTTACGACTTCGGCCGCAATGTGCTCGCGCCGACGGCGGGCTCACAGCAGTGGGCCGAGCCACTCAAGCTCCTGGCCGACACCAACGGAACTCGCAACGGCAATGGCCACGGACACGTGGCCGTCCATGACCGGGACATCATCCTGGCGTTGACGCCGCAGAAGGTGGATGCGCTGGCGGAGCGGTTCAATCGCGTTAGGCGTCTGACCGGCAAGAAGAAGCCGCGCTACAACGCGCTCGTGACGCTCACGACCGAAGACCCGGCGACCGTACAGCCGGTGGCCGAGGATACGCTCACCAGCTTCACGAAGCGGTGGATGCTCGACGAGGTCGTGAGCGAGGAGGGCAAGCCGACGGAGCTCGACTACCTGGTGAAGCTCAGGAAGTCGATGCCGGGCGATGTCCTCATGACCGAGCTTCGGTCGGTCATCGGCAGCAAGCTGCTCTCGATCGACATCGAGCTCAGCGAAGCGCTGGAAGAGAAAGTCGCCGAAGCTGACGCCGACAAGGCCACGCCATGAGTCCGAGAGCCATCGCCGCGGCCGCTCTGGCCACGTGCGTGGCCGCGAGCGCATGCCAACAAGCGGACGCGGCGAAGGCCGCGCGCATCGACAGCGCGCAACTCGCCAAGCGCGAGGCTCGCCTCGAGCGGTCGCTGAGCACGCGACCTGCCAGTCCCGCCGACACGACCGCAGACCGGAAGGCTGTCGCGCGCTGGATCCTTCCGCGCGACCTGGATGAAATCTCCGGCATCACGCTCACGAGCGATGGGCGATTACTGGCCCAGAGCGATGAGCGCGGACAGGTCTCCGAGATCGATTACCGGCGAGGCGTGGTCGTCAAGCAATTCGTCGTCGGTCACCCGACCATCAAGGCCGACCTCGAGGCGATTACCGTCGCGAACGACGTCGTGTTCATGCTCGCGAGCAACGGCACGCTGTACGAGTTCCGCGAAGGCGCCAACGGTGCCCGAATGGACTACGAGACGCACGACACGCGACTCGGCAAGGAGTGCGAGTTCGAGGGGCTCGCGTACGATTCGACACTCAAGGCGCTCTTGCTCGCGTGCAAGAACGTCTACACCAAGCATCCGTCGCACTCGCTGATGATCTACCGGTGGAGACTCCAAGGCGGGAAGGATCGGTTGTCGCAGTTGACGGTCCCGGTCGGGGACGTCATCAAGAAACTCGGCGAGGAGCATCTACACCCGTCCGACATTACGGTCGATCCGATCACCGGCAACTACGTCGTCATCGCGTCGATCGAGAAGGCGATCGTCGAGTTCACACCGGATGGCCAGGTCGTGTTCGCTCGCAAGCTCCCCGGAGACCACGATCAACCCGAGGCGGTCGCCATCACCCGAGACAGCATCCTGATCATCGGCGATGAGGCGAGGGATCGCCCGGCTGTCCTCACCCTTTATCCGTGGCACTGATACGCTGTCGCCGTCCGCTGATCGCGATCGTTAGGCTGTACGTGATGGTCGCGACGGGACTTGGCGCGCCTGCACTGGTGCTCGCGCAGCGTCAGCCTCCGCCGCCTCGCATCGTGTCTCGCGACAGCACCACAGTCGCCGCGAGCGCACGATACGAGGCCGGCGAGTTCAAGCGCTTCTTCCTCGGAAACACGTACCGGGATCTCTGGATCACTCCGATTCGCGTTCCCGTCCTGGACTTGGGTCGCTATGCCGGCGGACTCGAGCCGCTCAAGGAAGGCGGCGGCAATCAGACGAAGAATCTGCGACTCGCCTCGCGAACCGGCGCCGAGTACGTGTTCCGTCCCGTCGCCAAGTCGCTGATCCCGCCGCCGCGACTGCGCGGTACCGGAGCGGGGAAGATGCTCAGCGACTATGTGAGTGCCCTGTTTCCGGCGGCCGGAGTGGTCATTGCGCCGATCGCGGATGCCGCGGCCGTGCTGCACGCGACCCCGGCATTCACCGCGATGCCTAACGACTCGGCACTCGGGAAGTTTCGGAAGGACTTCGCGAACGTGCTCGGGACGCTCGAGGAGTACCCGAACAAGCCGGAGGAGGGGCCGGCGTTCGGCGGTGCCTCCGACATCGTGGACAGTGAGCAGCTCCTGCACCTGCTCGATAGCCTGCCGGCACAATTGGTGGACTCGCGCGCGTTCCTCACGGCTCGCCTCACGGACATCCTCGTCGGCGATACCGATCGTCACCCCGGGAACTGGAAATGGGCGCGGTTCGGCACAGGCAAGTCGGGCCGATGGGTACCCATTCCGCGCGATCGCGATCACGCCTTCAACCATTATGACGGGCTGCTTGCGAGATTGGCGTCCCCTGCATTCCCGTTCCTCGTCAAATTCGAGGGAACATACCCAAGTATCGGGCGGCTCTCCGACAACTCGCGAGGCCTCGATCGTCGCTTGCTCGCGGGCCTGGAGAAGCCAGTATGGGACTCGGTCGCCGGGGCGCTCACGAAGCGAATTACCGACGTAGTGATCGACACCGCCGTGGGCCGCATGCCTCGGGAATACTCGAGCGTCGGCCCGTCGGTGGCGGCAAAGCTCAAGCAGCGACGCGATGGCTTGCCGGCGGTCGCCGACAAATTCTACAAGGTGCTGGCCGAGGAAGTGGACGTGCACGCCACCGATGCGGCCGATCGCGCGACGGTCACGTACCAGCCGGCCGGCGTCGTCGATGTACAACTGCAATCTGGGAACGACGCCCCGTACTATCACCGTCGCTTCGATCCGCGTGAGACGCGCGAGGTTCGCGTCTACCTGCACAACGGCGACGACTCGGCAGTCGTTAGGGGAAGCGTTTCGTCGAAAGTGCGCCTACGCGTCATCGGCGGGAACGGCACGAACGCGATGATCGACTCATCGCACGTCGCGAGCTCTCGACGCGCGCGCCTGTACGATGTTGGACACGTGAGTGGCATCTATTACGGCATTGACTCCATTGCCGACACGCTGTTCAGCCGTCGCCCATGGGTGAGGAACGACACGGGCGTCGTATTCATTCCCGGGCCGGATTTCGGCAGCCGGGTGAGTCCGGTGCTCGGCTTCGGGGCTGGTGGTCTCGGCGCCGTGCCGCGCGCCGGGGTTCGCTGGACGCAATACGGCTTCCGACACGTGCCGTACGCAACGCAACTGGGTCTCGACGCGGAATACGCAACCGGGGTCCCCGGATTCCGCTTCACGTTGCTCGGCGATCACCGGCTCGAGAGCTCACGCGTGCACTTCGGCGCAGTCGGTCGCATGTCGGACTTCGAGCTGGTGAACTTCTACGGCTTCGGCAACGAGACCGAAGACCCGGGCGACGAAATCGCGCGCGCCGACCAGCGCCAGTGGCAGCTTCGTCCGACGGTCGCGCTGGCGTTAGGCCGGCGAGAGAGCGACCTGACGTTTGGACCGATCGTGCAGTATTCGAACACGGAAACGAACGCCGGACGCCTGATCGCCGAGGAGCAACCCTACGGCTACGGCAAGTTCGGGGAGCTGGGCGTCCGCCTCGGACTTCGCTACGATGCGCGCGACACCAAGGTGAACGCGAAGCGCGGCTTCCTGCTCGATATGAACACCGCAGCGTACCCCGCGCTCTGGGACGTGAAGAGTGCGTTCTCGCAGGTGTCGGGCAGCGCGGCCACGTATTTCCGACTTCCACTTCCGTTGCACCCGGTGCTGGCGCTGCGGGGAGGAGGACGCAAGGTGTGGGGCGACGCTCCATTCCAGGACGCAGCCTTCCTCGGCGGCGCCGACACGCTGATGGGCGTGAACCCGCAGCGCTATGCGGGTGATGCCTCGGTCTTCGGCAACTCCGAGCTCCGCATCCCGGTCGCGTCGATTCGCACATTTCTGCCGCTCGACATCGGTCTTCTCGGCTTCGCGGATGCCGGCCGAGTCTATGTCGACGGCGACTCGCCGGGAGGCTGGCACCACGTCGCGGGCGCCGGACTGTGGTTCGGGATTATCGACCCGGGCACCGGATTCAGTATCGCGTTCACGGACTCCCGAGACAGGCGAGTGGTGTTCGGTACCGGGCTGCGGTTCTGAGACGCTGGCTGGACTCTCCACGCTGGTTGGGTGGGAGAGCTCAGAGAAACCCAGTCTAACCGCTGCTGTTGTCGTTGTCGGCACTCTCGGCGACGCCGGCTGTTCGGTCGCTGCGCGAACCGTCCCGTCAGTCCGGACGCATCGCCACCAACGGGTCGACGGCCGTCGCCCGCCACGCCGGCACGCTCACCGCAACGAGCGCCACCAGTCCGAGGCCTAACGCGACAATCGAGAAGACGGCCGGATCTCGCGGCTCCACATCGTAGAGCAGCGTCGACAGGTATCGCGTCAACAGCGCGCCACCGAGGAGGCCGAGCACAACGCCCTGGACCGCGAGCCCGACCCCATGGCGCAGGACGAGGCCAATGATGTCCCTCACCTGCGCACCAAGCGCAACCCGCACGCCGAACTCGCGCGTCCGTTGTGCCACGGAATACGAGATCACGCCGTAGATCCCGACTGCTGCCAGCGACAACGCCAGCGCGGCGAAAACCGCGACCACGAGTCCCTGAAAGCGCTGCCGCCAGAGCGAGCTCGAAACCGCTTGCTCGAACGTCGTTATCCGATACGGCGGCATGTCGGCATCGAGCTCGCGCAGCACGGCGCGCACGGACGGCATGAGCGCCAACGGTGACCCCGACTTTACGCGAAGCACGACCGTCTCCGTCGGCGGCGGCCAGGAGGGGAGTGGAAGGTAGAGCGCCGGACCCATCGGCTCAGGCAGGCGATAATGGCGATAGTCCTGGATGACGCCCACGATCGTGACCCATGGGTCCGTCGAATTCTCGCCGCCAATACGCACCTGCTTGCCTATCGGGTCCTCGTTAGGGAAGGCACGACGCGCGAACGTGGCGTTGATGAGCCCCACAATGTTCACGGTGTCGCGATCGCTCTCGGTGAAGCTGCGGCCGCGAATGACCGGCACACCGATGGTCGAGAAGAACGTCGGAGAGACCGCTTGATAATGCGAGACGAACTCCTGGCCCGGCTTCGCTGGCGCCCACCCTTTCGCCATCATTCCGGCCTGCACGTTCCAACCGCTGAACGGAATACCCTGCGCCATCCCGACCGATGCGACTCCTGGCAACGCCGCGAACCGCTCCTCGAGCGCTTGGTAGAACGCGATACGTCGGGGCCAGCTGTCATACTTGACCGATGGCAGCGAAACGCGGAACGACAGAATGCCCTTCTCCTCGAACCCGAGCTGGGTGCTCGTAAGCGACCGGTAGCTCTTCACCAACAGGCCAGCGCCAATCATGAGCGTGACCGAAAGCGCGAGCTCACCCACGACGATCGCGTTTCGCAATCGGCCCCGGGCCGGGCCATCACTCCCTGCGCGCCCGCCTTCACGAAGCGCGCTGTCGAGCGAGCCATCGGTCGTTCGAAATGCCGGGATAATACCGAACGCCATGCCGGCAATCACCGACACGATCGCGGCGAAAATCAGCGTCGGGACGTTGACACCGATCGGGATGTAATACGGCACATCGTTCGGGAAGCCGAGCCGGAGCAGTCGAACTCCATACACGGCGATTACGGCGCCCAGTACGCCACCGATCACCGACAGCAGCAAACTCTCGGTGACGAGCTGCCTGACGATCCGTCCTCGCCCCGCCCCAAGCGCGGTGCGCACAGCGATCTCCCGACGCCGAGCAGTACCACGCGTCAGCGTGAGATTCGCGACGTTCGCACAGGCGATGAGGAGTACGAGCACCACGGCGACCGAGAATACCTCGAGCGGGCGCTTCAGGTTTCCGACGAGGTCGTCGCGCATCGACATCATGTCCGCGCGCCAGCCTTCGTTCTCCTGCGGAAACTCCCGCTCGAGCCTCTCCATGAGTACCTCGAGATCACGTCTCGCCATCTCGAGCGTGACGCCCGGTTTGAGGCGGCCGATCGCTCCGGCGTAAAAACGGTTGCCGCGTTCTTCGTTGCGTCGCGGCACGAGCGGAACCCACGCCTGTCCACGCTCCGGGAACGCGAAGCCACGCGGCATGACGCCGATGACCGTGTACGGCTCGAGGTCGATCGTGACCGTGCGACCGACGATGTTCGGATCGCCTGCATAACGCCGCTGCCAGAGCCCGTACCCAAGGATCACGACGTGACTGCCACCGCGCTGCGCTTCGCTCTCGAGGAACGTTCGACCGAGGATCGGACGGACGCCGAGCATCGGGAACAGATTCGCCGTCACCTCCGCGCCCTCGACGCGCTCCGCCCCGCCGACTCCCGTTCCGGTGAACGACGGCGAGTTCCACGTATACATGCCGAGCGCGGCGAAGCTCTTGCTCTCGTCTCGCCAGCTCGTGTAGTCCGGATACGAGATGTTCACACCCGTGACGTTTTTCTTCGGGATTCCGGCGTAGATGGCGACGAGCTCGTCGGGCTTCTCGAACGGGAGTGGGCGAATCAACGTCGCGTAGACCGCGCTGAAGATCGTCGTCGTCGCACCGACGCCGAGCGCCGTGCAGAGGATGGCGGCGGCGGCGAAGGCGGCGTTCGCGCGGAGCGCACGCAGCGTATATCGAGTGTCTTGAAGGATTCCCAAGAGAGCCTCGCTCAGGTTTACACGACGACGGCGGCGGCGCTCGATCGCGATGCATTCGTCGCGGATCGTGGTGACCGCGCCGAACTCGCGTTCTGCTTGCA
>Ga0114129_10014528_pt1 | contig 11221 bp, 8 predicted proteins | sample RhiMetdeltSRZDD1_FD_80071 | JGI IMG/M metagenome (GOLD analysis project Ga0114129, IMG submission 80071) | Populus rhizosphere microbial communities from Tennessee, USA - Rhizosphere MetaG P. deltoides SRZDD1 (version 2) (version 2) | ecosystem: Host-associated > Plants > Roots > Rhizosphere >... | reverse complement strand
GATCGCACCGCGATACTTCCGCAAGATGGGAACGACGTAGGCGAATGCGAGGCCGGCGGCAATCGGCCACCAGATGAGCGCGATCGTCAGTCCCCTGCCGGTTGTCGCCCCCGCGTGGGCAGTCAACGAGTACTGAGGGCCAAGTGTCGAGTGAAGGATGACGGGAAACGCGGCGGCGGCGGCCGATCCGAGGAGTCCGGCGACGATAAGGCAAGAGCCTATGAAAGCACGGGCTTCTCCTGTAGTCCGGCTAAAGCCGGACACTACGAATCCACTCCAGAGTGCCCATCCTCCTGCGGCCATCATCGCGAGGAAGATCCAGGCCGCGGGTCGATCGACCATCGCCCGATAGAGCTCGGGCCGAACCAGCCAGGTCTCAATGGAGATGGCTGGAAAGAGCGCATGAGTCACGGTCCACAAAATGCGAGCGCACCGTTGGCTGCGCTGGTGCACGGCTCCTGTCGTCTTGAGTCTCAAGTAGGTCGCTCCATGCGCCGCCAGGAGGACGGTGGCAAAGACCGCGACCGACATCGTGTACCAGTCGAGGATGCCAACGACGCCTCGTGCGCTGAAGTCGGTGAAGAGCGCCATGCTGAATCGGCGGCTGGCGTCGATCGGGACGCCGCGGATCACGTTGCCCAGCGCTGCGCCAAAGAGAATCGCGAGCAGGAGGTTCGAGATTGCAAACACGAAATCCCAGAACGACCGCCACATCATGTCGGCAATGTGGCCGCCCACTTCGATCGAAATCCCGCGCAGCACGAACGACCAGAGCACCATCCAGAGCGCCAGATAGAACCCCGAAAACGCCGCCGCCATCACCATCGGGAACGCCAGGATGAAGGTTCCCCCGGCGGCGATGAGCCAGACCTCGTTCCAGCTCCACAAAGGACCGAGAGCCGCGACGATGTCGCGTCGCTCACGTTCGTTGCGCGCCACGAGAAAATGCAGCGTGCCGACGCCGATGTTCCAGCCGTCGAGGACGACAAAGACGATGATCGTGAAGCACAGGAGGGCGAACCAGAGCGCGATCATGCGTGCGCGCGATCGGGGCCGTGTAGGAGTTCGCGGCCGACGAGATACAAGTACAGGAGGCCGAGCACGAAGTACAGCCCCGCCGTGCCAATCAGCGTGAAGAGCACGGCGCCCGAGCTCACCACTTCACTGAATCCCTGATCTGTTCGAAAGAGACCGTAGACGAGCCACGGCTGGCGGCCGAGCTCGGTCGTCATCCATCCCGCCGTGTTCGCGATGAACGGGAACGGGAATGCCAGCATCAGGATCCAGAGAAGACCCCGACTGGCCTCGAGCGTTCCCCGAAGCAGTTGCAGTGTGGCCAGCGCCGTGAGGCCGATGAAGATCGTGCCGAGGCCCGCCATGACGTGGAACGCGTAGTACAGCAGCTCGATGTTCGTGGGCCAGTGCTCCTGCGGGAACGCGTCGAGCCCTGGCACGTCACTGTGAAACGTTCCGAACGCGAGAAAGCTGAGCATGCCCGGAATCCTGATTGGGTTATCCAGGCGACGCTCTCGCACGTTGGGCTGCCCGATCAGCGTGATGTCCGCCCGCAGGCCGCTATCGAATCGGCCTTCCATCGCGGCGAGCGCCGGCGCCTGGTACCTCGCAACGATCTTCGCTTGCGCATCGCCAGTCGGAAACGCCACGAGCACCGCCGCAACGAGGCCTGCCCACGTCCCGTGCTTCAGATAGAGCCGCGCCTGATCGAGATGAACGCCGCGCAGTACATAAAAGGCACCAACCGCCGTCACCGCGAACGCGCCTGTCACGACCGCCGCCGCCTGGTTGTGGGTGAACTGGATCAGCGCCCACTCGTTCAGCAAGTACGCGCGCATATCTGCGAAAACGAGCGTTCCGTCCGATGCGACCGCGTGCCCGACCGGATGCTGCATGAACGCGTTCGTCACCAGGATGAAATAGCCCGAGAGCCAGCTTCCCGTGGCGACGCCAAGCGCCGCGAGAACGTGCAGGCGCGGGCCGAGTCTCTGCTCACCCCAGACGAGCGCGCCGACGAACGCGCTCTCGAGCAGGAACGCAAACATCCCTTCCATCGCGAGCGTCTGCCCGATGACGCCGCCCGCATATCGAGAGAACCCTGCCCAGTTCGTGCCGAACTGAAACTCCATCGGAATGCCGGTGACGACCCCGACGGCGAAGCTCAGGCCGAAGATCTTTGCCCAGAATCGTGCGGCACTGGCGCAGCGCACGTCTCCCGTGCGGAGTGCTCGCCACTTCCAGTAGACCAGGAACCACGCGAGCCCCATCGTGAGCTGCGGAAAGAGATAGTGATACGTGATGGTGAACGCGAACTGCAGCCGATGCCAGAACGCGAGGTCAGTCATGCCAACTCAGAGATGAGAGTCAGAGTTGCTCCAGAGCCGGTAGCCGCCGAGAAACGCCCGTCTGTTGGCTCCGCAGCGGACGCCACGCGGACACCGACGCAGGAGCTTGGCGTTCCCTCCTCCGATGACGACTTCGTCCGCCTCGAGCGCCGCGCGGAGCCGCTTGGTCACATCGAGGACGTGACGCCTCCACTTTTTCTTTCCGCTCCGCGCGAGTCCCGCCTTTCCCACGTACTCTTCGAAGGTGCGCCCGTTCCTGTACGGAAGATGGGCGAGCTCCATCGGTGCGATGACGCCGTCAACGATCAGCGTAGTACCGAGTCCTGTGCCAAGGCCAAGAAAAAGCATCCGTCCTCGTTTGTAATTTCCAAGGGCTTGCATCGCTGCGTCGTTCACCACCTTGACCGGCCGACCGAACGCCTTCGCAAAGTCGAACCCCACCCATCCACGGCCCAGATTCTTCGGTTCCTTCAGCGGCTTGCCACCTTTGACGGGGCCGGGATATCCAATCGAGACGACCGAATAGTCCCAGTTGCCGATGGCTTCTCGCACGCGTCGCACCATCCTCAGCGGGGTCATCTGTGGACCTGACGGAATCTTCACAGGCGTACGATGCCCGCTCGCCAGGACCTTGATCGTCGTGCCGCCGATATCAATCACCAGAATCTTCATGACTCGATTCTGACGCATGTCGTTCACGCTTCTCTGTTCTCGGTGCTCGGTTCGTGTTTCCGCCGTCGCCAAGGCTTCGGCGAGACTCGCCGTAGCGCTTCGCGCGGAGGCGGGCAGGCTCATGTTCGAAGGAATGATTCGCGGCATTCCGAACATGAACACGAACCGAGAAGACAGAAAAAGTGATTCTACGTGGAGGTGGCTTCTACCACTCCCCTACACCGAGGTGAGCGTGGGATGATCTCACCACGGACTCGCGCGTCGAGGTCTTGCACGCGGTGTTGACGCATTGCTTCCGGGCCGCGTCAACTCGAATGACTGTCCCTAGCGACTGATCGATGAAGAGCTGGCCCGGCGTTTGCCTGATTCACCTCGGTAGATACGACCGCGCGAGTCATTCGAGCGACTGAGACATGACACAGTCATCACGCCGACAGGCGAAGGAATCGGAGCGGCTTCAACAGGCCGACTCACGGCGGCCCGGACAGGACTGGAAACGATGGGGGCCGTACTTGTCAGAGCGCCAGTGGGGCACCGTCCGCGAGGACTACTCCAACGGCGGCACCGCGTGGGAGTACTTCCCTCACGACCACGCACGCAGCCGCGCCTACCGGTGGGGCGAAGACGGTCTCCTCGGGATCTGCGACCGCCAAGGTCGCCTCTGCTTCGCGGTCGCGCTCTGGAACGAGCGCGACCCGATCCTCAAGGAGCGGCTGTTCGGCCTGACAGGCAACGAAGGCAACCACGGCGAAGACGTGAAGGAGTGCTACTTCTACCTCGACTCGACACCTACCCACTCGTACATGAAAGCGCTCTACAAGTATCCGCAGGGCGCCTTCCCCTATGCGCAGCTGATCGACGAGAACCGTCGCCGCACCCGGAACGATCTCGAGTTCGAGCTCGTTGACACCGGCATCTTTGCCGACGACCGCTATTTCGATGTGTCCATCGAATACGCGAAGGCGTCGCCGAATGACCTGTTTATTCGAATCGAAGTGGCCAACCGCGGCCCGGAGCGTGCTCGCGTCCACGTGCTGCCGACGCTCTGGTTTCGCAACACGTGGTCATGGGGACGAACCGGAGAAGGATACGGATCGAAACCGATCATCAATCAACGAGATGCGGCTCTGATCGCCACGCATGCGACGCTCGGTACGTTCGAGCTCACCGGTGAATCGGGCTCGTCCGGTCCCGTCCTGCTCTTTACCGACAACGAAACGAACTATCCGCGTGTGTTCCGTTCGCCGAGCCGTACGCCATACGCGAAGGATGCCTTCAACGAGTACGTCGTCCACGGGAATCTCGACGCCGTGAACCCTCAGCACACGGGGACGAAAGCCGCGATCCACTATGTCCTCGACGTGCCCCCGAAAGACACCGCGGTGATTCGACTGCGGCTGCGGGAAGCGCCGACATCAATCGCGCGGAAAGCCGTTTTCGGCGCGGCCTTCGAACGGCAGATGGCCGAGCGTCGTGCCGATGCCGACGCTTTCTACACCGTCACCATCCCTGGCCACATCACTGGGGACGCGCGCGTGGTGGCGCGTCAGGCTGCCGCGGGACTGTTGTGGACGAAGCAGTTCTATCACTACGTGGTGAAGGACTGGATCGAAGGCGATCCCGGTCATCCCGCGCCCTCATCGGACCGCGCACAGGGCCGCAATCACGACTGGTCCAATCTGTATAACCGTGACGTGATCTCGGTACCGGACAAGTGGGAGTACCCGTGGTACGCCGCGTGGGACCTGGCGTTCCACATGATTCCCTTCTCGAAGCTCGATCCGCAGTTTGCGAAGGATCAGCTCCTGCTGTTTCTTCGAGAGTGGTACATGCACCCGAGCGGTCAGCTTCCCGCGTATGAGTGGGCACTGTCGGACGTCAATCCTCCCGTGCACGCCTGGGCCGCGTGGCGGGTCTACAAGATGACGGGCGCCAGCGGTCACCGCGATCGAGAATTCCTTGCCCGCGTCTTCCAGAAGCTGCTGTTGAACTTCACCTGGTGGGTCAACCGCAAGGACGTCGCAGGGCGTCACCTGTTTGCGGGCGGCTTCCTCGGCTTGGACAACATCGGCGTTTTCGATCGATCGAAGCCGCTGCCGTCGGGCCAACAGCTCGACCAGGCCGATGGCACGGCATGGATGGCGTTCTATTGCACGACCATGCTGTCGATCGCACTCGAACTGGCTCGCGAGGATCCCACCTATGAGGATATGGCCTCGAAGTTCTTCGAGCACTTCGTGGCCATCGTCGACGCGATGAACGCGCTCGGCGGTGAGGGGTTGTGGGACGAAGCCGACGGCTTCTATTACGACCGTCTGCACGTCGACGGCCACGTCGTGCCGATGCCGATTCGATCGATGGTCGGGCTGTTGCCGCTGTGCGCGGTTGAAGTCCTGGATCAGCAGACGATCGATCGCCTGCCGGGCTTCAAGAAGCGATCGGAATGGTTTCTCACCAATCGTCCCGACCTGGCGCGCCACATCACGTATATGGCCTCGTCGCATCATGAAGATGGGCCACGACGGTTGTTGGCCATTCCGTCACGAGAACGGCTCGAGCGCGTGCTGCGGTTCATGCTCGACGAGAACGAGTTTCTCTCCCCGTACGGCATCCGGTCGGTATCCCGCATCCATGAATCGCGGCCGTTCCTGCTTCGCTATAACAGCGACGAACATCGTCTCGATTATTCGCCCGGTGAATCGCGAACGGGGTTGTTCGGTGGAAACTCCAACTGGCGCGGCCCCGTCTGGCTGCCGTTGAACTATCTGCTCGTGGAAGCGCTCGAGCGCTATCACCACTTCTACAGGGACGCGTTCACAATCGAGTGTCCGACGGGCTCCGGTCGACGTCTCACGCTCGATCAGGTTGCACGCGAGATCTCGCGGCGAGTCGCATCCATTTTTCTGCGCGACTCGTCCGGTCATCGTCCGTGCTATGGCAGCGACGCGCGTCTGAGCGAGGATCCGCACTGGAAGGATCTGATGCTCTTTCACGAATACTTTCATGCGGAGACCGGACGCGGTTGCGGCGCGAGCCATCAAACGGGCTGGACCGCGCTCGCCGCGCGGTTCATTGCCGAACGGGCGAAGGCGTCAGGATGATTGGCCCTGACAGACGAACAGGCTGAGATATCCCGGCGTGCCCTGTGCGGAGGCCGTCAACTCGAAGCCTCCCGATCCGTACGCCGCGTCGGCGACCTTCTTGAGGTCCTGGCCCGGCTCATCTTCACCAGGGTCCCTTCGAATGACGAGACCAGACATGCGGTATCCCGGGGCGGCGTTGATGGACCTGGCCAGTTTCCTGACGCGGATCCGCCCCTTGCTCTCGCGCTCGAGTGCGGCACCCACGCGCTGGGCTCCTTGCTGAGCCGACGGCCCGGACTCTTCACACCAGAACACGTCGACGTTGAAGGACTTCCAGTCGTTGGTCGCCGGCCCCGTTCTGATCAGCGGCACGTCCCGCGAGAACTGTCGCGACTCTTGAAGTGCCTCGTATGCCTGTGCCTTGACCGACTCGGTCCCCTCGCGGCCAATCACTTCCAGCAGCCCCGTGCGCAGCGAGTCCTCGGGCGTCAGCATCGAGAGGACGAGCGCCTGTGCGACTTGCTGTCTCCGTGCATCGGTCGATTCGAGCGACTTCGTGACGGCCTCGTAGATCCGGAAGCGCATCTCTCGGTCGTCGGTCGTCTCCAGGCGGGTCGCCTCGCGAACTCGGAGTCGCGCGTCGACACTGGCCACGGTGCTCTTGAGGGAATAGGCCAGGTAACCGGTCACCACCGTCGCAATCGGCACCAGGATGTTGGCGACGAGGGATCCGACGGTCTTCAAGGTGGGCATGCTCGACTCCGCTGTCTGGATAACGATTGGACCGACTTACCCGAACTCACCCTCAGGCGGGTCTTGACGTAGGCGGGTCTTCAGACCCGCCGCCGAGTGTACACATCGTGTCTCCAGAAAGATCAGATCGGAACTCCGAGTCGGGTGCATGTCCGCCTCATGCGGACCATTCGCGCGTCGGGGCGGAAACGTACTGCTCCGCGAACCGCTCGACGGCTATCTCCTACACCATCACCGGCCAACGACCTGCGACTCGATCAGCTCCTCAGCGGCCGACGTGGTTACCAGCGTACTTGTCGATGTACGAGAGCACTATGTCCGGATCGACTGGCTTGGCAAGAAATGGATGACCGCCAATCTGCTTGGCAGAACCACCTGTCTCACGTTGCGAGACGAGCGCTGTGAGAAAGATGATCGGCGTCGCGTTCAGTTTGGGATCGGATTTGATGGCCGCTGCCAAGGCTGAACCATCAGCGTCCGGCATGACCAGATCGAGGAAGATCAAATCCGGACGAAATTCGTGAGCCGTCTCTAGCGCCCGGCTTCCGGCATTTTCGACGCGAACCTCGCAATCTCCATTCTCTTGAAGATACAAGGCCAATGCACGAGTGATACCGACCTCGTCATCCACGAGTAGAATTCGTCGCTTCTGCATCCGAATACTCCCTGGTCTCGATCTTGAAAAAGATCGTCACGCGTGCTCCGCCTTCGGCGCGGTTTCCAATCTCGATTGCCCCGCCGTGCATCTCGATGATCTGCTGACACACCGAGAGCCCGAGTCCGGTGCCAATCCCCGTCGGCTTGGTCGTGAAGAACGGATCGAAGACCTTACCGAGGTTTTCTTCGGGAATCCCTGGCCCCGAGTCGTCAATCTGGACGATGACAACGCGCTCTTGCGGGGTGAATCGATCCTCGTGCCGATGACCGACGTATGCGCCATCGGCCATCGTGGCGAGCGAGGTCCGGATATCGATTTCGCCGTCCTGTCCCATGGCGTGGACGGCGTTGGTCAACAGGTTGACGAAGACCTGCTGAATCTTGAATTGATCGAGCTGCAGCTTCGGCAGCGACGAATCCAGGTCTTTGACAATCTGGATACGTTCTTTCTCGAGCTCGTGCTTGACGAGCAACAGCGACGCGTCGATGGTGGCATTGAGATCGACCTGCCCCAGATCGAGCTCTCGCTCCCGCGAATAGCTGAGGAGCCCGCTGATGATCTTGTCGGCGCGTCCGACGGCGGCGGTCATGTCTGCCAACAATGTACGGGTCGTCTCGTCCGCATTCGCCAACCGTTTGGACAGGACCTTCACGCCGGTCAAGATCGTCATCAGAGGGTTCTTGACCTCGTGTGCGATCCCTGCCGCCATCCTGCCCAGGGAGTCCAGCTTCTCCGTTTGAATGAGTTGTAACTGCGCGACTCGAAGTTCTGCCTTGTAACGCCGGATCTCGCCGAACCATCCCGCACCAAGGGCAATCGCAAGATATGGCGCGACCACTAGGACGTACGGAGACTCGAACGACAGACGGAAATAATTGCTCGCGAGGTGGAGCGTGCAGAGCACGACTGCCCCGAGTCCAAGAAGAAGCGCCACGCGTGTCCACTTGCGGTAATGCGCGAGCAGAAGTGCTGGCAGCAACGCCAGCACTGAGGCCAGCATCTGGTGGTCGAGCAGGGCCCAGGGCCACAGCACCGTGGACGCAATGGCTGCGGCCATCGCGAGCAGAGAGAGAACCAGCGCGCGTGGCGGAACCGAGTGGACCTGCAGAGCTGCGATGACACTCGCTCTTGCCCGTCCGCTCTGGGCGGAACCGCGTCCGTGCACTTTTGCGTTGTGAGGGGGCGCACTTAAAGCGGCTGCCGACATCCGCACCCTCATCGCTATCGGCCTTGACTGTCTGCTAAGACATGACCCGTGTTGGGCCAGTCAAGGAGAGTTCACACAGATTTCCCCGGGCCAGTGATCCAGTTGTGCATGAAATTTCTGACTTAATGACGGTAGCGACATCGTCGTTCAGATCGAAAGATGGGGTTTTGGAACCGCTTCTACGCGCGCAGGTCGTAGCAAAGCAAGCGGGGGCCAGCGCCGCGCAGGGCGTCGCGCGTGTTCTGCACGACGTACAGCAGACCGTGACTGAGGACGGGCAGCGTCCACGACTCGCGCGCGGGAAACAGCCACGTCCGCGCGAGCTCGCGGTAGCCTTTCGGCGTCAGATCCATCCACAGCAAGTGCCCGAGCTCGCCCAGGCAGAGGTAGTTGCCGTCGACCGCGAGCAGCGATCCGCGGTACGTGCTCAGCGTCTGCGACCGGCCGCCGATCGTTTCCGCCCATTCGGGCGTTTCGCGCCACACGACCTTCCCCGTGGCCACGTCGACGCATGCGAGTGACGCGTCGGGCTCGTTGCGACCATCGAAGCCGTAGAGGTACCCGTCGCGATGGATCGGCGTGTTGAAGTGCAGACCAAACTCCTGCGTCGTCCATAGGGCCTTGTGTGTGAAGTCCGGGTTGATTTGGATCAACGCGCCGCCGGTCCGATAGCTCGCCGAGATGAACACCTTGTTGTCGAACACGACCGGACACGAGGCGTTTACGGATTCGTAGCTGCGGCTTCGCCACGGAAATGAAAAGTCGACTTTGCCCGCCGCGGGATCGATCGACATGAGCCCCCCTGCGGGCGGATCCGATTCGCCACCGGCGAAGACAAACACGCGCCGCTGACCGTGCACAACGGCTGGAACCGGAGACGCATAGCTCGGACCCCACGCGGTTCCCGCGCGCCAGACTTCTTTCCCACTGCCACTATCGAGCGCGACAACGCATGGGCCCTTCGGCGCGCCGACATTGATAATGAGTCGCTGGCCCTCGAGCAGCGGGGTCGAGGCCGTGCCAAAGAAATCCTGAGGAACTTTGTACTCTTCGCGAAGATCCCGCTTCCACAGCACCTTTCCCGACGCGAGCTCGAGGCAGTGCAGCTTGCCTTCGGCGCCCATCGTGTAGACGCGGTCGCGATCGATGACAGGACTCGATCGAGGGCCGTTGTTGTAGCCGTAGCGATCCTCGAAGACCGTGCCATATCGGAATGTCCAGCGGCTCGATCCGGTCTGCGAATCCAAGCACTGCACGACCTCCTCGTTCCCGAGCCGATGGAAGTACATCAGCCGCTCGCCGGCAACCGCCGGCGACGAGTAGCTCGTGCCTTTCGGGAACTCCCAGACCAGTGGTGGCGGGAACGTGCGACTCAGCTTCGTCTCGGTTGACACGGCGTTGTGCGTCGGTCCGAGGAACGAGGTCCAATCGTGCGTGATCGCACCAGGCGACAGCGGTTTCGGCTTCGCGATCACGCGCGCCTGTCCGCGCGCGATGCCAGCGATCAACGGTTGTGCAATAAGTGCCTGAATCAGATGACGACGAGAAATCGAACGCACGCCTGGCCTCAGATTCCCGCGTACCAGGAATAGCCTTCCTCTGGAGCTCCAGAGCCTAGACCACGACCGAATGTCTTCACGGAGTCCACGACCGTGAGGCGCGACAGGTACTTCATGTTCTTGTAACCGAGCTGGCGCTCAACGCGCATGCGGACCGGCGCTCCATGACCGGTGGGGATCTCCTTGCCGTTCATGCCGTAGGCCAGCAGCGTCTGCGGATGCCACGCATCGGCCATGTCGAGACTGTCAAACCAATGGTCAAAAGAAAAATACATGACGTACTTGGCTCGCGGGCTGACGCCTATGCGATTCAGTACATGAGAGAGTCGAACGCCCGTCCATTCGGCAATGAACGACCAGCCCTCCTCGCACGCATGCATCGTGATCTGACTGCTCGATGGGAATGCCTGCAGATCGGGAAGCGAGAACGACGAGGGCGTGCCGACGAGACCATCGACCACCAGCCGCCACTCCGCAAACCTTCCTGCCAGAAGCCGTTGATACGCGTCGTCTTCAGGCGGCTCTCCGTTCACGGGCGCAACCTTCGAGATCTCGCTGCGGGCGAATTCGCGCGCGAGCGAATGACCAGAGGTCAGGATTCGCTGTGCCGAATACGTCAGCGTTTCACCGGCGCCAAAGAGGCCGTAATGGTCGGGCGGAATCAAGCCGTAGCGATCGGCCAGACGCGCAGCCGCCGCGAGACCGGAGACCCCTGCCACCGTCGACAAGCCAGCCTTGATCAGCGTGCGCCGAGTGAGTCGATCTCTCATAGAAGATCCTATCGAGGAGAACGTCCCGTGATCATGGCTCGCATGTGACGGCTGAATCCGGCGAGATAGACCATCGCGACATGAACGAGAAGGAACACGACCAGGCTGACCGCCACGACGAAGTGAATCGTTCGAGCTGACTGGTGACCGCCGAGCACG
>Ga0114129_10014527_pt1 | contig 11222 bp, 7 predicted proteins | sample RhiMetdeltSRZDD1_FD_80071 | JGI IMG/M metagenome (GOLD analysis project Ga0114129, IMG submission 80071) | Populus rhizosphere microbial communities from Tennessee, USA - Rhizosphere MetaG P. deltoides SRZDD1 (version 2) (version 2) | ecosystem: Host-associated > Plants > Roots > Rhizosphere >... | reverse complement strand
GGCACGTATTCACCCGGTCCGAACATGGTGTGCTCCCCTGAGCAAGAGAAGGTTGGGACCGGTAGTATAGAAGCGATCATCTGCCCTGTCTATAGCGATCTCAGAATCCGCGCTACAGTGTCCGCTTTAGTGGCGAGATCAGCAAACGGGTGTCGCTCAACGACAACGTGGCTGAGGTGCTCTCTGGGGGCCTGGCCACCACGATGATTGATGGCGTCATGCTCCTCTTCTATGTGCTGCTCATGGTGCAGTATGATGTGGTCTTAACGCTGATAGGGATTGGCGTTGCGACCCTGAATTTCGTGGTGTTGCAGCTCATGTCCCGCAAGCGTGCGGACGCTAATATACGTCTGGCCTACGAATATGGGAAAGCCGCAGGGGTGGCCGTGGCTGGCCTGCAAAGTATGGAAACGCTCAAGGCCTCGGCCTTAGAATCGTCGTTTTTTGTGCGTTGGGCAGGGTATTATGCCAAGGCGGTCAACGTGGGCCAGAGGCTCGCGCTGACCAACCAGGACCTGGCGGCCCTCCCGAAGTTGTTGGCCGCATTGACAGCGATGCTGGTCTTAGTCCTCGGGGGGCTGCGCGTGATGGAAGGCCACCTCAGCATTGGGATGTTGGTGGCGTTCCAGAGTCTTTTACAAGGCTTTCTGAAACCGGTGACCACCCTCATCAACCTTGAAGGGACCCTGCAGGGACTGCGGGGTGACCTCGTGCGCCTGGAGGATGTCCTGCGTAACCCGCTCGACCCGGAAGTAGAGCGGGTGGCGAGAGAACAGCCGCGCGTGCTGGACCATGGGTGTCTGCAGGGCTACGTCGAACTGCGGCAGGTCACGTTCGGGTATAATCGCCTGGCCCCGCCTGTGATCGAAAACTTAACACTCTCGCTCCTCCCCGGGCAGCGGGTGGCGTTCGTGGGGGGGAGTGGTTCGGGCAAGTCGACTATCGCCAGACTCATTAGTGGCCTTTATCAACCCTGGGAAGGCGACATCCTCTTTGACGGCAAACCGCGGCTGCAGATTCCGCGTCAAGTCCTCACACAGGCGCTGGCTCTCGTCGAACAGGAGATTTTGCTCTTTGCCGGCACGGTGCGCGAGAACTTAACCCTATGGGATATGACAGTACCCGACAGTGACTTGGTACGTGCCTGCAAAGACGCGGTCATTCATGATGTGGTGGTCTCGCTGCCTGGTGGCTACGACGGCCTCCTCCTCGAAGGGGGAGCCAATCTGAGCGGTGGCCAGAAACAGCGGCTCGAAATCGCGCGTGCCATGGTGACAAATCCGGTGGTGGTGGTGCTGGACGAAGCCACGAGTGCGCTCGATGCCGAGACGGAACATCTCATCAGTCAGAATCTCCGGCGCCGGCAGTGTACCTGTATTCTTATTGCCCATCGGCTCAGTACCATCCGGGACTGTGATGAAATCATCGTCCTAGACCAGGGCAAGGTGGTCGAACGTGGGACGCATGAGCAGTTGAGCCAGGCGCAGGGGGTGTATACACGATTACTCTCTATGGAGAGCGAAGCCTTGCAGGAGGTCATGTGACCGTCGAGCCGCTCCACGACTTAGGCGCACAGCAATATGCCCAGGACGCCGCGCAGCGGCTGGCTGTGCGGGAACAGCACACGCGTCAGATGCAAGGGGAGGCTCTGGGAGAGCTCGCGTCTGTGCTCAAGCGCACGCCGGTGCCACCCATAGTGCTCGAAGGTCCCCCGTGGCTGGTTGCCGCCCGCGCGGTAGGGGCGGCCTTGGGGGTGGCGATCTTGCCTCCTGCCAAATCCGAGGAGCTCCACAGACTTCATGACCCCTTAGAGGCGAGCGTGCGAGCCTCAGGCCTCCGCATGCGGGAGGTGCTGCTCACAGACACCTGGTGGAAAAAAGATTGCGGACCTCTCCTCGCCTACATGCGGGAGGACAAGCGACCGGTAGCCTTACTCCCGGTGTCGGCGACGCAGTATGAGCTTTTTGATCCGATACGTCAGACCCGTACCCCGGTGAACAGGCGCCTCGCAGCCGGGATTGCCCCGCGCGCACGGGTCTTGTACCGGCCGTTTCCTGACCACACGCGCAGTGCCCTAGCCCTGTTCACCTTCGCCCTCAGGGGCCAGGCCACGACGCTCCTCAGTATTGTACTCACCGGGACGGCCACGACACTGCTCGGGATGCTGACGCCTCAGGCCACGGCTATTTTGATTGACTATGCCATCCCGGACAGCGACCGCCAGATGCTGATCCTCATCGGCATCAGCCTGTGCGTCGCAGCATGTGGCGCAGCGCTCTTTCACCTGGCCCAGGGCGTCATGCTGATACGGCTGGAGCATACCTCCTCGTCGGCGGTCCAGGCCGCGATGTGGGATTGGCTCCTGCATCTCCAACCGGCTTTTTTCCGCCGCTACTCGACCGGCGAGCTCGAGTCACGCGTCACAGCCATAAGCGACATCCGAGCGAAACTCAGTGGGGCAACCACACGCACCCTGTTTACCAGTTTTACGGCCCTGCTGAACTTGGGTCTAATGTTCTTTTACAGTGCATCCCTGACCCTGGTAGCGTGCGTGTCCACCTGCGTGACGCTCCTCATGACCGTGGTGGCTGGTCTGTGCATGATCCACCAGGTCGACGCCCTGAAGACGGTGACCGCCGATCTCTTCGGACTCATAGTCCAGCTGCTCGGGGGTGTGGCGAAACTGCGCGTGGCTGGGGCCGAGGAACGCGCTTTCGCCTTTTGGGCCACCAAATACAGCCGTCAGCAAGCCCTGCGGCAGCGGGTGCAACGCATTGCAGACTATGTGCACGTGTGCAACGACATCATGCCGACGTTGACCTATGCGAGCCTCTTCTGGTGGGCTGCCCTGGCGCTGTCCCCAGGCCTATCCAGCGCTGGACGTGGCGTGACGGCTGGGACCTTTGTGGCGTTCCATGCGGCGTTCGGTGCCTTTCTGAGTGCGACAACCGAGCTCAGCAACACCCTTATCGACACCCTAGAAATCACGACCTTGTGGAAGCGCGCGCGACCCATCATCGAGACCGCGCGCGAAATGGATACCAGCAAGGTTGATCCTGGTCGTCTCACTGGCAAACTGGCGCTGGACCGTGTGTCATTCCGCTATCATGCCCAGGGGCGCCTCATTCTGGATGACATCAGTCTCCAGGCGGACCCTGGGGAGTTCATTGCCTTGGTAGGACCTTCTGGGTCCGGGAAATCGACGATCTACCGATTGCTTTTAGGGTTTGAATCGCCCGAGTCTGGGGTGATCACGTATGATGACCAGGATCTCGCCCGGGTGAACGTCTATGCAGTCCGTCGGCAGCTCGGTATCGTCCTGCAACATGCGCGGCTGATGGCCGCGTCCCTCTTCGACAATATTGTGAGTCACCGGCCTTTCTCCATGGACGAGGCCTGGGAGGCCGCCCATGCTGCAGGATTGGCTGACGATATTGCCAACATGCCGATGGGCATGTTTACGATGGTCAGTGAAGGCGGTACCAATCTCTCGGGTGGACAACGGCAACGCCTGCTCATTGCCCGGGCGCTGGTGGGCAAGCCACGCATCGTGCTGTTCGATGAGGCGACCAGTGCTCTGGACAACAGGACGCAGGCCATCGTCAGTGCCAGCCTCAACGCCTTGCGGGTAACGCGCGTAGTGATCGCCCACCGCCTCAGTACGATTCGCCAGGCCGATCGTATTTATGTCCTTGAGCAAGGGCGGGTAGTCCAAGAAGGGAGTTTTGACGCACTGGCCCAGCAAGAGGGGCTCTTTGCCCGGCTCATGGCCCGACAAAGAAGTTGACCACACCTCGTGGCGCACTCACCCGTGCGCTTCCACCTGTGCCAGCGCCTCCTCCGTCTGGGGCAGCCAGAAGGGCATCGCCATACCGCGATACATCTCGATAGCTGTAGCCAGGGCAGCGCGGGCCGGCTCCCACTGGCCAGTCGCGGCATACAGCGTGCCCAGCCCGCGGTGGCAGTGCGCCACGAGCGGACGCATACCGAGCTCCTCGGCCAGGGCGACGGCCTGCTGATAGTGGGCGACGGCCTGCTCCGCCTCGGGGGGATCGCGCCGCGCCGCAATCGTGCCGAGGAGGTGCAGGGCATACGCCTCGTGGCCACATTCCTGGTGCGTACGGGCATGGGCCAGCACACGCTCGACAAGGGCGTGTGCCTCGTCCAGGCGGCCCGCCAGGAGCTGTGCCTCCCCGAGGAGACGACCGAGCGACCGGCTGTTACCTCTTTCCATCGCCTGTTCCATCGCTCGCGTGAGCAGTGGCACGACGTCGGCGATGCGCCCCGATAGGGCATACGCCATACTCAAGACCGCCGCCATCCTGGGGAACCACAACGGGAAGTCCACGTCCTGACAGATGGCCACGGCCCGTTCGAGGAGGGAGAGTACCCTGGGCAGGTCACCCTGGTTGAGAAACAGCAGCCCAACCTCCGCAGAGGCATACATGAAGCTGCCGGGGTGATCAACCCGCCTCGGCAATTCGCAACACTTCGTCGCCGAGGACCCCGCCCTCGGCGAACCTCCCCAACTCGGCATGGCACCGGACGAGCAAGGCACGAGAGATCACGGGGGGCAGGATGAGCTGCCAGCCGTGCTCGTGGGGCGGGCCCCCGTCGAGGGACCCCACAGTCTGCCTGAGGTAGTCGATCGCTCGACGATAGTCGCCCTGGGTATAGTAGGCCATGCCCAGATACTGGTGCGCCAGCATCTGCTGGACGGCATCCCCGCCGGCCGTGGCGAGCGTAAGGGCACGCTCACCAGAGGTAATGACCTGGTCATACGCACCCTTGTAGTAGAAATAGGCTGATAGAAAGCGCGAGACTTGTCCCAGCCGCCGCGAGTCGGCGAGGGCCTCAGCGAGAGCCTCAGCCTCGCGCAGATAGGCCAAGATACGCCCAAAGTCACCAGACGGCAGGAGCGCATTGTGCAGGACGAGCCGGAGATCGATGGCCTGCTCACGCGTGTCGCGGCTGTCGAGGAGGTGCGCCACCGCCGCGAGCGCCTGCTCATAGCAGGCTACGGCCTCGCGATGCGCCGACCGCGCGAGGGCATTGTCGCCCGCCTGCCGCAGATAATGTACGGCGCGGCGGGCGTCCCCCCCACGCGCAAAATGCCCCGCCAGCACCGCCGCGCGCTCGCCAGCCCGGGCGCCGTACCCCGCCTCCTCCCGGGTGCCTATGCGCTGATGCAACAGCCGCCGCCGGCCCAGTGGTATGCGGTGGTAGAGCACATCGTAATACAGGCTGTGGCGAAAGCGGTAGCACGCCGTTTGCGTGCCATCCGGCCAGCGCACCTCGCCGCTCGCCTCCAGAAACTGCTCTCGCCGCGCTAGTGTGGCACAGACGTCGTCCACTGTACTCTCCGCGGCATTGAGGGCGGCGGCCACCACTGCCACCGCGCACTCGCTCCCCGCGACGCTCGCCGCTTCCAGCACCTGTTGCTCGGCGGCACTGAGCCGCTCAAACTGCTGCTCGAGCAGGTGGCGCAGATTGTCGGGTACATCGAGGGCGACCACGGCTTCCTCACCCGGCATGGCCCAAGCTTCTCCGACCTGCACCACTGTGCCCTGGCGCACCAGCGCCTCCACGACGTTGACCAGGAACAGTGGATGACCATCCGTGCGCTGGTATAGCGCCCGCGCCAGTGCCGTGGGAAAGTGGTGCGGGGCCAAAGCGCCCGTGCAGATACGCCGCCACCTCGCCAGCGCTGAGGGGCTCCAGCAGCAGTTCCTGGCAGTACCCCTGTTGCTGGAGCGTCTGCGCCACCGGCCGTAAGGGATGCGCCTGGACAATCACGTCCACCGGCCGATACGTCCCCAGCAGCAGCAGGCGCGCCGGGGCCCGCCGCCGCGCCAGCAGCGCCAGCAGGTCCAGCGTGGCGTAGTCGCTCCAGTGCAGGTCTTCGAGCACCAGCACCAGCGGTGTCTCCGCCGCCAGCGTCTCGACCACTTCGGCCAGCTCCCGCAGCATGCGCTCGCGCGTGGTGCCCTGGAGTTCGTGCTGGAACTGCTGGCGATCCGCCTCTGTGAGCAGCCAGGGCAGCTGCACCAGCCAGGTAGGGGCCTGCTGCCGCAGCAGCGCGACCAGGCGAGCCCCGCCGGGGGCCCGGACGAGCTGGCCGAGGGCCTCGAGCACGGGCAGATAGGCTTCGCGCGTGCCGTAGTGCTCGACACACTGCCCCTGCGCCAGCCACACGTGGGGATTGGTGCCCACCTGGGCCGCAAAGGCCTCGACCACGGCCGTCTTGCCGATGCCCGCCTCGCCGGTCACGAAGCACACCTGGCGCACGCCCTGGCCCGCCTGTGCCCAGGCGGTGTGCAGGCGGGCCAGGACCGCCTCCCGCCCGACCAGGGGGCCAGCAGGGGCCGCAGGCGCGGGAGGCCGCGGAGTCGTGGGGGTGGAGACGACGCCCGCGGACGGCTCCTGCCGGGTGACCGGGGCGAGGAAACGGTAGCCCCGGCGGGCCACCGTGGCAATGCACCGGGGCGTCCGGGCCGCCTCGCCCAGCGCCTTGCGCAGTTCGCCAATACAGACGCGCAGGGCCGCCTCGCTCACCACCGTGTCGGGCCAGAGGGCGTCGAAGAGCTCGTCTTTGGTGACCAGGCGGTCGGGATGGGTGACCAGGTAGTGCAGCACGTCATAGGCTTTCGGGGTCAGGGGCCGGGCCTGCGTCCCGTGCCAGAGGCAGGCGTTGTCCGGGTCCAGCCGGAAGGGACCAAACAGCCAGTGCGGGGAGGGCATCCCAGGCTCCCTCTGGGTGGGCAGGAGAGGCTCGCAGTCGCGCCCAGGGGCTCCACGGCGTGGACGCGCGGCGCAGCCAAACAGCATAGGGGACCTCTTCCGGAGCATAGCACAGGAGGGGGTGCAAGGGAACAACAAACCTCGAGCGGGGGTGGCTGGCGGTGACCGTCGCGTCGCAGGGTGCCACCATGCCAGCCAGGGGGGAGGATGAGGACACTCCCTGTACGTCTGCGCACCGCGTGTGCACACCAGGAGGGGCGTCACAAGGGCAGTGCGCACCGCCTGCCCTGGGGCCACAGCACCGCAGTGCTTACAAAAATCTTGCAAAAATCTTCCATCGTGCTTATGACTTTTCGCTCCCCCGTCTGGCATACTCCTCTCAACGGGGACGCCGGGCGTCCCCCGCCGCATCCCCCACAGGAGCATGCCTATGATCGACCCATCTGCACCATCCTCACCGCTGTCCCCGCATCGGGCCTTTGTCGTGCAGTTTCGCGCCGAGACCGCGGTAGCCGCGGGGCATTTGGTCGGGCGTGTGGAGCATGTTGTCTCTGGGCAGGCCACCACGTTCGACACCTTGGACGCTCTGCTAGGGTTTATCGCGCGGGTGTTAGCTGAGCGGGGCGCGGGGCCACAGGAGGCGGAGGAGACGGGCGGGAGGTGGGCAATGCGCTGATCTCCCTCGGCCAAGGGGGAGAGCGCCGTTGAGCGTGGGAGGCGTGTGCGGGCGTCTTGCTATCTCCTGGTTTACCCTTACCCTGGCTGCTGGCAGCCCACAGCACGGGACCACGGCACGACGGTGGTGCAACGCGTCACCGCCTCGAGAGGAGGACCAATGGACTTGTATGCTATCCTCGATCAGGTTGTGGTACTCCTCCGCCAGCGCCAGCGTGTGACCTATCGGGCACTCCAGGTGCACTTCCACCTGGATGATGAGACGCTCGCGGTACTGACGGACGAACTCTTATACACGCATCCAGAGGTGCACGACGATGCGGGGCGGGGCCTCGTCTGGAGCGGTGATACTGCGCCCCCACTCGCACTCGCCCGCCCGCCTGCGCCCCAGGAGCGCCGGCCGGCTTCCACTATCGCCGACGCGGAACGGCGCCAGCTCACGGTGCTCTTCTGTGACCTCGTGGCTTCGACTGCGCTCGCCAGTCAGTTAGATCCAGAAGATCTGCGGGACGTGATCCGCGCCTACCAAGCCGCCTGCGCCGTGGTCATTCAGCGCTTCGACGGCCACATTGCCCAGTTACTCGGAGATGGCCTGCTGGTCTACTTTGGCTATCCGCAGGCGCATGAAGATGACGCTCAGCGGGCAGTCCGGACCGGCCTGGGAATCGTCGAGACCCTGCGCCCACTGAAGCACCGACTGGCGGAGGAGCAGGGGGTCCGCCTCGCGGTCCGCCTCGGCATTCATACTGGAGTGGTGGTGGTGGGGGAAGTCGGCAGTAGCCACCACCAGGAAAACCTGGCCCTGGGGGAAACTCCTAACCTGGCGGCGCGTCTCCAGGAGCACGCCGCTCCGGATACGGTGATCATCAGTGCCGCGACCTTCCGCCTCGTGCAGGGGTATTTTGCCGCCGAGCCACTGGGCGTGCACACGTTCAAGGGCGTGGCAGCGCCCGTGCCCGTCTATCACATCCTGGGCGAGAGCGGGGTCCAGAACCGGCTCGACACCGTCGCGCCGACCCACTGGACCCCGCTGGTAGGCCGGGATGAAGAAGTCGCCCTCTTGCACCGGCGCTGGGAGCACGCCACCACGGGGCTGGGGCAGGTGGTGCTGCTCAGCGGCGAGGCGGGCATTGGCAAATCGCGCCTGGTGCAGGTGCTCAAAGACCACGTCGCCCAGGAGCCCCACGTCTGCATTGAATGGCGCGGGTCGCCCTATTATCAGCACAGCGTCCTGTACCCGGTCATTGACCATCTGCACCGCCTGCTACACTGGCACCCGGACGACCCGCCGGCCGCCACCCTGCACACGCTGGAAGCCACCCTGACCGCAGCGGGGGTGGCGCTCGTGGAGGCTGTGCCGCTGCTGGCCGCCCTGTTGTCCCTCCCCCTGCCGGACGCCTATGCCCCCCTCACTCTGTCCCCCCACCGGCAGCGCCAGCAGACGCTGGAAACCCTCCTGGCCTGGCTGAACGCCGAAACGCAGCGCCAGCCCGTGCTGTTCATTGTGGAAGATCTGCACTGGATGGACCCCTCCACGCTCGAGTTCCTGAGTCTGCTCATTGACCAGAGCGCGCAGGAGCGGCTCTGTGTGGTCCTGACTGCGCGGCCCGAGTTTCACCAGCCCTGGGTCATGGGAGCACACGTGACGGCGCTCACCCTGCGCCGGTTTGCCCCAGCCCAGGTCAAGCAGCTCGTGACGCATGTGGCCGGGGGCAAGGTTCTGCCCCCCACGGTGCTCGCGGAGGTGGTGCGCAAGACGGATGGCGTGCCGCTCTTTGTGGAAGAGCTGACCAAGACGGTGCTGGAGTCCGGGCTGCTACACGAACAGGCCGACGGCTATGCCCTGGCCGGACCCCTGCCTCCGCTGGCGATCCCGGCGACCCTCCACGACGCCTTGATGGCGCGCCTCGACCGCCTGGCCACCGTCAAAGTCGTGGCGCAACTGGGCGCGACCATCGGGCGCACATTTGCCTATGACCTGCTGCAGGCCGTGGCCCCGCTGGAGGCCACGACGCTCCAGGCTGCCCTGGCGCAACTGGTCGAGGCCGAGTTGGTGGCGCAGCGGGGCCTCCCGCCCCAGGCGACCTACACGTTCAAACATGTCCTCATCCAGGAGGCGGCCTATCAGTCGTTGCTGCGTAGCACCCGCCAGCAGTATCACCAGCGCATCGCGCAGGTCGTGGAGGCACAGTTTGCAGAGGCCGTCGAGCACCAGCCCGAACTGCTGGCCTATCACTATACCGAAGCGGGCCTCAGCGCCCAGGCTCTTCCCTACTGGCAGCGTGCCGGCCAGCATGCCCTGCAGCGCTCGGCTTATGTGGAAGCGATCAGCCACCTCACGAAGGGACTCGAAGTGCTCCAGACCCTGCCGGAGAGTCCCGAACGTACGCAGCACGAACTCAGGCTGCACCTGCCATTAGGGACGGCGCTGATGGCCACCAAGGGCTATGCAGCCCCAGAGGTGGAACACGTCTATGCCCGCGCACGCGCGCTGTGTCAGCAGGTGGGGGAGATCCCGCAGCGCTTCCGAGTGCTGCGGGGCCTGTGGGCGTTTTATTTATTGCGGGGGGACCTGCAGACGGCCCGCGAGCTGGCCGAGCAGTGCCTCAGCCTGACGCAGCGCCACCCTGCGCCCGCCCTCCGCCTACCTGCCTCCCTGACGCTGGGGGGAACCTTGTTCTGGCTGGGAGAGTTGGGGCCGGCCCGCACCCATCTGGAGTACGGCTTGACGCTCTACGACCCGCAGCAGCGCCGGGCACGGGCGATCGTGCAGGATCCGGTCGTCAATGGCCTCTACCATGTGGCGATCGCCCTGTGGTACCTGGGCTATGCGGAGCAGGCCCGTGCCCGCATGCACGAGGCCCTCACCCTGGCCCAGACGCTCGCGCATGCCCATAGCCAGGCCGCGGCCTTAGGCTTTGCAGCCTGGTTGCATGCCTTGCTGCGCGAGGGGCCTGCAGCCCACACCCACGCCGAGGCCGCCATGACTGTGGCGTGTGAGCAGGGGTTTCCGCACTGGGTGGCGGTGGGCCAGATCCAACGAGGCTGGGCAGTCGCGGTGCAGGGCCAGGACGCCGCGGGGATGGCCGAGATGCACTGCGGTGTGGTAGCGCTCCGCGCCACCGGCACAGCGCTGTGGCGGCCGGAGGCTCTGGCCCTGCTGGCTGATGCCTGTGGGCGTGTGGGGCACACCACGGCAGGTCTAGGCGCGGTGGCCGACGCCCTAGAGGCCGTGCACCACACGGGAGAGCGCCTCTCAGAGGCCGAGCTCTATCGACTCCAGGGGGAACTGCTGTGCCAGCAAACCGACGAGGGGAGCAGGGCCCACCGGGCGTCGGCGCCAGAGGCAGAAGCCTGTTTCCAGCAGGCCCTGGCGATTGCCCGGCAGCAAGAGGCGAAAGCCCTGGAACTGCGGGCCGGCCTGAGCCTAGCTCGCCTGTGGCAGCAGCAAGGCAAACGCACGGCAGCCTACGAGCTGCTGGCACCGATCTATGGCTGGTTCACTGAGGGCTTGGACACGGTGGACCTCCAGGAAGCTAAAGTGGTGCTCGAGGCGGTAGCGTGAGGGCTGACGAGCGCGGGTGCATTGCCCCGCAGCACCGACCACTCCGGGCACACGCCCCCGACACCTCGGAGCCACACAGGAGAGACAGGAATTGTTCGCTGAACTCGGCCAGCAGGGAGAGGGCTAAGAGTCTCTCTGCTCTCCGCTCACCTCCTCACAAGATCGACACTGTCCCCGGTAAACATTTCTTCTCGCGAATGTGGTGATCAAACTCTGCCCGGAATTTTTTGATCGCACTCTC
>Ga0114129_10014526_pt1 | contig 11222 bp, 8 predicted proteins | sample RhiMetdeltSRZDD1_FD_80071 | JGI IMG/M metagenome (GOLD analysis project Ga0114129, IMG submission 80071) | Populus rhizosphere microbial communities from Tennessee, USA - Rhizosphere MetaG P. deltoides SRZDD1 (version 2) (version 2) | ecosystem: Host-associated > Plants > Roots > Rhizosphere >... | reverse complement strand
TCTGGATTCTTCGTTCCGCTACAAGCGGACGTGGCGAGCAGGATCGCGACGAACAGCGCTCGAGCGCGAAGGAGGTTACGGGCCATGGGTGCGGCTCCTGTCCTGATCCGGGCGGTTCTGGTCGAGAAACCCGCCAACGGTACGGAGGAATGCTTCTTCCTCTTCGACATGGGGCATGTGGCTGGAGTTTTCGAAGATCTCCCAGCGCACGTCGGGAATGCCGCTCGCAAACGGCTCGACGGTGGCCTCGGTGGCCTCGTCGTAGCGCCCGGACACGAGCAACGTGGGCACCGCGATGCGGTAGACGCGGTCGACGATCGTCCAGTCGCGCAGCGTCCCGACCACGTAGAACTCGTTGGGGCCGTTCATCGTGTGGTACACCGTCGGGTCTGCCTGGATGGCCTCGAAGGTCCGCACAACCTCCGGCGGGTTCGGCACGACCCGGCATACGTGCCGGTCGTTGTAGACCTTCTCGGCCGCGTGGTAGTCGGGATGGTCGGTGGTACCGGCCTCCTCGTGCTTGCCCAGCGTGTCCTGCACCTCGGGCGGAAGCATCTCGCGCAACCGCGTCGCTTCCGACCGCCAGAGCGCGATCGACGCGGGCGAATCAGCGATCACCAGCCGTGCCAGGCCGGGCGGTCGGCGCACGGCGTGTTCCGCCGCCAGCATGCCGCCCCACGACTGGCCGAGCAGGTGGTACCGGTCGGCGATGCCGAGCGCGTCGAGCACATTGTCCAGCTCGTCGAGGAAGAGTTGGACGTTCCAGAAGTCGGCGCCCTTGTCGGGCAGGTGGGTCGAGTTGCCGTTGCCGAGCTGGTCGTAGTGGATGACCGCGCGCCCCGGTCGCGCGAGGCCGGCGATGCGCAGCGTGTAGTCGTGCGTCGCGCCAGGTCCGCCGTGCAGGACCACCAGGGGCGGTCCCGCGCCGTCGAGGTTTCCAGTGATCCGGTACCACGTACGCCAGCCGCGGAAGTCCAGCATGCCGGTGCTGCTTGGTTCCGGGATCGCCACGAGTCCTCCCCGTCCGCAGGGTGATGCGAATTATGCGAGGTCAGGCTCTCGTACTTCAAGGGTGATCGATATTTATTGGCGTAGTTGGAACGTCAACTATTAGTCAACTTACCTAATCAAAGCCGGTCATCCCCGGCGGGTGGCGCCATCCGGCCAGGCGCAGATGCAGACGCGGTTGCCGGCGCGGTCGGCGAGGATCCAGGCGGTCGGGGCGTCGGATTCGTCGACGATACGGCCGCCCGCCGCCAGGGCCGCGGCGAGGCGCTGTTCGACCTGCTCGCGGGCCACGGATACGTCGACGTGCATCGCGTGGCGCAGGGTCTTGGCCGGGTCGAGGCTCTGCATCCAGACCGTCGAACCGTGGCCGAGGGGGTCGACGGCGTTGTCGTCGGCCATGTCGGCGTAGCCGAGGACCGCCCGCCAGAAGCCGACGTCGATCGCATCGGGCTGCGCGGCGATGGCGAGCTGGACCTCCTGCGCCAGCGTGCGGTCGGCCGTGGCGCCGTTTTCTGGGCCACCGCCGAGACCGCTCGAGCCAGCTCGACATGCCGCTCCTCGAGTTGCCAGAGGTCGCGTGTCAACCGCACGGTGACACTCGTACGCGAGGATGATCGCGTGCACCCGGTCGCGCAAGTCGAGCTTGCCGAGGATGCGTCCGACGTGGGTTTGACCGTGCCTTCGGGCGACGAGAGCCAACACCTCGCGCTCGAACGGCGCAACGCGTGAGCCCGGTCAGGGGCGCCAGGTGTCGCTACGGGTCAGGGTGCACGCGGTACCGGTGGAGAACGTCCGGTTGGCGCCGGACTCCCAGGTGACTGTGCCGCCTTCCTTGCGGATGTACTTGTACTGGACCGCCGTGTTGAACGGCAGCGTGATCGTCGCCTTCCAGATCGGGTAGCTGGCCGCGGACATCGGTACCGCGTTGTTGGTGTTCCACCCGCCCAGCTCTGGCCGGTCGCCGACGACGAAGATGTTCTGCCCGAGGACGGTCGTGGCGTTGACTTCGAAGCTGACGGCGGACACCCCGAAGGCGGCCACGGTATCCGAGACCGAGCCACCGGCGAGGGTTCTGGTGCGGTTGCCAACGTCGGCGCACGAGGCGCTCTTCTCGACCGTCGTCCAGTCGCCGAGCGTGTACTTGTACTGCAGCGTGGCGTTGGGCGGCGACGTCAACGTCGTACGCCAGTGCGTGGCGTCGATCCGGGTCAGCGCGGTACCGGCGGCGTTCCAGTCGGGCGCGCTGGCCAGGTACACCGTCCGGCCCGTCGAGTCGGTGTTCGCGGGTACGGTCACGGTGATCGTGGTGGTGACCGTGCCGCCACCGCCGGCGTACCGCGCCTTGACGATGGCCGGGGTCTCGATCGGGGCGCCGGCGTCGATGGAGTGCGCCAGCCGAACGAACTGGGCCATCGACCAGGCTAGGGGAGTGGCCGAGTCGGTACCTTCGCCGAATGTGAACCCGAAGGCGTCGGCGCGGTCCCAGACCTGTTCCGGGATGAGGAAGCCTGCGTTGGCGGTCGCGGCCATCGCGGTCAGATAGGAGACGGCAGGGCGGCCGTTGGCAAGCTCGTACTCGCCGCGTTCCCCGGTCAGCAGTGGCCACAGCCGTCCGATGCCGGCTCCGGTGAACGGTCCACCGCTGGACGTCTCGCCGTACCCGTCGTGGTTGTACCGGTACCACATCGGACCGTTGGGTGTGCTGACCCGGATCGTGGAGTCGATTTCGGGCAGCGAGCCGGCGATCGCCGGATCCGCGGCCGGCTTGACCCCGAGCCGCACCAGCTCCAGGAAGCCAGCGTCCACAATGGAGCGCTCGTCGAAGGTACCCCCGCCGTTGTTTATCTCGCGGCTCGCGCCGTCGTTGGGGTTGGTGTTGTTGCCGACCCGGATGTAGTAGCGCCCGTCGCCCAGCGGACCGGTCGTGGTGTGGGTCCAGTTCTGCACGTTGCTCTGCCAGTTGTCGGCCGTGGCGAGATAGGTGCCGGCCCGGCCGGAGTCGCCGTTGCGGCTGGCGATGTCGGCGGCCGCGACGAGCCCGGCGATCTCGGCGGCGATGGTGGACGGCGAGTACCCGTCCTCCTCCTCCCAGCGTTCCTGCTGCGCGAATGGTCCGTGCGCGACGAGGTAGTCGGCGGCCAGCCGAATCTTCGTCCACAGTGCACTCTCGAAGCGGCCGAGCTGCCAGGCCAGCACGATCGGGAACGCGACCTCGTCGAGCTGCGTACCGGTGAAGCAGTCGCTGCCGTTCAAGTGAGTGTTCTGTTTGATCGAGCCGTCGGCGCGCTGCTGGAAGGTGAAGATGTAGTCCAGAGAACGGTTCGCCGCGGCGGTGTCCCCGGCGGCCAGTTGCGCCGTGGCCACGTGGTAGAGGTCGCGTGCCCACACGGCGTGGTAGCCGCACTGGGTGGAGTTGCCGTCGACCGCCTGCCCCCACGGGTTGGTCAGGGACGCGACGTTCGCGCCGGGGAAGGTCTTGTCCTCGTGCGCCTTCAACGTCATGAGCGCGACGTTGTACTGAGTCGTCAAGCCGTTGGCCGTGATGCTGGCGGGGATCGCCGACAGCGAGTCCAGGTAACCGTGCCATCCGTTGCGGTAGCTCGTATCGAGCGCGTCGAAGCCCGCCGACAGCGACGCGGTCGCGTTGTTCGACGCGTCGGTCCGGTTGGTACCGAAGGCGAGCGCGAGCGTGAACGTCGTGTCGGTACCGACCGGAATCTGGCCGAACTGCACGAGGTTGCCGGGCGTGTTCGCGGTGTCGTACTGGTTGTCCAGCACGTGGTTGCCGCTCAGGTCGATCCAGCCGTCGCTGGGCGTGCCGCCGTACCCGTTGCTGAGCTTGCTGAAGCCCGTCGATGCCGCCAGCGCGCTGGCGACCGGGCCGTCGGAGGCGACCAGCCGCCCGCCGGAGCTGGCGCCGGTGTCGCCGCCGCCGGTGTTGTTCAGCGACGGGTTGTAGAGGACGTAGAGCGCCAGCGGCCCACCGGTGAGCACCTGGAACCGGGTCCGGATCAGGACGGTGGCTCGGGCCGGGTCGGTGACGTACGTCTTCGTGATCCGGTACCGGCCGTTGTTGGCCGTGTTGGTCTGCTGGTAGGACAGCGACCGCGGATCCGTCAGCGCGATCTGCTTGCCGGTGTTGTCGCGTTCCAGCTGCGAGAAGGTGGTGCCGTCGGATACGACGTACTGCAGGTCCTGCACGTTGGCCACGTCGACGGTCGGGTAGTAGACCTCGTGCGTGATGCCTTGCCCGATCGTGTACCACACCCGAGACGCCGTGCCGGCCGAGGTGCCCAGCCCTTGCTTCGCACCGGTCGTCCACGCCGTACCGCCACCCGGCGCTCCAGGGGCGTCCGCGGCCTGTGCCGGTGCGGAGGTGACGGCGACCGTGACCACTGCCGTCAGGGTCGCGATGAGCACACGGACCGTAGTCATGCGTCGATGCTAATTCACCCCCGTCGATCAAGGACTTGTGCACATGGTTTGATCACAAAACCATGTGCACAAGTCCTTGATCGACGGGGAGGGCGACGGGCGAGAGGGCGGGGCATAGGGTTGTCGACCATGGGTGAGATGAGCTATCGCCGGTTGGGTGCGTCCGGCCTCGCGGTGTCCGTGGTCGGTCTCGGTTGCAACAACTTCGGCGGTCGGACCGACTCCGAGCGTTCGGCTACGGTCATCGCCGCGGCGCTGGACGAGGGCATCAACCTCTTCGACACGGCCGACCGGTACGGCGGCGCCGGCGCCTCGGAGGCGATCCTCGGCGCGGCGCTGCGGGGTCGTCGCGACGACGTGGTGATCGCGACCAAGTTCGGGATGGACATGCAGGGCGCCAACGGCGTCGACCTCGGCGCGCGCGGCTCGCGGCGCTACATCATCCGGGCCGCGGAGGCGTCACTGCGCCGGCTCGGCACCGACTGGATCGACCTGTACCAGATGCACGTGCCCGACCCGGGGACACCGATCGAGGAGACGCTGTCCGCCCTCGATGACCTCGTCCGGTCCGGGAAGGTGCGCTACCTCGGGCACTCCAACTTCCGTGGCTGGCAGGCCGCCGACGCCGACTGGACCGCGCGCAGTTGCCAGCTGACGCCGTTCATCAGCGCGCAGAACGAGTACAGCCTCATCGACCGGGGCATCGAAACCGAGATCGTGCCGGCGTGTGAGCGGTTCGGGCTCGGGCTGCTGCCGTACGCGCCGCTCGGCAGTGGGTTGCTCACCGGCAAGTACCGGCGCGGGACGCCGCCACCGGCAGGTACCCGCCTGGCCGCCGACCGGCACGCCGCCTGGCTGGCGAACGCCCCGTGGGACACGATCGAGGCGCTGGAGAAGTTCGCCGCGGAGCGCGGGCTCAGCCTGCTGCAGGTCGCGATCGGCTGGCTCGCCGCACAGCCGGTGGTCGGCTCGGTCATCGCCGGGGCGACGACACCGGAACAGGTACGGGCCAACGTCGAGGCCGGCCACTGGCAACCGTCCACTGAGGACCTCGACGCCCTCGACTCCTTGACACGACCGTAGACCGGCGGGCTCGGCCCGCCGGTCTATGACGAAGTCGCGTCAGCCGACCCGGTATTCGACGGTGGCACTCGGCCCCAGGTTGCCGAAGTCGTCGTACGCGGCCACGATCGCCTGCACCGGACCGGTGTTGAACCGCCCGATGTTCAGCGCCGGCTGGAAGTCCAGGTTGAACGAAGACTGGTACGTCTTGGCGGTCACGTCGGCACTGGCCTGGGCGTCCCACTGGCAGTCGCGGTTCTCGTGCCCGATGTAGAAGTAGCAGCTCCGCTTGGTCGTGTTGATCTTCCACTTGGCGACCCACGTCTCGGTCTGGTTCCAGCTCACTGTGACGGTGGAGCCGCTGTACGAGCCACCGCTGCTCGGGTGCGTGAACGTGGGTGCGGACAGGCTCACCGCGACCACCAGGTCGACCTTGCTACCCGAATCGACCATGGTCGTGGGGGCCGTACCCTGCTGCAGTACCTTGCCGTTCTGGGCGGGGTTCTGCTGGTGCTTGACCGTGCCGACCGCCAGCCCGGCGTTGTTCAGCTCGGCGGTGGCTTGCTCCATGGTCAGCGACACGAGGTTGGGCATCCGGACCGGCGCGGCCGAGGTGGGCGGCGGGGTCGCGCCGATGGTGTCGGACGGCGGGGGCTCGTCGCCACCGCTGGCCAGAACCAGCCAGGTCACGGTGCCGATGACGAGTACCACGAGCGCGGCTACCGCGATCAGCCACCACGGCTTCGGCTTTGGCGCCGGCGCCGTGGACAGGCCGAGGTCGAAGACCGTCCGTCCACTGAGGACTGAGTCCTCTTCGGGCGCGGAGTCGGCCGAGTACACCCGGCCCTGCAGGGAGTAGGAGCCGGCCGGGGCGTCCGCCGGCGGGTCCACCGACACCAGGTAGGCCACCGAGCCGGTAGCCGGTACCAGCCGCTGCGGGTCCTCGACAGTGAACCAGGACCGGTCCGCACCGTCGCCGGGGACGATGTCGAACACCGCACGGTCCGCGAGCCGACCCTTGTTGCTCACCGTGAACGTGGCCTCGGCGTGCCGCTCGTTGGTCAACGTGATCCGCTCGGCGGAGCCGGTGACAACCCACTGAGTGCTCATGACAAGTTCCTCTTTCTACAAAGGGTGGAGGGAAGCGATGTAGACAAGAGGAGCCACGGGCGCTGGAGATACTGTCTGCTAGCTGACGCGCTCGTCAGAGCGCCGACGAGACCACGTTGCAGCAGATGACGATCACGACGATGCCGGCGATGAGCGCGCCGATCGGCCCGATCAGGTCGAGGACGCCCTCGAAGACGTCACCGATCAGGTCGAGGGCGAGGGCCCCGACCGCGCCGACGGCCATCAGCCCCACGACCACGAGGCAGATCAGGCCGAGTCCCTCCACGACCCGAAATATGCGGTCGAGGGCCCGACCATGTCGAGGCCATCAGGAGGCCATTACCGCCGCCGGCGGCGCGATCCTCTCCGCCAGCCACGCCGGGAACTGGTCGGCCGGCATGGGCCGGGCGGTGTACCAGCCCTGCGCGACATCACAGCCGGCATCGGCGAGCAACTGCCAGGTGCAGGTGTCCTCGACACCTTCGGCGACGGCGCGCAGGCCGAGGCTCCGGGCGAGCTCCACGGTCGACCGTACGATCGCGGCGTCGTCACCGTTACGGGACATGCCACCGACGAACGACCGGTCGATCTTGACTTCCGCCAGCGGCAGCTTGCGCAGGTGCTGCAGAGACGAGTACCCGGTACCGAAGTCGTCCAGCGAGATGTCCACACCGAGCGCGGACAGTCGCGTCATCGTGTTGAGTACGCGGTTCGGATCGGCCATCAGCGCGCTCTCGGTGACCTCGAGCTGGATCTGGCCGGGCGGCACCCGGTACTCGACCAGCCGCGCGGAAAGCTGTCGCACGATCTCGTCGCAGTACAGGTCCCGGCTGCTGACGTTGAGCGAGGCGCGGAGCTGGATGCCGTTCGCCGACCACCGCGCGACCTGGCTTACGACCTCGTCGATGACCCGGCGGGTGATCAGGTGCATCACCGCGGTGTGTTCGGCGGCGTGGACCAGTTCCTGCGTGTCGACCGTCCCGCGGGTGGGATGGCGCCAGCGCAGCAACGCCTCGACGCCGACGACCTCCCCGGTGGCCATGGCGACCTGCGGTTGGTAGTGCATGGTGATGTCCCGGCCCTCTTGCACCTGCAGCGTGTGCCGGAAGTCGGTCAGCAACCTGAGCCGATGCGGCGAATGGTGATCCGAGTCCGGTCGGTAGACCGTGGCGGCGTCACCGTGTTGCTTTGCCTCGTACATCGCGATGTCCGCGTGGCGCATCAGGGTCGCGAAGTCGTCGCCGTGGTCGGGGTAGAGGGCGATGCCGACCGACGCGGCGATGTCGATCTGCAGACCGTCGAGCCGCACCGGTTCCGCGAGCGATGCGGTGACCCGCGACGCCAGCTCGCACGCCGCGGCGGCATCGCGGATGTCCGGCGCCACGATCGCGAACTCGTCGCCGCCGAGCCGGGCGACGACCGCGTCGCTCGGTACCGAGTCCGCCAGCCGCCTGGCCACCGCGACGAGAAGTTGGTCACCGACCTCGTGGCCGAGCGTGTCGTTGACCTGCTTGAACCTGTCGAGGTCCAGCATCAGCAACGCCACCGACCGTGGACTGATCCGGTTGCGTGGCGACATCAGCTCGGCGAACCGGCTCTGTAACCCGTTGCGGTTGGCCAGGTCGGTCAGCAGGTCGATCCGCGAAGCGCGATCACGCTCGGCCGACAGCCGGGCCATCCGGTCGACCGCGTAGAGCGGCAGGAAGATGAGCGGTACGAAGGCGGGGTTCACGTGCGCGGCGACCGCGAGGACCGGACTGAGCAACAGCAGCGCGCCCTTGCACAGCGTCTGGTAGCCGAGCCCGCCGACGGCCTGGCGCAGCGGTGGCCCGCCGTGCTTCAGGCGGTTGGCGGTGAGCACCAGCAGGCTGTACACCACGAGCCAGGCGGCCGCCGCACCGGCAACGGAGGCCGCGTCCCGCAACGCCCAACCGATACCGGAATGGCGGAACGGGTCGGGCTTGCCGATGAGGATTACCGCGTACGCCGCCCCGAAGGACAGCGCGTACTGCCCGGCTACCAGCGCGGCATGGGTCTTCGTGTGCCGCAGTCGCCACGCCACCACGACGATCGCGGCGGTCTGCGCGACGATCGCCGGGCCGAGATCCCAGCAGAGCAGGATCGCGAACGTGAAGCACAGCGTCGGGCAGATGACGATCGGCCCACCGCGCGGCCCGGATGTCACGAAGGCTCGCGTACCGGCCAGCACGGCGAGCACGGCCATCAACCAGAAGGCGGGCTTCGTAGTGGCGGCCACCCGTACCTGGTCGAGGTGGGTCGCGGCGAGGGTCGCACCGAGTGCCACCACCGCAATGACGTACCACGCGAACAACGGTGTCCGCCGGATCCTCGTCGCGTCGCGCAACGTCAACGTCGCCACGTCACCTCCCGAGGGGATGAAGCAAAATCGAGCCGTGAGCGCAATAGCCGCAAAGCATAGCGGAAGCGCTCGAAACAATGGCGCCTAAGATCACCTATCGGAGGTACCGCGCGCCATGTCGGGTATTTGGACTGTCGATTAGCGGACATTCGCAGGGCCGACAGTGTGCCACTAGGCTCGCGTCGTGGCGGCTGAGCGGCGGCACGAGGCGTGTGCCGATGGTTGACTTCTTCCTCAGCTACACCCGTGACGACGACGCGGGCAACCTCGTCCGGGACTTCTACACGGACCTGCGGGAGGAGATCTGGCGGCGTACCCCGCGCCGGGCTCTGGACGCGGTCGGTTTTCGCGACGTCGACATGCCGATAGGTACGGTGTGGGATCCGGTGACCGTCAAGGCACTGTCCACCTGCAAGGTGTTCGTCCCGCTCTATTCGCCGCACTACTTCGGCAGCGAGTCGTGCGGCAAGGAGTGGTGGGTCTTCACCCGGCGACGGGTCGACGACGCCGCCACGCACAGCGGGATCGTGCCGGTGTCGTGGGAGTCGCCGGCGGACTTCAAGCCGCACATGCCGGCGATGGCGGGAGCTCTGCAACGTACCAATGAGCGGCTCGGCGACACCTATCGCCGGCGCGGGATGCGGCACCTGGTCCAACTCAAGAACCACCACTCCGAGGAGTACCGGACCGTCATCTACGAGTTGGCCGGAATGATTATCGCGGCGGCCAACGAGTCACCACTGGCCGACAGCGGCGACGAGATCTCATTTGCCACGGCGGTCGACGCCTTCGCGGAGCACGGGAGGCGGCTCGGCGACGCCCCGGTCGCCGGCCACGCGTTGCCCATCGACCGCAACGAGGCCCGGCACGTGTACTTCGTGGTGGCCGCCGGTACCGCGGAGGAGATGCGGGCGCTGCGGCGCACCGTCGAGCAGTACGGAGCACTCGCCGAGGACTGGCGACCGTACTCCGAGGACGTATCACCGCTGGTGCTGCGCGCCTGTGAGATCGCACACCAGCAGGAGCTGGTACCGCATCCGCAGCCCGCGGGGCCCGATCTGGCGGACATCGTCGCCAGGGCCGCCGACAAGAACCAGATCGTCGTATTGCTGGTTGACCCGTGGGCCCTTCAGGTCGACAGCTACCAGCGGCTGATCCGCGAATACAACGGGGCGGAACGGCGCCGGACGGGAGCGCTCGTGCCCTGGCCCAGCGACGACGAGACCGCGCAGCGAAGCGACGAGCTGGTCGACCAGGTCGAGACCGCGCTGGACGACCGTCTCATCCAGCCGGAGAGCTGTCGTATCTGGCTGCGGTCGGTCGACGAGTTCAAAGCCGACCTCAGCAAGATGCTGGTCCAGATCCAGTCGTGGATCCGCGGGAATCACCATGTCCCGCGCCCGGCGGTCGGCGACCGGGTCATCGAGTTCCCGACGCTGGGCGTATCGGCGGGCGTGACGGGGCCGGGCGGCCGGCCATGAGTTCCGAGAAGGCGCCGCTCGGTCGCATCGTCACGTTCTACTCGTTCAAGGGCGGTACCGGCCGGTCCATGGCGCTGGCCAACGTGGCGTGGATTCTGGCGAGCAACGGGTACAAGGTGCTGGCCGTCGACTGGGACCTGGAAGCGCCGGGACTGCACCGGTACTTCCACCCCTTCCTGGTGGACCAGGAGCTGCGCGGTACCCCCGGGCTGATGGATCTGCTGTGGGACTTCGCCACGGCCGCGATGGACACGTCCGGCGACACCGGCCCGGACTGGTACGTGTCCTACGCCGACGTCCTCACGTATGCCGTCTCGCTGCGGCACGACTTCGGCAAGCGGGCCACGCTCGACCTGTTGCCGGCGGGCAAGCAGAACCTGGCGTACGGGCCTCGGGTCGGCACCTTCGACTGGGCGAACTTCTACGACCGGCTGGGCGGAGGACTCTTCGTCGAGGCGCTGAAGAAGAGCATGCGGGCCGAATACGACTACGTGCTCGTGGACAGCCGGACCGGACTGAGTGACACGTCGGGAATCTGCACGGTGCAGCTGCCCGACACGTTGGTCGCCTGCTTCACGCTCAACACCCAGAGCATCGCCGGCGCCGCCGAAGTGGCCGACGAAGTCGGCCGGCAGCGGGCCGCCGACCCGCCCCGCATCCTGCCGTTGCTGATGCGCGTCGACGACTCGGGTGACCCCGCGAAGGCCGAGCTCGGCCGGGATTATGCCCAGTCCCGGTTCTCGCAC
>Ga0114129_10014525_pt1 | contig 11222 bp, 12 predicted proteins | sample RhiMetdeltSRZDD1_FD_80071 | JGI IMG/M metagenome (GOLD analysis project Ga0114129, IMG submission 80071) | Populus rhizosphere microbial communities from Tennessee, USA - Rhizosphere MetaG P. deltoides SRZDD1 (version 2) (version 2) | ecosystem: Host-associated > Plants > Roots > Rhizosphere >... | reverse complement strand
CCGTCTTGATGCCGAGCTCCCGGCACGCCACGATCACGCGCAGCGCGATCTCCCCGCGATTGGCGATCAATATCTTTTTGAACATCGATCTCCGGTCCGTCCGGGCCGACCTGAAGGTCGGCCCCTACGAATCACCCCGCACTCCGGTCCGTCCGGGCCGACCTGAAGGTCGGCCCCTACGAATCACCCCGCCCCTACGAATCACTTCGCACCTACGAATCACTTCGCACGTAGGGGCCGACCTTCAGGTCGGCCCTACCACTAATCACTTCGCACGTAGGGGCCGACCTTTAGGTCGGCCCTACGAATAGGTCGGCCCTACGACGGCTTGATCGCGAAGAGCCGCTCACCGTACTGGACGGCCTGGCCATTGTCCACGTAACACTTTACGATCTCGCCGTCGCATTCGGCGTTGATCTCGTTCATCAGCTTCATCGCCTCGATGATGCACAGCACCTGCCCTTTGCGAACGGTATCGCCGACCTCGGCAAACGACTTGGCGCCAGGCTCCGGCGCGCGGTAGAACGTCCCGACGATGGGCGACTTCACCACCGCGAGATCGAGCGCCTCGTCCGCTGCGGCGAGCACCGGCGAGGCGTCGGCGGCCGAGGTCGGCTGCGGCGGTGCCGCCGGCACCGCAGGCACGTAATGGACCTGGGGAGCGGCCGGCGCCGCGCTCCAGTGCCCCGCCGCGTTCTTCCGCAGGCGCAGCTTGACGTTGTCGCGCTCGAGCTCGAACTCGGCGATGTCGTGCTCGCGCATCATGTCGAGGATCTGTTTGATCTCGTCGAAATCCATCGTCACAGAGTGAGGAGCTCTCGCGGGAGGCTGGTGAGGAGCTCGCAGCCGGTGTCGGTGACCAGCACGTCGTCTTCGATGCGAACGCCGCCGAAGCCGGGCAGGTAAGCGCCGGGCTCGATGGTGAAGACCATCCCGGCGGCCAGCGTGACGGGCGGCACGTCGGCGCGCGGCTTGCCGATGCGCGGCTCCTCGTGCACGTCGAGGCCGAGACCGTGGCCCGTGCCGTGACCGAACGCGTCGCCGAGACCGCGGTCGCGCAACAGGTCGCGTGCCGCCGCATCGACCGCGGACGCATCGATTCCAGGTTTTACCGCGGCAACCGCCGCCGCATGCGCGTCGTGGACTGCCTGATAGACGCGCCGTGCCTCGCGCGACGGCGGGCCGATCGCCACCGTACGGGTCAAGTCGCAGCAGTATCCGTCCAAGACGCCGCCAAAGTCCAGCACCACAAGGTCGCCCGGCGCGAGCGCGCGCGTCCCCGCGCGGTAATGCGGCATCGCCGAATGCGGACCCGACGCGACGATCGTGTCGAACGCGGCGCGCTCGTAGCCGGCCTCCCGCATGGCCGACTCGATGACCGCGGCGATCGAACGCTCGGTCCGCCCCGCCTGGACCGCGGACAGGGCCACGGGCACGACCTGACCGAGCCGCGCGGCCGCCTCGCGAAGGATGGCGATCTCCGCGGCGTCCTTGATCATCCGTGCCTGCTCGACAATGCGCTCGGTGGATCGCAGCGTGACGTCGAGGCCGCGTCCGGCGATCGTCTCGCGCCACCATTCGTAGCGCGCGACCGTCACGTGCGCCGCCTCGAAGCCGACGGTGATCACGCCGATCTCCGCCAGGCAACCGATCAGCGCCTCCTCGTAACTGGCGGGCACCTCCCACACGCGCAGCTGCGGGCACGCGGACGCCGACGCCTGCAGCGCGCGCACGGCCTCCTGATACCGGAAGTCGATCAGCAGGTGCACGGCGTCGCGCGTCATCACGAGAATGCCGGCCGTGCCGGCGTGATTCGAGAGGTACCGGATGTTGGCCGACGGCGTGACGATCAGCGCGTCAAGGCTGAGCGTGTCGAGCGACTCGCGAATGCGCGCATGGCGCTGCGCGAGCGCCGCTGTCGATGGGAAGGCCACAGGTCACTGCGATTCTGACCGATCCGCGACGATGGCCGCCAGCCAATGCTCCAGCTCCTCGAGTACGGGATCGGTCGACCTCGTCGTTGCCGCGTGTGCCGGAACCTCGAGTTGATCGAGCGGCGGCTCGGCAAATGTCGGCGTCGGCAGATCGAGCGAGAGGCTCGTGTCGAGCGTCCAGTCGCCCAGGTCCGGCATCGGCGGCAGGTCGAGGCTCAGCGACTCGAGCGCGTCGAGCGACGGCAGCGTCTCCCCGGAGGTCGCCGCGTCGGAGATGGTCGCTCGCACGTTCGCGCCGCTGTCCGTTGTCTCGTCGAACGTCGGCATCGTCGCGTCGAGCGAGAGGTCGACGGGCGGCGCCGCTTCGAGCGGCGCGACGTGCAGATCGACCATCTCGGGAGCGTCGCCGCGCCGCTGATGGATGTCGGCGAGCGCGCGGATGGCCGTCAGGTTGTCGGGGGCGGCGCGCAGCACCGCTTCGAGCTCGCTGCAGGCCTCGTCGTACTCCTCCAGCTCCATCAGCGCACGCCCGAGCGTCACCTGTGCCGAAAGGTAGCCGGGATGGCGCGCCAGCCCTTCGCGGCACACCTTCACCGCCGCCTGATAGTCACCGGTTCGCCGGTACTCCTCGGCGAGCTGCGCAAACGCGATCGACGTCGGGTCCTTGTCGACCCGGCGCCGCAGCTCCACGATTCTGGGGTTCTCGCTCATCGTTTCATCGACAAAAACAAAACGCCGAGGCCGTCAAGCGGCCTCGGCGTCATTATGCTCGTCCGCGACGGTTATGGGACCGTGATGGTCTGAGTCACCGTCTGCTGCGCCCCGCGGTTGTCAGTGATCCTCAACGTGACCCTGAACACCCCGCTGCTGAACGAATGCGTGGCAATCGGCGAGGACCCGTTGGTGTCATAGGTACCGTCGCTCTCCCAGTCCCACGCGTAGTCGGTAATCGTCGACGCCACGCTGCTCGACGAGGTCGACGCGTCGAAGGTCACGGTCTGTCCGTTGGTCGGGCTGGCCGGATTGAACGTGAACGCCGCCGTCAGGCCGCTCGACACGGTGATGACCTGGCTCCGTGTCGCCGACTGGCCGAGGTCATCGCGAACCGTCAACGTCAGGAGGAACTGACCGCCCGACGAGTAGGTGTGCTGAATGACCGGCGAATTGCTGGTACTGGCGCTGCCGCCGTCGCCCCAGTCGAACTGATACGTCACGATGCGATGGTTCGCCGCCGGCGTCGCGCTCGCGGTAAAGGTCGCCGCCTGCTTCGCAATCGGCGGATTCGGCGATGACGCGACCGACAGGCCTGTCGGGATCGACGCCGCGCTGACGGTTACTGTCTGCTGAGCCGTCGGACCCGTCGTGCCCGCCGAGTCCGTCGCCGTCAACCTCACGGTGTAGGGTCCGGCGGCGGTGAACACGTGCGTGGCGATCCGGCCAGTGCCGGTCCCGTCGCCACCGAAGTCCCAGAAGAACGAGCACGAGCCGCACGGCGACCCCTCGTCCGTCGTGGTCGACGCGTCGAACGTGACGACCTGTCCGATTTCCGGCGTGGTCGGGCTGAACGTGAACGCTGCGGTCGGCGCCGTCCCGTTCGGCGGGTTGACCGCGATCGCCACGCTGCGTGGATTCGTGTTGTCCGCGTTGGTGCCCACCGGTGTCGCGATGATGACAATCTGATTGCCGGTCGAGCCGGCAGTCGGCGCGCTCACCGTGAAGGTCGCGGTACCCTGCGAGTTGGTCGTGACCTCGGTCTGGGACAGCCCGGTTCCAGCAGGGGACCCATTCGCCACCGCCAGTATCAGCCGCTGGCCGACGATGGGACGATTGCTCACGTCACGCGCGAGGACGGTCACGACCGCCTGCGACGAGCCGTCGCGCGGCAACTGGTCGGGCGTCGCCGTCAACTGAATCGACTGTCCCCCGTCCGCGGGTCCGATGAGCGACGGCTGCGTCTGCTTGTCGAGGCCGCACGCCGAGGTCAGCACGGCGGCAACCGCCACCGCGACCCACTGCGCGCGCGTCCGGAAACTCGTTCTCTGCATGTCCTGACCCTAGCCCCCGAAGTTGGCGAATGTGATGCCGATCGATCCGGTGACGGCAACGTCGTTGTTGTGCATGTCCTTGCCGAAGAAGGTGACGTCCGCGATGGTGTCGAGCGCCTGGCCGTTGGACACGAGCGCCTGGAGCGGCGCCTCGAACTTCGCGGACACCCGCACGATGTCGAAGGTCTGTTGACCCTGGCCCGTCGGGGCAACGGTGATCGTCATGCCCGAATCGAACGCGAACGGCACGTCGACACCCTGCACGTTGCGGCCGTCGGTGCGGCGATACACGACGCGGTAGTGCGTGATCGTGACCGCATTGAGCTCGCTCGGCGTGTTGGCGACGCCTGGCGACCCGGGATCCCTGAGGACCAGCGACATGGTGACGCGGCCGACATCGTTGAATCGCGTCGGCGTCTGGACGTTGTTCACGTTGACGACGTTCTGCACGTCGGAGTGAAGATAGCCGCCGAAGGTCCCGGTGGTCGTCCCGCCGTTGGCCGCCTCGAGCGTGTCGATGCGGACGACGACGGGCGAGCGTCCCTGTTCGGCGACGCCGCACCCGGCTGCCACCATCGTCAGCGCCGTCAGCAGCGTAAATGTGATTGGCTTCGTGCTCACAGTCCTTCTCCTACAGCGTCAGAATGCGCGGTGTGATGAAAATCAACAGCTCGCGGCTCTCGTCGTTCACGCCGTTGCGCTGGAACAGCCAGCCGAGCAGCGGCAGGCGCGACAAACCGGGTGTCCCATCCTTGTTGGTCTGCTCGCTGCTCACGTAGATGCCGCCGATGACCGTCGTGTCGCCGTTGCTGACGAGCACCTGCGTGACCGCGCGCTGCGTGTCGATGGGCGGAATGTTGTTGACCGACTTGCTGAAATCGGGCGACGCGTTCTCGAGCGAGATGCGCATGATCACGGTGTTGGCCGCGGTGATCTGCGGCGTCACCTTCAACGTCAGCGCCGCGTCCTTGAACGTCACCGTCACCGTGTTGTTGGCGACGGTCTGAATCGGGATCTGCACGCCCTGCGTCATCTCCGCTTCGACGTTGTTCTGCGTCGTCACGCGCGGGGTGGAGAGCAGACGGCCCTGCCCCTGCCGCTCGAGCGCCGAGAGAATCACGTCGAGGTTGAGCGCGCCGTTGACCGAACCGAGCGCGAGACCGACCGCCGTGCTGGCGCCGGTGACGCCCAGGTTCACCGCGGTCGCGGCCGCGTCGAACTGCGGCTCCGGTGCCGGCGGGCCCTGCACGCCGCCGGTCCGGCCCGTGAGGCTCCCCTGGTTCGGGAACGCCAGGCCGGTCGTGTTGCCGATCGAGTTGCTCATGCGGCCGCCGATGCCCCACTGCACGCCGATCGTCCGCGCGAACTGGCGCGTCGTCTGGACGATGCGCGCTTCGATCTCCACCTGCGGCTGCGGCTGATCGAGCGTCGAGAGCAGATCGTTGACGCGCTGCAGGCGGTCCGGCAGGTCGTTGATGATCAGCGTGTTGGTGCGCGGATCCGTCTGGATCGAGCCGCGCGACGAGAGCACCGTCGCGGTCAGCAGCGGCCGCAGATCCTCGGCGCGCGCGTAGCTGAGCGACCGCGTCAGCACGCGCAGTTCGCCCGAGAGCGCCTGCTCGTCCGCCAGCTTGCGGCGCTGCGATTCTTCGTCGGCGAGCACGGCGAGCGGCGCGACGCGGACGATCGTCCCGTCGACGACGTAGCCGAGCTTGTTCGCGCGCAGGATGATGTCGAGCGCCTGGTCCCACGGCACGTCGCGCAGCGACACGTCGACGGTGCCCTGAATCGTCGGGTCGATGACGATGTTCAGGCCGCTGATTTCGGCGAACGTACGGAGCACCGCGCGGAGATCGGCGCCCTGGAAATCGAGGCTCACCGGGTTGCCGGTGTAGCGCGACGGCGTGGCGATCGGCTGCGCCTGCGTGCCGGCGGGCGGCGTCTGCGGTGCCGGCGTCTGGGCTGCCGGCGTCGGCGCGGGTGTCTGTGGCGGCGGCGCGAAGACGTTGGCCGGCGGCGCCTGTGCCTGCGCCATCAGCGCGGCAGGCTTCGGTGACGGCGGCGCGGACGCCGGAGCCGGCGCGAGGACGGCCGCGGCCTGCGCCTGCGCGGACGGGGCCGCCGCGTCGTCGATGATCATCGTCAGCTGCTGGCCGTCGGCGGACGGCTCGAGGTGATACGCGGAGCGCCGCGTCATCTCGACGGCCACGCGCGTGAGCATCGGGCTCTTCTCGTTGAGGCCGATGCGGACGTTCTGGACGGTGCCCTGGCCGACCGGCGTCACGCCCGGCAGTGAAGACGAGGCATTGGCCAGGTCCACGTAGAGGCGCGCGGGACCTTCCTTGGTCGCCTCGACGCTGGTGGGCACGAGCTTTCCGGTCGCCCGCAGCGTGATGGCCGTGGACGCGCCGCGGCGCTCCACGTCCATGTCGCGGATGACGCTCGAGGGGCCGGACGCGCTGATGACGCCCGCGGCCACCTTGTCCAGCCGATCGGCCTCGACGTAGATCACGTTGCGCGAGCTGCGGACGCGCGGCCGAATCGGCTGCGCGAGATCAACGCTGACGCGGGCGACCGAGCTGCCGTCGAAGGCGCGCGTGTTCTCGACGCGCACCCCGGTAATCGGCACCCGGGGATCCACTTTGAAGTTGTCCGCGAAGCCGACCGCCACCACATCGCGCATCTCGACGACGAACGTCCGCGGATCGGGCTGCGACGCGACGTACGGCACCGGGTCGGACGCCTCGATCGAGAGCACGCCCGCGCGCTCATCGACGCGCGACGCGATCCGCTTGAGGACCGCGGTGTCCGTGGCGCTCGCGCCCAGCGGAACGATGGCGCCGAGCGCGAGCAGCGCGCCGAGCACGGGCAATTTCCATCTGATTGGTCGACGTTCCATTACTTGGCCTCTTCGGTAGTCGGTCGCAGTGGCTTGCGCACTTCGCGCTGCTTTTCGAGCGACAGCGGGTCGGTCACCTGTTGCGTGATGACCATGCTGTCCGGATTGATCGTTCTGATCGTCCCGTCGAGCAGCTTGTCGCCCGCCTTGACGATGTAGGTCTTGTTGTCGGAGCCCTGCAGAATGCCGACGTAGGTCCCTTTGCTCGCGATGGTTCCCTTGAGGGTCACTTCGCTCGTCTCGAGCCCGGCGAGCCCCGCCGGACGCGCGCCGATCGTTGACGACCGCGACAGGTCGCTGCCGCGGCGCAGCAGGCTGATGAACGGATCGCGCCGTCCCTGCGGGTCGTACGTGTATCCCTGCGGCTCGAGCTGCGGTCCCGCCGCGGCCGGTGCGGCCGGACCGGTTGTCCCCGCGGTCGGCGCCGGCGCGGGCGCCGGCGTCGCAGGGTTCGGTGCAGGAGCCGGTGCCGGAGCAGGCGCAGGTGCGGGCGCTGGCTGTTTGGCTTGCGTCTGCCCTGCGAGACCGGACGTGGCTGCGAAGACCAGCGCGACGGCGAGCGAATGGAAGCGGAGGGTACGTGTCATGGGCTACTCCGCCTTCGGTGCCGCGCCGGGCGCCGCGGCCGCAGGCGCAGGCGCCGCCTTCGGCTCGACCAGCACGAACGTCGTCGCGGTGCATTCCGCGCTGATCGAGTCGCCGGGGCCGCCGTTGTCCTTGGCCTTGATGTGGATGCCGGTGACGTTGATGATGCGCGGGAACTTGCTCACGCGCTCCAGGAAGTTCCCGAGGTTGTGATACGTCCCTTCGATCTGCAGACCAATCGGCCACTCCGCGTACATCTGCCGCGTGGCGACCGCCTGCGGCGCGAAGCCGCGGATGGCCAGGTTCGACTGCGTCGCCATCCCCTGGATGCGGCGCAGCAGGTCGGCGACGTCCTTCTCGCTCGGCAGGACCGGACGCAGGCGTTCGAGCTGCGCCTCGAGGTCGGCCACCTGGCGACGGAACTCGGGCAGACGGCGCGCGGTCGCGAGACCACGCTGGATGTCCGCGCGAAGCGTCTGGAGCTGCGCTTCCCGCTGCGCGAGGCTGTCCTGCGCGGGCTTCACGTAGAAGTTCCAGAAGACGCCCGCGCCGGCGAGCGACAGCGCGAAGAACGCGCCAAGCTGGCCGTACCACGGCAACTTGCTGAGGCTGAGGTTCACTGCCATTTCTGCGTATCGTGCGGCACCAAGGCCGCTCTAACGCGCCCCTCCAGCGGGCGCGGGTCCGCCGGCGCGCGCGCCTGCGGCTGGTGGTGATGCCGGCGCCTTCGCGTTCGGCACCAACGACGCTTTGACCGTGAACTTGATCAGATCGATGCCCGGGGAGCCGGCCGTCGCCGCCTGGCCCGCCGGCGTCACGCTCTGCACCGTGCTGTTGACGATCTCGATCGGCTTCTGCAGCAGCGGCGACATGCCCAGGTTGCCGACGAAGTCCGAGAGCGAAATCAGCGTGGTGCTGTTCCCCTGGATCGTCACCTCGTTCCCCTTCTGCTCGAGATCCGTGAGCCAGAGCATGTCGGGCACGCTCTTGCTGATGACGTCGAGCATCTGCACGGGGACGCTCTGGCCGCTGCGAAGCTGTTCGATCAGCTGCACGCGCTGCTGGAGCTGGGCGCGCTGCGCCTCGAACTGGTTGACCTCGCGGATGATCGACTGCAGCCGCAGCTGCTCCTGCTGCGCGCGCGCGATGTCGGTATCGAGCTGCGCCGACTGCTGCTGGAGCGCGTAGTACCAGTAGCCGACGCCCGCGGCCGTCAGCACGAGAATCAGGCTGCACGCCAGCGTCAGGCGCTGCCCGACGTCGAAGGCAAAGGCTTTCTTCTTGACCTGCCGCTCGCCGCCGAGGAGGTTGATCCGAATCACCGGTCACCCACCTTCCGCAGCGCGAGGCCGACGGCGACCGCCGCCGTCGAGGCCATGGTGGCGGCGTCGCCACCGAGCTTCTTGGCGTCCCAGGTCACCGCGCGAAACGGATCGAAGTCCTCGACCGGCGCATTGAAGCGCTCCTGCACCATCTGATGGAAGCCGTCGACGCGCGACGCGCCGCCGCTCAGCATGATGCGGTCGATCTGATCGGTCGACGCGCTCGCCTTGAAGAAGTCGAACGTCTTCTGGATTTCGAGCAGGACGTTTTCCGTGACGGCGTGCAGCACCGGCTGCGCCTCCTCGAAGGTCGCGCCGTCGACCGGGATGCCGCGCTTCAACTGTTCGGCCGACTCGAACGGAAGGTCGAGCTCCTTCTGCACCGCCTCGGTATAGGCGTTGCCGCCCATCGAGATGTCGCGCGTGAAGACCGACTGGTCGCCCTGGAGGATGTTGATGTTGATCGCGCTCGCGCCGGCGTTGAGCAGCACGACGACGCGACCGGGCTCGAGGCCGTAGTTCACCTCGAACGCGTTCTGCAGCGCGAAGGCGTCGACGTCGACGATAATCGGCGTCCGCCCCGACTGCGCGATGACGTTCGTGTAGTCGGCGATCTTTTCTTTCTTGGCCGCGACGAGCAGCACGTCCATGCTGCCTCGCGAGTTCGCGCCCGTCCCGGGATCCAGGATCTGGTAATCGAGGTTGACGTCCTGGATGTCGAACGGGATGTACTGCTCCGCTTCCCAGTAGATCGATTCCGCCAGCTCGTTCTCGGTCATGACCGGCAGCGTGATCTTCTTGACGATGACCGCGTTGCCCGAGAGCGACGCGCAGACGTCCTTCGTCTTGAAGGCCTTGTTGCCGTCGAAGACGCGGCGGATGGCGTCGGCGACCGACCCGGCGTCGATGATCGCGCCGTCGACGATGGCGTCGGCAGGCACCGGCTCCGCGCCGAACGCGGTCACCCGGTATCCCTTGCCGGCGGGCTTCAGTTCGACGGCCTTGACCGCGCTCGACCCGATGTCGAGCCCGACGACCGTCCTGGCTTTTCCAAAAAGCGGCATTGTTCTCTGTGTTCCCCTAGCTCGGCAACGGATGTACCAGCCAAAATCGCAAGGTCAGGCACATATCGACACGAGCTCATCGGGTCGGCCCGTTACGGATGTGCAAGCGACACACGGATTCGTAAAGAGTCGATGTCCCGAACGTTGCTGTCGTGTTCTGTTATCGGCCGTTTCCGTCTCGGCATCACAAGCTCTGGCGTCAGGCGACCGGCGGGAGGCCCGGACCGCGCCCGATCCCTGAGGCCGGACACCGGAAACCTTCCGGTGACACGGTTCGGTTGACAGGTTTGTTAACCGTCCGTATCATTGGGGTTTGCGGTTGCAGGCGGAGGGTCGACGATAGCGTGCGGCCCGTAACAGGGTTCGTGTCAGTCGGACCTGCGAAGGACCCCCTTTTCATGCGTACGTTCGTAGCAAGCGCGAAGAGCGCGGATAGCCGGTGGCATGTCATCGACGCCAAGGGGCAGGTGCTCGGGCGCGTGGCGACGCTCGCCGCGCGGCTGCTCCAGGGCAAGCACAAGGCGATCTACACCCCGTACATCGACACGGGTGATCACGTCGTTGTCGTCAATGCGGCGGTGGTCAAGCTGACCGGCCGCAAGGAAGACCAGAAGATCTATCGGCAGCACAGCGGGTACGAAGGCGGGCTGCGCGAAGAGCGCGCCGCGGTCGTCCGCAAGCGGCAGCCGGTTCGCCTGGTCGAGGAAGCGGTTCGCGGCATGCTGCCGAAAACCAAGATGGGTGATGCGATGTACCGGAAACTGAAGGTCTACGCCGGCTCCGACCATCCGCACGCCGCCCAGCAACCCAAGAGCATCGAGGTCGCATAGTTGGCAAGCATCGAATATTACGCAACGGGCCGTCGCAAGACCTCCACCGCACGCGTTTTCCTCCGCCCCGGCAAGGGCGCCATCACCATCAATCACCGCGAGTTCGACAAGTACTTCACGACCGAAACGCTGCGAACGGTCGTTCGGCGGCCGCTGCTCCTCACGGAGAACGGCGAGAAGTTCGACATCCTCGCGACGGTGGCCGGTGGCGGCGAGCACGGACAGGCAGGAGCGGTCCGCCTCGCGGTCGCGCGCGCGCTCGTCGAGTACAACGCGGAGCTGCGGAAGCAGTTGAAGAAGGACGGTCTGCTGACGTCCGACTCGCGCGTCAAGGAACGCAAGAAGTACGGGATGGCTGGAGCGCGGAAACGGTTCCAGTTCAGCAAACGGTAGTGGAGGGGCGGGTCTTCGGATCCGCCCGGAGCAGGAGCGATATGGAGGCACTTTGCCCGGGATTGCGATGAAGGATCTGCTGGAGGCCGGCGTGCATTTCGGCCACCAGACGAAGCGCTGGAATCCGAAGATGAAGGAATACATCTTCGG
>Ga0114129_10014524_pt1 | contig 11223 bp, 7 predicted proteins | sample RhiMetdeltSRZDD1_FD_80071 | JGI IMG/M metagenome (GOLD analysis project Ga0114129, IMG submission 80071) | Populus rhizosphere microbial communities from Tennessee, USA - Rhizosphere MetaG P. deltoides SRZDD1 (version 2) (version 2) | ecosystem: Host-associated > Plants > Roots > Rhizosphere >... | reverse complement strand
TGGCTATCGATGTACTTGCGCGCGTTGACGTAAGCGCGCAGGCCGTCGGCGGGCCCCATCGATGCACCGTCGAAGTACATCACCAGCAGACGCTTGTCCTGATACTTGATGGTGTTGCCCGACGGCGGCGCGGCGATCGTCGACTGCACCACGGGCGCCGTCGTCGTCGCTGTGGTTGCCGGTCGCCCCTCGATCGGCGTCGGGCCCGCGGGCGTCCCCTGCGGGGGCGTGTCGGCAACCGGCGTCGTCTGCAGCCGCTGGAACTCGACGAACGCGATGTCCTGCGGCATGCCGTCTTCGGTGATCGTGAAGTCCTTCGCCGTCAGCCCTTCGATCGGCTTGCCCTCTTTGTCCTTCACGCTGACGGTCTGGACGATCAGACGAGTGGTTGTACGGAAGGTCGCGCCGGTTTGAACCGGAGCTTGAGGCTGTTGAGCCTGCTGCTGGCCGCTTCCCACAACTCCACTGACAACGAGAACGATCACGACGCACAGAGGCACAGAGACTCGTTTCATACTCAAAATCTCACCCTCAAAGTCGTCTGCAGCTTGCGCATCTGATTGGTTCCGAACGGCAGACCGAACTGCGGGCTGCCGATCAGCGTGTTTACCGTCGTGTAGGTCACGCGATTGAGCACGTTGTTCGCATCGATGCGCCAATCGAGGTTGTAGCGCTGCCCCCACGGGAACGTGCGCGTGATACCGGCGTTCATCGAGAACGGCGACGGTCCGCGCACGGAGTTGCGGCCGGCATCGCCCCATGTCCCTGGCGCTGGTGTCGTGTATGCCGCCGGGTTGAAGTAGTAGCCGTCAGGCGCGGTCGTCGACGCGCCTGTCAACGACGCACGCACGGCGCCCGTGAAGCCGGTGCCCGGTGTCGTGGTCAAATAGTACGGCGTGAGCGGCAGACCGCTTCCCGTCGTCATCTGACTCGTGATCCTCCAGCCTTTGAAGAGCGATCCACGCCAGCCGTCGATCAGCGATCCGCCACGGAGGCCGACGCCGGTCGTGTACTGCACCTGCGCGACCACCTGATGCCGCTGATCGAATGACGATGGTCCCCATTCGGCATCGAGGTCGAGCCAGTTCTGCGCGAACGCCATGCCGCTCAAGTTCGCACCCTGGAACGATGCCGCGTTGTCGTCGGCTTTCGCCAGCGTGTACTGCACCGATGCCGTGAAACCGTTGCGAAGCCGGCGCCGCAGCTGGAACTGGCCGGCGTGCCGCATCGAGTGGCCGTCCGAGGTGAGGAAGACGAACCCGCTCGGGCACGTCGCGCACGGGCTCACGGCTCCAGACGGATACGTGTTGGGGAGGAACTCCTGAATCAGGTTCATCCCCTTCGTGCCGATGTAGGTCAGGTTGGCGGTCATCGACGCGGGAAGATCGCGCTGCACCGCCACCTGCCACGTGTGCGACGAGCTCACCTTGAACTCCGGATCGACCGCGAACGTGTTGGCGACCGTCGCGGTCGGCGCGATGAAGCCCCGGGCGAGCGTGAGCGGAGCGCTCGGGTTGCTGGCCACCGTGAAGCTGGTCGAGAGCGGCGGCTGCTGCGCCAGCAGCGTGGTGATCGATTGATAGACGTTCGTGTTGCGGTAGATGCCGTACCCGGCGCGGACCACCAGCGACGATCCGGCAACCGGGCGCCACGCGATCGCGATGCGCGGTTGGATGCCACGCTTGTCGGGCCGCATCAGCGATGACGGATACGTCTGCCCGGTCAGCGACCCTGTGCCCGTTGCGAGCACTGGACTCACCGCGCTGAAGCCCGACGCGACGTCGAGATTCACGAGGCGACCATACAGCTCGGTGAACGGCGCCTCATACTCCCAGCGTGCGCCGGCGGTGATCGTCAACGCCGGGCCCACCCGCCAGTCGTCGTTGATGTACGCGTCGTAGAAGAAATTGCGGAAGTATTTGTCGGCGTTGCCGTAGGCGATCGAGCTGGCCGAGGGTCTGCCGAGCAGGAAGTCGGCGAAGTCGAGTCCGGTGGCCGCGCCGGTGAACGTGAAGCTGCCGCGCGGATCCTGCTGCGACCGGATGTCGATGTTGTTGCGCTTCACGTCGCCGCCGATCGTGAAGTTGTGACGGCCGCGGAACATGTAGCCTTCGAACGATCCCGCGTTCATGCGGTTGCGCGTGAACGACGGACGTCCATCGGAGAGTCCTGCCACCGTCGAGAACACGAGGCTCGGCGGCCCCCAGTTCTCCGGATGCTGATCGTTGCCCGTGATGCCGACATCGCCGGACACGTTCGTGCGGTTGGCGAAGTACGGAATCGAGTTCGTGGTCTGTTCGGTGTACTGGTAGCGCGTCCGCACCGAGAGGAACTGCGAGATGCGGCGATTCCACATCAGCGCGACGTCACTGCCGCTGGCCTTCGTGGAATCAGTGAATCCAAACAGCGATCGCGAATCGATCGACGTTCGCTGATAGGCCGCGGTGCCCAGCACCTGGTTGCGCTGGTTCACGACCTGCGTGACGCGCGTCTGAACGCTGTCCATGCGCGTGGCTGAGAGCAGAGCGGTCTGATAGTTGTAGCCGTTCGGGGTGTTCAGCGTCGGCTGCGGATAGTAGCCAAGCAGCGCCGCGGCTTGCGGGCTGATGCGATCGCGCGGCACCATGCCTCCAGCAAACGGCGCGCCGGTCGTCGGATCGACGATCTGAACGGGGCGACCGAGGATATCCTGCGTCTGCGAGAAGTCGCCCGCGCGCTCCAGCGCCGTCGGCATCCGGCCCAGTTGCGTCGTCGCGTTGTCGTCGTTGTTGCCCTGGTAGCCGACGAACAACTGCGGCCCGTTGCGCTTGAGGATCTTTGGAATGCGCAGCGGTCCCTGGAACATGCCGACGAAGTGGACGTTGTTGTACGACGGCACGGTCGTGCCATACGAACGCGCATCCCACGCCGAGCTGCCCATCGTCGTGCCGAACTGCGCGTTGTACAACGCACCCGGCCGGCGACGGTTGTTGCCGAACGCGGCGAGCTGCGCGAACGGCGACGATGCTCCGTTGTTGACGCTGCCGTTGATCAGAAAGCCATCATTAGCGGCATTGGCATCGACCGGTGGTTCCGCAGGGGCCGCTGCAGCAGGCGCCGCCGCTGGACGTTGCGGAGCCGTGACGCCTGCGCGTTGAAAGCCTGTTTGTCCTCCCGCAGCCGCCGCGGCTGGTGCAGCTGGCGCGCGGTTGCCCGACGGTCGCGGGGTGTTGCCGTTGGTCTGGGCTGGTGCAGATCCGTTGGTCGCCGCTGCCGGTGATGATGCGGCTGGCTGCGGGCGCGGCGGCGGCAGTCCGCGCGTGATCTCTTCGTACGGGAGCAGTGACAGCTCCCATGTCGCAGGCTGCGCGCCCGAGGCGATCGCGATCTCCTTGGTGAGCGGCGCGAAGCCGCGCATCTCGATCTTGATCATCCACGTGCCGTCGGCGAGATCGGCCAGCCGATAGATGCCTTCCTGATTCGTGAAGGTGATGATCTGCTTGTCGCCAAGCGAGGCGGTGACCATGACGCCGGGCACAGGAACACCGGTGAAGGTGACCTGTCCGAAGTGATCGGTCGCGGCGAGCACGTGATGCGCGCCGACCGCGAGCGCCAGCGCGACTGCGATCACCCATGACGTCACGCGTGAAGAAGTCCGTCGCTTGCGCACTTAGTCCTCGGTGGGTTGTTCGATGCTGTCGACGACGAGTACTTCGACGGGGCCTTTCTGCGAGTCCAGCTTCAGGCCCAGTTGTTCCTGCAGCGCCGTAAAGAGCGATGCGCCGTTTGGATCGGCAGGCGGAGCCTCAACCCCAATCGGTGGCGCGCCCGCTGGAAGCCCCGGCAAGCCGCGGCCCTCGGGCGTGTACGTGAGCTGGAAATCGTACCGGCCGCTCAACCCGGTCTTGTCGATCACGTACCGGTTGACGAATCCCGACAGCGATCGCGCGAGATCGGCCAGCGGCATGCCGCCTGCGTTCATGGTGCCGATGCCGATCATGAAGCCACAATCGATGGGTTGTCCCGGCTGTGGTGGTGCTGGCGGAGGCGCGCCCGCGCGACGTCCGCGCGCCATCGCTTCACAGTCCGTGGTTGTGCTCTTCAGGTTCGGGCCAAGCTTGCCATCGGCACGCGCGAGCACGAGCGCGTAGACAGGCATCTCGCGCGTTTCCATGTGCGCCTTCAGCTTGAAGCGGTCGGCGAGGAGATTGCGCATCATCGGCCTGTACTGTTCCGGTGGCGCCCCGTCGGGGGCCTTGGCCACGATGTCGAAGCGATCGGATGCGATCCAGTTGGGCGCGCCGATGATCTGGAACGGCTGCACCTGGTAGGCCTGCTGGAGCAGCAGGCGCACCGGAATGTTCGTGGCCGTGATGCGCCCGGTGGGCGGCATCGCCAGCATCACACGACCATCACCAGACTTGTTGGTCTTGACGGAGGCGACTTCGAAGGTGGCTGTACTCGATCCGGCGCTCGACGCGGCATCGGGGGCCGACCCCTGAACGGCGCCGACTTGATTCGCGCGGAGTCGAGGTGAGCCAAGCGTCCCGAGCGCGACTGGCGCCAGGAAGACCGTCAACGCTGCGGCGGCAAGGCCTGGTCGAATCATCGCGGGCGCTCCAAATGTGACGTTGGACGGGCCACTAGGGGGAATGGTTTGGGGCAACAATGGTGCCACGTCCGGCCACGTGTAACGGTCTCGTCCACCTGTCTTTTACGTAACGTTCCTAATTACGTCACGGACGCGTGTCCGGTTGCGGGAGTGTGGCGTTCGGAAATGGGGTCGGACCCCATTTTCTTCTTTGCAATCCGACACCGAAAAGTTCCTTGGGTTCCCGCGTTAGTTCGGCTCCGGCTTCTCGATCGAGTCGATGATCATCACCTCGACCGTCGTGCGCCGCGGATCGAGCTTGAGGCCAAGTTGTTCCTGCAAGGCTGTGAAGAGCTGCGGCTCATCCCCTGGCGTCGGTGCCGGGCCTGCTCCGGGCGGCGGACCGAAACCACCGCCGCGGCCAGCGAACTCGTTCGCGAACTTGAAATCGAAATCGAACGTGCCCTTGAGCCCGGTCTGGTCCTGCACGATCCTGTTGAAAGCTGTGATCGCCGGCAGCCGGCCGAGCGACCCCGCGAGCATCTCGATGGGCACGCCATGCGCGAGCAGGCGTCCGGGCCCGAAGATGATCGATCCGCATGGCGCCTCCGCGTTGGGATCGAACGGCGACGGCGGAGCAGGCGGTGGCGCCGATGTCGAAGGCGCGGCGCCGAGCGCGGCCCCTTTCGGGAGACAGGCCCCTTCGGCAGTCCGGCGCAGCCCCTCGCCCAGACGCTGGTCGCTGCGCGCCACGACGAGGGCATAGATGGGAAGTTCGCGTTTCTCGGTGTGGAAGGTCAGCTTGAAGCGATCGCGCAGCAGTGTCTTCATCATGATGGGCATCTGATCGTTGGCGCCGCGGCCGGTGGTCGCGTTGATGTCGAAGCCCTGCGAGTCGAGCCAGTCGGGTCCGCCCACGATCTGCGTGTCGTGGATGTTGTACGCCTGGCGGATCAACATACGAGCGGGCATGTTCTCGAGGTCTACGCGCCCCGCCGCTCCTCGTCCACCTCTCCGCCCCGGCCCCGAGTTATTCGGCTTGACCGACGCGACGTCGAATGTCGGTGCATCGGCAGCCGGCCCGACGACTTGCGCGGACAGCCGCGCGCTCGTGAGCATGCCCACGGCCACCGGTCCTGCGACGGCCGCGACGAGCGCCGCGCCAAGCAGGAACCGCTTCGATACGTTCACTGCGACATGCGCGTCGTGTCTCATGATCTGCTCGATTCGCTTCTTGAGATCGGATCCGGTGACGCCGGCGACGCACGTCAGCGGCGTCTCGACGAAGTACTGACAGGTTTTCAGGATGCTTTCGGCGTACACATCCGGACGGCTGCCCGCGCGCACGACGTCCTCGTCGCAGGCGCGCTCGCGCTCGTCGACGAGCCGCGCACCGATCCACCATGTGAGCGGGTGGAACCAGAAGATCGCCTGCACGGTCATGTGCATGGCCGACGTCAGATTGTCGCGGCGCCGCAGGTGCGCGATCTCGTGCGCGAGGATGGCGTCGATCTGCGCATCGCTCAAGCGATCTTCGATGCCGCGCGGCCACAGCAGCACGGGCGATCGCCAGCCGAACACCCCGGGCTCCATCCGTGAATCGGACAACACGATGCCAAGATCACTGCGACTCGCTTCTACTCGTCCCAGGGCGGCGATCACTCGGCCCTCGGTCAGCGGCGTGGCCCGCGAGACCATCGCTGCTACCGATCGCCAACGGCGGATCCACACGACCAGACATGCGGTGGTTCCGAGCGCCCACACCGCAATGAAAGCCGAGACCCCGCGATCGCCCGACGGTGCAGAACCGGCCGCACGTCCGACGCCTATCCCTCGCGAGGTCTCGGGCGCCGACGAGAACGGTTGACCGACGGTGTCGATGACGCTCATCACCGGCTCCACCGCTGTCGTCTGCGGCCACTCGATGCGCTGGCCAATCGCGACGAGCACCGCGAACGGCAGCAGGAACTTCAGCGACGCGGCAAGCCACAGCGCGTGCCGCACCTGCGCGCGGTTGCGCCTCAGCGCCAAAGTGAGCGCGGCAACCAGCGCGGCAACCAGCGTCGACTGCCACAGATGATCGGCGAGGGGACCAAGACTCGAGATCGCCATATCTACTCCGACTTCACTGTTCCGCTTTTTCCACGTTTCAACTTCGTCAGCACCGCCTCCGCTTCCTTCACGTCCTCGAGCGTCAAATTGCCCGATTCGATCAGGTGCATGACCACCGGCTGGCTGCGGCCGCCGAACAGGCTCAGGAGCTCGTCGATCAATCGGCGATGCGCCGACGTGCGCGAGACAACCGCCTCGAAGATGTGCGCGTTGCCGATCTTTTTGACGCGGCGGATCGCCGTCTTGCCTTCGAGGCGATAGACCATCGTTTGCACGGTCGTGTAAGCGGGGCGATCGCGCTCGGGAAACGCCTCTTGAATCTCGCGGACCGACGAGGCGCCGCGAGTCCAGAGCGCCTCCATGATCCGGAGTTCGAGCTTCGTCAATCGTGGCAGTCTCACGGCATCTCCTAATGGCGTGGTTATATCTACTACAGATGTAGGTGAAGGTGCAAGCGCTCGCTCACGCTCGCGCGTGCGGGGCGCTCGCTGGCGCTCGCGCGTGCGGACCCATCGGGTGCGGAGCTCGCTATCGCTCGCGTGCGGGGCCTCGCTATCGCTCGGCGTGCGGGGCACTCAGCTTCGCCTCGTGCCGTGCGGGCGCGCTCGGCTTAGCCTCACGCGGTGCGAGGTTCGCTGCGACTGCCGGAGATCGACGAAATTGGTTCTGTCGCGATTGAATCGCAGCGGTAAGCAGATGTGAACCGACGCACGGCGCAGAGCGCCATCGCACCGCGAGGCAAAGCCGAGCGCCCGCACGGGCGAGCGGAGCGAGCCCCCCGCACGCCGAGCGGAGCGAGGCCCCGCACGCCGAGCGCAAGCGAGGCCCCGCACGGACACGCTTCAGGAACGCGGTGGAGGTGGAGGTTCCGGCCCCGGGATGCGGTCAGCCAGCCTGATCGCCTGCATCGCGGTCGCGACCATCCCCGCGACGTCGGTCATGTTCGCGGGCAGCACGAGCGCGGTGCTGCGCTTGGCGAGCTCGCCGAACTGCAGGATGTACTGCTCGGCCACGCGAAGCTGCATGGCCTGCAGTCCGCCTTCGGTGCGCGATGCGTCCGCGACTCGGCGGAGACCTTCCGCCGTGGCGGTCGCCACGGCCAGGATCGCCTCGGCTTGCCCGCGGGCCTCGTTGATTTGCTGCTGCTGCCGTGCTTCCGATGCTTTGATCGTTTCCTGCTTCGCGCCCTCGGCCGAGTTGATCACGGCGTCGCGCTGGCCTTCCGACGTGAGAATCACCGCGCGCTTCTCGCGCTCGGCGCGCATCTGCTTCTCCATCGCCGCCAGAATGTCCTGCGGCGGCGTGATGTTCTTGATCTCGTAGCGCAGCACCTTCACACCCCACGACTCGGACGCTTTGTCGAGCTCGGTCACGACCGCCATGTTGATGTTGGTGCGCTCCTCGAACGTGCGATCAAGATCGATCTTGCCGATCTCGCTGCGCAGCGTGGTCTGTGCCAGCTGCGTGATCGCGAACAGATAATCGGAGATCCCGTACGACGCGCGTTCGGCGTTGAGCACCTTCAGATACAGGATGCCGTCGACGCCCACCTGGACGTTGTCACGCGTGATGCACACTTGCGCCGGAATGTCGTAGGCCGCCTCTTTCAGCGAGTGGCGGTAGCGAATCACGTCGACGAAGGGGAGCAGCACGTGAAAGCCGGCGCCCAGCGTGCCCGAGTAGCGTCCGAGCCGCTCGATCACGAAGGCGTTCTGCTGCGGCACCACCACCGCCGTCTTGGCGATCACGATGAGCACGAGCACCGCGAGCACGAACAGGACCACGAGGGCCGGGCTGATCATGGAAGCGCCTCCTCTGCCTTCACCAGGAGCGTGAGCCGCTCCGACCGCACGACGATGCATCGATGGCCGCGATCGAGATGGATCGGGCCGGCGTTGCGCGCGCTCCAGGTGGTACCGCGTACTTCGACGCGCCCGTTTCCCCCAGGAGCCATCTCTTCGAGCACCGTCCCCTTCTCACCCGACAGCGTATCGAGGTCGGCGGCGCCGCCAGACAGGTTCAACCGCCGCATGAGGGGATTGCGGAAGAACACGAGCGAGAGGACCGCCAGCACTGAGAAGAGCAGCCACTGCAGCCACCCGGGTTCGGCGAGGCCCGCCACCTGCAGAAGCGCGACAACGATCGCCGCCACACCGAAGAAAATGATGTAGAAACCGCCCGCCGCCGCCATCTCGAGCGCGACGAGGATCAGGCCGAGCAACAGCCAGTGCCACCACATCATGTGCAGGATGCGGTGGATTATAGCGGGATCAGAGGAATCGTATCTGGCGGGTCGCCGTCGGCGTCACGAACACGCGCACGTTGTTCGAGGCGGCATCGGCTGGCTGCACGAAGAACGGGGTTTCCGGGCTCTTGAATCCGAGCGTGGAGCCGACAAGGATCTCACCGTCGTGGAACGTGACCTCGACCTTCCGGCCGTGTGTCGTCCGCTCGAACTCCTTGCGCTCGACGCGGCGTGAGTCGCCGTCGAACTCTCGGACGAAGAACAACGCCTTGAGCTGCGCGATTGGCACGAAGCGCGATTCGCTTGCCGCGTCGTTGGTGAGATGCAAGTGCGGCTTCGACGCGTGGAAGTCGTTGGTGTAGCCGCGAACGACGCGGCCGTCGAGGAAGCGGGCGATCACTTTCTGTCCGATCGCCGCCGCGGCTGGCGAGCTCGCCTTTGCGGGAGGCGCCTCGCTCACGGGCTCGCCGGGCGTGACGCCGGGAATCGACAGCGGGCGTTTGAACGCGCAGGCCGTCTGGTACCGCGTGAACCCTTCGTATCCTATGCGACTGCACCTGACGACCCGGGCCGGGACCAGCTGGGTGGTCTCGAGGATTGAAACCTCGAACACGACGGTCGTCTCCGCACGAATCTCGGACGCTGTTTCGACGAGGATGCCGCCCGCCGAAATATCGATGACGCGGACATCGGCGCCGTACTTGATCCGTACGCCCTGCAGCCACAGCACATCGTCGGCGCTGAGGCGCAGATGCGTACGCCGATTCGCGACGTCGGCGACGGCGGCGCGGTCGAAGGGAGCGTCGTCTGTTGGCTGCGCGTTCGCAACTGCCATCGTTACAGGGCCTCCGGGACCTCTACCGACTTTCCTGCAACCCGAGCGCCAGGAAACCTGTAGCGTTCAAGGGCGTTACCAACGTCCAAGGGCGTTACCAAACGGGCAGTTGCGTGCAGAGGTACGCGATGGACGTGTGCTAAAAAGTGGCCGCGAGTGCCATTACGCGTCGTGAGTTTTAGGAATTCTCAGGAACTGATCCCCGCCATCCTCGCCGGTCTCGGTGATAATGCAAGGCTGAGGCGTGACATGCCTGACGCCACACTGAGCGTCTCGATTGCGACGGATGAAAGAGCCGCCGGGCGCGGGGCGCAAGCCATCCAGCTGGCCTGGAGACTCCTGCTGGTCGGGTTCATCTGCTACGTTAGCACCGAGATCGGGTTCGCGCACAAGTTTCCTCCTCACAACATCTCGCCGCTATGGCCGACGGGAGCGATCCTGTTCGGGATCCTCGTCGTGGCGCCCGTTCGACACTGGTGGGCTTACACGTTTGCGGCCTACTTCACCTCGGCCGTCAAGGCAGGATGGTCCATGCCGGCGATCCTGTTTCTGGCCGCCGCGCTCGTTGAGGTCTTCATCGCCGCGGCTGCCGTCCGCCGTTTCGCAGGGGGTCTGCGGGCATTCGACAACCTCCGCAATCTCATCGTCTATCTCTTGGTGGCGGTGGTCCTCGCCCCCGTCACGTCCGCATTCGTCGGAGCCTTCGCCGGCGGAGAGCAGGGCTACTGGTTCTATTGGCGCGTGTGGCTGCTATCGGAGGGTCTCGCGTATCTCACGCTGGCGCCGCCGATCTTGACCTGGATTGCCGGTGTTCGATCGGTGGGCCACGGTCCAATCCCGCGTGGCATCGAGCCGTGGCTGATCGGCGTGATCCTCCTCGCCGTCAGCGTCCGCGTGTTCCATTGGCAGACGGCCGAGCCCGGTGCCATCCCGGCGATGGTGTATCTGCCGTTGCCACTCCTGCTCTGGGCGGCAATGCGATTTGGACCCGTGGGCGTCAATACGGGTCTCCTCATCCTCGCATGCGTGTCGATCTCGGGCGCTGTCCACGGACTCGGGCCGTTTGCTGGCGCGGCCGCAGCCGACAGCGTGCTCTCGCTGCAGGTTTTCCTGGCGGCGGTTTCCGTTCCAGTGATGTTCCTGGCGACCGCTATCGAGGAACGGCGCACGGCCGCGCACGAGATGGAGCGCCAACGTGCGGATCTCGCCCACGTGACCCGCCTCTCGACGATGGGGGAGCTGGCGACATCGCTGGCGCACGAGCTCAATCAGCCGCTCACCGCGATTCTGAGCAACGTGCAGGCGGCGCAGCGCTTTCTCGGAGCCAGCCCTCCCAACCTGACCGAGGTACGCGAGATCCTGAGTGACGTCGTCCAGGATAACAACCGTGCGAGTCAAGTGATTCAACGGCTGCGGGCGCTCGTCCGCAAAGCGCCCACGGCCTTCGTGGCGCTCGACATC
>Ga0114129_10014521_pt1 | contig 11224 bp, 13 predicted proteins | sample RhiMetdeltSRZDD1_FD_80071 | JGI IMG/M metagenome (GOLD analysis project Ga0114129, IMG submission 80071) | Populus rhizosphere microbial communities from Tennessee, USA - Rhizosphere MetaG P. deltoides SRZDD1 (version 2) (version 2) | ecosystem: Host-associated > Plants > Roots > Rhizosphere >... | reverse complement strand
GCGCCCGCAGCCCCTCGTCCGAAAGCCCTTCGAGTTCCTTCTCCAGCGCGTTGATCTGCGCAACGCGCGGCAGATATCCCTTGATCCGCCGCTCGTTCGAAGAACCAAACAGCTTGCGGGCAATAACGCCGATCATGCGGTAAGTCCTTCACGTCTCAGGTGCCTAGGCCACACCTTAGCAAATCCAAGGGGGGAGGAACGCCACGGAAGGAACCGATTTTGGTGCGGCAACCTGCGCAGGTTCGTCCGAGGCCGCGGAATGCGGAAAATGCCGCACTTTTCGAGCGTTCTTCATGCAAACGACGGCGGCTTGCGGCCGGATCGGCCGCGTTTGTGGAGAGATAGGAGGGGGTTACATCCTTGTCAATCGGCCATGAACTCGCTCACGTTGTCGTCAAAATCGGCCCTTAAGTGATTGCCAAGCGGGGCGGTTTTACCTAACTGTCCGGCGCGCTCCGACGCCCGCCCGATCCAGGACCCCATCATGACCTCCCCCGATCTGCTGCCCCGTCCGATGCCACGCCGGCGTCCGATCGCATTTGCTACCCTCGCGGCGCTGCTGCTCGTCCTGCCGGTCGCCGCGGGATGCTCGAAAGACACCTCTTCCGAGGCGCCGGCAGCCGGGCCCGACCCAGTCATCGCGCGCGTCAACGGCGTGGACATAAAACAGAGCGACCTCGCGCTCGCCGAGGAGGACGTGGGTGCCGACATGCAGGCGGCGTCGCCCGAAGCCAAGCGCGAGCACCTGATCTCCTACCTCGCCGACATCATCATGGTCACGCAGGCCGCCGACAAGAAGAAGCTCGCCGACAATCCAGATTTCAAACGGCGCCTGGCGTTCCTGCGCAACAAGCTGCTGATGGGCTACGAGTTGCAGGATGAGGCCAAGGCCGCCCTCACCGACGAGGCCCTGCGCCAGACCTACAATGATGCGGTTAAGTCGATGGGCGGGCAGGAGGAGGTGCGCGCGCGCCACATCCTGGTGGAGAACGAGGACGAGGCGAAAGCCCTTCTCGATCAGCTCAAGGGTGGCGCCGATTTCGCAACCCTCGCCAAGGAAAAATCCAAAGATCCCGGCGCGGCCGAGGGCGGCGACCTCGGCTATTTCACCAAGGATCAGATGGTGCCGGAATTCGCCGACGTCGCGTTCAAGATGTATCCCGGACAGCTCTCCAATCCGGTGAAGACGCAGTTCGGCTGGCACATCATCAAGGTCGAGGACAAGCGCGCCAAGCAGCCGCCGGAATTCGACAAGGTGAAGGACCAGATCGAGGCTTTCTTGGCGCGCAAGGCGCAGACCGATTTCATCACCAAGCTGCGCCAGACGGCGAAGGTGGAGCGTCTCGACAAGCCGGCCGATCAAAAGCCTGCCGAGCCGCCACCGCCGGCGCCAAAAAAGGATTGATCGGCCGGATCAGACGAGCTTGATGCTGAAGCGCCGCGCGGCCGGGTCGAGAGACAGCCGCGAGGCGCCGCCAGTTCCGAGTTGCGGCAGGCGCGCCTGGCTTTATCTTCCGTGTCCCCCCGGCACAGGGCCGGGCACGCGCCGGAATGCTCGGACCCCATGACAACCACCGTCTCGCCGCTCGCGCCTGAGCAGTTTCCCGACATGCCGCCGGTGGCGGGCGTCAGGCTCGCAACCGCCGCCGCCGGCATCCGTTACGCCGGGCGTACTGACGTCCTGCTGGCGCTGTTCGACCCGGGCACCGCGGTGGCCGGCGTGTTCACGCGCTCGAAATGTCCGTCCGCACCCGTTGACTGGTGCCGTGCGCAGCTCAAGCAGGGCACGGCGCGCGCGCTGGTGGTCAATTCGGGCAATGCCAATGCTTTCACCGGCAAGTCCGGGCGCGAGGCGACCAAGCTGACCGCCAAGGTTGCCGCCGCGGCTGCCGGCTGCAAACCCTCGGAAATCTTTCTGGCGTCGACCGGTGTGATCGGCGAACCGCTCGATGCGACGAAGTTCGGCGGCGTCATGGATCAGCTGATCGCCACCGCCGCTCCCGGCGCCTGGGATGCCGCGGCCAGGGCGATCATGACGACGGACACGTTTCCGAAGGGCGCCGCTGCCATGGTCCGGCTCGGCGCGACGCCGGTCACCATCTGCGGCATCGCCAAGGGTGCCGGCATGATCGCACCCGACATGGCCACCATGCTGTCGTTTGTCTTCACCGATGCCCCAATCGCACCGGCCGTACTGCAAAGCCTGCTCAAGGAGGCCGTGGCCGACACGTTCAATGCCGTGACCATCGACGGCGACACGTCGACTTCGGACACTCTGCTGGCCTTCGCGACCGGCACCGCCGCCGCCCGCGGGATGACGAAAATCGCGCGTCGTTCCGACCCGCGGTTGCCGGCCTTCCGCAAGGCGTTCGAAGCCGTCCTCGCCAATCTGGCCGAGCAGGTGGCGCGCGATGGCGAGGGTGCCCGCAAGCTGGTCGAGATCATCGTCGAGGGTGCTGTGTCGAAACCGTCGGCGCGCAAGATCGCGCTGTCGATCGCCAATTCACCGCTCGTCAAGACGGCGATCGCCGGCGAGGACGCCAACTGGGGCCGCGTGGTCATGGCGGTCGGCAAAGCCGGCGAACGCGCGGACCGCGACCGACTCTCGATCTGGTTCGGCGGCATCCGCGTCGCCCACAAGGGCGAGCGCGACCCGGCCTATGACGAGGCCGCCGTCTCCGCGGCGATGAAGAAGCCGGAGATCACGCTCAAGGTCGCGCTTGGGCTGGGGCGCGGACGCGATCGCGTGCTCACCTGCGACCTCACCAAGGAGTACGTGGCGATCAACGGAGACTACCGGTCATGATGCGATTGCTCACGTTCATGGTCACGGTCGTTGCGTTGCTGACAGCGGGCTTGGCGCCGGCTTCCGCTCAAGGCCCTCGTGAAGGGAAGGTGCGGATCATCGGCCGGGCCACGATCGAGGCCGTGCCCGATTATGTGACGGTGCAGGTCGGCATCTCGAACCGAGCCCCGTCGCCAACCGCCGCGCTCGACCAGAACTCGGCGGTCGCCCGCAAGATCATCGATTTTTCAAAGAGTTTCGGCGTAGCCGAGCGGGACATCCAGACCGCCTCTGTCAACCTGGCGCCGAACTACAAAACCGTGCGGGAGCCGAACGGGACCCCGCGACAGGAACCGGACGGCTACAACGCGAGCAACATGGTCCGCGTCAGGCTCGGCGAGCTTTCGCGCTTGGGAGCGTTCATGCGCCAAATCCTCGATCAAGGCGCGACCAACATCGCCGGCGTACATTTCGGGCTGACGAATCTCGAAAAGCTGTCCGACGAGGCAAGAACGAAGGCGGTCGAGGATGCGGTCCGTCAGGCGCAGGGCCTCGCGCAAGCCGCCAAGGTGAAGCTCGGACCGATCCAGGACATTGCATATCCACCCCGCACCCGGTTCAACGCGATGGATGGCGCGCCCGACATGCCGCTCCGCGCCGCGGCAAAAGTCGACGTTCCGATCGAGGTCGGGACCATCAGGACCACCGCCGAGGTCGAAATCACCTGGGGCATCGAGTGATGCGAGAACCGGCGCGTATGTGCCGACCGACCGACGCGCGCTGAACCCGCGCCCATACCGTGCGCGCTACCATTCTTCATTCGGTTTGCGGTCCTAGGTCGTGAGCGTGAAACTCTTGACGGTCGCTGCTTGCGCCCTGGTGGACACCGACGGCCGGGTACTGCTCGCCCAGCGTCCGGCGGGCAAGCCGATGGCCGGCTTATGGGAATTTCCCGGGGGCAAAGTCGAGGCCGGCGAACGGCCAGAGCAGACACTGATCCGCGAATTGAAGGAAGAGCTGGGCATCGTCGTCAACGAGGCCTGCCTCGCGCCGCTGACATTCGCCAGCCACGGCTATCCGGACTTTCATCTGCTGATGCCGCTCTATATCTGCCGGCGTTGGGAGGGCACAGCGACGGCGCTGGAAGGTCAGCAACTGGCGTGGGTCCGCGTGAACCGGTTGCGCGATTACCCGATGCCGCCGGCAGACGAGCCGCTGGTGGCACACCTGATGACGCTGCTGTGAATCAATGGCCGGTCTCGGTGAGCAGGAGGAGCCGCCGCGGTGGCTGATTGAATTACCGCCCGCCGTCGCCCGGCAATTTGGTCTCGCGCGTCCCGAGCGCATCCGCAAGACGCTGCCGCGCCGAGCCCGGCGCCAGCGGTTTTTGCTGGCTCACGTGCGGTGCCCAGCCGGAGAGCCAGACGATCTCGAACGTCGCCCTGACGCGACCATCCGGATCGGAGAAACGTTCGGCGTAGATCTCCATCATCCGCAGCAGTATTGCGCGTTTGAGTGGCCGCCGGCTGCGCTCCACCAGCGGATTGGTCGCGCCCATGCGGCGCAGATCGTGCATGAGCGCAAGCGGCGAACGATAGCGCACAATGATCCGGTCGACGTCGGTCACTGGCAGCGCGAAGCCTGCCCGTTGCAGCAACGCGCCCATGTCACGCACATCCGAGAATGGCGCGACACGCGGAGAAACGCCGTCCTCGATCTCGGCCTCGGCGGCAGCGAAGGCCTGACGCAATTCGATCAGCGTATCGCCGCCGGCGAGCGCCGCCAGCAGCAAGCCGTCGGGCTTGAGGGCGCGGCGTATCTGGATGAGCGTGCCCGGCAGATCGTTGACGAACTGAAGTGCAAGCAACGACACGACCAGATCGAGTGAAGCGTCGCGAAACGGCAGCGCCTCCGCGTCGGCCGCAACGACAAGGCGCGCAGCTTCCGCCCCCCCACAGCCGGCCGCGCCGGACGGGGCGACGCAAGCAGCGTCAGCCACGATGATGGCGCCCACCTTTCCGCTGGCGGCGAGGGCGCGGCGGGCGGCATCGGTGGGTGTCCCAAGGTCGACGGCGCATTCGAAGCGGCGCAGCACCGCCGCCAGACGATCGGATAGATCCTCCGCCACGCGGTCGATCAAAAAGTTCGACAATGCCAACCCGGCCGCGCGCCGCTGGCGCGCGCGAACCAGCTGCCGGTCGAAGACATCGGGAGCGGACGAGACCATTACCTTCAATAGCACGCGCGCCCTTCGATGCGGATCGGCCGACTCGCACGCAACGCGCCTCCGGGCCAAAGCGGGGACGGATCGGGAGGGACCGCGATCCGCGCACCGAATGGCGCGCACCCCGCGGCCTCATCCGCCACCGCGATCGCGCGCATTGAGCTACGGGCGGCGGGGCGATAGCGTGTTCCCATGCAGGGGGACATGGAAGCAAGCCAGGGTCCGGTCCGACGGGGCGGGAGGGTGGCCGCTGTCCTGCGGGCCAGCCTCGCGCGCGTTCTTGATGTTGCGTTGCCGCAACTTTGCGCCACCTGTCGCGAGCCGGTCGACGGCGCCGGCCTATGTCCAGCGTGCTGGTCCAAACTCTCCTTCATTGCACCGCCCTATTGCGAGCGGCTCGGCATTCCATTCCCGTTCGACGGCGGACCGGGCCTGTTGTCCATGGAGGCGATCGCTGATCCGCCGGCATATCACCGCGCGCGGGCCGCCGTGCGCTACGACGACATTTCGAGCAAACTCGTGCACGCCTTGAAATACGGTGATCGGCTCGACCTCGCCCCGACCATGGGACGCTGGATGGCAAATGCCGGGCGCGAGCTGCTGGCGGACGCCGACGCCCTGGTTCCGGTGCCGTTGCACTGGCGGCGGCAGTGGATGCGTCGCTTCAATCAATCGGCCCTGCTGGCTGAGATCATCGGCAAGGTGAGCGGCCGAGTCGTGCTCCACGGCGCGCTCAAGCGCGTCAAGGCCACGCCGCAGCAGGTCGGGCTGGGCAAGTCCGGACGGGCGGAGAACGTCCAGGGGGCCTTCCGCGTACCCGCCGACGGTAAGGCCGAAGTGGCCGGGCGCAAACTCGTGCTGATCGACGATGTGCTCACGTCGGGGGCGACCGTGGACGGCTGCGCGCGGGCGCTGCTGCGGGGTGGCGCTGCCGCTGTCGACGTTGTGGTCTTCGCCCGGGTTGTGGCGGGGGGCCCCGCTCCCATATAAAAGATCGGTAACGTCTACGGTTCACATGGTCCCCGTCGAGATTTACACCACCCGCTTTTGCCCCTATTGCCACGCCGCCAAGCGGCTGTTGTCGCGCAAAGGAGTCGAGTTCATCGAGATAGACGTGAGCGGCGATCCGAAAGGGCGAAGCGACATGGTGGCACGCGCACAGGGCCGCATGACCGTACCGCAGATTTTCATCGGCTCAACCCACGTGGGCGGTTCCGACGATCTCCATGCGCTGGAGCGGGCCGGGAAGCTCGATGCCCTCCTCGGCCGCGGCGACGCGCTTGCTGGCGCGGGTGAAGGGTCATGAGCACGGCTAAGGCCACCTTCACCGCCGGTCTGGTGCAGATGCGCTCGGGTCTGTCGCCGCACGCCAATCTCGATTCCGCGGTGCGGCTGATCGAGGAGGCCAAGAACGGCGGCGCCGACTACGTGCTGACCCCGGAGATGACCAATATCCTCGAGATCAGACGGGAGCGGCTGTTCGCGGCCCTCGAGCCGGAAGAAAGCGACCCGAGTCTCGCCGCCTTCCGCGAGCTTGCACGCAAGCTCGGCATTTTCCTTCACATCGGATCGCTGGCCATCAAGCTGTTGCCGGAAAAGGCTGCCAACCGCTCGTTCCTGATCGACCGCAAAGGCGAGATCATTGCGCGCTACGACAAGATCCACATGTTCGACGTGGACCTCGACGGCGGCGAGAGCTATCGCGAGTCGCGCAACTACCGTCCAGGCGAGATCGGCGTCGCCGCCGATCTGCCATGGGGTCGGCTCGGCCTGACCGTCTGCTACGATCTGCGCTTCCCGGCGCTTTACCGGGCACTCGCCGAGGCGGGCAGCTCGTTTCTCGCCATTCCATCGGCCTTCACACGACAAACCGGCGAAGCGCATTGGCATGTGCTCAGCCGCGCGCGCGCGATCGAGAACGGCGCCTTCGTGCTGGCGGCGGCGCAAGGCGGCAAGCATGAGAACGGCCGGGAAACCTTCGGTCATTCTCTCGTGGTCGATCCCTGGGGCCGCATCCTGGCCGAGGGCGGCACCGAGCAGGGCGTGATACTAGCGGTGATCGATCCCGCCGAGGTCACTACTGCACGCGCAAGAATTCCTTCGCTCCAGCACGGACGGCGGTTCGAGGTGATCGAGCCGATGGCCGAACCGGCGCACCTCCACGCGGTGCGAGGCCCGGCATGATTCGTTACGCCCTGACATGCGAAAAAGGCCACGCGTTCGAGAGCTGGTTCCAGAACTCGGCGGCCTTCGACACCCAGGTCAAGCGCGAGCTCGTGACCTGCCCGGCTTGCGATTCCACCAAGATCGAGAAGACGATCATGGCGCCACGGATCTCGGGCGCAAAAAAGCGCGGCGATGCGCCCGCACCGCTGCCATCGACCGAGCCGCCGGCGGGCGCGACGACGCCCGATGTCCCTGCTCCGGTGGCCATGATGTCGCCTCAGGAGCGCGAGTTCCGCAAGAAGCTGAAGGAATTGCGCGAGCATCTGACCAAGAATGCCGACTATGTCGGGCAGAAATTTCCGGAAGAGGCGCGCAAGATGCACTACGGCGAGATCGAGCACCGCTCGATCTACGGCGAAGCGTCCCCCGATCAGGCCAAGGAGCTACACGAGGAGGGGATCGAATTCCACCCGTTGCCGGTGCTCCCCGACGAGCGGAACTGAAGCGCGCTCCCTCCTACTCGCGTGGACCCCACAAAGGCGTCACCCGGAACCAGGACCGCGGGCGAACAGTGTCCCGCCGGGCAGCGCCATCCCGTCCTTCACGAGAGCGCCGGAAAAAGCCGGTCATCAATCTGCTCCTGCGTCGGTTGGACGGTCCGTGCCGCCGACGCAGGGGCAAATTCATGCCAGTCATCCCGCCCACAGCAGCAGCATCACCCCGACGACGATCAGCACGACGCCGATCGCTTCGCGTGCCGTTGTTGCCTGCTTAAACACAAAGCGCGCGATCGCTTGCGCGAAGAGCACCTCGACCAGCGCCAGGGTACGCACGCTTGCGGCGGTGGCGAGCGCGAAGGCGAGAAACCAGAACTGGGACGCAAGCGCGCCCATGAAGCCGGCGAACAGCGAGGGCCGCCAGGCCCGCACGATCGAGACGAGCACATCGGGGTTGCGCAGCCAGAGATACAGCGAGAGCAGCACCGATTGCAGCAGAAGTCCCACGACCACCGTAAATGTGGCGGCCATGACGTAGCTCGGAAGGGCAAGACTCAAAATGCCGCCGCGAAAGCCGACCGCTGAGAGCGCGAACATCGCACCGGCGCCAAGCCCGAGCAGCGTCGACTTCAGGTCCGCCGAGGTGCCCGGCTTGAGCGCCATGGTGACGACGCCAGTGGTGGCGATCAGGATTGCCGCCGCCATGACGGGCGTCACCGCGTCGCCAAGAAAAACCAGACCGAACAGCGCGACCTGCACCGGCTCGGTCTTGATATAGGCATAGACCACCACAAAGGAGCGGTCGTTCATGGCCGCGAGCATCAAAGCGGTGGCGGCAATCTGCGTGAGGGCACCGTCGATCACCCACGCCCAGTAGATCAGCGGCGGCCGCGGCAGCTCTTGCCCCAGCGCGACCATGACGGCGATGAGGAAAATGAGCGCGAACGGGAAGCCGAACAGGAAACGCACATGGGTCGCGCCCACGGTGCCGAGCCTTGTGGTCAGCCCGCGCTGGGTGGCATTGCGCACGGTCTGCGCGGCGGCCGCGACGATGGTGAAGGCCGCCCATAGCCACGAAGGATCGAACATCCCGTAACCTTCGCGCAACCGTCTACGCTATCGCTATCGGACCGGACGAGCTTCGCCGCTCTCGGTCCATTCGGTGACGGAGCCATCCTCGTTGTCAACCATCATGAGCAGGTCGAAGTAGCGGATGACCGGTTCGGATCCCGTGCGTTTCCTCACCCCTTCGCGCCACGCCCGGTCATGGCCGCGCTGTGCCGCCTCCTTCGATGGCCAGATGTAAGCGCCGCCGCCATAGCCGTCATCGCTCAATAGGTAATGCTTGCGCACGAGATCGGGATTGGCCCGCCAATGGGCCACCGTGTGTTTGGCATCCTCCAGTATGGCGGCACGATCCATGCCGGCCGGCGACTTGAACAACACCAGTTCCAGGATCATGCCAGTGGCCTCGCGGAAAGACACAAGAGACGCCCCTAGAGCCGCGCGCGTTCCGCCACGACCATGTAGTTCACGTCCATGTCGGTCGAAAGCTGCCAGCGATCGGCGATGAGATTGTAGATCACCCCGGTCTCATCCAGGACGACGAGCCCATGCCGCTCCAGGGCGGCCTCGAGTTCGTTCGGGGTCACGAACTTGTCCCATTGATGGGTACCGCGCGGCAGCCAGCGCAGCACGTATTCGGCGCCGACGATCGCCAGGGCAAAGCTCTTCAACGTGCGATTGAGGGTCGCCGTGATCATGAGGCCGCCGGGCCTTACCATTTCCGCGCAGCGGCGAACGAACAGACTTAGATCGGCAACGTGCTCGACCACCTCCATTGCGAGCACGATGTCGAAGCGCTCGCCGGCATCCGCGAGCGCCTCGGCGGTGGTCGCGCGGTAATCGACCCTGAGCCCGGCCTCGCCGGCATGCAGCCGCGCCGCCGCGATATTGGTCTGTGACGGATCCGCGCCGACAACGACGGCTCCAAGCCGTGCCAGAGGCTCGCTCAAAATACCGCCGCCGCAGCCGATATCGAGCATGCGCAGACCCGACAGCGCATCGTGCCGTTTCGCATCTCGCTCGAACTGCCGGCAAGCGGCCTCCTTGATGAAACCGAGCCGCGCCGGATTGAACTTGTGCAGCACGGCCATCTTGCCGCTCGGATCCCACCACTCGCTGGCCAAAGCGGAGAAACGCGCGACTTCGGCCTCGTCGACGCTCGAATCGCGCCGCGGCTTTGCCTTGCTTGCCATCGACCTCTCCCAAGGCGCGGTTGCGGCCCCCCGGCCTCACCGGTATGTATACCCGCGTTTTCGCGCGTGGGCTTGCCGTAAAGCGGATCGCGCGCCCCCAGTCCTGCCGGAGAAGTCCGCAAGCCCGCCATGGCACGCCTTGTAATGAAGTTTGGCGGCACTTCGGTCGCCGATATTGAGCGCATTCGCAACGTTGCTCGCCACGTCAAACGCGAGGTCGATGCCGGCCACGAGGTCGCGGTCGTCGTCTCCGCCATGGCGGGAACCACCAACCAACTCGTAGCCTGGTGCCGCGAGGCCGCCCCGCTGCACGATGCGCGCGAATACGATGCGGTGGTGTCATCGGGCGAGCAGGTGACCGCCGGCCTGCTGGCACTCGTGCTGGAGGGAATGGGCATCAACGCCCGCTCATGGCAGGGCTGGCAATTGCCGATCCTGACGTCCAGCGCCCATGCCGCGGCACGGGTCCTCGACGTGAACGGGGAAGAACTCATCAAACGCTTCAAGGAGCGCCACGAGGTGGCGGTGCTTGCCGGTTTCCAAGGTGTGCATAAGGAAACGGGCCGCATCACCACGCTGGGCCGCGGGGGATCGGATACTTCCGCGGTCGCGATCGCGGCGGCCATCGGCGCGGAGCGCTGCGATATCTACACCGACGTAGACGGCGTCTATACCAGCGATCCCCGCATCGTGCCGCGCGCCCAGCGGCTCGACCGGATCGCCTACGAGGAGATGCTGGAGCTCGCCTCGCTCGGCGCCAAGGTCATGCAGGTGCGCTCGGTCGAGCTTGGCATGGTGCACAATGTGCGCATCTTCGTGCGCTCGAGTTTCGAGAAACCCGAGGACATCGATCCGCACGGGACGCCGCCCGGAACACTCATTTGCGGCGAGGAGGAGATCGTGGAACAGCAGGTCGTCACCGGTATCGCCTTCTCGAAGGACGAGGCGCAGATCTCGATCCGCCGCGTGCAGGACAAACCCGGCGTCGCGGCTGCGATCTTTGGTCCGCTGGCAGAGGCCAATATCAACGTCGACATGATCGTGCAGAACGTCTCCGGCGATGGCGCCACGACCGACATGACTTTTACTGTCCCTGCCTCCGACTACGATCGCGCGACCGACGTGCTGATCAAGGTCAAGAGTCAGGTCGGCTACGACCGGGTCGACGGCGCGACTGACGTCGCCAAGGTCTCGGTGATCGGGATCGGCATGCGTAGCCACGCCGGCGTGGCGGCCAAGGCCTTCAAGGCGCTGGCGGAGAAAGGCATCAACATCCGCGCCATCACCACCTCCG
>Ga0114129_10014520_pt1 | contig 11225 bp, 5 predicted proteins | sample RhiMetdeltSRZDD1_FD_80071 | JGI IMG/M metagenome (GOLD analysis project Ga0114129, IMG submission 80071) | Populus rhizosphere microbial communities from Tennessee, USA - Rhizosphere MetaG P. deltoides SRZDD1 (version 2) (version 2) | ecosystem: Host-associated > Plants > Roots > Rhizosphere >... | reverse complement strand
GGTCAGCGCGACCTCGTCGAGGGCGTGGTCCGAGTGAGCTACGGCCCAGTGCTCGATGTGCATTGGGTGACGGTCAAGCAGCTCGCCGTGCTGGAGCCGACGCTGGTCGAGACGGTGGCCTGCATGGTCGGCGGCCTGCTCAAGGAGGCCCTGCACGAGACGGTGCACACGGTAGGCGTGCCCGAAGCTGCTGCCAAGGCAATGCTTTTCGGGCACGTTCAGGTGGCGCTGGCGAATACGCTACGCGGGTCGAACCCGTTCTCCGATGCGTGCCTGATTGCGATGGACTATGGCCGCGAAAGCATCGTCCGCGATGACTGGAAGAAGATCTTCGACGACGGCGAGCTGGACAAGGTCATCACGCGGATGCTGCACCTCGACCAGATCGCGCGCACACCCGCGTAGCCGTTTCGCGCCGTAGTAGACCTTTGGCGAGCACCATCCTTTCTACCGTCGCCGTGCGCTTCTGGGATTTCGGAAACGGGGTCCCGCTGTTCGGATCCGAATGCCAAATGCCAGCTAATACCGAAGCGGTAGAACCACACACCTAAGAACTCAAAAGCACTTCCGCGCAACCGAATTCATCGGCGGCCGAATGACCTCGACCGCGATGGTGGAAGCCCGGCAAAGTCTCAAGAATCTCGCCGCATCGCGCGTCAATATTCGACTGAGCGAGTAGGGTTTTTTATCGGAGGGCAAGCGCGAGCCCACGACGACATGACCCACCGGAAGTGGTCAGCGGCGACGGGCGGAAGTACGTTCACAGCTTGCGTGGGACACGCTCCCCGCCAAGAGCCGAATATGCGTAGCAAATGTCTTGGAGGGGCTGTGGAGATCGTACTTGGCGTGTCGATGACACCCACGACGGTCAGCATTGCACTCGTTGAGGGCGAAAAGGCCGACGGTGTCATTGTCGAGCGCGACGTCTTCGACATCGCCGCCGTCGACGGCTCGGCAACGTCGAGCGCATCCGATCACGTCGTCGCCGCGGTCCTGGGTACCCAGGAGGGCGCGATCGCCGCCGGCCACCATTTGGTGTCGACCGGGGTGACCTGGACCGACCACGCCCAAGCGGCCGCACTGCGGGAGGCATTGATCGCCCGCGGCATCGAAGATGTGCTGCTGGTCTCGGAGCTGCACGCGGCCGCGGCGCTCGCCCAGGCGGTCGGCCGGGCAGTGGGCTACGACAAGACCGCACTGATGTTCGTCGAGCGCGACACCGCGACGCTGGCGGTCGTCGAAACCGCCGATGGCTCCGTGGTGAAGGTACTGAGCCAAGGTCTGCACAGTGCGGACACGATCGCCGTGCTGACCGAAATGGTCACCAGCCTGCAGGCCGAGAAATCCACGCCCCAGGGCATGTTCGTCGTTGGCTCCAACGTGGACGTCACCGCGGTCAAGGCACATTTGAAGGACCTTGTCTCGGTGCCCGTCATCGCCCCCGAAGAACCCCAGGTGGCGTTGGCGCGCGGCGCTGCGCTGGCAGCAGCGAATGCGCCGCGCTTCGATGCGTCCACCGTCGGCCTGGCCTACTCCCTGGATCCCGACGACACCACGGACTCCCCGCTAGCGCTGGCCGATGACGTGACCGCGTTCCTTGGCCCCGCCGACGCACTCGTGGACACGGCCGACGTGGCTTCGGACTCCGACGCCGTGTCGAGCCGCAGCAAGCCGTTCCTATTGGTAGGCAGCTCGCTGACCGCCATCTTCGTAGCGGGAATGATGGCTCTGGCCATCGCAATAGTGATCAATATCCGCCCGACCGCGGATCAAGGCTCGGGCGAGATGACGCTTCGTCCCGAAGCTGTAGCGCCGCCTACCGCGTTGCAGACCGCGCCGCCCGTCGCGCCGCAGCAAGTGCCCAGGACGGCCCCTGCGCCGGCTCCGGCGGTACCACCTGCGCCCATCGAGACGGCACGACTGAAGGTTCTGCCCGCCCCGCCGCCGCGAGTGGTGGTGCGCAACGTAGCGCCCGCCCCGGCGGCGCCGCCAGTCGCTCCGCCGCCCGTTGTGGTACCGCCACCGATGCCGCCGCCGCTCATCCCGTGGCTCCCACCGATTCTTCAGCCACCCCCCTACTACAACCCGCAGCTAGGCCCGCAGTGGTACCCGGGTCCGAAGCCGCCGTGGGGCCGCGGCGGCTCCCGGCACGGGGACGGCGACGACCACGGTGATTAGGCTGGAATTGGCTGCGCCGGATCGCCATTCGTGACGATCGCGGTGATCGAAACGCTCAGCCGGCCACCGGGCATTCGCCGAGCAGCGACGTGGTCAGCATGATGCGGCCCAGCGCCACCCAGGCGGCGCCGTAATAGGTCGGGGACCGCTGCTCCAGTTGCGCCGCCGCGTCGAGCCGCTCGACGGCGACGTCGGGATTGCCGGCGCCCTGTTCGGTGGCCGCGGCGGCGACCAAGGCGACGGGATGCTGCCAACTGCTGGCGGCCGACCCATTCAGGTTGCGCAAAGCGGGAACTTCACCCGGTGCTGTGAGGATCGGGCGCATCGCACCCGCGAGGGCTCGGTCCTCTCGATCGCAGGATTCTGCGAACCGGACCGGCAGGCGCGCGGCGTCGAGACCGAAGGTTATGGGGCCCCCGGTGACGGGTCGGGTGGGCACGGCATGGCCGACTTCACTGACGGTGGCCCAGTCGGGCGGCAGCATCCCGGTCCCGATGAGCTGCCAGCCCAGGACCCGCTGAGTGCGGGTGATGTCCGTCCACCGCCGGTCGGCCGATGCCTCGAAGAGTTCCCATTCGGCGCGAGGACTGAAGTACCCAGGGTTGACGATGTACGGCGCCGTCATAGCCCAGTTTCCGCCGACCAGCGTGCGCCCCGAGCCGGCCACCCAGGTACCCGGAGGATTCACATCGCTCGAAGGGGCGGCCGCGGTGCCGACGGCCACGGTCTCGGTCTCCAGGATCGCCACGCCCAGCCGCCTGCCGTCCATGGTGAGCTCCGGCGCATCGAAGCGTCGGCCGGCCAACACCAACGACCGCGCCGCATCGAGATCGGCATCCGCGGCGCTGTTGACACCGGTGACCTCGTTATCGGCCCACCGCCAGGCCAGCAGGCCGTCGGCGCGGCGCAGGTGAGTCTTCGTCCACTTCCATATCGACCGGAACCGAGTCTCGTCACCGACCGCCACAGCGATGAGCATCCCGTACGCCTGGCCCTCGCTTACGACGTCACCGCCCTCGTCACGTCGCACGACCCGTCCGTCGGGTTCGACGTACTCGTCCAGGAACTTCTGGCCGGCGATACGCGCCGTGTCCTCCCGCAGGCCGGCGATGTCGGCCGCATCTAGCCGCGGATCGATGGCGTTCGCGATCCACCAGCCGGCGCCGGCCATCAACGCCAGCACGAGCGCAATCACCGACGCGGTGCGCAGTTGCCTCTTCATCGGGGCTCCCGCGGAACCGAAGGCTTATCGGCCACCGTAGGTAGTCGCGGAGTGTTGTCGACATCGAGAGCTAGTCGCGCAGTGTCGTCAACCGGTCGGGCGTGCCCGCGCCGCCGCACAGCAGGGTGCAGCGCAGCAGCGTTTTTCGGTCTCGGCCACCGCAGCGGAGCCGAAAGCTTAACGGCGCCAATAGGTAGTCGCACAGTGTGGTCAACATCGAGATCTAGTCGCGCAGTGTCGTTAACCGGTCGTGCGCGACGAGCCACCTCACCGCCGGGCCCGCGCGCCCGCACAGCTTGGTGCAGTGCAACATCGTTGTGCTGTCTCGGCCGGCGCGGCCGAGCCGAAGGCTTAACGAGTCCCCTAGGTAGTCGCGCAGTGTCGTCGACCGGTCGTGCGCGACGTGGCACCTCACGCCGGGGCGGCCGCACAGCCTCGTGCAGTGCGGCATCGTTCTGCTGTCCCGGCCGCCGCGTCGGTCGCGCCCTCGCCATCAGGACCGCTGCGCCCATGATGGCGGCGGCGCACAGTACAACCGCGATCCGCCTTCCGTCCGAGCGTTCAGTCGCATGCGTTTTCCCTGTGGTTTTCTCCACCGCACTTCCGCTCGCGGGCATCGTCAACGTCGGGGGGTTCAGCGCAGCGGGAGCCTCCGGAACATCCCGCAGCATCCGCAGCACGGGACCGTCGGGCCCGTCCGTGAGCAGCAGAGTCACCGGCTCGCCACCGACGAGTTCAACGGGGTACCGCCATTCCCGGCCGTTTGAACTCACCACCGCTTCGTACTGCCCCGCGGGCAGCGCGGCATACCCGGTGATCAGTCCGTACCCAGCTTGGTTCGCCAGCACTATCGGCTCGACCGCGCCGGGTGCTACCAGCGCCAGGTAGACGGATCCCGCTGCACTGGCCGCGTGCAGCATGCGTACGGCGGAGTCGGGCGTGGGGCCGGTGGGCGGGCCGTCCGGTGCGAGTTGCACTGCGAGCTGGCTGGATTCGGCCGCAGAGAACAGTGCGAGCGTGTAGGTCACCCCTGGATGGAGCGTGAGCACCTGACGTATAACCGGGTCACCTCCGCCGGGACGGTTCGTCATCACCACGTACGTCCCCGCGGGCATCGACCGATAGCTCGACGGATTCGCGTCGTCGCTCGTGTCAATCGAGCCGGCCGCGGTGCCGTCGATGCGCACGAGGTTGAGTTGCTCGGCCGGTCGGCTGCGGCGCAGGTCCGCCACCCGCAGCGCGGCCGGACCGCCCTGCAGCGGCGCCGGAACTGTGCCCAGACCGATATCCTTGGTGCGCAACGGAAATCGAACTCTCAGTCCCGTGGCGGTTAGATGCACGGACTGCACTGCGAACGCGCCCACTTGGCGTTCGAAGAATGCCGCCACACTTTGTAGCCGGTCGCGCGGGCCTCTCAGCGTGATATCGCGTCGGGCCGTTCCGGTGTTGTCCTCTCCTTCGATAGTCGAAATGTCCTCGACCTGAACGGGTTGCGTCGCAGCGATCACTGCCAGCGTCGCAAGCACGCGTTGATCCACGGTCCGAGACTGCAGGACCGCGAGTACATCCGGCTTGGTGGCACCGGCGAGGTGTGCCGCGAGTTGCCCTCCGAACGCCGGCGCCGCGGGCGACGGGGGTTTCGAGGTGGGTGCGCCATTGTCGACACGGAGCACGTCGACTCGCTCCGAACCGGAGCCGAACGTCGCCGCTGGTTGTGAGTGCGCGACCGCGTCAGCGAACACACCGTTCGGCGGCATGCCGGCACGCAAGGACACCGTCGACACGACCCACTCGTAGTCGGTCCAGCCGTGGGGCGCCCAGCCCTGCACCTGCTTGTCGGTGTCCACCTTGGAGGCCCACACGACATTGCGCCGGTCGCGGCCGTCCCGGATCAGGTCCAGCCAAAACGCATCGTCGACGATCAGACGGTCGGTCTTTGGCACGTTCCGCTGGATCCACTGCTGTGCCTGCCGCATCGGCGCGTCATCGTCGGACTCCATCAAGCGGTGATAGGTGGGCAGCCAGAGCGACACGGCGATGGACACGATCAGCGCCCCGGCGGCGAGCGCCGGAACACGGAAGCGCCGCAGGCCAACCGATCGCTGCTCAACGGCGCGGAACAGATAGCGCAGCGCCACCTCGCCGGTGCCCGCGGCCAGAAGCGCTGTCAACGGCAGCGCGGACAGGATGAACGGCCCCGGCAGGTATCCGGGACGGAGAATCGTGGCGAAGAGTATCACCAACCCGACCGCGAACGGCCTCAGCCGCTTGACGAACAGTGCGGCCAGAGAGATCGGGACGGCCAGAAACGGCAGGCCCGGGTCGAATTGGAGCCATTTGTTAACAACATTACGTTTGAGCGAACCGGGATCATCGAGCTCGCCGCCGGTCGTGCGCTCCCACAACTGGAACCTGATGCCGTCCCACAGACTGACGTGTCCGGGCCCGGGGACCAGCTCACCACGCAGGACGGCCATCAAGACGTACGTGCTGACCACCACGCCGAACAGAGCGACGAACACGGCGAGTGCGTAGCGGCGGGTCGCCGGTGCGGTCCTGGTCCAGACCAGCCAGGCGAACATCGGCAGGAGCAGCAGCATGGTCTCTTTGGTCAACACCGCTATGCCGAAACATGTTGCGGCGCCGAACATCGCCGACAGCCGGTACTGGGGTGAGCACAGAAGCACCAGGGCGCCCAGCACCCACGCGACGGCGAGATTGTCCAGATATACCATGCGGCTCAACGAGATTGCCAACGGACACAGCGCGAAGAAGGCGACCGCGGCCGCGCTTGCCCACCGCGACATTTCGATTCGGCGCGCCAGAGCCCACAGCAGAGCGGCGGTGATCACGGCGACGATGACCATCAGGTATCTCCCGGCAGCGACCGCGTTGCCCCCGAAGTCGGGACCTGAAATCGCCGTCCACAGCGCCAACTGCAGCCAGCCGGCCGGCGGATGGTCGTACCAGTAGGTGTAGTGGGCGAGTTCTCCCCATTTGACCACGGCGTAGGCCTGGGCCATATACGTGCCTTCGTCGTCAAGTCGTTGGGGCGACCCCGTAAGGTTGATCAACCGAAGTGTCGCGGTGAGTACCAACAGGATTCCGAGTATCGGGATCGAGGGATTCAGGCGGGATGAACGGCTCATGCCGGAACCGGCCGCTTGGGTGTGGTGGTGCGGTGGGCGTTGGTGTGAGTGGTCTTCTCCCACCCTCCTTGCCCGCGGCCCTCACGCCACACCGACCGCACGGCGGCGGCCGCAAGTAGCAGCTGGTATGGAACGGTGCCCAGCAATAGTCGCGCTTGATCACGGAAACGTATTCGGATGCCGAATTCCCGTCCGAACTCACCGAGCGCGGCAGACTCAACCGCCATGGTGACGAGCGTCGGCGCCAGCGGCAGGAACGTCACCAACGCCGTCGGCATCGGAACCTTCAGCAGGAACATCGACGCCAGCGACAGCGGCATCAGCACGCCCGTTGCCGCCTGCAGCAAGGGCATCGCCAAGGTGTAGCGGGCCAACCAGCGCTGTCTGGGGCTAGGCAGCTTGCGCCACTCCCCCTTGCGGAGCACCTGCAGAAAACCTTGATCCCAGCGCGTGCGCTGCTTCACGAGGGCACGGATCGAACCGGGGGTCTCTTCCCGGGTGACCGCTTGCGGGTCATAGGCGACGGCCACGACCGCACCCCGGGTGGACAGCCGCACGCCGATCTCGCAGTCCTCGGCCAGACAGTCGGGGTCCCAGCCGCCCGCTTCCCGCAGCAGCTCGGTGCGAGTGAACACGGTGTTGCCCCCGAGCGGAATGAACCGTTTCTCCGCGTGGAAATGCAGGCGGGAGCGGAACCAGAAGTAGTACTCGAGGCAGTTGCGCAGCGACCACCAATTCGTGTGGACGTTCATCAACTGCACGCCCGCCTGAACCACATCTGCGCCGGATTCCTCGAAACGCGCTTCGACCAGACGCAGCAGCCCCGGATGCACCTCGTCCTCGGCGTCAAAGACACCGACGATGTCACCGCGGCATTTGCGCAGTGCGGTGTTGAGCGCCTTCGGCTTGTTCTTGGGCAGGTGGTAGTCCATGACCACCCTGACGATGCGCGGGTAGCGTGCCGCCGCCTCACGCGCGACACATTCTGTCTCCGGGTCGTCATGACCGATGATCACGATCACCTCGTACTTGGGGTGGTCGAGCCGAGCCAGCGCGTCGATCGTGTCCCCGAGGACATCCTGTTCGTGGCGAGCCGGTAACAGCAATGAGAACGATCGAGGTGCACCTGCTGCTCGGCGCCGAAAACCCGTCGCTGCCAACGCGTCAGGACTGCGCCACGCGTGCAGCATCCACCACAGGGTCGTACTGGCGACCGTGAACAACCCCAGCGACAGGATCACCAGCACGCCGTTAAGGAGGAACTGCGGCCACGACAACGGATGATTCTCACTCTGGTAAGGCGGCATCGGCTGTGCGCGCGGCTCAGTGCCGCCTGAAAACGCTTGCACGCCTTGGGCCGGTGGCAGTGCGCCGCCGGATGACCCTTCGGGATGCGCACCCGGTGCCGGTTGCTCTTGCTGCGTCGCGGCAGATGACCCGTCACCGCTGGCTGAGGGCACCGACGGCTGCGGCGCGGAATGGTGGTCGCCCCCGAAGGGCCCACTGAAGACCACTAACGCGACGAAGAGGAGAACGGCACCGAACGCCACGGCAGTCCGCTTGACGCGGAGCCCCCAAACTTGTGCCTCGCCAACAGTCACCGCGTGCAACGCAGTTTCGTTCGGCTGTCCCGGCCGCCAGAGCGGAACCGATGGCGTAGCGGCGCCCCTCCGAAGCGGGGCAGCGCTGTCAACCGGTCGTGCGCGGCGAACCACGTCACCGCCGGGCCCGCGCGCCCGCACCGCTTCGCGCCGTTCAGCATCGTTCTGCTGTCCCGGCCGCCGCGGCGGAGCCGAAGGCTTAACGGCCACCGTGTCCGGATCTAGTCCCGCGGTGTTGACAGCATCCAGATCTAGTCGCGCAGGTTTGTCAGCGTCCAGATCGAGTCGCGCAGTGTTGTCAACCGGTCGTACGCGGCAAACGACCTCACGCCAATGCGCCCGCACCGCGTCATGCAGTGAAGCATCGTTCTGGGGTCTCGGCCGCCGCGGCGGAGCCGGAGGCTTGATGGCCGCCGTCTCGGGATCTACTCGCGCAGTGTTGTCAAGATCGAGATCCAGTCGCGCAGTGTTGTCAACGGGTCGTACGCGGCGAACCACCTCACGCCAATGCGCCCGCACCGCGTCATGCAGTGACGCATTGTTCTGCGGTCTCGGCCCCTGCGGCGGAGCCGAAGGTTTAACGGCCACCGTGTCCAGATCTAGTCGCGCAGTCTTGTCAACCGGTCGTGCGCAGTGAGCCACTACGCAGCCGCGCCAGCGCGTCTGCACCGATTCCCCGCGCGTCAATATCTTATTGTCAGCGGTCACGCAATAGCCAGGTTTGAGGGATAGTCCGTCATTTCGTTCCCCACCCGCCATCACACAATTCCCACCCCTGGGCGTGTCCGCCGGGGGTGCGGTGCTGCTCAGGGTTTGCTCCGTTCAGGCGCCCCACCGGGGCCCTGGAAGGGGCCTGGGATTGTGACGAGCTTTTGTGCCACGCTCAAGCCAAGGCACACCAAATCAACGGCGAAGGCGGCGGCACATGACTGCTCCAACCATGTTTCATCGACTGGCAGCGGAAATGCTCGGCACCTTCTGGTTGGTCTTGGGCGGCTGCGGCAGCGCGGTGTTCGCCACATCGGTGTTCCTCCCCGAGGGTGTTTCGGTCGGGATAGGTCTACTCGGAGTGGCTATCGCCTTCGGTCTGACCGTACTCACGGGTGTCTACGCGTTCGGCACGATCTCCGGCGGGCATTTCAATCCCGCGGTCACGCTGGGCGCGGCGCTTGCGAAACGGGTGGAGTGGAAGACTCTGCCGGCCTACTGGACTGTTCAGGTGATCGGCGGTTTACTCGCCGGCCTGGTGATCTACCTCATCGCCAATGGCAAGCAAGGCTTCACCCCGACCGGCAACATGGCGGCCAACGGATTCGGCGCGCACTCTCCTGGCGGCTACTCACTGACGGCAGTGATCGTCACCGAGATCGTCCTGACTCTTGTGTTCCTGCTTGTCATCCTGGGATCCACCGATGACCGGGCGCCCAAGGGATTTGCCGGGCTGGCGATCGGCCTAACCCTCACGGCGATCCACCTGGTCTCCCTCCCCATCTCCAACACGTCGGTCAACCCGGCGCGGTCGATGGGCGTCGCGTTCTTCAACGGTAACGGCGCCCCGGCGCAGCTCTGGGTGTTCTGGCTCGCACCGCTCATCGGCGCTGCGATCGCCGGAATTGCGTACCCGTATCTGTTCGGCAAGCGTGAACAACTCGCCGGGCGCCCGGTCCGCGATGACAGGTTGGAAACCGACGACTCAGGCCAGCACCGACCGGCGGAGGCGTGGTCCCGAGGTGGAGATCCTCAACCTCGTCGACGACCACCCCCGGCTCCAGGATCATGGCCACCGCAACTGCCGCGTCGCGAGCCGCGGTAATCACAGCTGCGCGATACAAATGTCAAACCGCGGGGAGGCTCAATGGTGTTGTGCGACTTGACCGAGACGTCACATCACCGGGGCCGGGGGGCGCCCGGCATTGCGATCGGGGGCACCCCGGGTGTTCCGAGCTTTCCGGCGAGCCAGGGCAACGCCGCAGCGAACGCCGACGCCGCTGCTGGGAAGTCGTGCTTACCAGGGTTGGACACCACCGCGCACTCGATGCCGTGACTGCTGGCCGATTGGCACAGACTATTGGCGATGGCGGCATGGTCCTCGGGTTTCGGATCCGTGTCGTCTGCGGGAAGCGGACCGGCGTCCGTCGGCGCGCGGTACACCGTGGGAGTGTCAACCGAGACCGCGAACCAGCCCGACATTCCGCTGTATGCACCATGTTTGGCAATCACGGTCCGAGGATCGAAAGCCGCCCAGGCATCGGCGTCGCCGCCGAACAGCCGGGCAATAGTCTGCTGCTTGGTGCCCGCAGTGGGACCCAGCTGGCCGTCGATGTCAACAAACGCGCGGAACAGCTCCGGATGCATCACGCTCAGTGTCACCGCGCAGGTCCCCCCCGCCGACCAGCCGACGATACCCCAGTTGGCCGGGTCCCGGCTAACCCCGAAATTGGAAATGATGTACGGCACAACGTCTTTGGTGAGGTGATCCGCGGCGTTGCCGCGTACACCGTTCACGCACTCGGTGTCATTGCTGAAGGTCCCGCTGGAATCGGGGAACACCAGCACCGGCGCATTGCCGCCGTGCGCCGACGCGAAGTCGACGATCGTGCTTTGGGCATCGCCGGCGTAGAGCCATGCGGCCGGATTCCCAAACTCACCCCCGATCATCATCACCACCGGCAACGGTGGCGGTGGCGAGCTGGCATACCACGCCGGCGGCAGCAGGACGAGCTCGTCACGGTGTTTGAATCCCGATGCATGATCGGGGATTCTCACGGACACGATGGTTTTCCAATCCGGCGCCCCGTGCTGTTGCTGCAGCGCGGCGACCGTGGCACGGTCGGTCTGCCCGGGCAGCGGCGCACCGGTCATTCCGTCCCATGCCGAACCGACCGTGGGGAAGTAACCCACCCACATATTCACAGTCAGCGCCGTGCACAGCACGCATAGGGGAACCGCCAGGACGGAGACACCGCGGCGCCACCAGTGGACGTCGCGCCATCCCAGCACGACCACCACCGCGGCCAGCCCGGTCAACGTGATCCACACCCACAGACCCAGCGGCGATCGATGGTCGGCCAACCC
>Ga0114129_10014519_pt1 | contig 11225 bp, 9 predicted proteins | sample RhiMetdeltSRZDD1_FD_80071 | JGI IMG/M metagenome (GOLD analysis project Ga0114129, IMG submission 80071) | Populus rhizosphere microbial communities from Tennessee, USA - Rhizosphere MetaG P. deltoides SRZDD1 (version 2) (version 2) | ecosystem: Host-associated > Plants > Roots > Rhizosphere >... | reverse complement strand
CTGAAAAATGTTTCAGGTAAAGCTCCTACAACTCATCGACTCGCACATCACCAATGATTTGTGTTGTCATCCGCTCAACAACCTCCATGCCAAAGACGGTCGTAAGGAAGATGGCGAGGCATTTCTTCAGTAACCACTTTTGGATCAACTGTTTCTGAAGCTTAGGTCGACTTTGATCGAGGTGTGCTGCATCTGGCCGCATCCGACGTTAATGTCAGAGATTCGTGTAGTCACTACAACTTTGTCGGCCCTTGAGAATCTTCGATGAGAAATCAGAGTCCGAGAATACTCTCTGGTCGCCATTGGCTTCCCCACAATCAAAATCTTTCGAGGAAACCGCGTGCACACATCGGAGAGCTAGCGCAGATATCCGACAATTCTGTAAGAACGTCGCTCCACCGATACAAATGTGTAAGGCAATGAAATGACGATGATTAGGAGTCGCCTTTATGAAACTATAAAAGTTTTCACTTTGACCCTTTATTTACCGCGCTTCTAAGATGCGTGCTAAGTAAACCGATGGCTGTCGCTGAAACAACCCTACCCAAATCACCCGAGCTTGTTTCCAGAGAGCGTCGAGAGATCCGGAAACTGGGAACGCTAGTGGAAATCGGCCGGATTTTGGCTGACACCAACGCTCTGAGTCTGGCGCTCGAAAAAGTGCTGGAATCACTCGGGCGGCATCACGGTTTAGTGCGCACTTTCGTAATGCTGCTTGACCGTGAAACTGGCATTCTTCGTGTGGAAGCAACGTATGGACTAAATCTCGACCAGGCGCGACGTGCTACCTACAAAATCGGAGAGGGAGTGATCGGTCGAGTCGCGCAAAGTGGGAAACCCGTGGTCGTTCCACAGACAAGTCAGGAGCCTCTGTTACTCAATCGACTGAGATCACTCGAAGAAAATCCGTCGCGCAAAGAGATGAGCTTTATTTGCGTTCCGATTCTGGTCGATAACAAAGCTATCGGAGTCATTGGCGCCGATCGACCATACAAACACGATAGAGATTTTGATCGAACGACGAAGTTCCTGAGCGTAATTTCGTCGATGATTGCTCAGGCACTCAAAGTGGAGCAACGCTTCGAGGCTGACAAGAAGCGCCTACTCGATGAGAACAGCCAGTTGAAGCAGGAGCTGCGTGAACGGTACGACTTCAGCAGGATTGTTGGGAACTCGAATCCAATGCGGCAAGTCTATGAGCAAGTCACTCAAGTGGCGCGCACAAACACAACCGTGCTGCTTCGAGGAGAATCAGGTACTGGAAAGGAAATGATTGCTCACGCTCTTCACTACAATTCACTTCGCGCCGCTAAGCCGTTCGTAAAAGTAAGCATCGCGGCATTGCCTGACACGCTGATCGAATCCGAATTATTTGGTTACGAAAAAGGTGCATTCACTGGGGCACAGGCACGTAAGAAAGGGCGATTCGAGCTCGCAGATGGAGGCACTCTGTTTCTGGACGAGATAGGCGACCTTGATCTGTCGACCCAGATAAAACTGCTTCGCGTAATCCAGGAACGTGAGTTTGAACGTCTCGGTGGAACTGAAACCATCAAGGTCAACGTTCGTTTGATAGTTGCCACCAACAAGGACCTCGAGGAGGCAATTTCGAAAGGCCTGTTTCGCGAGGATCTTTACTATCGGCTGAATGTCTTCACGATCTTCATGCCGGCACTACGTGAGCGTAAACCCGATGTTCTTTTGCTGGCAGAACACTTCGTGGACAAGTTCGAACGTGAACACGGCAAACACATCAAACGAATCTCAACGCCTGCGATCGACATGCTCACGAGTTATCACTGGCCTGGTAATGTTCGAGAACTTGAAAATGTAATTGAGCGCGCAGTTCTGCTTTGCGAATCGAACGTAATCCATGGTCATCACCTGCCGCCAAGTCTGCAGACCGCGGAAGGTTCGGACACAGTCAACAGGCTGTCGCTCGCATCTGCGATGGAAGCGTACGAGCGCGATCTAATTCAGGATGCGCTAAAAACTGCGCGTGGTAATCGTGCAAAAGCGGCCAAGTTGTTAGACAGCACTGAACGAATCATCGGGTACAAAGTAAAAAAATATGGCATCAATTGTTCTCGCTTCAGAACCTAGTGGATATTCGCGATATTTGGTGTTGATTCGTGGATCGTACTTCTTGACCTTGAGGAGAGACCGATCCACGAATCAACACAAATCATCACGAATTGCACCTTTCTTCATCTACTGACATCTCTGTCACTCAACTCGGCAAAGTCCTACAAAGTTGTTGCGTAACACGAAGGTAAGGACGAAGCCCTACATTCATTTATCCAATAAAGCTTTGGCTATTGATTTGCTGCGCACAGCGAGTCAAGGTCGAACTCATTCATCCAGGAGGATTAGGTGTCGAAATTAAAAGAAGTCGATCCGGTAGACAAAGATAATCCCTGTGATCAAGTTGTCCCAGTTCAAACCACGCATGAATTACTGCGAATCGTCAGAGCCGCTCAACCGATTCCTCGAGTCGCTGTAGCCAGGCGGCTCGGCGTGCATCGTCGCCGAGTTACTGTTCTGGTCAAACCTTTGATTGACTCCGGAATCTTGCGTGAGGGAGCTCCGGATCGTTCCTTAGGTGTCGGGCGCCCTCCAATTGGTCTATCGTTACGAGGAGAAGAAGATTTTTTGGTTGGCGTCAACATTGGCATCAGTCAGATTCATGTCGGCGCAGCGACCATTGATGGGAAGATACTGCGTGAAGATCGCTTTCCTACATCGATGGATCCTGCGGTCACAATTTCCGGCATTCGCAATTCCATCCAGAAGCTCTCGACTGAACTTCCTGAGCGCTCGCTGGCTGTTGTGGGGATAGGTGTTGTTGGTCAGACGGACTGTAAGCGTGAAAAACTGCTTTACGCTCCACACCTCGGATGGCGTGATGTTCCCGTTGCCCAAATGCTAAACCTCAATGTCCCGGTGTTGGTCGAGAACAATGCAACCGCGACTGCTATCTATGAATCGCAGCGACGACGACAGCAAGGCGCTACCAAGACGGCCCGGGATTTTGTTGTTGTAAGAGCCGGCACCGGAATTGGTGTCGGCCTGGTGATTGGTGGTGAAGCGTTTCGCGGAACCTCGGGCGCTGATATTGCCGGTGAGTTTGGTCACATGACCATAGTGGCAGGCGGAAAGGCCTGTTGTTGCGGAAACTTTGGATGCTGGGAAAAGTACGCGAGTGCTGCCAGTGCGGTTGAACTGTACGTTGGTGATAGTCAACGCGCAAAGATGCGAGGAACTGTGCGGTTCACCGATGTAGTTGCGAAGGCAGCTGCTGGTGAAAGACGCGCGCAGGTTACGCTGGAGAGAGTGGGCACACACTTAGGTATTGGAATTGGCAACGTGATCTGCGGACTTGGCGTTGCTCGCGTCGTTTTAAGCGGCGAACTACTGCACGGTTGGAACTTCATTGAACAACCAACACGGGCGGCGATTGGAATGTCCATGGCCGGAAGACTCTCGCATTGGTCTATTGAACAAGGTGACTTACGCGGAGCAGACGTCGGTGGAGCTTTGGAAGTTGCTATCGAACACTACCTAGCGACGATTGTCCGAAAGACAACGCGAGCAGCCTAGACATCATGCAGAATGGTGGGTGTGTTGTTTGAGTATCTTTAGAAACGCTGCGGCAGCGGGAGAAAAACTCGCGCCGCGGCGATGTGCAGCCCATAGGATTCTGTTGTGTGTTAGACCGCGCACGGGAACGCTTGCCAACACTCCGCGCTCGAGCTCTTCACGCACACACATGCGAGGGACAAACGCGAGGCCTACTCGTTTTTGAACGAAGCGCTTGATGGTTTCGATTGTGGCAAGTTCGAGCGTGATGTTGAGTGGAGTGTGCTGCCTGGCAAAAGCTTCAATGACCTTGAGCCGTGATCCAGACTTCACGTTATGCGCTACGAACGATTCCTTTCCCAGGTCTTTAATCTTAACGGAGCTCTTACCAGCCAGTGCGTGCTTGGGACTCATGATCAAAATCAACTCGTCCTTTAGAACTGGAAATGCTTCCAGATCCCTATCCGCAGGCTCTGAAGCCATTAAGGCAAAATCGACGTTTCGCTCCAGCACCTCCCGAGGTAACCGGCTGGAGACGTGTCGGTAGATTTCAACTTTCACGTCCGGATGTTGCTCCCGGAACGCCAGGATGAGGTCGGGTAACAGATACAAAGACGTGCTTTCGTTCGCGCCAACACGTACTCGACCTCTTTTGAGGCTCTGTAGTTCCGAGATGGCCTGGCCAACTTGATCTCTTAGGGCGAGTATTCTTTGAGCGTAATCGTAGACGACCTGCCCGGCTTCGGTCAGAACCGGCGTCTTTTGGGTCCGATCAAGCAGGGGCAGCCCGATTTCTTCTTCCAACCTCCGAATAGCAATGCTGACTGCGGGCTGGGTTCGATAAACGCGGTCCGCCGCCTTTGAGAAGCTGCGTTCCTGCACGACTTTAGAGAAATATTCGAGCTGGGCCATCTCCATAGCGTAAAGGTTGTACCACAAATCCAATGCTCCCGTCGATGAGCCAGATTTATCTTTATTTTAAAAGAATAAATTTTACAGCAGGCGCGCGAGCAGGATAGAGTCTGACTGTTTGAAGGAATCAGGCGGTATTTCCGCAACACTGCTTGATGCATAGCGGCCGTAGCCTCTGTGACACTTAACGGGAAGGTCAAAAGCGCGGGCCATCAACCAACCGGTTGATGGCCCGATTGATTCATTCAGCAGTTTCTCCAAATTTGCCGTGATAGCCGAGCGACTTATCAATAACGAGGTACTCAGCGACAAAGACCTTCAGGAGTCTTTACCGCGAGGTGCAGAGATACTCATTGACGCGTTGTGCTTCGAAGGCGTCGATACGATCTTTGGCTATCCGGGCGGCGCTGTTCTACACATCTACGATGAACTTTGGCGAGCACGCGAACGAATTACCCATTACCTCGTAAGGCATGAGCAGGGCGCTGTGCACATGGCGGAGGGTTATGCACGCGCAACCGGCCGCGTTGGAGTTGTTCTCGTTACCTCCGGCCCAGGCGCTACGAATGCAGTGACTGGAATCGCCAATGCCTACATGGATTCAACTCCGCTGGTTGTCATCACCGGCCAAGTTCCCAAACATCTGATTGGCACCGATGCGTTTCAGGAAGTCGACACAGTCGGCATAACTCGACCGTGCGTCAAGCACAACTATCTGGTTCGCGACGTTCGCGATCTTGCAGGAGTGGTTCGAGAAGCTTTTCACCTCGCGAGGACCGGAAGACCGGGACCTGTAGTTATCGACATCCCTAAAGATGTCTCGGCTGCAAAAGCATCATACTCGCGGCTCGATCACGTCAGTTTTCCCTTCTCCGATGTGAGGGCCAAGCCACGACAATCAGAAGTAGCTCGAGCAGTGAGAGCAATCTTGAATTGCAAAAGGCCCGTGCTCTATGTGGGCGGAGGAATTGTGAATTCAGGTGCTGATGGACCTCTGCACGAGTTCGCCGAGACATTAAGGCTACCAGTCGCGCCAACCTTGATGGGACTCGGAGGCTTCCAGTCTGGACATCCTCAGAGTCTGGGCATGCTGGGAATGCATGGAACATATGCGGCAAACATGTCGGTTGCTGAGAGCGATTTGTTGATAGCGATTGGCGTTCGGTTTGATGATCGGGTGACAGGAAAGCTGGCCACGTTTGCGCCACAGGCCAGCATCATCCACGTGGATATCGATCCCGCAAACATTGGGAAGAACGTAGCTCCGACTTTGAGCATTGCCGGGGACGCACAAGCAGTTCTCAACGAGTTTCTTGGGTTTCTGCGACGGCTTGAACCTAAGGAACTACAGGACAGCGTGAGTTCGCGTGAACCCTGGTGGGAACGAATTCGCGCCTGGCAACATTCGCAACCACTTCGATTCTCGGGTTCACAAAGCCAGATCAAACCGCAATCTGTGATTCGTGAACTCCACCAACTGACAAAGGGCGAAGCAATCATCACGACTGACGTTGGTCAGCATCAGATGTGGGTGGCCCAGTTTTATCCGTTTACACAGCCGAGACAAATGATCACGAGCGGCGGCTTGGGCACAATGGGATTCGGTTTGCCTGCCGCTGTTGGAGCAAAACTCGCCTGTCCAGACAAGCTTGTGATTGCCGTGGTCGGCGATGGTGGTTTTCAAATGACGAACCAGGAGCTTGCTACCGCAGTGCAGTACGACCTCCCTGTGAAGATTCTGATCATGAACAACGGTTACCTGGGCATGGTGCGGCAGTGGCAGGAGATGTTTTACGACCGCACCTATTCGGAGGTCGATATCTCTGTGGCTCCCGATTTTGTGAAGCTAGCAGAGGCATATGGAGCAGCAGGATTTCGTGCCACGCAACCCGACGAACTTCACGATGTGTTGTCAGCCGCTCTGAATCACAAGGGCGTTGCCGTGATCGATGTCGTCGTCTCTAAAGAAGAAAACGTGTTCCCGATCGTTCCAGCAGGCGCCAACGCGAACGACATGATTGTGCAGAACGATGGAGCCTAATTATTTCCGATTTTCGATTGCCAATTGGCGATTGAAAGATGATCCCGTCGGGCTCAGATCAAATCGGCAATTGGCAATCGGAAATCGGCAATGCTATGCGTCACACGCTTTCCATCATTGTTGCTGACCAGCCTGGCGAGTTATCGCGAATCGTCGGGCTGTTCAGCGCGCGTGGATTCAATATCGAAACGATCTCGGTTGGTGAGACGCTCGATCCGCACTGGTCGAGAGTCACGATCGTTACGCGTGGTGAGGACCGCACTATCCAACAGATAGTGAAACAGTGCGAAAGACTGGCAAGAGTGCGTGAGGTGCAGGATGTAACCACCCGCCCGCACATTGAGCGCGAGATGGCACTTATAACAGTTGCTGCTTGCGCCGGGGCCGAGCGACAAGAGGTCCTGAGTCTGGTGCACGTATTTCGCGCTAAGGTAGTTGATATCTCGCATACGCACTTGATCGTTGAAGCATCCGGAAACAAGGAAAAAGTTGACACGTTTATTGATCTCCTTCGGCCTATTGGTATCACGGACATCACCCGCACCGGACACATAGCAATTAATCGACTGGCAGCCGCGGCAACATCGACATCGTTAGAAGAAGAAGAGGAATTAATTCCACAGTTATAAAGCGAGGAAGATTGAATGGACATCTATTATGACAAAGACGCGAACGTCGACTTATTGCGTGAAAAGCAGATTGCGGTGATTGGTTATGGGAGTCAGGGCTTTGCGCAATCGAACAATCTTAAGGACTCGGGCTGTAATGTTACCGTTGGACTAAGGCCTGGTAGTGCTTCATGGGAAAAGGCTCAGCAAGCAGGACTCAAAGTTAAGGCCGTGGCTGAAGCAGCCGCAGAGGCTGACATCGTAATGATGCTCGTGCCTGATGAATTGGCACCGGACATCTACGCGCGGGAAATCGCAGAATCGATCACGCCTGGAAAGTATCTTTCGTTCTCCCACGGTTTTTCTATTCACTACAAATTTATCGAGCCAACGGCGGAGGCAAACGTCTTCATGGTGGCGCCGAAAGGCCCGGGACACCTTGTGCGTCACGAATACGTACGCGGCGCAGGAGTTCCCTGTTTGCTGGCCATCAACCAGGACCCCAGTGGCGATACCAAAGCGATCGGCTTGGCTTATGCATCGGCAATCGGCGGCGGGCGGGCCGGTGTCATCGAGACTACTTTCCGGGAAGAAACCGAGACTGATCTCTTCGGCGAACAGGCGGTATTGTGTGGCGGTTTAACTTCACTGATCAAAGCCGGCTTCGAAACATTGATTGAGGCCGGGTACTCGCCGGAGATGGCTTACTTTGAATGTCTTCACGAGATGAAGTTGATTGTCGATTTGATGTACGAAGGCGGCATCTCCGAAATGCGTTACTCAATTTCGAATACTGCGCAGTATGGAGACATGACTCGCGGCCCGGTTGTTATTAACGATGAGACAAAGAAACGAATGAAAGGTCTGTTAGGAGATATTCAGTCCGGCGCTTTTGCAAGAGATTGGATGAAAGAGAGTCGCAACGGTCGCCCGCGTTTTCAACAACTGGATTCCGAGGCACGGGAACATCCAATCGAACAAGTCGGCACTCGCTTGCGTCAGATGATGCCTTGGCTACGCGAATCTCGCCTTGTGGACAAAGCTAAGAATTGAGGTGAACGGCTTTGTCCGAAAAAGATGATTCGGCAAGGAGTCACGCGATAACGCGAGGCATCGAGCGAACTCCCAATCGGGCGATGCTTCGCGCAGTCGGTTTTGCTGATGAAGACTTCAAGAAACCCATTGTCGCTGTTGCTAATGGCTACAGCACGATCACGCCCTGTAACGCTGGACTGAATTTACTTACCGCGAAAGCTGTTGAGGCTTTGAAGGAAGCCTCAACCATGCCGCAAACCTTCGGGACAATCACTGTCAGCGACGGAATATCGATGGGGACTGAAGGGATGAAGTATTCCCTCGTCTCACGTGAGGTAATCGCTGACTCGATCGAAACGGTTTGCCAGGCTCAGGCTGTTGACGGCTTATTGGCGATTGGTGGGTGCGACAAGAACATGCCCGGCGCAATGATCGCAATTGCGCGACTGAACATTCCTTCCATCTTCGTATACGGCGGAACCATCAAAGCCGGCAATTACAACGGCGAAGACTTAACTGTGGTCAGTGCTTTTGAGGCTGTTGGGCAGTATTGTGCCGGAAAAATCAGCGAGCATCAGTTAGTAGAAGTCGAACGCCGCGCCTGTCCGGGTGCAGGATCGTGCGGCGGCATGTACACGGCAAACACCATGTCGTCCGCTATCGAAGCCATCGGCTTGAGCCTTCCCTACTCCTCGACAATGGCCGCGGAGGATGATGAGAAAGGAGAGAGTGCTGCAGCTTCAGCTCGAGTATTAGCAAAGGCCGTTGAGAAAAAGATTCTTGCTCGACAGCTCTTGTCCAAAGCAGCGTTTGAAAATGCTATCGCAGTGGTGATGGCAGTTGGTGGTTCGACTAACGCAGTTCTGCATCTCATCGCGATTGCACACGCCGCCGAAGTTGAACTGACCTTGGATGATTTCGAACGTATACGCAAGCAAGTTCCGTTGATTTGTGATCTAAAACCCTCAGGCAAATATGTCGCGACTGATCTGCACAAGGCCGGTGGAATTCCGCAAGTAATGAAGATGCTTTTGACACGAGGTCTAATCGATGGCTCGGCACTCACTATCAGTGGCGAAACCGTTGCCGAGGTCTTGAAGAACGTTCCTGACAAACCATCCGAACAACAAGATGTCATTCGGCAGTGGGAGCATCCGCTTTATCCTGAGGGTCACTTGGCAATACTGCGCGGAAACCTTGCTGAAGAAGGTGCGGTCGCAAAAGTATCGGGTGTTAAGTCACGGCGAATTACGGGGCCTGCAAGAGTGTTTGAAACCGAGGAGTCGTGTCTCTCGGCGATTTTGTCCGGCAAGATCAAAGCAGGAGATGTAATTGTAATTCGGTACGAAGGTCCAAAGGGCGGTCCTGGCATGCGCGAAATGTTGGCTCCTACCTCAGCAATCATTGGCGCCGGACTCGGTGATTCGGTTGGGTTGATTACAGACGGACGGTTCTCAGGCGGAACTCACGGAATGGTGGTGGGCCATGTCGCGCCGGAAGCGGCGGTAGGCGGAAACATCGCTCTGGTTGAAGAGGACGACTCAATCACAATTGACGCCGACGAGGGACTCTTGCAATTGAATGTTTCAGACGCGGAGCTTGCGCGACGTGCGGAGAACATGCGACCGCCCGCATTGCGTTACACCAACGGAGTGCTTGCTAAGTATGCGCGGCTTGTCAGTAGTGCCAGCTTAGGCGCCGTGACCGACCTCAACCTCATTTCTTAAAAAACTAACCGCACACAACACTCTCAGACCAAACTTGGATAGGGTCAGTACCACCTCGCTGTAGCGGGTGGGTACGCCGCGTGTTTCGTCCGGCGGATTTGAGACTTCGTACCCACCCGCTACAGCGAGGTGGTACTGACCCTATCCAAGTCAGGATCGCCCCACTTGACCAGCCGCTCTCTTCCCCCTAAAGTGACTGGCTTCGACTTTCAATCAACATCAACACCAGGAAACACTGAACGTGGCAATACGCATTGAAAATCAGTATGAGGGCAATCTGCCTACGGGTTCTGTTGAAACGGTTGAGGACGCATTCAACAGTCTACCGCGTGAGCATACCCGAGGTCTTGAACGCATCCGTCTGGTTCCGTTTATCTCAGACCCGAGAATAAAAGGAGCTGTGCAGGCAACCGAACTGCCTGGTCTTTATCACCCAAAACAAGGACCGAAGGGTGCCTGGTTAGAAATCGCAATTAACGTCCTGCTGCCTGTCGACAAGCCATTCCACAAAAGGATCGTTCCGAGGCTTTCCTTCAAGAGTAATCTGGTCGCGCTGGTGTTCTCACTGGTAGCACAACACTACCATTTCACGTTGCGGCACTCGCTCAAGAAAACGCAACTTGAACCTGCGGTGCGTGCATACACTGAAAAGCAACTAAAACTTTGGAACGAGAAGAAGCACAGCTTCCGTGCTCGCCTGTTCAAACCTCTGCAGCCAACGTTTGAACGGTGGGCGAAAGGCCTACAGAAGCGAGCTGCTGCTGAGAAGAAGAAATCGCTGGCATCGAAGTGAGCAGTCGGATGGCTTCCGGTAGCGGAGGAACTGATTCATGTCGAACGCGGGCGTTCACAATCCAAGTGTCATTGATGTGGTGAGCCACATCGTTTCGATTGTTATGATCGAGGAGCGGGAATGGGATGGCAGTGAGGAGCGTATACTCGAACTTCAGGCTAAGATCCAAAACTATTTCTCATTTATCGTTGATGGACAGTTGCATCGAATGTATCCCGCCTATTCGGACAAGCACGTTGAGATGCGGTTGTTCTGTTCACACTTACCTGATTCAGAAACGGATGCTTTCCTACACCAGGTAAGAGAAACGCTCTCGCAACACAATATTGGTTTTGTTGTCTCGCAGCTACAATGACCATCAAACAAATGATGCCGCTGACGCCGAGCGCTAGCCAATCTCGTCGATTTCGTCTGCAACCGCCCTCAAAACCAAAGCAACATCCGAATCACTGACCTGCGAAGCTCGGAATTTGATCTCCAGATTGAAGTCTTTATCAGGCGAAGCGTATTTGAATGTGTAAGGCTTTGAG
>Ga0114129_10014517_pt1 | contig 11226 bp, 12 predicted proteins | sample RhiMetdeltSRZDD1_FD_80071 | JGI IMG/M metagenome (GOLD analysis project Ga0114129, IMG submission 80071) | Populus rhizosphere microbial communities from Tennessee, USA - Rhizosphere MetaG P. deltoides SRZDD1 (version 2) (version 2) | ecosystem: Host-associated > Plants > Roots > Rhizosphere >... | reverse complement strand
TCGTCGAACCCGCCTGCCGCGACAAGGTCCGAACGGCGATAGGCCATGTCGGCGGTCGCCCAGCGGGCGCGCTCGAGGCCGGCTACGTTGCGTTCCCAGTCGGTCGGGCGCCGCCCCCGCGGCACCGGCACCTGGACCCGGCCCTGCACGGCGGCGACCTCGGGGCCGGCCGCGGCGAGGTCGCGCTGGAGCTGCTCCGCCCAGTCGGGTGGCGGCACGACGTCGTCGTCCAGGAACGCCACCCATTCGGCGCGGCTGACGCGCCAGCCGATGTTGCGGGCCGCGGCCGGGCCGCGTCGGTTGCCGGGCACGACCCGTATCCGGGCGGCCAGCTCGGGGGGCGGGACCGGCAGCGGGGCGTGCCCGCGGTCGTCCACGACGACCACAGCTCCGGGGAGTCTGCCCGCCTGCGCGGCGAGCGCACCCAGCAGGTCGGCCAGCGTGGCCGGCCTGCTGCCGGCGATCACGAGGTCGACGTCGACCATCAGGCCGGCACCGTGACCGACCTGTCGGCGACGCCGGAGGCGCGCGTCAGGCGGCGCACGATGAACGGTCCAATCACGAGCGCGTCGATCGGCGCGGAGCCAAAGCACTCGAGCGCGTCGCGAGGGTCGTTCACCATCGGCCGCCCCGCGGTGTTCAGGCTGGTGTTCACGATCACCGGAACGCCGGTGCGCCGCTCGAACGCGCTCAGCATGCGACCGACCAACGGCTCACGGGCCCCGTCCACCGTCTGGATCCGCGCGGTCCCGTCCACGTGAACCACTGCGGGAATCCGCTCGGACCAGCCCGCCCGCACCCTGTGGGTGAACAACATGTACGGACTTGGGAGCTGGCCCTCGAAGATCTCGCCTGCGCGCTCCGCCAGCACCATGGGAGCGACGGGCCGGAACTGTTCGCGGCCCTTCACATCGTTCAGCCGTTCCAGATTGTCCGCGCTGCGCGGGTCCGCGAGCAGACTGCGGTGGCCGAGGGCACGCGGGCCGAACTCGCTTCGGCCCTGGAACCAGGCGACGATCCCGTTCGCGGCCAGGACTTCGGCCGCCGCCTCGGCGATGTCCGCCGGACGGTCGTAGAGGACATCCGCGGCGGTTAGCGCGCCACCGATCTCGTCATCCGTGAAGCCGGGCCCGAGTGCGGCCGTCGTCATCGGCTGCACCTCGTCGCCGAGCAGTGCCGCCACATGCAGCGCCGCCCCGAGAGCGGTGCCCGCGTCGCCGGCCGCGGGTTGGACCCAGATGCGCTCGAACGGCCCGTCGCGGGCGAGCCGGGCGTTCGCCACGCAGTTCAGGGCAACGCCGCCGGCCATCGTCAAGTCCGGCTCCTCGGTTCGCGCGTGCAGCCAGCGGGCGAGGTCGAGCAGGATCTCCTCCAGGCGGAGCTGCACGCTCGCTGCAAGATCCGCGTGCACCGGCAGCCAGTCCCCGCCGTTACGCAGCCTCGGTGCGAAGCTCGCGAGCTCGACAGGCTCAACCGTGAAGCCGCCGTTCGCGGTCGGGCGCGCTACGCGCCGAAGCTCCTCGAGGAAGGCCGGGCGTCCGTACGACGCCATCGCCATCACCTTGTACTCATCGGACGCCCGGCGGAAGCCGAGGTGCTCCGTGAGACCCTCGTAAAGGAGCCCCAGCGAGTGCGGTAGGGGCTGACGCGCGAGAACCTCGAGATCGCCGTCCGCCGCGTGGCCGGCGAGGTAGGAGGTCGCCTCTCCGCGTCCATCGAGCACCATGACGGCCGACGAGCTGCACGGCGCGGCCAGGTGCGCCGAGGCGGCATGGGCGATGTGGTGCGCCACGAAGGTGAATCGGCCGGGCCCCAGGTCCGGGAGGATGGTCTTCAGGAAAAACGGGACCCTTCGGGTGTAGAGCGTTCGGAGCCCCTCCCAGTTCCCGTCCGTGATGTCGGCGCTGGGCGCGGGGGCGAGCTCGGGGTCATAGGCGTAGGCGACCATGTCGAGGTCCTGCCCGGTGAGCCCCGCCTGGGCGAGACAGAACCGGATCGAATGCTCGGGCAGCTCCCAGGTGGAGAACGGCACCGGATCCTTGCCGTGCTTGCGGCGGTTGAAGCGCTCCTCCTCGGCGGCGGCCACGATCTCGCCGTCCACGACGAGTGCCGCGGACGGGTCGTGGAACGCGGCGTTGATTCCCAGCACCCTCACGGCGGTGTGTCCGCCTCAGCTGACTGGGACGCCCTGCTCTCGCAGCGAGAGCTTGACCACCCTGTCCCAGCTCGCCACGACCTTCCCGGCCATGGCCTCCTCGTCCGCCTTGTTGCGGCAAGCGACTTCCCCTGCGCGGGCGTCCTCGATCTGGTCGATCAACTGATCGCGAAGCTCAGCGCTCACAGCGGCTCCTCTCGGTGGACACAAGCGGCTATTTAGGCCGCGGTCACGGATCGTCCAGCCCCGAGCCGTGGGTCGACAGAGGGGCACTTCGGCCTACTTGCAAGGCCACCCCGGCCGTGGGAGACGCTATGGACAAGGGAAGCGCAATGAAAACCCCAGCCCGGGGCCCGCTGATCGGCGGGGAGCTCAACGCGGCGATCGCCACGGCGGTGGTGCGCGTTCACAGCACGTACGCCGGTCGCGGGCCCACGAGAGCGCAGGCCTTCCACACGAAAAACCTCGTCGTGCTGCTGCTGGAGGACACGATGACCCAGGAGGAGCGCAGCCTCGCGGCCGGCGGCAACAAGGACACCGCCTGGCAGATGCGCAGGCAGCTCCAGAGCACGATGCGGGCGTCGCTCATTGGGGCGGTCGAGGAATTGACGCACTGCAACGTCGTCGCCTTCATGAGCGACAACCACATCGAGCCGGACCTGGCTGCTGAGCTGTTCGTACTCGACCGCCCGGTGCTCAGCGCCGGCTCACGAGCGCCCTGATGGAGGAGCGCCTTCACGGCATGAGGCCGACCGGGTCAGGCGCCGCGCTTGCGGTGGCGCGCGGCACGCAGGATCCGGAGGGGCAGGAGGCCAAGCGGCGCTCGCCGGCCGAGGTCCTCGCGGTCCTCGCGGTCGAGTCCGTGCGCGTACCGCGCGGCGTCGTCGGCGGTCGCGTAACGCTTGCTGCCCGTCGTTCCACAGCCGCGCTCGCAACGCCAGTGCATCGTGTCGCCGTCGCTTGTGAACCGGAACCGATGGCCGAGGACACGACAACGCAGCATCAAGCTTCACGATCCCCTGTCGGCGCCACAACCGGCACCGGCGGCGCCGCATGAGCACGGCGACCGCTCGACCGCGCCGCTTCCGCACGGTCACCACGAATATTCCCGCCCGCCTGGACCGCCTGCCGTGGTCCCGCTTCCACTGGCGCATAGTCGTGGGGCTGGGGACCGTCTGGATTCTCGATGGGCTCGAAGTCACGATCGTCGGCGCGATCGCTCCTCGTCTGACCGAACCCGGCAGCGGTATCGACCTGAACGCGGCGCACATCGGGACCGCTGCCGCAATCTATGTGGCGGGCGCCTGCTGCGGAGCCCTGTTCTTCGGCCAGCTGACGGATCGCCACGGGCGCAAGAAGCTCTTCATGGCGACGCTGGCGCTGTACGTGCTGGCGACCGTCGCCACCGCCTTCGCGACGGAGGCTTGGTATTTCTTCCTCTGCCGCTTCCTGACCGGCGCCGGAATTGGCGGCGAGTACGCCGCGATCAACTCGGCCATCGACGAGCTGATCCCGGCGCGCAACCGCGGCCGCGTCGATCTCGCGATCAACGGCAGCTATTGGGTGGGATCGGCAATCGGCGGGCTGGCAGCGCTGGTCCTGCTCGATACGTCGCTCTTCGACAGGGATGTCGGCTGGCGACTCGCCTTTGCGGCCGGAGCAGTGCTCGGCCTGGGGATCCTGCTGGTTCGTCGCCACGTCCCCGAGAGCCCGAGGTGGCTCTTCATACATGGGCGCGAGGAGGAGGCCGAGCGCATCGTCGACGAAATCGAGGCGGACGTGCGCGAGCAGACCGGACAGGAGCTGCCGGAGCCGACCGAGAGCATCACCGTGCGGCAGCGCGACGCGATCCCCTTCCGCGAGATCGCCAGGGTCGCGATCAAGCGCTATCCCCGCCGGGCGGTGCTCGGTCTGTCGCTGTTCATCGGACAGGCCTTCCTCTACAACGCGGTCACCTTCGACCTGGGCACGATCCTGCACGGGTTCTTTGACGTGAGCTCGGAGGAGGTCCCGTACTTCATGGCGATCTTCGCGGTGAGCAACTTCATGGGGCCGCTCCTGCTTGGCCGCCTGTTCGACACCGTCGGGCGGATTCCGATGATCTCCGGCACCTATTTCGGCTCGGCCGCGCTGGTAACGACGCTCGGGATCCTGCTGATCACCGGCAATATCACGAGGTGGTGGTTCATGGGGCTCGTCCTCGCCGCGTTCTTCCTGGCATCGGCGGGAGCCAGCTCGGCGTACTTGACCGTGAGCGAGGTCTTCCCGATGGAGACGCGCGCGCTGGCGATCGCGCTCTTCTTCGCGGTCGGGACCGCCGCCGGCGGCATCATCGGACCGGAGCTGTTCGGGCAGTTCGTTCACAGCGGCAACGCGGATCTCGTGGGGCTCGGCTTTCTGATCGGTGCGGCGGCGATGGCGCTGGGCGGCTTGGCAGAGCTGTTGTTCGGCGTGCGGGCCGAGCAGCAGTCGCTCGAGAACATCGCGAAGCCGCTGACCGCGGAGGAAGCGGAGGAGGACCTCCTCCCGGCTCCGATTCAGCTTGCCCCGGCCTCGCCCGAGGTCTACCAGGAACTCCGCGAGGCGGTGCGGGCCCGGGAGCGTGCGGAGGCCGAACGGGCGAGCGCGGACGAGCTGCGGGCGGAGCTCGAGGAGTTGAGCATTAGGGCAGAGGCCGGCGACTCCGAGGCCGCCGCGCGCCTCCGCGCTGACGAGGAAATGATCGAGATCGCAGAGCTGCGCGCCCAGAGCCTCGACGAGCAGGCCGCGGCGCACGAGGAGCGCGCGAGGGCCGGCAGAGCCAGCAACGAGACCGAGCGTCGCGTGGCGACTGAGCGCGCGGCCGCGGCCGAAGAGCGGGCTCGGGCCGCCGAGGAGAGGGCCGCCGCGCTGTCCGCCGAGCAGCCCGCGGACGCCGAGGTGCACGCGGCGCTCGCGGAGGCGGCCGACGAGCGTGCGCGCGCACGGGAGCAGAACGCGCTGGCCGAACAGGCTCGCGGCGAGCTGGATGAGCTTCGCGGCGCTCAGGCGGACCTTGCGCGCGCCCGCGCCGAGATGCACTCCAGCTGGGCAGCGGCCCACGAGGCAAAGGCGCGAGCATTCGAGGCGCGGGCAAGGGGTGACGAGGCCGAGGCGGCCCGGTACGAACGCGAGGCCCGCGACCAGGAGCGGCTTGCGGAGGCGAATGCTCAGCGCGTCGAGGCCGCGGAGCACCGAGCCAGGGCCGAGGCCCTGCGCACCGAGGAGGTGGCCCTGTCGACGACGGAGCGCGAGGAGCGGATCCGTCAACGGACGGAGAGCCGCCTGGACCGGGAGCGCGACGGCCTGAAACGCTTCCGGCCCGGGCCGGGAAGCAGCTTCTACTCGCCGGGGATGGTCGGCACAGCCGGAACGGCGACCAGGTGGGCTGCCATGGCGGACGAGGACCTGGACCGCGAGATCGAGATCATTGCCCGGGCACTCGAACAGCACGGCCCGACGGAGCGCGACAAGCTCGAGCGGCTCGTGGGCGCGCGTTACTGGGGGCCCGGCCGTTTCAGGGACGCCCTCCAGGAGGCCGTCCGCGAGGGCCGGATCGTGCGGCTCTCCCGGAATACCTACGGCCCCGGCGGTAGCAGTAACAGCTGACACCTCAGCGCGCCGGGACGGCCGGCCGTGCGTGAAGCGTTCCACCCACGCGATCGCCCCGGTCCGAATGGACGATGTCGGCCAGGACGCTGCCCCAGCCGAGACCTGGACGCTGTTCCGGCTGGATTTCCTTCGCGGTCACCCGATCGAGCGACGGCATCAGCGCGGCCACCCGCTGGACCGTCGGCCCCGGACCGACCGACTCGGTCCGCGTCACCAGGTATGCGTCGATGGCGGGGGCATAAGGGTGCAGGAACGCCCACGCATGCGCGGCAATCGCGTCGCGGCGCGCTCGGCCGATGCTCACCTGCCAGACGGCGTGCGCGCCCCGCCCTCGGACCGCGTGGGCGAGCGCCGGAGCCAGGGCGTCGTGAAGGACCACCACGTCGTCGAGCGCCACTTCACGACCGATGAGGAGCTCGCCGCTCGACACGCCCTGCGAATAGACCTCCCGGTCCGCTTGCCCGGGTTTGGTCGTGTGCCGCGCGGACCCGCGCAGCATCGCCTCGAGACGTCGTGCCAGGCTCAGCAGCGGCTCGAGGGCCGGCACCTCAATCCAGGAGGGCTCCACGTCGCCCTCACGCGTCCAGTCCAGGTGGCGCCCCAGCCTTTCCGCCGACACGCGGCCCTCCGGAAGTGCGCTCGCGCTCCAGACCGTACGCCCGGCCAGGTCCTCGACCACCCGGCAGCGGGCGAGGTCGAGTCGCCGCGCGCCGCGGCGGCTCGATGGCACCTCGAACTGCTCGCTCACCAGACTGGTCACGACCACGTCCTCACTGACCCAGTGGCTCGGGCGCCCGGCCCCGCCCCGGGCCCCGATCGGATGGGAGGAGTGATCGAGTGCCTCGGGGCGAGGCAGGGCCGGGAGAGCGGGGGTCTGTCGTGTTGCCCCTGAGCTGCATTAGGACGGGCGCGGCGCCGTTCAAGCACGGAGGCGGCGGCCCGCGTACGCCAGTTGCCCATTTGACGATTGTTGAGGAGAGTGGTGGGACCGTGAGACTAGGTTGTGTCCCGGACCTGCGATTGCAGCGGCTTCAGTCGTTCCTGGGTGGGCTCTACGCCTCCGTTCCGGAGCTGCAGGTCGAGGTGTCCCACCTTCGGAGCGCGGAGCAGCTGATCCGCCTGGGGGACGGAGCGCTGGACCTGGGCCTGGTCCACACCGCCGGCGCCGAGGGCGACATCGAGACGACCGCGGTGTTTCAGGGCGAGCGGCTCGCAGCGTTCCTGCCCCCGGGCCATCGCCTGTCGGGGAAGACCACGCTGACCCCGACGGACCTGGCCGGCGAGGTTCTCTTGGTCGCGTCACGCTTGGCCGACCCCGACCTCCACGACGAGCTCATGGCCCGGCTGACGCGCGCTCGGTACCAATTCCGCCAGGTATGTGAGACGTCCGGCGCGGACATGCGCGATGTGCTGTTCGCCGTCGCCGAGGGCCACGGGATCGGCCTCGGTCCCGCCCCGGCGGCGGAGATCCTCGGCGAGCTCGGGAAGGTGGTCACGAGGCACGCGCTCGACCCCGCGCCGTCGATGCCGGACACGCTTGTCGCGTGGACAGTGAGCCCAAGCCCGGAGCTCGCGGAGCTCATCGCGGCCGCCCGGCGGCTGGCTCCCGAGCTGCATCGCTCGCACGCGCCGGACTAGGGCTCGACCTTCGGGCCCTTGACGTCGGCGGGCGTCGGCGCCCGGAAGTCCGGATCGACGTGCTCGGTGTCGCACTCGCCGTCCAGCCCGTGCACGTGTATCGCGGGCTCGCCGAATTGCCGTGCGTAGTTGCGCGCGTCGGCGAGCGCCTCCGTCCGGGTCGGGTGCTCCGACAGCGGCGTGACATCCCCCTCGTAGCGGACGACCCAGTGGTGGCGCGACAGGGGGCGGACCTCCAGGTGGTGGCCGGTCATGCGGTCACCGCGATCTCGAAGCGTGCGCGATAGCGCGAGCCCGGCTCGACGAGGAGCGTGCGTTCGCTCTCGAACGGGTTGATTGGGGCCGTCATGGGCTCGAACGCGATGAAGTCGCTGCCTGGGGGCGCCCACACCTGGGCGAAGCGGTAGCCCTCCATGAACCGAAGGGTGAGGCGGCGCCCTGCCCCGGCGAGCACGAACTCCGGCGGATCCGCGAAGCCGTCGAAGGAGTCGTCGAAGGTGCGGTCGCCGAGCGGCCCGGGTGGGATCCGCACCGGCTCGCTCCGTCCGGTGGGCAGCATCCGCTCGTCGAGCTCCATGCGGCTCGTGACGGGCAGCTCGACGATCCAGCGCTCGCGCGGGAGTCTCGGCAGCCGCAGGTGCGGATGGAAGCCGAACGCGACCGGCACCGCCACGTTGCTGGTCGGAGCCAGCTCCGTGTCGATCCGGATCCGGTCGTCGGATAACGATACGGACAGCTCAACTACGTGCGGAAACGGGAAGGCCGCGAAGAGCTCGGGCCAGGCCGTGAAGTCGAGTCGCCCTCGCAACAGCCCAGGCTCCTCCTCGACGAGCTCCCAGCGCGACGAGCCCGCGACCAGCCCGTGGATCGGAAGACCGTGTGGGTCGGTATGGATGTTTGGGGCGCTGAGGTCGAGCCTTACCCGCCGCCCCGCCACCTCGTACTCGGGAGAGGCAAGCCGGTTCGCCCAGGGGTGAAGCAGCGGGATGCCGGTCGGCTGTCCGGTCTCGACGTAGTCCGAGAGCGACACGGGATGGCCGAGCAGCTCGTCGCCGTCGTGGCGCAGCGACCAACCGAGCATGCCGGCCTTCGGTACGAACGTCGCCTCGAGCCTGCCGGCGGCGGAGCGGAGCTCGGCGCTCCCCAGTCCCTCGGCCGCGAGGCTCACGCCGGTCCCGGTGTCTCGAACTCGACAACGGCCTTGATGTCCTCCGGCTGCGACTCCAGGGCCTCCGTCCAGCGATCGAGTGGGACGCGCTTCGTGATCAGCCCCTCGAGCCAACCGCGGTCGGCGTCGGCCAGGGCGTCGGCGGCCGCCTCGAAGTGGCGACGGTTGGCGTTCACCGATCCGAAGACGACATCGTTCTCCAACACCAGCTCGCTGTTCAGCGCCCCCACGTCGACGCTGAGCGTACGACCGCGCGGTGACACGCCCAGCAGGCATACGACGGCGCCGGGGGCAGTGGCCTGCATCACCTCGACCACCAGGTCGGGCACACCGGTGCATTCGACCACGACGTCGGGCTCGGCAGAGCCACAGGCCTCGCGGACGGATCCGGTGAGGTAGCGGGCGCCGAGCGCCCGTACCAGCCGAGGCTTCGGCCCGCCGGTCACTCGGTCGAGCACGTGTACACGGAGCCCCCTCTGCGCGGCAAGCAGAGCAGCCAGTAGCCCGATCGGCCCGGCGCCGGTGACGAGCACGCTCTCAAGCGCACGGCAGGATTGCGCGCCGACACGGTCGATTTGCTCCCAGGCCTTGGCGACGACGCTGGCCGGCTCGGTGAGCACACCGACCAGGCCGAGCGCGGGGTCGAGCCCTACGGCGAAGTCGGGCTCGAGCGTGACGAGCTCGGCCCCGTAGCCGTCCAGCTCCTTGATCCCGCGCTCGCGGTAGCGGCCGTTGCGGCACATGTCGAATTCCCCGCGGGCGCAGCACGGACATGGCTCGGGGTCTGGGCGCCGGACGATCCCGGCCACCAGATCGCCCGCACGCAAGGCGCTACCGGGCGGTGCCTCGAGGACCCGCCCAAGCGACTCGTGACCGAGCACCAACGTGTCTTTCCCGGGCGGGGGCCAACCGTACTCACCACGCACAATCTCGCGATCGGTCCCGCAGATTCCGAGGGCGACGATCTCGACGAGCAGCTCGGTCTCGTCCCGGCTGGGCTCATCGACCTCCACGACCTGCGGCCGCGCGGCGGCACCCGGTGTGACGGTGATCGCGAGGATGGTGCGGCAGGTAGGCCGGACGCCCCGAGCATCAAGTCGCGCTACCTGCAGGGATTTCCTAGAGCCGACGCGGGGACTCGAACCCCGGACCCCCTCCTTACCATGGAGGTGCTCTACCAGCTGAGCTACGTCGGCGATGCTGAGTGGGGGGAGCAGGATTCGAACCTGCGAACGCAATGCGACCGACTTTACAGGCCGGCTCCTTTAGCCACTCGGACATCCCCCCGAGCGATCAGGAGGCGATTGTAGAGGCGGACACTTGGACGCTGCAGCCGGGAATCGGTTCGCCTGCCTCGACCTCGAACTGCGCGTACTTCGGCCCGCCCAAGGCCAGCCCACGGCCGCCTTCCACCCGATCTGCGGGGATGAACCATCGTCGTCCATCGCCCACGAGGACGAACAGATAGTCGAATCGGCTGGGGTCGAGGTACTTCGCGACGCCATTCCAGCTCTGATTGCCGCCGCGGGTCGCGAGGGTCACCGCCCAGCGGTTCTTATTGGCGCAACGGGAAGTCTTCACCTGCACGCGGATGGCGCGACCATCGAGTTCGGCCATCAGGTCCCAGTGTCGGTTGTTTCCGAATGGCAGCGCGACGCTCGCTCCCTGCCATGCCAGCCACTGCATCGCTGAGAGCTCGCCGAAGTCGCCCTGTTCTCGCGGTGTGAGCATCTTCCGAGAAGATGCTGCACGGGGATGCACATTCGGCATTTGGTTCGTGACGATTTTGATGCGGCGGCGAGACTTTTTGCTGACGCGTTTTTGCACGATCCTGGGTGGGTTGCCGTTGGGCCGGATCGGGCGGGGCATCGGCATGGGGTGCTTCGGCGCTATCACCGCGCCGCGCTGGATGTGATTCAGCGCTATGGCGGGCCCATCTATGGCGCGTTCGACGAGGCCGAAGGAGACGGTGCGCTCACCGGCGTTGCCGCCACCTTTGCCGCCGGCCTCTATCCCCCGCCCTCCTGGACCATTCTCCGCTTCGTTCCCGGCTTTCTGCTCGCCGGTCCCGGGCCGATCGTCAGAGGGCTCCGCTTCTCGGCGATTCAGGAGAAGGGGCATCCGCCGGACGAGCACGTGTATCTGTGGTTTCTCGCCGTCGACCCGCGGCACCAGCGCGGCGGTGTCGGCCGGGCCCTCCTCGCGCGCGTGTATGGAGACGCCGCGGCATCCGTCTATCTCGACACCGCGAATCCGGCGAACGTGCCGTACTACGCGAGCAACGGCTTCGAGGAGCTCGGCAGGGCCGCCGGACCGCGGGGCGCTTCGATGTGGTTTATGAGGCGTCCCTGAGCCGCTGCGCCTCGGGCAGCCCTTCGAGCTTCTTCAGCGTGTTGTTCTCGATCTGCCGGATTCGCTCGCGCGTGACTCCGAATGCGCGCCCGACCTCTTCCAGGGTCCGCGCCTTCTGCCCGCGCAGCCCGTAGCGCATCTCGATCACCTCGCGCTCGCGCGGCGGCAGCGCGTCCAAAGCACGTCGCACGTTCTCGCGCCTCAGGTTCTCCGACGCCTGCTCGAACGGCGACTCGGCCGTGTCGTCCTCGACGAAGTCGCCCAGCTCGGAGTCCTCCTCCTC
>Ga0114129_10014516_pt1 | contig 11226 bp, 10 predicted proteins | sample RhiMetdeltSRZDD1_FD_80071 | JGI IMG/M metagenome (GOLD analysis project Ga0114129, IMG submission 80071) | Populus rhizosphere microbial communities from Tennessee, USA - Rhizosphere MetaG P. deltoides SRZDD1 (version 2) (version 2) | ecosystem: Host-associated > Plants > Roots > Rhizosphere >... | reverse complement strand
GTGCGGGCCATCGCATCGCTCAAAGCCCACATTAAGTGCCGCCAATTCAAAACTTCGCCAACGTTTACTTGCACCCCTCGAAATTCATCGGTTCCTGTGGCCTCCACCGCTTTTATTACCAGGCCAGCAATCAAATCCAACTTGACAGCCAGGCGAGTACAAGTTTGCAAACCACCCCGATGATAAAAGCCGGTGGACTGCATATACGTATTACACTTCGCCAGATTACCATAAGCCAATACATTTTCCCAGGGAACAAATACGTTATCAAAAATGAACGTGGCATCGTTCTCATCGAAGCGACTGGAAAGCGGGTAGTCGAAGGGTGTACCCAGCAGACCGGCTGTCATTTCATAAGAAGGGCGGCCGATCAATTTGATGCCGGTAGCGTGCATGGGAACAATACAGATCAGGGCGAAATCTTTCTTTTTGATAAAACGAACCCCATCACTGGCAACCAGGCTGTAATTGCTCAGTACAGAGTTCGTTGTGATATTTTTGGCTCCGCTGAGAATAAGCCCCCCGTCCGTCTCTTTGACCACATGCAGATGCACATCCGCTGCTTCATCGGGTGGCAAACGGCGGTCTACGGGTGGCGTCGTGAGCGCATGGTTAAAGAATAAAACCTTCTCTTGCGTTTCTGTATACCAGCGGCGGGCGTTGGCTTGATAGGGATCAAAAAACTCAGCATTTGGACCTAACATGCCTGTAAAGGCACCCATAAATCCAGGACTACGTCCCATCCAGCCAAAGCCAATGCGCTCCCATGCGGCGATGGCATCGCGGGCGGCCACCATCTCATCGACGTTATGGCTGGCTTTGAAGAAACGATGGGTATATCCAGCCGATCCGGTATCCGTTTCGCAGGTTAATTGTGCTTGTGTGTCGGGATGGTGAAGGGCATCGTACATGCGGGCGACCATGCGGGCCTGGTTGCGAAACGCGGGGTGCAGGGTGACATCTTTAACCCGTTCCCCGTAAATCCAAACCTCACGTCCGTCACGCAGGCTTTCAAGATACTCAGCACCACTCATCGGACGACGAACATCTTCCCATTGGGGGGAACTACCCATTTGATTGTTTTTGCTCATTTAATCTATACTCCTAACGCTACTGGATGGCTTTCCCAGTTTCATGGAATGGGTAAAGTCTATTTTGCTGGTTCAAGAATGGTAATATTTTGCCCCGCGTACTTTTGATACAAATCATTGCGCCGCTTTCTCCAACCGTCCAGGCCACCCCGCAGATTGCTAACGCGCTTAAATCCTTTGGCTTTCAAGTAATACGAGATCATGACCGAAAGCCCTCCGCCCGGACAGTATACAAGTATCTCTTTGTCCCCTGGCAATTGATGCAGATATTTTTCGATGGAGAGGGGAGACACTTCATGAGAATTTGGCAGACCTTTGAACCTCTTTCGGTCGTCATCTGGCCGCACATCGAGGATGTAGGTTTGTTCATCGAACAGGATGCTTTCGTTCAATTGTGCGGGCGTGATCATGTTGACATACGTGGTCCGGCCTTCCGTATAATCCTGCACCACCTGCGTCACATATTGGATATCGCGTGCCGAGGTGCTATGCCCGAGACTGATGCGAATGGTCTCGCGCGCGGCTTGATCGGATACACCGATCGATTTCAAAACGTGGGAAGGCTTGTCTTCCCCCGTGCTGCACGCGGAGCCGGCCGAAACCGCGATACCGCGATAGTCCAGCATTCCCATCAACCCGGCATTCCCTACACCTGGAAACGTAATATTGAGCGTGTTCGGAAGGCACTCTGCATCTGCTTCTGGCGAATTCAGCACACAATCTGGTTTGATTTCCTTGAGCCGCCGGATCAACTGACTCTTCAACCCCCGGAGCCGTTCTGCATCCGCCAGGAGTTTGGCCACATCCTGACAGGCTGCGCCAAACCCGGCAATATTGTGGATGCTTTCGGTGCCGGCCCGCAATCCGCTTTCCTGGTGGCCGCCATGCAGAAAGGGTGTGAATGGACTGCCCTGCTTGACATACAAGGCGCCGATGCCTTTCGGCCCGTAGAGCTTGTGCGCTGAAAACGAGGCATAATCGACCCCCCATTCATGGACATCCACCGGGATCTTCCCGAGCGCCTGGACGCAATCTGTCAGCACCAACACATCATGCCGCCGCGCGATTTTCGTAATTGCCGCGATGTCTTGAATGACGCCGGTCTCATTATTGGCTACCAGGCAGCAGACCAGGAAGGTTTGCTCATCCATCAGCTTCTCCAACTCATCCAGAAGCACGCGGCCCTGGCGATCTACAGGACAATATTCGACAATGATGCCATGTGTTTCTCGTAGATATTCCAGTGTGCTCAGGATCGAGGGATGTTCAATCGGCGTGGATATGATCTTTTTCTTATGGGGGAAAAAATGAGCACTGACCGACTTGAGCACGGCATTATTGGATTCGGTTGCGCAGGCGGTGAAATAAAGTTCATGAGAATCGGCATGAATGGCGCTGGCAACCTGCTTCCGGGCTTGTTCCATGATTTCGGCTGACTTTCTGCCCATGCCATAGAAGGAGGATGGGTTGCCGTAATGGTCCTTCAAGACCTGATTCATTTTGCGCTGGACATTGCTGCTCACATTTGTCGTGGCATTATGATCTAGATAGACAGTTCGATTGAAACGAATAAGATGTTTTAGGAATTCAAAGTACTGGATTTCCATTTCTTTTTCCTTTTTGCATTACTCTGTGCAGACTGGTTTTTGCTGTGTTTTTCAGGATCAGTTATTATGTCTCACAGTGATCACGACTTTTCCTCGGCCATGTTCTTCTATCAGATACTTGATCGCTTCCGCCGTCTCACTCAAGGAGTAACATTTATCAATCACAGGGACGATTTTGCGTGCCTCGAGCATTTCTTTGAGGACGAGCAAATCTTCTTTGGATGTTTTGGCTACTCCCATGAAACCAATCTTCTTATTACTGAACTTTGATGTCAGTGGACCGAGAAGCAGCGACTGGATAATTTGAGAGAAGGAACCGCCAGCTACGACACAAATTCCGTTGGGGCCCAATGCTCTCCTATAATTCTGAATCGGATGGTATCCGTTAACGGCCAGAATCAAATCGTAGCGCTGCTCCTTTTTGGTGAAGTCTTCTCGCATGTAATCAATGAGGTGGTCTGCCCCGATAGAGCGGACCATCTCCAGGTTCCGCGTGCTGCATACGGCAGTCACTTCCGCCCCAAACGCTTTGGCAATCTGAACGGCATAGATTCCCACGCCGCCAGACGCCCCATCAATGAGAACCTTTTGCCCGGACTGAATCTTTCCGCTATCACGCAGACCCTGCAAAGCCGTAAATGCCGCCACGGGGACGGCTGCCGCTTGCTCAAACGACATATTGGCTGGTTTATGGGCGAATTTGCTGGCGCCATTCACCACGTACTCGGCAAACGAGCCTGGAGCCACACCAAACACCGCATCGCCGGGCTGAAACTCAGTGACATCTTTGCCGACCGCTTCCACTGTCCCCGCGACGTCAACGCCAACTGATGGATCCTTTGGCTTGGAAGCCCCGCCACTCATTAAGCGAATCAAGAGCGATGGCATCGTGAAAGGCCGCCAGTCCAGTGCATTTACAGAGGCGGCCTGAACTTTCACCAGCACTTGATGATCCTTGGGCGCAGGTTTTTCCACCTCTTCGAGTTGAAGCACATCCGGTGGCCCATATTTTGTGTATCGTATTGCTTTCATGAGTATTGCCCCAAGATTATTGAGCTCTATGATTGTTTTCGAAATTGACGACGACTTTTCCCTGGGCGTGGGTTTCCATCACATGCCGGAAAGCGGGCACAATTTCCCGCAATGGATAACACCGGTCAATGACAGGGAAGATTTTGCCCTCTTGTAGAAGTTTGGCCAGTTGATCCATATCGTCCTGGTTGACGTTCGAAATTCCCATGCTGCTCAGGGTTTTCCCGCCCTTCTTTGACATGAACCTTCCTAAAAGCATGGCCTGGAAAATCTGCGGGAAAGTGCCGCCCGCGCAGACATAATTGCCCTGGGGAGTCAAGGAGCGCTGGTAAGCCGAAAGCGGGTGATAGCCGTTGACGGCAAAGATGAGATCGTATTTCTTGCCGTTTTGGGTGAAATCTTCCCGCGTGTAATCAATCACGTGGTCAGCCCCAAAAGAACGCACCATCTTCAGATTTCGCGTACTGCACACAGCAGTCACTTCTGCGCCGTACATTTTGGCCATCTGAACAGCGAAGATGCCCACCCCACCCGAGGCCCCCTGGATCAGCACCTTTTGCTCGGGGCGGACTCCGCCCACATAGCGGAACCCTTGCAGGGCCGTGAGCGCCGCGACTGGCACTGCCGCCGCTTCCTCGAAGGAAATATTCGCGGGCTTCATTGCGAGATTCTCTTCCTTGGCCAGAACGTATTCGGCAAATGCCCCATTGGCGCACCCGAAAACTTCATCCCCTGGCCGAAATCGCTTGACGTTTGCCCCGACCGCCTCCACCCGCCCGGCGACATCAATCCCAATGCGCGGGTCTTTTGGTTTAAAAATCCCTCCCATCATCAAACGAATTAGGAACGGTTTGCCACTCAATGGGCGATAATCCGCCGCATTGACAGACACGGCATGAACTTTGAGAAGGATTTGATTTCCGTTGGGGGTCGGTTTTTCGATCTCTGCGACCTGCAAAACATCTGGTGACCCGTATTGGTGGTAGACAACTGCTTTCATAGGGTTTTCTCCAATTTGCTAAACTTATTTCTCTGTTGTGATAACGATTTTCCCTTGGGCGCGTCCTTCTCCAAGATATCGGAGTGCCTCAGGAGCCGGACGTAGCGCGTACTGCTTGTCAATGATGCGTGAGATATCGCCCATCTTCCAGCCTAAGAACATCGGGCGGTCTATATCTTTTATATACAATTGCTTTCATTATATTTTTCTCGGTTACTAAAATATACGATAATCCATCGTATAAGTTTGTAAAAACTATCTGGACAGCGGCACAGCGTTTAATGCTCGGATTGAGCTGTAGATCGTGAAGCAGAAAGGTCGGCTGGAAACTGTTGTTGGACGCGTCGATACCATTTCGTGAATAATACGCGCGCCAGCCAATAAAACATGAGGAGCAACACCAAAAGCACAGGGACCGGCAGCAAGCCAGAATTGCGCAGCGGCTCCGGAAATACCTGTGCCTGGCCAATAAAGAGTGAGATGGATGCAAGAAATAGTGCAAAACACATCCGCCATAAATGCCTTGCAATACGTTGTGTCCCTGGAATTCCTCGTGTCAGCACCCGTATATCCCCCAGCGTTGCCAGCAGGGCTACTGCTCCGAAGAAGATGTAGAGCGCCGTCGGCTGCCCGTCAGCTACAAAAGCATAGCTGAAACTCGCAATGCCCACTGTCAACCCCAGCAGCATGGCGCAAAGATCCAGCCAATGAAAATTCCGAACGGGGCGCCGGATTGTAAGCCATGCAGTAAGCACCAGATAGAACGTCAGCACACCAGGAATCACTGCAGCCATCTCGGACAGCAGTGCCCCCATCACCGTGCCAGTGATCCCCACGATCATCATTGCGTAGACAAAGATCATCCCACCCATACGATGCAACTTCGCTCCCTTACGAGCAGAAAGCGCAACCGCGCCCGAGACAAGTCCAATCACTCCAGCGATGATGTGTATGGGCAGTAATGTCATATTCATATTCCTTTTTAATGATTTTGATGCGTTTCAATTTACTGTTTGACATCTGCCTGGTCGGGTTCAACGCGATTGACCGAGAGCAACGGCATTCCTAAATCCCGCACTTTTTTCAGCACCCCATATAAGGCAGCCTGATCGTCCACTGGACCGGTTAAAAGCGTATTGCCAGTATCTTCGAGCGTGATGGTCAGTCCTTCGAACCAGTCCGTCCAATCAGAACGCAAATGGCTCTTAACCCTGATCTGGTAAACCGTGGGTGGACTTGAATCAATCACTTCGGCCATAGTGGCTCCGTCACTGTGAAACCAAGATCACCCTGCCAGCTGTTGCGTGCCGCGACCTCGTGGACTGGCTTACGCGCCCCAATGCCCCACTTGCCGAGCGGATAGCCCATCGGAACAACCCCGTGCATGTACCAGCCATCCTCCTTCGGTACGCCGAGGATGTCCATTACCTCGTTCGCAAAGTAAGACTGCAGGAATCCGGTCAGGGTAGAGCCGACTCCTTCGGCGCGGGCTGCCAGCATCGCGTTCTGGAGCGCCGGGTAGATGCCGGCTCCATCTTTGGTGCGTCCGAATCCGATCAGGAATAACGGGACTTCAGCAAAATGATTGACCAGGTAAAGCCCCGATCGAACTGTCCGGCCCATCTGGGTATCGGCCTTTATCACCTCGGCGAATAACTCTTCTGGTGCGCCGCCAATCATTCGCTCAAATCCTTGCCGGTAAAGAGGCGCGAGCTGGGACTTGATGTTCGGGTCATCGACCAGGATGAAACGCCATCCTTCTCCGATATGGGGTGCGCGAATGGCCGCATCGAGGATGCGGGCCTGCACATCGAAGGGGATCGGGTCAGGCTTCATCCGCCGCATGGCGCGGGTCGTGTACAACGCTTCGTAAATATCCATCCGGTAACTCCTCTGAACTACTTGCTCCATGTACAAGGAATATATCTCCACCAGGGTGTCCCGTATAGACACTTTGGTGTTGGTTATAGGTGTTGTTTTGAAATGAGACAGGGGAGGATCTAAGGAATTACTGAAACTTGCTCTTATAACAAACCTAGCTCGCGGGCGCGGGCGACAGCTTCGGTGCGCCGTTGAACCTGTAGCTTGTCATAAATTCTGCGATTGTGCCCCTTGACCGTATCCAGGGCGAGGAAAAGCCGTTTACTGATCTCGTCGTTGGAGAGTCCATGTGCGATGAGACGCAGGACTTCCAGCTCGCGTTGGCTTAATGGCTCGATGAGGGACTGCGTAGAGAGGAGAGAAGACTTGTTGTCGCTCTTCAGCGCCTCCGCTTCGAACGCGGCCAGCAATTTATTCACATAGTCTGGCATCCGCCCACGAGCGGCAGCTTCGGACAATAGCTGCGCCATTGGAGGCCCTTCATCCACGAAGATACGGATATGACCGCCCGGTTCGGCCAGGGTCAGAGCGTCTTCCAATACCTGGAGCGCCTTATCTTTTTCACCCTCGAGATGGAGAGCGATTGCCTGGAGAACCATTGCCTTGAGCCGTTCGTCTTCCCAATCTTTGGCCTCTACCTGCTGGCGGTATGACTCTAGGACCGCGAGCGCCTCGGATGAATTTCCCTGAGCCAGATGCGCTCGAGCCTGGCTGAGAGGAAGGTTGTGGGTCACAGCCAGTTGAGCGGCGACTGCCACGGCCTCTGGCCGTCCCTGGCGAAGTAACGTCAGGGCTTGCGCGGCAGCCACTTCAGGGATGCGATGCACAAAGTTATGCTGGCGCACAGATTGATCGGTCTTCGCCAATATATCAGCCGCCTCGGTCACCTCTCCCTGAGCCAGTTTCAGGCGGGCAAGAAACACCTCGCAGACAATGTATCGGTCAATCACACTTTCATATTGTCGCGCCAGGTGGAGGCTTTGTCGTGCGTGCTGCTCGGCAGTATCCAGGTCATTCCATTCATAGAGGATACGAGCCAGGCCCAGATGCGCTTCGTGGATAATCTGTTGCGGTCGATCGCCGACCCATTGCAGGACGCGCCGATACGTCTCGTTCGCCTGATACAGCTGGTTGTCTACTTCCTGGACGTTGCCCAGGCCGATCGTTGCCAATATGGTGGTAAAGATATCCCCGGAGGCCTGGCTGTTGGATATCGCTTCTGTATACGCCTGGCGGGCCGCAGCACGTTCTCCCTGAATAAAATGGGCAAATCCCAGTGTCCAGAAAGGTGTGGTGCGGACAGCCGGATTATCGGGTGGCAGATATTCCAAAGCGCGGCGCGACTGAGTAAGCATGGTTTCTACATCGTACCGTGTAAGAGCCAATACGGCTCTGGCTCCGGCGATTCGTCCGATCCAGTATCGAGTCTTGCCATTCGCCTCGCCGCCTTGCGCAGCAGCGAATCCAGCTTCCGCAGCGTCCAGCTTCTCTCTCACGCCGAGCGTTTGGCCATTGATCAGCAACAATGCGGCATGCCTCCACCACAACCAGGGCCGGGCATTCATCACGGTCGCTGGCAGCGACTCCAGCCAGTTCAGTATCGGTGTCACGCCGCCACTCAAATGAAGAGGAATGCCCCTTCCGTCGATCAGCCGCTCGGCGCGCTCGATATCATTCGCAGCCGCGGCATGGTGAAACGCCTCCAGCGCCAGGCTATTATCTTCATACCATTGGCTGGCGCGCATGTGCAATTCATTCAATCGGCTTTTAGCATCCCCCGTAGAGGAATTAAAGCTCTGGTGGAGTCGCTGTCGCAACAGCTCAGCAAAGAGATGATGATAACGATACCAACGCCGCTCATCATCCAGCGAGATGATGAACAGGTTGGCACGTTCGAGATATTCCAAAGTTGGTTGCCCGGATGCAGTGGCGTCGAGTAAAACCGCATCGCACAAGGGACCGCACAAGCGGTTGAGGATGGAAGTGTTCAGCAGGAACGTTTGAATGCTTTCCGATTGGCGCTTCAAGACTTCTTCCACCAGATAATCCATCACGAAATGATGGCTGCCGGTGAATGATTGGATGAAGCCGGCTGTGTCTTTCTGCCCCTGCATGGAGAGCGCGGCTAACTGCAGGCCGGCAATCCAGCCTTCGGTACGGGTTTCCAGGGCAGCGATATCTTCTGTGGAAAGTTTTAGCCCCATGATCAGGTTGAGAAATTCGGCGGCTTCAGGCAGCTTAAAGCGCAAGTCAGCCGCGCGCAGTTCCGTCAGTTGACCACTCGCTCGTAAACGTGCCAGGGGGAGCGTAGGATCTTCACGAGTGGCGATGACCAGGTGCAGCTGAGGTGGTTGGTGTTCCAGAAGAAAGGAGAGGGCCTGGTCAACAGATTTGGCGTCGATTACATGATAATCATCCAGGACGAGAACGAAATCGTTTGGGATGGTGATGATTTCATTGAGCAGGTCAGTCAGAATCGATTCAGTGGGTGGTGGTTGAGGAGCCTGGAGCACCGCTAATAGACTAGCTCCAAGATTCGGCGCAATGATTTGCAATGCCGCGATGAGGTAAGCCAGAAAGCGCGCAGGGTCGTTATCGCCATCGTCCAGCGATAACCAGGCGGCTGGTCGCTGGCCGTTGGCGACCCATTCGCTGATTAGCGTGGTCTTGCCAAAGCCGGCCGGCGCAGAGATAAGGGTGACGCCAGGCGTGTAGCGTAGAGCCTCGTTCAGCCGTTGAATCAGGTGAGTGCGTTGGACAACTTTGGGCCGAGGTGGAGGGACATAAAGTTTTGTGGCTAAAATTGACATCGCCATAGATTGATTATAAAACAGGCACTCCAAAATCCTGTGCGGTTCTCAAATTCAGCCTGGCTACCACGATCTATCCTGAAATTCGGAAAAGAACCAGCACACTCCCGAAGGTCCAAACGGCAATAGCGGGTTTAGAGCTTACTCTTTTAGTGCTGGTACTCACCAAAGCACAGCGAAAAGACCAGAGCCATGCTGTCGTACAGATGCTAACAACAAACCGTGAAGAAAATATGAACGCTGTATGAATAAGACTCTATTTATTCACATACGATATTTTGAAACTACGGTTTCGCTCACTTTGATATCGGGACGAGTGCTTTGGCGGCCTCACCATAGCTCCAACCATCCATGTCGGGAGGGGTGATGCCTAGGGCGCTTAGCATACTGTTGATCTGCTCGCGATGCTCAGTCGCATGGTTGATGATCTGAACCATCAGCACCCAGGCGTCCACCATATATCCATCGCGAGTTTGGAGTGGCGACTGGAAGGGTTGTTGCTCGCCTCTGGCAAATGCCAGCAACGCTTCTCCACTTTTGCGAACAGACTCTCGCAGGTCAGCGTATTCTATGGTGACCGACTCCTGTCTCTGTTCCAGCGGGAGAGTTAGCGATCTCAGGTAACTGTGCTGCGAACTAACCAGATGCACCAACGTACGGCGAATCGTCCCTTTGGTAATGGACTGAGGTTCTGTATCGAGTTGTTCATCACTCAGGGCCGCGCAAGCCTCAAGGATGCAGAGGTTCGCCCAGTTGTTGTGTTCAAATATCTTTACAAGAAAATTCTCAGACATCAGACAGCTCCTGTGTTATCAAAGTCTTTTGCGGACGAACACTTCCCCGATGCCATCCGTGTGTGCATTCCAAATACCCCATTCCTCGAAACCCATGTGGCGATGAACGGCACAGTGGACCAGAGATAATCCAAGCACAAGTAGCCAACGAGGCATCATCCATTGCCGCGACAACTATTTCATGCCATTCCATCTTGCGGCGAAGGATGGATTCCGAGAGGTGCACATGACCCGTCGTCCGCACAAACTCAAGGTCGATGGTCGTGGCTCTCGGGTGGGTTATGTCGTGTTTCATGGGGCTGGCACCGGTCCGTTACAGTGAGCCGTTATTCTGCGGCAACGGCTTCAATTTCCAGCTTCCATTTCGACTCCAGAAGCTGGCAGCAAATCACAGTTGCGGCGGGCTGATTATCCCCCAGATATTTCATCCGCAGCCTCACATTCGGTTCATCATATTCTGGGCTCGTTAAATAGGTTCTCAAGGAAACAATATTTTCATAGGTCATACCTGCAGATTTCAGGATAACACCAATGTGTCTCCAAATGACTTCTGCCTGCTCCTCGAACGAGTCGGGCATGGTCATTCCATCCGAAAGGTATCCATTTAAGCCACTGATGAACAACAGCCGGGAATTTCCGCTCACTTCGACGGCATGGCTGTAGTTGCGATATTGTGGAAACATTTCTATCGGGTTGTGTTTCGTGATGGGCATTTGCGCCTCTCTCTACACTGGATGCCATCCAATGTGTGAATTGGAAGGCGTGGCAGGCAGGTTTTATTGTAACGTATGAGTCTCGCATGGAGCTGAATGCAAACAGACAATGCTCAAAGTGTTCTCGTGAGCTGACGGTGAATACTTGCCTTTGCAGAATAAAGAAGCAATACAGAGTAGATTCTGTGGAATCCTAATAACGCCTGGAAGGCGAATCCAAGCGCTGGCGTGCCCGTTTTTGAATTCCGAACCGGAACCACTGCAGACCCAAAATACAACCGCGTTTGAGGAGCGCCAT
>Ga0114129_10014515_pt1 | contig 11227 bp, 10 predicted proteins | sample RhiMetdeltSRZDD1_FD_80071 | JGI IMG/M metagenome (GOLD analysis project Ga0114129, IMG submission 80071) | Populus rhizosphere microbial communities from Tennessee, USA - Rhizosphere MetaG P. deltoides SRZDD1 (version 2) (version 2) | ecosystem: Host-associated > Plants > Roots > Rhizosphere >... | reverse complement strand
ATCCTGCGTTTTCGGGGGAGTACGATTGATCTCGTCCGCGAGGATGATATTCGCAAAGATTGGTCCGCGGATGAAGCGGATGACGCGCCTGCCGCTCGCGCGATCTTCCTCGATGACCTCGGCGCCGACGATGTCGGACGGCATCAGGTCCGGGGTGAACTGAATCCGATTGAATTTGAGATCGACTGCCTGGGCGAGCTTCTTGATCAGCAGCGTCTTGGCGAGTCCAGGCACTCCGCGAAGCAGGCAGTGGCCGCCCGCCAGGAACGCGATCAGGATTTCACGTACCACACGGCGCTGACCGACGATGACCTTGGCCAGCTCGCCCTCGAGGCGTCCACAGAGGTCTGCGACGCGCTCGAAGGGCACTGCCGGCGCGTGCCGCTCGGTCAGGTGCAGATTGCGATCGATCATCTGTATCGAGAGTGTACTTCACCTCGACGGACGGCTCTCGAATCCGAACGCTGAATCGTGAAACTCAAGTCGTGAACTCTGAACCCGTGAACCCGTTCGCGCGGCGAGCCGTTTGACAGGTCCGAACGGCAGGAGTAGTGTACGCGGTTGCCCCCATGCTGCAGGGGGCGTCCAGAAAGTTTGCATGCCCACTCAGTCCAAGTGGCAATATCTGCCGACCGAAGCCATCAATCCAGCCAGCCTCGCGATTGACAAGCTGGCGATTCGCGACATCGTGGACATGGTGATCAACGAAGACCGTAAGGTGATCGCCGCCGTCCAGAAGGAACGCGAACGCATCGCGCATGGCGTTGAAATCTTCGCACAGTCGCTGCGGAAGGGCGGGCGCGTCATCTTCGTCGGCGCGGGCACGAGCGGCCGCCTCGGCGTGGTGGAAGCGTCCGAGATGCCGCCGACGTTCGGCACATCCCCCAGCGTCGTTCAGGCGATCATGGCCGGCGGTCAGGATGCGGTCTTCCGAGCGAAGGAAGGTGTCGAGGACAACTTCGAGGAAGGGGCCCGCAGCATCGGCCGGCTCCGGCTCGGAAAAAAGGACGTCGTGATCGGCGTGTCGGCGAGCGGCATGACGCCGTTCGTCCGGGGCGCGCTGACGCGCGCGCGAAAGGCTGGCGCGAAGATCATCTTCGTGACCTGCTGGCCGGGATCAGAGCTGCAGACGTTCGTAGACGTGCAGATCGCCCCGGCGGTCGGCCCCGAGGTCATCGCCGGATCGACACGGCTGAAAGCCGGAACGGCCACCAAGATGGTGTTGAACATGCTGACCACGATCGCGATGATCAAGGTCGGCAAGACGTACGGCAATCTGATGGTGGACGTGCAGACGGGCTCGGAGAAGCTCAAGGATCGCGCCCGCCGCATCATCACGATCGTCACGGGCATCGATTACGACGCCGCCGACGCGCTCCTGAAGCGCGCCAGGTGGAATGTCAAGGCAGCGATCGTGATGCAGAAGACCGGGCTCACCCTGCCCCGGGCGCTGCAGCGTCTCAAGAAGGCGGACGATTCCGTCCGCGACGCGATTGGCGAAGACGTCGAGCCCCGCTTGAGAGAATTGCTGCACGCGTGAGGGATCGGCGCTCGGCTGAAGGCTCTGAGCTTCGGGCTTTAGGCAACCCAGAGCCAAAAGCCTATCGCCTAAGGCCTAGAGAGCCTGGAGCCCAGATCCGGGTTTCGCACTCGCAGTTTTTCCGCTGCGGCCTCATCCACCAGGACATCGACGTCGCGGTGCACCTGCAGGAATGACGCGGGGAGCTGCGGCGTGATTGGTCCGTTCAGCATCCGCTCGATGCAGTCGGCTTTCGACCGCCCTGTCGCGAGCAAGACGATCGACCGCGCCTGAAGAATGGTCGCCATCCCCATCGACAACGCCTCCGTCGGGACTTCGGACAGTGCGCCGCCGAACAACGCCGCGTTGCTGCGACGCGTTTCCGGCTTCAACCGTACGCGGTGCGTGCGCGCGTGCAGTTCCGCAGCAGGCTCGTTGAAGCCGATGTGGCCGTTCGTGCCGATGCCAAGAATCTGGACGTCGATGCCCCCGGCCGCGCTGATGGCCTGCTCGTAGCGCGCGCATTCGGCAATCGGATCAGGCGCCGATCCATCGAGGAAGTTGACGCGCGCCGGTGACACGTTGACGCGTCCGAACAGGTGGCTCTCCATGTACCGGCGATAGCTCCCCGGGTGTGTTGGCGGAAGCCCGAGGAACTCATCGAGATTGAAGGTCGTCGCGTGCGAGAAGTCGGCCCGCCCGCGCGCAGCCAGCGCGGCGAGCTCGTGATACAAGCCGACGGGCGTCCGGCCGGTCGGCAGGCCGAGCACCAGAGGCGGATTGGCGGCCAGCGCGTCGACGATGCGTCGCGCGAGTGCTCGCGCCGCGGCGCGCTCGTTGGGGAACACGCTGACGCGGGGGCTGTGTGACGCGGCCATCAGTCTCGCTTGTATACGGGAATTCGCGGGTTGCCGCGAGCCGCCTGCAGTGCCAGGGCAACCGCACCCGCCGCGGGCTCGCGATCGAGCAGTTTCGTCACGCTCGCGGGCGCGGCGACCGGAAGCCGGCGCTCGAGCTCCTCGCGAAGCCACGGCACCGCGCGAAAGATTCCACCCGCCAGGACGAAGATGAACGAGTCGCCGAGCAGACCAAGACGACGCGCGACCGTCAATCCGGACGATTCCAGCTCGTTCGCGGCGGCGCGAAGGATTCCAATCGCGGCCGCATCTCCCTTCCGAAAGGCTTCCTCAACGCACTGCGCGAGCGAGCCGATGGCGGCGGGCGTCAGGTTGCTGTAGTAGACCTCGTGAAGCAGACCCTGTGCCTGCGCGATGTCGAAGTGCCGAAGGAGCAGCGGCGTGAGCGCGGTCTTCTGTCCGCGCTGATCCGCCTCGCGGAGGACCGCGCGAAGCGCCGCGCGTCCAATCCAGTATCCACTCCCCTCATCGCCCAGCACATAGCCCCAGCCGCCGGCCCGTGCTGCTTCGCCTGCGGCGTTGCGGCCGTACGCGATCGATCCCGTCCCGGAGACGATCACCACTCCGGGCTGACCGGGGGCACCAGCTTCGAGCGCGACGAGCGCATCGTTGACCACGAGAATGCGGGCCTTGTAACCGATGCGCCGCATGATTGCGCGCACGATTGCCTCGTCGTCTGCTCGATCCACCCCGGCGATGCCCAGACAAATGGCCCGTGGGACGATATCGCGATCGCCGAGCGCCTGCTCCATGACTTCATGAAGAACCTTTTCGACCTGAAGCTCGCCGACCGCCTGAAGATTCGCGCCGCCACCACGCGCTTCCGAGATCAGCGTTCCATCTTCGGACGCCAGCTGACAGACTGTTTTGGTCCCTCCCGCATCGATGCCCAACACGTGAATCATGATCAATCAAGGCCCGGGGACCAGGCCCAACGCACCGCGGCGGACGAGGCTCGCGACTCCACACAACAACGGCCGGCAGAGTCGCGCTCCGCCGGCCGCGATTGCGGACGCCGGCGTTCGACGTCACGAGCGAGGATCCGCTACGTTACAGTCGATCGACTCTAGATTGCGTCCGTCGCACAAGTCAACGATCTCCGCGTCGTTGAACGGCTTCGCGTCGCGACGCCGTTGACACTTCTTCGCGCGACTTGCTACATTCTTGCGTTTCATGCAGGTGCCAGGCTTCATCCCGCGCGTCGTTCGGACGCACGTGCCCCTTCTTCTCCTTCTCCCGTCGGTCGCGCTCGCGGTGGTACCGCGGCCGGCGAAAGCCGCTGACGACTGGACCGCCGAAATCAGGGCTCTGCTGGTACAGCGCGCATCGCTGACGACGCCCGTCAGCATCGCGGTGCTCGTCAGATCGGCGCGCGAGCACGGATTCAACACGCTGCTCGTGCAGGTGCGCGGCCGCGGCGATGCCTATTTCAATGAGGGTCTGGAGCCGCGCGCCGCGGACCTCCAACGTCAGCCTGCCACCTTCGACCCGCTCGCTGCCGTCCTCGACGCGGCACATTCTGCCGGCCTTCGCGTTCACGCCTGGGTCAACCTCAATCTGATCGCAAGCGCGGCGGATCTGCCGATTGCGCGCGAGCATCTCGTGCATCGCCATCCCGATTGGTTGATGGTGCCGCGCGACGTCGCCCAGGAGCTCGCCAGGATCCCGACCGACAGTCCTGCGTATCTGGGCAAGCTCGCCCGGTGGACGCGCGCGCAATCCGAAGAGGTCGAAGGACTCTACGTCTCACCGGTGATCCCGGCAGCGGCCGAGTACGCACTGAACGTTGTCCGCGATCTCGCGAAACGGTACGCGGTCGACGGCGTCCACTTCGACTACGCTGGATATCCGAGCGAGCGATTCGACTACAGCCGCCCGGCTATAGCGGAGTTTCGCGCATCCGTGCGCCAGCGACTGAGCGACGTCGTCCGCCGCGGTCTCGACGAACGTGAATCCATCGACCTCTTCGCCTATCCCGATACGCTGCCCGACGACTGGCGAGCCTTCCGCATTTCGCGTCTGACGATCTTGGTGAACCAGCTTCGGTCGGCCGTAAAAACCGAACGGCGGGCTGCGCTCGTAACGGTCGCGACCGCGCCGGACCTGCGCGACGCGTACGACCGCAGGCTGCAGGATTGGGGCACCTGGCTCGACAAAGGGCTCGTGGACGCCGTGTGCCCGAAGGCGTACACGCCCGATGCCGGCCGCTTCGCCGAACAAATCGCAGCGGCCCGCACGGTCGCCGGCGGCCGCGCCGTCTGGGCCGGCATCGGCGCAGACCAACTCGCGCCCGCACAGACCATCGAGAACATCCAGACAGCGCGTCGGCTCGGGGCCGCGGGCGTTGTCCTCTTCTCGTACGATCGCCTCACCGATCCGCAGCACTCGTCGCCCGATTACCTCGCCGTAGTTGGGCGCGCCGTTTTTGCGGATCCGGCATCGAACCCCGAGTCTCGATGACGCCCTGATCGGCGCGCATCCCCTCAATGGTTCTGACCTGGATCGACTATGTCGTCATCGCCGGTTATCTGATCGCAATTACGGCATTCGGATCCTGGTTCGCGCGATTTCAGAAAACCACTCGCGATTACTTCCTCACCGGGCGGTCCGTGCCTTGGTGGGCGATCTGCTTCACCATCGTCGCAACCGAAACGAGCACCCTCAGCTTCATCGGCGTCCCCGCGGGAGCGTACGCCGGCAACATGACGTTTCTGCAGCTCGCGCTCGGCTACATCATCGGACGCGTGTTCGTCAGTGTCCTTTTCATCCCGGCGTACTTCCGCGGCGAGCTCTACACGTCGTACGAACTGCTGCTCCGGCGATTCGGACCATCCGTGAAGAACGTGGCCGCGATCATCTTCATGGTCACGCGCACGCTTGCCGATGGAATCCGGCTGTTCGCGACGGCCCTCGTGATCTCGGTGGTGACACAGGTACCCGTTACCTGGACGGTGGTGATTCTTGGCGCGGCCATGATCGTCTACACGGTTCGCGGCGGCGTGTCGGCCGTCATCTGGACCGATGTGGTCCAGATGTTCGTGTACATCGGCGGCGCACTCGTCGTCTTCTTTGGGTTGCTGCAGCTCATTCCCGGGGGATGGGCAGAAGTCGTACGAACGGCCGGAGGCACGGGACATTTCCGCGTCTTCGATCTCAGCCTCGATCCACAGCGCGTGTACACGTTGTGGGCGGGTGTCCTCGGCGGGATTGCATTGACGCTCGCGACGCACGGCACGGATCAGTTCCTCGTGCAGCGATTGCTGTCGGCTCGGTCCGCACGCGAAGCGTCGACGGGACTCGTACTCAGCGGCGTGGTGGTCTTCGCCCAATTCGCGCTGTTCCTGTTCATCGGCGCGATGCTCTTCACTTACTATCAACACACTCCGCTTCCCCGACCTCTCGCCACCAACGACGAAGTGCTGCCGCTGTTCGTCGTCACTGCCCTCTCCCATGGCGCTGCAGGGTTCATTGTCGCGGCGATCGTTGCGGCGGCGCTCTCCCCATCGATCAATGCGCTCGCTGCAACGACCGTGAACGACTTCTACGTCAAGTACGTCAACCCGGGCGCGGATCAAGCCACACTCCTGCGCCTGTCGAAACACGCAACGGTCTGGTGGGGTATCGCGCAGATCGCGGTCGCGCTGGCTGCTCAGTTTCTGACGAAGTCGGTGCTCGATGCCGGGCTGGCGGTCCTGTCGCTCGCAGCGGGCCCGGTGCTTGGCGCCTTTCTGACAGGCGTCCTCACCGTACGTGTCGGTGCGAACGCGATGCTGGCTGGAATGGTGACCGGCATTGTCGTGATGGCCTGGGTGTGGTGGACCGGCGTGTGTGGTTGGACATGGTATGCGTTGATCGGAGCGTCGGTCACGGCTTTCACCGCGTACGCCATGTCGATCGCTCGTCCTGCTGATGCCTGAGCCATTTGGCGCAGTTGCCACGCTGCTCCGTCGAAGCATCGCCGCCCGCGCGTTCCCCGCGGCCGCAATCGAGCTCGGACGTCGCGAGGGCCTTCTCTGGCGTGACGTCTTTGGCGCGCTGTCCTACGATCCATACGCTGCACCCGCGACGCCGAGCACGATCTTCGATCTCGCGTCGCTCACGAAAGTGATCGCAACAACGACGTTGGCGATGCGTGCTGTCGATGCAAACCGGATCGCGCTTGATGATCGAGTGGCGAAGTGGCTGCCCGGTTGGCAAGGAGCAGATCGCGGGGCGGTCACGATTCGCGATCTGCTCGCACACAGCTCCGGGTTGTCGGCGTACCTTCCCCTCTACCGCGATTACACCGGACGAACGGAATTCGAGCAGGCCATCTGCTCGTTGCCGCTCGAATACTCGCCCGGATCGCGGTCGACCTACAGCGATCTCGGGTTCATGCTCCTCGCATTCATTCTGGAGAACGCACACCCGATGGCGCGCGATTTCACGGGCGCGGCCGGAACCATCGATCCGTCGACGCGAGTCGCGTCTCAGTTCGAACGCATCGCATCGGCGCTGACTTCGGATCCACTCGCCTACAATCCACCGCGTTTCCTGCGCGATCGGATCGCTCCGACGGAGACGGATCCCTGGCGCGGCCGGCTCTTGATCGGCGAAGTGCACGACGAGAACGCGTGGGCACTCGGCGGAGTCGCTGGACACGCCGGGCTCTTCGGAACTGTCGGCGCGGTCGGCGCATTCGGACGAGCCGTGCTGCGCACGCTCGCAGGCGAACCGATTCTTGCGGACCCATCAACGCTGCGGCTATTCGCCACCAGAACAATGGTCCCGCGCAGCTCCCGTGCGCTCGGCTGGGACACCATGCTCCCCACGTCGTCCTGCGGCACACGGCTGTCGCCGAGCGCAATCGGTCACACCGGGTTCACCGGCACGTCGCTGTGGATCGATTGGGAGCGCGACCTGTATATCGTGCTCCTCACGAATCGCGTGCACCCGACGCGAGAGAACGAGGCGATCCGGCAAATCAGGCCGCAGATCCACGATCTCGTGATGGAAGTTGTGAGTTGAGATGTGAGCCGCGAGACGTCAAAGAGGGCTCTCGGCTGAAGGCTCTCGGCTCTAGGTGCGCCTCGCTATTATCCAGTGTTCCCGGCGAGCGCTCGATTCAACGTGTTGGGCGGGTCTCGTCAGGGTGATGACACACGCGACGGGTTCTCGCTAGGCTGTCCCGAGCGCCGTCAAAGGCCAGGGCCACGAGCCATGAGCCGAAACGCGGGTTACAAAGCGGCTAAGCGCAACACTCTGTCGTCAAAACGAGTCGTGAGTGCTCTGGATTTACGAGCCGCCGCCTCGCCCGCGACCAGCGCCTGGGAATGGCGGCGGCGGAGGTGGTGGAGGCTCCATGCCGAAGCCTCGGCCGCCCGGAGTCGTCTCGCGACCGCCCGGGAGGGTGCCGCGCCCGGGGCCGCGCCCGGGGCCGCGCCCGCCGGGTCCGCCGGGAACGCCGCGCCCGCCAACGCCGCCTGGCACCGTCGAACCAGGAAAGTTGCCTCCTGGCCGGTTGACGGTCATGAACACGAAGTTCCACTGGTCGTACCGCGTAGCACCCTTGTAGATCCGAATCGAGTTTTCCTTGCTCTTGCTGCGAACGCCCATGAGGCCGCCGGACGCCATCTGGCCGGCTATGGGCGTCGACGTCTGGGGGATTGGCGAGGGCTGTGGTGCAGTGGCGCCGCGTCCCAGAGCACCTCCACGTCCCGAAGCACCGCCGCGGCCCGGAGCATCGCCGCGGCCCGGAGCGCCCTGCTGGTTGGCGGCTTGCGACGCGACCGTGACGACCTCGAAGTCGTCGTTCGTAATCGGATCCTTGTACTTCTTTCGAAGAAACTTACCCTGGACGAGCACGTCGATGCTTGGCGGGAAGTTGTTGCCGTTCTTCGTACGATACAGCGCAATCGCTCGAGCGTACTGTTCACCGCGGAACGCCAGTTCCGCCTCCTTCTCCCGGATGGCCTGGTTGCGCCAGACGGGCAAGGCAACCGTCATCACGACGGACATGACCGCAAGGCTCACGAGGAGCGCCGCCATCGCAAAACCGCGGTCTCCGCCTTGACCGTGTAACCTCATGAGCGTATTATCTTTAGCGCCGTCTATGCTAACACGAATCCCTCGCGGCCATTGCCGTCTGGTTGTCTTTGTCATTGGTGTCCTCGCATTTGCGCCAGCGTGCGACAAGGTGCCTCTGCTTGCGCCAACGGGTACGGTCATCACGCTCTTTCCCGCGGCGACGACCGTGCCGCTGAACGGCCAGGTCGAAATTGTCGGAAGCGTCATCGAGAACGGCGTCGCGCACGCGCCGCCGAGCACCACGCCAACCACGCCAACGACGCCAACCACGCCAACGACGCCAACCACGCCAACGACGCCAACGACGACGACTCCAACGTCCACGACGGGTGCAGGAACGCCCGTTCAGAACGGAACGGTCGTCACTTTTACGACGACGATCGGGCGAATCGACCCGAGTGAAGCTCGCACGAACAATGGTCAGGTGCGTGTGACGTTTCTTGCCGGCAACCAGAGCGGGGTCGCAACCATCACTGCGTTCTCTGGTGGCGCGTCGGGTCGGATCGAGAACCTCAAGGTCGGTACCGCCGCCGCCGAGCGCGTCATCCTGACGGCGACGCCGCAGACGCTCGGTGCTTCGGGCGGAACGTCCGACATTGCCGCACGAGTTGAAGACGTCAACGGTCTCGGATTGGTCGGCGTCGCCGTCAACTTCACCGCTGATGTAGGCACTCTATCTGCAGCGGCCGTCACCACCGATCAAGACGGCGTTGCTCACGTGACGCTGAACACCACGCGCAAGGCCACGATAACAGCGAACGTCGCAGGGAAGACGGCGACGGTGACGGTAGACCTGAATCCGCGCACAGGTCTCACCATAACTGCGCCGACGACCTCGATTGCTGCAGGTCAGCCCGCGACCTTCACGTTCGCCGTCGCCGCCACAGCGAACATCCGGGACGTCTCGGTGAATTGGGGCGACGGCCAGACGCAGTCACTCGGTGCGCTCGCCGGATCGCAGGCTGCAACGCACACATTCTTGGAGCCCCGGACCTACACGGTGCGCGCCACGGCGACAGACACGAGTGGCTTCTCTGAAACCGTATCGGCACCCGTCACGGTACTCCCCGCACAGCCGCCAACGGTCCAGGTCACGCCCTCGAATCTGACCCCAGCGCTGAACGAAACCATCATCGTCCGTGTACAGGTGACCGGCAACACATCCAGCATCATCCGCTACGATTGGAGCTTCGGCGCCGATGCGAGCACGCCGACGATCTCGACGACCAGCAACCAGGTGCCGGTGTCCTGGAGGGGACCGACGGGCGGAACGCGGGTCATCACGGTCACGGCCATCCAGGCAAGCGGGCCGAGCGGTGATGGCATCGCAACCGTGACCCTGCGGATCCAGTAGTCACGCCCGGCCTCGCGAACCAGCGCCCGCGCGAGCGATTCGCGCGGGCGTTTTGTTTGGTGTCGATTGAACCGCCGGACCAAGACCGTCGGCTCGGATTGCCGACTCGAAGACGACGAGTGTGACTGCCGACTGAACCTGGCGAGTGTCGACTGACTTACATGTCCGAATAGTTCTTGCCGTCGAGCGCCTGCCCTTGTGCGCCGCTCTTCACGTTGTAGATCCCCGGTTCGGCGGTGGGATTGTTCGGGTCCGGTTCGGCGGGTTCCGTGATCCAGCTGTCGGCTGACTTGGTAATCGGATCCTCAGGAATCTTTCGCAAATATCCTTCACTCACGAGCGCATCGAGCGACGCAGGATACTTCCCTTTGTCGGCATAATACTGGTCGATCGCGTCGCGCATGTGGAAGAGATCCGTCTGAAGCACCGCCTCCTGCGTGTGACGAACGGAGTTCTTGTGCTGCACCATTCCCATCGCCGCGAGGATCGAGATTAGCGAGATGACGACGAGCAGCTCGATGAGCGTAAACCCGCGCTGCGCGTCCAATTGTGAATTACGAATTGTGAATTGAGTGGCAACCAGCCGGGGTTGAGTAAACGGACGACTCGAATACCGGCGCTGACAATCGAGCGACGCTGCAAGTCGTCCGACTGAGCGGTGGCCGGTTGCCAACAATTCACAATTCGCAATTCGCAATTTCTCCATGGCCTACCAGTCCCTGTATTTCGTCCCGTCCAACCCGGTGCCGCTTGCCTTCGAGTACACGTCATAGACGTTCTGCCCGCCCCAGGACGAAGCGTCCGGCTTGTCCTGGTACGAGCGGAGGCCCCATTCCGCTGAATGTGTGATCGGATCGATCGGAATTCTGCGGAGGAACTTCAATTTCGTCCCCGACGCGTCGTTCGCCTTGGTCACTCCTTCGACCAGCGTATTCAGATCCGCCGGATAGCCTTCGCTTCCCGCGCGAACGTCGGTCGACCCGATGAGGCCGGTGTCGACGGCATCCTTGTACTTGTCGATCGCGGTACGCATCTCCCGCAGATCGCGTCTGAGCTCGGCTTCGCGCTGCCGACGAATCGTTACCCGCGCGAGCGGCATGATCGCCGACGCGAGGATCAACAGAATGGAGGTGACGACGAGGAGTTCGATGAAGGTAAACCCCGGTGCTGAACGTGCTGAACGTGCTGATGGTGCTAACGGTGCTAAGGGTACTGAAGGTGCTTCGCGTGGTGCGGAGAATGCCGCCCCCACGACCGTGGACAGCCGCGCGCTTTTAGCCCTTCCCTGCGATTTGAATACGTTCAGCAGCATTGCACCATTAGCACCGCGAGCACCCAAGCACCGTTAGCACCCTTAGCACCTTTTTATCT
>Ga0114129_10014514_pt1 | contig 11227 bp, 8 predicted proteins | sample RhiMetdeltSRZDD1_FD_80071 | JGI IMG/M metagenome (GOLD analysis project Ga0114129, IMG submission 80071) | Populus rhizosphere microbial communities from Tennessee, USA - Rhizosphere MetaG P. deltoides SRZDD1 (version 2) (version 2) | ecosystem: Host-associated > Plants > Roots > Rhizosphere >... | reverse complement strand
GCCCCGACCCGACGATCGTAGAGAACGACGGTCGATCCGCCCCATTTCGCCGGAACGTGTACTCCATCAGACTCTGGATCTCGAACTCGTTCATGCCCGGCTCGATCGCGCGCATGGCATCACGCTGGGCTTCCACCGTGACGGCGACGGCCTTGCGAATGAGATCCAGCTCGGCGGCGCTCTTCGTTCCGCGAAGCACCATCACGTACTGATTCGCCGACGCGAGCTTGACCGATGAATGCCGCGCCGCGAGCGCTCGAACGAACTGATCATCGCGCGTGAGGACCCGTTGTTCCGCGCCCGGCGGTCCGCCTAACCGCACGTCTCCCACGACGTATAATTGCGTGGCCGCGTTCAACACCGAGTCGAGCATTGGCTTGAGCTGATCGATCGGACGAGCGTCGATGCCGGTTGCCTTCGTCGCCCCCTCCGGACCGAACCGCTTGCCCGTCCAGACCTCGGCCGCGGGATCGCGCTCTTCGACGAAGAGCACCGAGGACGTCTCCCCGGCGCGCTTCACCATCACGAGCGCGGCGTTTGGCTCGTTGTACCCAGTCAGGTATGTGAACGACTCGGTCTGATAAAACGTGAGGTAGTCTTGGACGGGCTCCTGCGCGCCGATCGCGAGCAGCACGCCGTCCTGGATCTTGGCGGCGAGTGCGGCGCGACGCTGCGCGTACTCGGCTTGTGGGATCTGCGCGAGCAACGGCGACGTAGCGATGCCCGCCAGGCCGATCACCGCGAGAGCCGAACGGAAGTGCACGAGCGTATCCTCCACGAGGTTGATTCCGTCAGACCCGAGTTGGGTCCGACCACAATTAACCTAGTGATCGTGCCACGGTTCCATCGAGGGCGGTCTCACCGCCTCGTCGAGGCCGGTCTGCGGCGCCCTACTCTCGCTTCCAGGCGAGCGTTCGCCCGCCTCGCAGCGCGTGATACATCCCCAGAAACGCCGCCGCGTTGATCATGCAGAAGTAATACGGCATCCTGAGGATCTTCGGTCGCAGCCGAACGAGCGCACCGAGGAGCACGAGCGCATAGAACGCGAGCTGAAGTGCGAACACCGCTCGATAAAACGGACGGTCGAGCAGGAACACGTTCGCGACGAGCATCGCCAGCATCGCGATCGGCACAATGAGTCGCCCGGCCTTGTGGGACAGGAAGAAGAAGAGCGGGCCGGGTCGCAGCGGACGCATGAGCGCCTTCATCTCGCGGAGCTGCTCGACGTTTCCGGTCATGATGCGTACGCGACGACTGAAGCCGCCCATCTCGTGCGCTTCCTCGTACGCGACCGCGCCCGGCTCGTACGCAACGCGGTACCCGCGCGATAGGATGCGCATCGGAATCACGTAGTCGTCGTTGATCGTGCCGGGCTTCGGGTATGGGTACAGGGCACGGCGAATCGCGTACAGCGACCCGTGACATCCGAGGATCGACCCGACGTCCGCCTCGGCGAGCTTGAGGTACGTCTCGTACTTCCAGTAGAAGTCTTCCTGTTTGCCGAGCGTAGCGTCCTCACCGCGCAGCACACGATACACGCCGCTGGCGGCGCCCACATGTTCGTCCGCGAAATTCGTGACGAGCGTGCGGATCGCGTCTGGCGCAAGAATGCTCGACGCGTCGGAGAAAGCGACAATGTCGCCAGTGAGTTGCGGGATGGTGTCGTTCAGCGCGGAAAGCTTGCCGCGGTTCACCGGGTACGCGAAGACGTGTACACGTCCTTGCCCGATCTCGGCGGCGACGCGTTGCGCGATCGCTGTGGTTCCATCGGTGGGCCCATCGCACGCGATCGCGATCTCGAGGCTCTCGGCCGGATAATCCAGCGCGAGCGCATTGCGAATCTTCGCCTCGATGACGTCGGCCTCGTTATAGGCCGCGACGAGCAGCGACACACTCGGTTCGACGCTCCGCTTTGCCACGGGTCGTTTTGCTACGCGGCGCAGTATCGCGAGCAGCAGCGGATACCCCGCGTACACATAGAACGCGAGGGCGGCTGACAGCCAGAAGAGGACGATCGCGGTCACGCTCAGTATGATCACACTGCTTACTACTTAAGCAGTAAGCAGTCTGGTTGTTCCTAGACTGGCACCGCATCGACGCAATGCAGTTTCCCGACTGTCTCGCACGACATGACCTTGAACCCCGTCGCCTCGAGGCGCTTGTAGACGTCTGACTTGCTGAAGAAGTAGACCGGGCAGCCGAGCGCCGTTAGGCGCACCTTGCGAACCGGTGCGCGCCACGTCCACAGGCGAGGCCACGCGGAAAGAAACCGCTCGCGCGTCATCTTGCGAATGATCCTGAGCCGCTCGGTCGGGTCGGCGAAGTAGTCCCAGAACCCGATCGCGATCGTCTCGTCGAACACGTCGCTGCGGTTCCAGTCGATGACGTCCATCTGCGCGAACTCGGTGGTGCTGGTGACGCCCTCCTTCTTCGCCAGCTCGCGCGCCAGCTTGAGCATCTCCGGCGCCACGTCGACTCCCATGACCCGCGTCGCGCCGCGCTTGGCCAGGCTCGCGACGAATCGTCCGGATCCGCAGCCGATGTCGCAGATCGTCTTGCCGGTGACGTCGCCCGACTTCCGCATCACCCAGTCGAACCGTTCATAGATGTCACGGCGCAGCCATTTGTCGAGCGCGCGCGAAAACGTGCTCTTGTTCTGCCCCGTATAAATCGCGTCGAAGTCGGAGGCGATGTCGTTCCAGTACTGCGCGACTTTCAAGTCCTGAGTGGTCTTCATTGCGCGGAAGAGACGGTCGAGGGGAAGGGAACGGCGCGGGCGGTGTCAGCCAGTCCGCTGCCGCGAAAGCTCGAGAAACGTCCAAGGGCCAGCAGTCGACGAAGTCGGTCGTGGGTCTTCGCGAGATTCGTGTAGTGACGCAGGCGCGACTTCCGTCGGCCGCCGATCCGTGGCTGGTCAGGATCGACCTCCCACGGGTGGACGTACGCGATGAGCGGGATGTTCTCCGCCCACGCACGCCTGAGCCCAAGCTTGGTGTACCAGAACGGCAGGATCCTCAGGTAGCCACCTCCCCCCACCGGAAGGTTCTGCTCGCCAACCATCCTGAACGTGGTGATCGGGAATTCGACGATCGGACCGCTACCAGTCGTAACGACGAACGGCTGTCTTGGCGCATCCGGGATGCCGTATACGTCGTGGCGGATAGGGAAGATGCTGGAGTCGTAGGTGAACCCTGCCTCGGCCAGCACCTCGAGGGCCCACAACGACTGCAGGGTGATCGAGTAACTCGGCGCTCGGTAACCAATTACGGCTTCGCCTGCTGCCTGCTCGATCACGTCCTTTGCTCGACGGGTGTCTGCGGCAAACTCGTCGCGATCGAGCTTGTAGATCAGCCGGTGCCAATAGGAATGACACGCCGGCTCATGGCCTCGGGTCACGATCTCCCGTACGAGGCGCGGGTATCGCTCGGCCACCCAGCCGAGGACAAAAAACGTCCCCTGTACGCCACACTCGTCGAGCAGATCCAACAGGCGTTGCGTGTTCGCTTCAACGCGGCACGCGTACCCATCCCAAGCCGTGCGGTCGACGACGTCCGAGAACGCCTCGACATGGAAATAGTCCTCGACGTCGACGGAAAACACGTTTCGGTCAGACATGGCCACTCGACTGGGAGTTACGGCCGCCATTCCGTTCCGAACGTGTGCAACCGGCGCTTGGGACCATGCATTTGGACGTGGTAAACAGACGCGCCCCGGCGGGATCACGCGAGGCGGGCGTCAAAGGAATCGCGAGGTGGTTGGCGCGGCCGCGGAGCGGACAAGTGAACAGCCGATCTTTCAGGTCGGATGCCCTGCCGCTCCGGGGCACGCAGCCCGGACAGGTGCAAGGGTCGAGCCTCGGTAGTTCGCAGCTCGCGGCTCGCGGCCGAGCAGCTCGTTGGCGGCTCGCGGCTCGCAGCTATCCGGTTTTCCCTGTTCCCGATTCCCCGTCCCCAGCCCCCTGCGCCTCTACCATCCGCTCGTAATTCTCCTCACCCGTCGTCCAGAGGTAACGGCCAAAGAGGTAGCCGCACAGCGGGAAGACCAGCATGGCCACGCCGATCCCGGTCTTGAGGTGCTGTGTCATGACCAGACGCCAGACGAACCCCTGCTCCTGAACGACCTGGTAGGCGATCGTCAGTAGGGCGACCGGGATGCCCCAGCCGAACACGCCCCGGCGCCAGATGAACGTGGATCGTCCCATGGCGCGATTGCGTTCCCATCGAACGATTGCTTCCGAGCGTCCATCCGGCGCCCGGTCAGTCGAGTCTCGAGCGTCGCCTGAGCGTGAACCGCGTCCGACCATCGGGGTCCCTAAGGAGAGAACGAAACGCCGCCACATGCGGCGTGGCGAGGCGTGTTCCGTAGGATGACGCAGGGGCCTTGCTCTGGCAATCGTTGTCCCACATCGAAATCCGTATCGATGTCGTCGCCGATGCGATCTGCGTCACATTACCGAAGCAGCAGCTTTGCGATGGTCTGCAGCTGCATGTTCGACGTTCCCTCGTAGATCGTCCCGATCTTCGCGTCGCGATAGAACTTCTCGACCGGGTAATCCTTCGTGTAGCCGTACCCGCCGAGCAGCTCGACGCAGAGCGAGGTCACGCGCTCGCATACCTGCGATGAATACAGCTTTGCCATCGCCCCTTCGCGCGCGATGTCGTGCCCCGCGTCCTTGAGGCGCGCGGCATTGTAGACCATGAGACGCGACGCCTCGAGCTCCGTCGCCGCTTGGGCTAGCTGGAACTGTACTGCCTGAAACTCCGAGATCGCCTTGCCGAACTGCGTTCGCTCGCGTACGTAATCGAGCGCGATGCCTAACGCGCCAGCCGCGACGCCGATCATCTGCGCGCCGATGCCGATGCGACCCTCGTTGAGCGTCTCGATCGCGATCTTGTAGCCCTGTCCGACCGGCCCGAGCACGTTGTCCTCGGGTACTTCGCAGCCATCGAGCATGAGCTCCGTCGTGCTCGAGGCACGGATGCCGAGCTTGTCTTCCTTCTTGCCGACGGCGAAACCCGGGAACTCTCGCTCGACGATGAATGCCGTGATCCCCTTGTAACCGGCGGCCGGGTTCGTATTCGCGAACACGACGTAGACCTGCGCCTCCGCGCCGTTCGTAATCCACATCTTTCGGCCGGTCAGCACGTAGCGGTCGCCACGCTTTTCGGCGCGCGTCGCGAGGCCGAACGCGTCAGACCCGGAGCTCGGCTCCGAGAGGGCATACGCGCCGACCGTGTCGACCACGAGGCGAGGCAGATACCGTGCGCGCTGTGCATCGCTGCCGTATCGCGTGATCGGATAGTTCACGAGCGTGTTTTGCACGTCGCACACGATCGCGGCCGACGCGTCGACCCGGCTGATCTCCTCGACCGCGATCGCGACCATGGTCAGCGTGCCGCCGGCGCCGCCGTACTGCTCGGGCACTTCGATGCCCATGAGGCCGAGCTCGAAGTACTTCGGCAACAGCGCAGGATCGATCTTCGACGCACGTTCCATCGCCTGAACGCGCGGGCGCACCTCCTCGTTCGCGAACCCGGCGACCGCTTCACGGAACAGCTGCTCGTCCTCGGAGAAAACCGTGAGCGGGCGATGCGAAGTGGTAGTCGTCATCGATCGTAGGAAGGCTCGGAACGAGCGACCGCTGGGGAGCGGTCGACGTCTCTGGAAAGGTAATCCGAAGGCCCGTCGAATCCGCGAAGCTCGCCGATCACGTACATGGGGCGCTGCTTCACCTCATCGTAGATCCGGCTGAGATACTCGCCGACCACGCCAATCATGAGCAACTGTACGCCGCCGAGCAGAAGAATCACGACGAGCGTGGACGCCCACCCGCGTACCGTGTCGCCGCCGACGAGCCGCTGGTAGATCGCCCAGCCCGTGAGCACCAGGCTGAGCGCCGCTGCGATGATGCCGAGGTACGTCGCGACGCGCAGTGGGACCTTGGAGAAGGCCACGATCCCGTTCACGCCCAGCGCCAGCGATTTCCAGAACGTGTACTTGGGTTCGCCTGCATAACGCGGCGGTCGTTCGAACGGCACGGCCGTTTGCCGAAACCCGAGCCAGGCGCGAAGTCCGCGCAGGTAACGATTTCGCTCGGGCATCCGGTTGAGCAGATCGACGACGCGACGATCCATCAGACAGAAGTCGCCCGTGTCCGCGGGGATCTGGACGTCAGTGAGTCGCTGCAGCAGTCGATAATACGCGAACGCGATCCCACGCTTGATCGCGCTCTCGGCGTGCCGCTTTACGCGCTGCGCGTAGACCACGTGATAGCCTTCGCGCCAACGATCGATCATCGCCGCGAGCAGTTCAGGCGGATCCTGCAGATCGGCGTCCATCACGACAACCGCGCTGCCGCGCGCAAAGTGCAAGCCTGCGGTCACGGCCGCCTGGTGGCCGAAGTTCCGGGAGAAGTGGACGCTGCGAAAGCGCGTATCACGTCGCGTCATCTCCGCCAGCATCTCGCTGGTGCGATCACGGCTCCCATCATCGATCAACACGACTTCATAGGAAGCGGCCAGCGTTGCGAGCCGATCCCGAATGGTCGTGAACAGTGCATCGAGTGTTGCTTCCTCGTTGAACACCGGTATCACGAGCGAGAGCATCACCGCCTCGCCCCTCGGCTCGGTGCCTGGCGCGAGCGATGGCGATCGCTCGTTAGGTGCCGAGGGGGTGCGTGTTCCACGCGGGCTCGTGTCCATGATTCAGGTCTCTGCTCGCTTGACCGTGTCGGGAGCACCGCCTCGAAGTTGAGCCGTGGCTCGAACGAGCGCGAGGACGCGCTCGCGGAACAGCAACCAGAGAGCGGCGGCGTAGGTTATCCCGCCGGTCGCAATCTTGAGGAGGAGCGTCGCAACCCGGGGCGTCCCGACCGGTAGCGCCAGCGTCACCGCCAGCACGGCCATCGCCATGATCGCGGTCGAGACGAGCGCTGGCCGCAGCACCGGAAAGTATGCCCTCGGTCCGATGCCGAGGTGGGTCGCGACACGGCGCAGCAATGGAAGCAGGACCACTGGCGCGTGGCACACGATCCATGCGGTCGCGATTCCATTGATCCCCCAGCGGGCGCCAACTGCAAACCCGATGGGAAGGATGATGGCTGCCACGACGCTTCGCTTCATGGTGTAGCGCGTGTCACCCGTGATGGTGAGTGCCTGTGAGAGTATTGGCGTGAGCGCTCGAACACCGGCGTACAACACGAGCAACTGAAGCGGAACCACCGCGGCACTCCACTTGTCGCCGACGATCACGAGGAGGTCCGGAGCTACGAGGGCGAGCCCCGCAGTCGCAGGGAGCAACGCGAGCGCGAGTGCGCCGGTAATGTGGGTGAGATAACGCGTGAGAAGCGTCGAGTCATGCTTGGCGGCGGAGAAGATCGACGACGTCACGCCGGTCACGAGGCCCGTCACTTTATCGACGACCGAGTACGCGATGTTCCACGCGAACGTGTACGCCCCCAGCGCCGCGGCGCCCAGCATCTTGCCGGCGACGAAGAAGTCGGCGTTCTGAAAGACGTACCACGCGACACTCGACACGATGATGTCACGGCTCACGCGAAGTGCGTCGCGAAGCTCGTTAGGCCGTGGACGCTCGAAGCCAACGGGTTGCGACGTCAGCGCAATGACCGTCGCGAACACGCTCCCGACGAGCGCCGCGATCACGAGCGCCCAATACCGGAATCCGACCAATGCCAGAACGACGGCAGTCACCGCAGTGATGAGGCTGTTCGCGCCATCGATCAGCGCCACGCGGCCGAACCGCAGTTGTCGCTGGAGCGATGCCTGCGGAACCGTGCGCAGCGACATGATCACGAAATTCGCGCTCAGCGCGATGACCACGCCCCGAAGCAGTGGCGCCTTGAAGAACGCGGCCAGCGGCCCCGCGACTACACATGAAACGAGGAAGCCCGCCACGCCGATCATCGAGGCGAGCGCGTGCATCTGCGCGAGTCGGCCTCCGCGTAGATCCCGTACCGCGATGATCGTAGTACCCAGCCCTGCTTCGCTCAGCATCGTCAGCAGTCCGAGATACACGGCGGCCATCCCGACGAGTCCATAGTCTTCCGGCGATAGCAGTCGAGCGACGGCCAGCGTCGAAAGCCATGCGGCGATCTGTGTGACCCACTTGATCGCGCCAGTCCAGGCAACGCCACGCACGAGGCTGCGGTCCAGCGCCGCACGGTCGAGCCGTACATCGTGGTCACCGCGTTCAACCACCGGTGGCGCGCCGTCGGGTGTGCTGCCCGCAGGAGTAGGAGGCGCCGGTGATCCGGTGGGGAGGCCTGTCATGTCCGAGGTGTAGTGAGCTCGTCTCCAGCGACGCCGCTGTGAGCGGTTCCGTCACGCATGAGTGGGTCAAGTCGCCATCGACCCTGCGACAGGCGCCAGAATTCCGAGAACGACGCGGCGTAGTCCATCACGTAGGAATAGTCTCCGCGTCCAAGCCAATGCATGAGACCAGCCGCCGCGACGTACCGACGGTCGAGCACCCGAGACGGGAAATCGGCGCTGCGAACGAGCCGCGCAGCCTCCCGCAGAATCCCGGCGCGGCGAGCTTGCCTCACGATGTCTCGTTGCCGGTCGCCCCATTGATCGATCGCATCGCGAGGAAGCGGTATGGGACATGGCTCATGGCCAGGGTAGGTCTGCCATGCCACCGACGAGATGACGGACGGAAAGTATGGAAGCGCGGCGTTGTAGAGGCGATGCCCGACTCCGTGGTCGGGTGGTGCCGCTGCCACGACCGTTATGAGGTCCGCGTCGTAGAAGGGAAGATGAAATTCGAGTCGGTGAAGGTCCACGTCCTCGAAATGCAGCGCGAGATGCCGCCGCTGGTCGTGCTGCATGCGGAAGAAGTAGAGATCGCGCCCGGGTTCTCCGTCCGAGCGCGCCTCATCGAACGCCTGGCGCAGACCATCTCGCAACACGTCTCCGGCTTCGTTGGCCATCGCTTTCCGGAAGACGCGAAGCGGCAGCGAGATCTCGTGCTCCGCGCAGTACCGCTCGACTGCCTCGTCGCGACGACCGGCTCGCAGCAACACGATCACGCTCGGATACACGCCCACGAAGCCGAGGCCGACGCTACCTCCATCGCCCGACCACACCATTCCCGGCCGGTCGACTGGCAGGCGTGTTCTGTGCGGCGACGCGGCCCAGCGCTCCGCCATCGTGAGCGACCAGTGGACCGGATCGGGCGGTCGCGGTGATCGTGCGTGGATGGTTCCGGCGGCGGCCGCGAACGCGTCGCCGAGCAGATGGTCTTTCGTTCCGTCGTCGGCGAAGTTGAACGTGTGGAGCTCCACCCCCTTCGCGAGCACCTCGGCCACCATGCAGCGGGAATCGAGCCCGCCGCTCAGGAACGCGATCGCGCGACGATCACCAGCGGAGCGCTTGCGGACAGCCGACGCGAACGCGTCGTGAACCTGGCGGCCTGTCACATCGATCGGCTGGTTTCGCTCGCCGATCTCCGTGATGCGCCAATAGTGGCGGCGACGCACCGCGCGGTCCTGAAACGTCACGACCTCGCCGCCCTTGATCGTGTACACGTCGCGGTACGGGGTTCGATCCGCGAGCGGATAGCCTAACGCCAAGGTTTCGATCGCCCCGCGCACGTCCACGGTCTTCGGGAGCGCGGGGAGCGCTTCGAGCATCCGCAGCGCGTTGGCGAAGAACACGTGCGATTCCGTGATCGCGAAATAGATCGGTCGCACGCCCAGCTTGTCGGCGATGAGCGACAGCTCGCGCGTGCGGTCGTCGTAATGCAGTGCCGCGAACGTCCCGGTCGTTTGTGCGCCGAGTGTGTAGTCGCCGGCGCTCCAGGCCTCGTGGAGACGCGCAATGTCACCGTCGCGATCCGATCCGTCCGCGAGTCGTGCGAGAAACGGCTCGCCGGCGACGATCGAGAACGTCGACGACGAACGTCGGACAGACGGCCTGTCGAACGCACCCGTCTCGGCGAAGGCGACGATCGCGCCGTCGAATCGGGCAAACGCTACTGCCTCGTTAGGCCTCCGTGAGAGCGCGCGTGCCAGCTCATCGGCGAGCCCGGAAGGGACCGGCTGGCGACCGTCGCGAACGTAGACGCCCGCCCAGAGCGTCAGCGGAACACCTCGAGGGCCAGCTCGACCTTCCCGAACGGCGCCGACACCTGCACGCCCTGCACCGCCGACTTGACACACCCCAGCATCTCGCGCGCGATCGCAATGCCTTCGGCGACCGCATGCTCCTTGGACTTCTCGTTTGCTCGGCGCATCCGCGAGATCACGGTGTTGGGTACCACGACACCGGGTACCTCGTTCGCGAGGAACTCCGCGTTGCGGACCGACACCAGTGGCCAGATCCCGGCAATGATCGGGATCCGCACGTGCCCGATCTCGCCGAGGAAGCGCTCGAGCTGGGCGACGTCGAATACAGGCTGCGTGATCGCGTACTCGGCGCCCGCCTCGACCTTGTACTCGAATCGCTTGAGCTCGAGGGCGGGATCGACCGCCGCCGGATTCACGCCGACCCCAATCGCATACCGCGTGGGTGCGCCGATCGGGTTACCGCCGGGATCGAGCCCGCAGTTCAGGTTGCGGACGAGGTTCGTGAGCCCGATCGAGTCGATGTCGAAGACCGCGGTCGCGTCGGGGTAGGGGCCCATCTTCGGCGGATCGCCGGTGATGACGAGCAGATTCCTGAGCCCCATGGCCGACGCACCTAACAAGTCACTCAGCATGCCGAGCAGGTTGCGGTCGCGGCAGCAGTAATGGGTGACGGTTTCGATGCCGACCTGCTGCTCGATGAGCAGGCTGGTCATCACCGCCCCCATGCGGCTCTGCGCGCGTGGCCCGTCGGGCACGTTGACGGCGTCGACGCCTTCCCGCTTCAGCGCCGCGACATCGGACAGCATCTTGCTCGCGTCCACACCGCGTGGTGGCACGATCTCGACGGACGTGACCATCGCGCCCTTCGCGAGCTTGGCGGCGAAGTGCGAGCGTTCCGCGAACGGGACGGAGAGGCAGCCCTTCGACTGGGGACTGGCGGTTGCAGACTGGGCACTCGGCGCAGCGTCGCCAGTTGAAGCGTCCCGACCGAGTCCCCAGCCCCCAGTCCCCAGTCCTGAGACACGTGGCGCCAACGGCCTCACGCCCTGCACGATCGCCCGAATATGCGCCGGGGTCGTCCCACAACACCCGCCGACAACCTTCGCGCCGGCCTGGATGAGATGCCGCGCGTACGACGCCATG
>Ga0114129_10014513_pt1 | contig 11227 bp, 8 predicted proteins | sample RhiMetdeltSRZDD1_FD_80071 | JGI IMG/M metagenome (GOLD analysis project Ga0114129, IMG submission 80071) | Populus rhizosphere microbial communities from Tennessee, USA - Rhizosphere MetaG P. deltoides SRZDD1 (version 2) (version 2) | ecosystem: Host-associated > Plants > Roots > Rhizosphere >... | reverse complement strand
CTTCTATTTTAAGAGTTATGAAGAAGTAATCCTCTCCTCAGTAAAATACCTTTGCATCCAGTTCAAATACTACATAATTGCGGCCTGAGGTCGAAGGGGTGAGCCAGCTCGTGGGCTGTGATTTAACATCTCGGTGCAGCCAGTAGAAGGCTGCGTGATCCGATCTTGGAGGTCCATGCCATGGATGGAGATGTGAAGCCAGAAGCCATTTTTACAAAATACACTGCACGCGGAGCTTATCATTGGTCATTAACATATCACGAAAGCCTACGGCGTCATAATCCGCGCATGCATGCGCGTTATGATGTGCCGTTAAGATTGGTACAAGGATATGAAGGCTCCGGTGGAAAGAGGGTTGGGTTAGAAATTGGTTGTGGAGACGGTGTACTGCTGTATAAGGCGATGTCGAGAGGAGATCGTATAGTTGGAATAGACTTAGCTTATGACAGTCTGACACATGCTTCGGAGCAGATTACGGGCCGGCTGAAACGGCCACCACAGGTGGTCAATGCATCGTGCTATCACTTACCCTTTCCTCACCAGAGTTTTGATTACGTGCTGTCAATTGAGGTGATTGAACACCTCGCTGACGTTGATCGCTATTTGCAAGAGATCAAGCGTGTGCTGCGACCTGGAGGCATGGTAGCATTGACTACGCCACATCGGCAGGAGAGCGGCATGCTACAGGATCCTTTTCACGTACGCGAATATACGGGTCCTGAATTGGCCACCTGCCTTGGTAAGCACTTTCCGAAGGTGTCAGTTTGGGGTATGTATCCTGCAGCGCTGGATCGGCTCTATTTTCACGCGACAGGGATCGGACCACTCGATAAATTGGTGTGTGGAGTATTCAAGTTACTGGCCAAATGGGTTTTCAATCCCTATATATATTCCATACGCCACGCGCCCGACCACTGCTGGGCGGGCTTGGTCGCCCTTTGTACCGTTGATTGCTGATCGATCCAGCACGAAGTGAGCCAACTAGGGGCATATGTGGAACATCATGTCTGACGCCTTGCACCATGTTCAGACAGTCTCGATTGTGAAACTCCCCCTCAGGCTTTGACACAGCTCCCACAGGGCGCTCGTGATGGCAGCGAAAGTCGGCGTGGGCTTGCACGTGTTGCTGCAGGGTAGGCAGTCACTTAGCAAAACGTTCGTGAAGCCGTTGACGCTGGTCTTCCAGTTTTTCCTTGTCTGGAAATCTGCGACTGAGATCATATCAGCACATCTTATAGGTGACTCCTCTTAGAACGGGGAGTAGATGGCCCTTCCCTGCTCACATAGAGCACTCCACGATATCATCACAGGCTCATTCAGCAGAGGGGTGCTTGCAGCTGAGGCTACAACCCCTCTGTGAGAACGATGGCGTGCCCGAGTTTGCTCAGGCTGCTTCAGCACTTACCTCTGTGGATTAGTTACGGAATATGAGAGTGGAAGTTCTCCCACTACACGTTGTCTTTGTTGTCTTCCAGACAGGAAACCGAGCGAATGGCGGCGTAGAAAGCATTACCCAAGTAATAGAGCGGTTAAAGCGGGTCAAACCTATTGTTGTTACGCAGTTGGAAACACCCGTGAATGCTCGGTGGCGGGCTGTTGGCGCCGACGTGAAATTGTGGTCTGTGCCTTCGGCAGCGCCAGAGAGATTCCATTGTGGACAGTTTGTGCGGAAAATAACTTATCCTGTAGACTTGGTTCGCACGAATTATGCTATGTATAGGCTTGTTCGGTCCTTGAACCTGAAGGTTGTGCATTGCAATGACATTCGGGGCTTGTGGCATACCGGGTTGGGGGCGCAGGCTGCCGGAGCCACAGTCGTGTTCAACATCCGTGATGTCAAACAGCCGGATGAGCAGTATGACTGGAAGTGGCGTGTAGCCTGGCTCAGTAACCAGCTGTTGGTGTTGTCTGAGGAGATGCGAGAGTCTCTCGCTGACCGCCTTCCTATTAAAACACGCGATGACAAAGGCCAGAGCTGTATCGACTATATCTACAGCATGGTTGATCTTGCACAGATGCGGCCAGTTAGCCAGGAAGAAAGACAAGCACTACGTACTCGATTGGGTATAGACCAGGGAAAGATTGCCTTAGGATACATAGCTGCCGTCAATGCGAAGAAGGCGCAACTGCGTTTCATAGAACAAGCCGGGCCTCTACTGAAGAAAACGATACCCCAGGCAACCCTATATTGTATTGGGGATTTTGACCCCAAACGAGACGCGTATGCGCGCTCTTGTCAGCGTGCTGTACAGCGCTTGCGTCTAGATGAAATAGTTTCTTTCATTGGTTACACAACTGAAGTGGCCGATTGGTACAAGGCATTAGATATCGTGATCATCGCATCTCGTAGAGAGGGGCTGGCGCGGTGCATGATTGAAAGTCTGGCATGTGGCACACCTGTAGTCTCGTTCGATGTCTGTTCGGCTCGGGAGATTCTCGAGCGGTATAACTGTGGACGCGTCGTACCCCAGGGGGACTACGCCGAGTTCGTCGAGCAGGTAGCGGACCTCGCTGGTAGCCCAGCTGTGCGCCGCGTATCTGGCACTAACGGTAGTCGGACTGCAGGACAGTTGTTCGACCCAGCACGTATCGTGAAACAATACGAGCGTTTATATTGCGAGCTCGCAAAAGCGCCGCGGCGCTAACGGATACTCATCGCCATATGCAGAAATCGTATTTGGATACTACCACACAGGGTCAAAGACGGTTCCCAGAAGAAAGCTCCTTTGTCCCTATTACAGGGGGATATCGTGTTTTGCTCACAGCGTATATCCTGCTATACAGCGTCTTCATCCCAGCTCTGATGGAAATACTGTATGGCTCTATAGTGCCTCTGGGAGAATGGAGATTTGTGGCTGACGTTGCGTACCAGCTTCTTTTATTCCTGCCTATTCTGTATTATCGTCCTGACTATGGATGGCTCCATCCTCTTCTATTTATTCCTCTTTTTGGCCTTGCTAGGAGCCTCTTGCAGAGTCCTGCACAGCTGCTCGCTCCCCTCTTCATCCTGGACAAATCGCCTGCCCAGGAGATGGCACACATAGCGCTCCCGGCTTGGGGCCAGGAAGCCCTTGCCTGGGCTGCGCTTAAGGCTAAGCTGATTTCTATGACAGCGCTCGCCTTGTATTACGTGGGGTTTTTCTTCGGCCCACGGCTCCGTATCCCTCGTCTCGCGTTTCCCAATCCGCGCAGCGTAGTCCCTAAGGTGGTGACAGTCGTTGTAATTTCGACGGTGGTTTTTCTGGTCTATATACGGTCCGAGGGAGGCCTAACCGCTCACATGGGGTCCTGGCGTCAGGGCCGGTTTATCGCGCTGGAAGGTGATGGCCCCATTTTTGTTATGATCAAGAGTGGTATAGTGGCCATCCTGGTCTGGTTTTCTCTGGACAACACAGCTTACCGTAACCCTCTGTTCTGGGTAGTGGCGCTGTTTAATGTGCCGGCGATTTTTTTTGCGAGTGGATCACGGTCTGCGGTGCTCTATGCCGTTGTCTTGTACCTCATGATCTGGCTACTTCGATACCGAAAGCTTCCTCAAGGACGCCTAATGGCCATGGGGGTCGGGGCTCTTATCTTGCTTGGTGTTCTAGGAGCACTCCGAGCAAGCACGTCCAAAGGAGAAGTTGCTTGGACGGTACTTACCGATTTTGATCCAATGACATCGCTGCAGGCAGGTAATGAGGAAGTAAGCCGTAGGTCAGCGGAGGATGGATACCTGCCTGTTGTAGCCAAAGTGCCAGATGAGGTGGACTTCCTTTACGGACGCTCTTATGTTGGCAGCCTGCTATTCTTCGTACCCAGGGCACTGTGGCGAGAAAAGCCACGCGGGGCTGGAGCAATGAACGGAGAGCTTATTTTCGGAAGAGTAACCGGAGGGATTCCTCCAGGAGCAGTGGGAGAAGCCTACTGGAATTTCTCTATTCCAGGAGTCGTTGCCATCTTTTTTCTGTATGGTGTATTTCACCAGTGGCTCGCTCGGACATATACACAATACGCCCATGTGCCCGCATTCTGGGTATTGTATGTAATAACTTTGTTTATCTTTTCCCCTGCAGGCGTTTCTATGGTGAATTACCTTCACCACATCATTCCTGCCACTGCTCTCTTGTGTTGGATAGGAGCTTTATCATTTAACAAAAGGAAAGCATCACGTTATGTGTTTGCCTAACCTCGTTATTGCTGGTGCACCCAAATGCGGAACCAGTTCTCTGTTTAAATGGCTATCAGATCATCCACACGTCTGTGGCTCGCGTGTTAAGGAAGCATTCTATCTTATGGATAAAGGGCATCCTTTATTGAAGCATAATTCCAATTTTCATGACCATGGCTTAGAAGGTTATAAGACTTATTTCAAGAATTGCGACAATTATAGCAAGATAATTCTTGAATCCACAACTCATTATATGTATCAAAAAACAGCATTAGACGTTTTGTCACGCTTAGAAATAAAACCTCAAATTATATTTGTTCTAAGAAAACCATCTTCAAGGATATATTCATCTTTCCAATACACAAAAAATAATTTGGGTAATGTAGATAAGAACATTGATTTCTCCCAATTCATCCGTATAGTCAAAAATGATTCTAACGACTCCTTTGAATATATTACAAACATATTCGCAGAGAGTGCTTATGTATTAAAAAATGATATAAAATATAGCAAATATATTGAATATATTACGCCATGGGTTAAGCTCTTTGGGAAGGATAAAATTTATATATGTCTATTTGAAGATATGAAAAGAGATCCTCTCACATTTACGAAAAGAATTTCAGAATATATTGGTCTCGACCCAGCTTTTTATCAAAAATATCATTTCCCAGTAATGAACGAGACTCTCTATATAAAGAGTAAGGTCTTGCATAGACAGGCAAGAAGATTGGCAAATTTGATACCGCCGAATAGCTTCAAAAATTTTCTAAAAGCTATGTACCGCGCAATGCAAGTCGACAAGAAAAAATCCTCCATAACTCAGGAAGATCGAGCGACTCTAGAGGCGTTGGATAGCGAGTTCTTGCCGTTTAATAAACGGCTCGCAGATGAATTTGACATAGACATTTCAGCATGGGAATAAGCTGAATTGTGCCGCAAGTGAGAATCCCTCTTCTCACCCCTGTAATCGTGTACAAAGCATCTGCCTATAAACCCCACCTAGATTGGGTGGGGCCCACCCAATAGGAGGCTGAGCGATGAAGTTGTCAAAACCGGTAAAACGCACCATCTTGGGGAGTTTATTGGTTCCTCGAACTCTGTCAAGTCCGATAAGAATGTTGCCAGATTTTCTTATCATTGGTACAAAGAGGGGCGGAACAACATCCATGTATAACTACTTAACTGCGCACCCGTGTATTGCCCCAGCATTTCAGAAAGAGCCACACTTTTTTGATATGAACTTTAAGAGAGGCGTCAATTGGTACAGAGCACAATTCCCATCGCGCCTATACCAAAACTTTATCGAACAATATTATGGAAGGTCTCTGATCACAGGTGAAGCAACTCCATGCTATCTTTTTTTTCATTATCATGCTGTAAAAAGGGTTGTAGAGTTTCTTCCCAAAATAAAAATCATTGCTCTACTAAGAAATCCTATTGATAGGGCATACTCACATTACTATCATGAAGTTAGCAGAGGAAATGAGACTTTATCGTTTGAAGATGCAATTCAGAAAGAAGATAAAAGGACTCAGGGTGAATGGGAAAAAGTTTTAAGTGACAGCAATTATTATAGCTATAATCTCTTCCACTATTCATATTTATCAAGAGGAATTTATATAGACCAAATAAGATCTTGGGTGGAGACATTTACCAAGAATCAAATACTTGTATTAAAGAGTGAAGACTTATATGATAATCCAGTTGGCGTCTATAAGAGAGTTATAAGTTTTTTAGGTTTGCCTGATTTTGAATTAAAAAACGCAAAACAATGGAATGAGACAAAATATCAGAATGAAATGGCTCCCAAAACTAGAAGATGGCTCTCAGACCATTTTAGGCATTATAACAATCAGTTGTATGAATATCTGGGTATGGATTTTAATTGGGAATGACTCAATCCTGATTATAAGCGTTCTGGTTAAAGACACAGCCTCCTAACGCGAACCCTTCGATCGGCGCTTGGCAGGGATATTCAATTTAGCCTTATCCCTATGGAACTAGATTGATGATTCGCTATTTACTGCCATCTTAGCGGATAGATGCGGTTTTTCGCGAATAGCGTAGAGTCCAGCCATAACAGAACATGTTGTCGCGATGCGCAATGCCGTGGCATTCCGACGGACGTGCGTCGACAACTACGGAGCTAAGCATGCATATGCTGATAACGGGTGGCGCTGGTTTCATTGGCTCTCATCTGGCAGAGGCGCTTCTAGCTTACGGCCACAGGGTGGCAATTATTGATGACCTGTCCACGGGAAGCGTGCAAAACATCCGGCCTCTCAAGAACAATCCCAACTTCAGCTACACTATTGGTTCCCTGGAGAACCGACAGCTATTAGCTGAACTTGTTGATGACGCCGAGCAGATTTATCATCTCGCCGCCGCAGTTGGGGTGGAACTGATTGTGGAGAGTCCGGTCAGAACCATTGAGACTAACATCAACGGCACAGAGGCGGTGCTGTCGCTGGCGGCTAAGAAACGCAAGAAAGTCTTAGTCACTTCGACTTCCGAGGTATACGGCAAGAGCAACGATATCCCATTTCGCGAGGATGGGGACCTCGTGCTCGGGGCGACGACGAAAGGCCGATGGAGCTACGCCTGCTCCAAAGCAATCGACGAATTTCTCGCCATCGCCTACTACCGCGAACGCCGCGTACCTGTGGTCATTTGTCGTTTGTTCAACACGGTGGGTCCAAGGCAGACCGGGCGCTACGGTATGGTGACACCGCGCTTTGTCCAGCAGGCATTACAGCACAGGCCTATTACCGTATACGGAAGCGGTGAGCAATCACGGTGTTTCACACATGTGACTGACGTTGTGGAGGCTATGATTCGTCTCATGGCTCACGAGGACGCTGTAGGTGAAGTCTTCAATATTGGCAGTCAAGAGGAGGTGACGATTCGGCAGCTTGCGGAGCGGATCAGCACACGAAGTGACTCGCGCTCCCCGATCATCCATATCCCCTACGATCAGGCGTATCAATCAGGCTTCGAGGACATGATGCGCCGGGTGCCGAGCCTCGACAAGATCAAGCGGTTGATAGCCTATAGTCCGGCCCGCGGGTTGGATGAGATTATTGACTCGGTCATTGAATTTTATCTTGGCTCCGAATCTATAGAGCAGTACCGGAAGGTTGGAACAAGTGCCTGATTCTGCTTCTCCTGCTGATAGAGGTAGTTGGCGGTATGAGCCAATTCGTGTTGCGATACTAGTGAACCGACTGTCCGTCGGGGGGGCGGAACGTTTTGCCGTAGACTTCGTCAAGGCTGCTGATCGCAGGCGTCTTTATCCAGTGCTTATCTCTCTGGGAGATGAGAATGTTTATGCTGAGGAACTCGCTAATCGAGACGTGATAGTAGAGACCCTCGGTATGCAGTCGAAGCCGACCCCCAAAACACTTGCACGTTTATTGCTCGTGCTTCGGAAGTATCACATCGAAGTCGTACAGACACACAGCCCGCTTACCACAATCCTCGCCATGGCTCTTCAGCTCATCCGGCGAGACTGGTCTCTGGCATGTACGCAGCAGACGGAGCGCCTGGCCCATGTCCCTCGTTGGCGTATTGTTAATGATCTAGCCACGCGGCGGGCTGATGCGAACATTTATATCTCAGAAGGTGTGAAGGCATCGTTTGATCCTGTGCACGAGCATGTGCGGTCTGGTCAAGTCCAACGCGTGATCCCGAACTGTGTGGACATCAAGGAGATAGACCGATATGCCAGTGTTCGTCGTGAGCAACTCGCTGAGGAGTTCGGGATTCCGGCAAATGCTTTCGTCATTGGGCATATTGGTCGCCTGTCTGCTGTGAAGGGCCAGATACACATTGTCCGTGCTCTCGGGAAAGTACGCGCTCAGCTCCCTCAGGCCCACTTAGTGCTCATTGGAGAAGGACCTGCGCGGGCCGAACTCGAAAGGGAAATCGTGGCAAGCAATATGCAAGCGCATGTCACGCTTGTGGGGCAACGGATGGACGCGAAGCGATTCCTGCGCCTGTTTGGTGTCTTCGTGATGCCTTCAGAGTTCGAGGGGTTGGGAATCGCCTTACTTGAGGCTATGGCAGCAGGACTGCCTTGCGTCGGCACACAGACGGGAGGTATCCCAGAACTCATCAAAGGGTCAGGAGCTGGGCTCCTCGTGCCCAAATCAGATCCCGACGCACTGGCGGAAGCAGTCATCACCCTTGGCAAAGCTCCCGAAAGACGCCAGAAGATGGCACAAAAGGGACGTTCATTTGTGGAAGAGAGCTACTCAATCGAGCAAGTATGTCATCAATATCAAGACCTCTATGAATACCTCATGCGTAGGCCGCGATGAAACGAAGATTCTGTGTATTCGGCGCCGCAGCATTTGTCATACTGTTGACTCACACGCTCGCTACTGCCGCTAACCCGCTCGATCAACTCAGCCCGGAGATGACGGCACGTTACCCGGTCATTACCGTGCCGCAGGCGACACGCACGCCGGTGCTAGACGGCAAGGTCAACAAAGGCGAATACGGGCCGATCGCCGCACTGCCCGATCTCGTCACCATCGCTGGCGACGACAAGGGCACGGCCGCGCCGCAGCCGACGCGGGTGTGGCTGAGCTACTCGGCACGGGCACTGTACGTGGCGTTTTGGATGACCATGCCCGAAGGCACGCGGCCCAAAGTCACTGTCACGAGCGGGCGCGACGCGGGCTTCGAGGACGACGCATTTGAGATTTTCCTCGTGCGCGGCGACCGCGATGGTGAGCAGTTTCACATCGGCGGCAATGCAGCGGGCGTGACATGGGAACGCAACCTGGAGAAAGGCTCACACGCGTGGTCGGATTGGGATCCAAAGCTCGGCTATGCAACGTATGTCGAGGACGGGGCGTGGGGTGGCGAGTTTGAGCTGCCATGGAGTGAACTGGGAGGTGGGCCACCGCAGCCTGGCGAGGTCTGGCGTGCGAACTTCATCGCCAACCGCCGCACGCCTGCGGCGCGAGCGGAGGCGTGGTCGTATTGGCACCAGTGGCGCGACCGCACGGGTAATGGCCGGCTAATTTTCGGCGCGCCGAACCAGCCCTATTTCACGTGTCGCTGCAGTTGGCGCGACGCGTGGGAGCCGCAGCACGGCGGGATATTTCCGCATATTGAGACGCCGCTCGGTGCCCAGGAGCCGCGGAAAATTGAGATAATCCTCCAACTGTTGCGGCGTGATTTGAACCCGGCCGATGCAGGCAGCTTCTACACGGAGTGGCAGGCGAGACGCGCGCAAGCCACAGGCGAGGCGGCACCATTTGCCAGGTTTGAGAAAGACCTCAAGGATGGGCTCGTAACTTTCAAGCTGATTGAGAGCATCACCGTCACGAAGAAGTTGCCCGACCCGGGCTTCCCCGCCGGCTGGGGGCCGAAATACCGGCTCAACACGGAGGGTGATTATCTCTTCCGCTACTGGTTTAAGGACGTGACTGATCCGCATAAACCGTTCGTGATCGCCGGTGGTGCGATGCCCTTTCGCATCCGTGCCAGCGTGCAAGTGGAGGTAACTCCCTACCTGCTGACACGGCGGTCGGTGGTCATCACGGCTAATCTACGCGCGGTGCGTGAGAGCAGCAACACTGCAAAGCTGCGAGGCTTCGTGACTGCGATGGACGACCAGGAGGCATTGGCCGAAGCGACGCTGGTCTATGCAAAGGGTGTGACGCAGGATGTTGAGGTCTCCGTGGAAAACCTTCCCGTGGCCCGTGACTACAAGGCGCACGTCCAACTCATCGACGCGGCGGGCACGGTCCTCAGCGAGGCGTGGGCACCATTCAAACGGCTGGCTGATCCAGACTGGTGGGTGAACCGTGACAAATACGGCGTGCAACCTGAAGTGCCACTGCCATGGACACCCATCGAGTGGCAGGATGGCGTCGCGCAAGTGTGGGGTCGCACGATCAGGTTCGACGATGCGCTGCTGCCGCGGCAGATCATTAACCAGGGAGAGGAAATCCTCGCCGCACCAATACGGTTGGAGCTTTCCGGCGGCGCCAATCTCGCCCAGGGAAAAGCCGCCGTTGTGGAACAGCGTCCGGGCCATGTGCGGCTGGAATCTGTCGCGGAAGCGGCGGGTATTCGGCTGCACGGCGTCAACACCTTCGAGTTCGACGGCTTCTCACTGGTGGACCTTTTCATCGAGCCGATTGGCAAGGAAGCGCGGTTAGATGGCCTGACACTCGTGATCCCGGTCAAGGCGAAATTCGCCGAGTTCCTCACCAACTACCGCAACGCGCCCGGGCCGGGCAAAACCACGCCGCGTTATGTGGGGAAGACACCGGAGCGTTACGCCAGCCCAGTCATGCTGACGACGTGGCTCGGCACGGACCATCTCGGCCTTGAGTGGTCCTGCGAGTCGAGCCGCGATTGGGCGCTGGCGAATCCGGACGAAGCCACCGTGGTCGAGCACAAGGGTGATGTGGTTGAAGCGCGCTTTCGGTTCGTAGACGCGCCCATTACGCTCGATCGCGTACGACACATCCGCTTCGGCCTGATTGCTACACCGACCAAGCCTGTGCCACTTGAGCGGCGCAACTGGCGGATTGATTTCGCCTCGAGCCCGCCTCCCATACCCGGCAAGGCGCTCGTCGAGAAGGAACGCAACAGCCGCGAACATGTCACCGCCACCGAAGAACATCTGCAGAAATACTGGCAGGACCGTGCCGGTATTGACGTGCATGTGGCGCTGCAGCCGGGCGATTGGTCAGGTTACAAGTATTGGCATCCGCGCGTCACTGACCCTGAGCGCGTCGCGCTCATCCGCGAGCAGGAGCGGCTGTTGAGAGAGCACGGCATGTGGGTACTGCGCAACGGCGGCTGGGCCGTTGCGCCCTATGCATCAGAATGGGACCCGTGGGGCAAGGAGATGCTGGCACTGCCAAAGGCGCCGTCGTTTGCTAATCAGTTCCGCCACTCCTATGCCAGCCCGTTCGTCGAGTTCTTCGTTGGCTCGTGGACGTATCACGCGCGTGAGATGGGTGTGCGTGGCATTCGCTTCGACACGGTCTTCCCCTGGCTGCCGAGTGAGAACCCGTATTTTGGCGAAACGTGGACTGCCAGCGACGG
>Ga0114129_10014512_pt1 | contig 11228 bp, 9 predicted proteins | sample RhiMetdeltSRZDD1_FD_80071 | JGI IMG/M metagenome (GOLD analysis project Ga0114129, IMG submission 80071) | Populus rhizosphere microbial communities from Tennessee, USA - Rhizosphere MetaG P. deltoides SRZDD1 (version 2) (version 2) | ecosystem: Host-associated > Plants > Roots > Rhizosphere >... | reverse complement strand
TGCTTGACGCTGGTCGGGTCGTAGAGGCCTTTCGGCATGACCGGCTTGATCACTTTTTCCATGATGGCGCGCTCGATCTGCCTCGTCGTCACGTCGGGACTGTGCTGTGTAGAGACGACGATCGTATCGATCCGGACGGGCTTCCCGTTTCGATATTCAACGGTGACTTGCGACTTCCCGTCCGGCCGGACCCACGGCAAGATGTTCTTCTTGCGGACTTCGGCCAACCGTCGTGTGAGGCGATGGGCCAACACGATCGGCATCGGCATGAGTTCCGCGGTTTCGTTCGTGGCGTAGCCGAACATCAATCCCTGGTCGCCGGCGCCGCCGGAATCGACCCCCATGGCGATATCGCCCGACTGCTGATGAATCGAGGTCAGGACCGAACAGGTATTGCAGTCGAAGCCCCAGGAGGCATCGCAATAGCCGACATCCTTGATGACATCGCGAATGATATCGGGGATTTCGACGTAGGCCTTGGTGGAGATCTCGCCGGCGACGAAGGCGATACCGGTCGTCAAGATGGTCTCGCAGGCCACGCGGCTATACTTGTCCTGCGCGATGATGGCATCCAAGATTCCGTCGGAGATCTGGTCTGCGATCTTATCCGGGTGCCCTTCGGTTACAGATTCCGAGGTAAAGAGATAGTTGTTTCTCATTGGCTCCTCTAAAGTTCGGTGAACGATGGCTGCATGGCCTCGAAGAAGATTGATCTTGCCGAGGATGAGGGTTTCTGCATGCAGGGTTGTGGCGATACTAGCGGAGTAGAGGGGCAGTTGTCTATCCTGTTCGATAGTATTGAGCGGGGACCGATAGTAGGGGATTTTGGGGGAACTGTCTTTCCCGACGTCTTGCTTGACACGTCTTTTCGAGCACTTGTAAGATGCCGTGCTCGAGGATCTTTCCTCCCTTTCTGCAGCGATGCCAGGGGACTGTCGAGAGAAAAGGTCACTCCTTCCGGCTTGTCATCGTCATTGCCAATCCGTGGTATCGTTCGGGCCGTAAGGATTCTATGTCTCGTGCAAGAAAAGGAACAGCGGGACGATGAACGGCCAGCCTAAGGTGCTTACTGAGCGCGAGACTCCCCGCACACCGGCTCCCGGTGTGGGCTGGGAAGAATTCTCGCGCGAGCTCGTGGAGTTCTTCGCCTCCATCAAGCTGGCCATGTTCCTGTTTCTCTTCATCGCGATTACCGCCACCATCGGAACGGTGATTCAGCAGGGCGAGCGGCCGGACACCTACATTCAAGAGTACGGTGAGAATGCGTATCGGTGGTTCTTGCGGCTGGGATTCACCGACGTCTATCACACCTGGTGGTTCACGAGTCTACTCGGACTCCTCTGTGTCAATTCCCTGACCTGCTTCTATAAACGGTTTCCCGCCGTCTGGCGCTCGATGAAACAGGACAAGCTCAACGTGTCTCTGGCCTTTATCAAGGGCATGAAGCAGCAGGCTGAAATTGCCGTAAATGGCAGCAAGGAAATGGTCGCGCAGTCGTTGGCGCAGTATTTCAGTCAAAAAGGTTATCGTGTCCTCGCGAAGAACGAAGCGGACGAAGTCACCCTCTATGCGACCAAGGGAGTGCTCGGCCGTGTCGGGGCTCACATGGCGCACTTGAGCGCGACGGTGATCGTGCTTGGAGGATTGCTGGGCAGCTACTACGGCTTCCAGGAATTCGGCGTCTGTCTCGAAGGCCAGACGTATCACATCCCGCGAGGGAACTTCGATTTGAGCGTCGACAAGTTCTGGATCGATTATCACGAGAACGGATCGGTCAAGTCGTACAATAGTACGCTGACCGTGGTCGAGGGCGGGCAGCAGCAGATGACCAAGACCATCACCGTCAACGATCCGCTGGTCTACAAAGGCATCTGGTTCTATCAATCCAGTTATGGGGATGCCTGGGATCAGATCGAGATCGCACGGGTGAATATCAAAGACAAAGAATCCGATAAGGTGCTCAAGACTGTGGATTTGGAATGGCAAAAAGAGCAATCCGTCGATGATTTGAAATTGAAACTGGCCATCACCGATTTCGTCGCGGATTTCGCGTTCAATTCAGCCGAGAAGAAGGTCTATTCCAAAACGGTCGAGCATGCCAACCCTGCGATCAAGTTGGCCGTCCATGAGCGAAGCTCGGTGCAGGCGACGCCCTGGATCTTCTACCAGTTTCCCGATCTGTTCGAGATCAAGGACTCGAAATATCAATTCGAACTGGTGGGGTATAAACCAAAGAAGTACACAGGTCTTCAGATTGCGAAAAATCCCGGAATCAACATTGTATGGCTTGGGTCGACGATGATCGTCGTCGGCATCACCCTGTCGTCGTTCATCTACCATCGGCGGCTCTGGACCAAGATTATTCCTGCGGGGAGCGGCGTAACGGTGTATCTCGGTGGGACGACACACAAGAGCCACATCGATTTTCAAAAGGAGTTTCGCACGCTGACGGAAAAGATCCGCACGTTCTCGACCTAGGCGAGCAGTGGTCAAACGACGGCATTCTTGGGTATTATGATGTTAGGCGGTCGGCAATCTGATTGATTCGAAAGTTCGGAGGACTCCATGGCCCGCTCACTCTTTCTCTTCGACATGACATTCTGGCTCTACCTGGCGGCGTTGACGCTGTATATCGCCTATCTGTTTGCGCGGCGTCCTTCGATGGCCCTCGCGCCCGCGGGATACCCTGCGGACGGCTTTGACGAACGGGACGGAGCTTGGGCCACCCAACTCGGTCAGGTGGCGACGTTGGTCACAGTCTTCGGATGGATCGTCAACACCGCCGCGCTCTTCACCCGCGCGTTCGAGCGGCTGCAGAATAGCGGCACCTTCGCGCCCTGGTCGAATCAGTTTGAAGCGATGGCCTATGTGTCCTGGGCGATTATTCTCGGTTACGTGCTCTTGGAGCTGCGATACAAGATCAAGGCGATCGGCGCGTTCGTCGTCGGCATCGGCTTCATCGCCATGGGCGCCGCGTCGCTGCTGCCCTATCGCTATCAGACGGCAGAGCCGCTCGTGCCGGCACTCAACAGCTACTGGATATACATTCACGTGTCGGTGACCCTCACGAGCTACGCGGCGTTTGCCATGGCCGGTGGTTTGGGCATGATGTATCTGTTTAAAGAGCGAGCGGAGCGACGGGGCAGTACGTCGCGATTCTATGCGGCGTTTCCGGACCTGGAAACCATCGATGAGCTGGGCTACAAAGCCATCATGATCGGGTTTCCACTCTTGGCTTTCGGTATTATCCTTGGCGCCATGTGGGCCAATTATGCCTGGGGTGGCTATTGGAGCTGGGACCCCAAGGAAACCTGGTCGTTGATCGTTTGGCTGATCTATGGCGCGTATATTCATGCCCGCATGACGCGCGGCTGGGAAGGCCGGCGGGCGGCCATCTACGCTGTCTTCGGCTTCTTGATGGTCATCTTTTGTTTTTGGGGCGTGAATTTCTTGTTGTCCGGTCTACACGCATACGCCTAGCAGGATGCTGCCCTCGCTCCCTGCGGCCTTGTTGGACGACCATTTTGAGCATCCTGCAAGACGGTAGTGAGGACAATCCTTGGTCGGTCAATCGACACCTTCATCGACAGTACCGGCTACCGGGGGCTCACGCCTGCTTATTCTCCTCGCCGGTGCGGCGATCCTAGGGCTGACGTTTGTCATCGTCTGGCTGCAAAGCGCAAAGTACGAGCCTTTGGCTATCGGCAAGCCGGCTCCGGACTTCGCCCTCACCGATCTGAACGACAAGCCCTATCGCCTTTCGGATTTTCGCGGCAAGGTGGTGTTCCTGAACTTCTGGGCGACGTGGTGCAAGCCCTGCCGAGAAGAAATGCCGTCCATGGAGATCCTCAATAAGAACTTCGAGAAAGACGGTTTGGTGATCCTGGCCGTCAGCATCGATCGGGTGACGACGACGAAAGACATCCCTCCGTTCGTCAAAGGTATGAACCTGACCTTTCCCGTGTTGATTGATTCCTGGGGCAAGACCGACAAACCCTATAAACGCATGGGCGTGCCGGAGACCTTTCTTATCGATCAAGAAGGCATCATTCGCGAGATTGTGATCGGGCCCAGGGATTGGACCAGACTCGACAGTTTGCAAATTTTGACCAAGCTGTTGAACGTCAATCCCAAAGCCGCCGATGCGAAACCTTTTGACGCAATGAGCGTAAAGGGATGAAGAACCTCCGACGCATATACGGCTTATGCATCATAGTTGTGAGCCTCTCGAATGCATTCTTCACGGCGGATGCCGGGATCCTATGGCCCGTTGCAAAGGGCGGCATTGTCAAGCAGGGAGAGGCCGCGCCCAACTTTCAACTCAGAGACATGGAAGGCCGAATGGTGACTCTGTCGGATCTGCGCGGGAAGGTGGTGCTGCTCAATTTTTGGGCGACGTGGTGCGGGCCTTGCCGAGTGGAAATGCCGGAGATGGAACGGTTGTATCGGGCCTATCCGAGAAAAGATTTTGAAATTCTCGCCGTCTCCACCGATCCGCAAGGCGTTGCCGTGACTAGGCCGTTTCAGCAAGAAAACCATTTGACGTTTCCTATTTTGCATGATGCCGAGTACCGAGTCGGTCTTACGTACGGAGCACGCAGCCTGCCGATGACGTTTATGGTGGACCGGCAGGGGGTCGTGCGCCAACAGATATTCGGCGCGCGGGATTGGGGAGCGCCGGAAGCACACCAGCTCGTCCAGATGCTGATCACGTCATAGCCGGGCTTGTCTTGTCTCAGTCTATTTCTCATATTTCATTGATCGCGGCATTTTCGGCCGGCTTGTTGTCGTTCGTATCTCCCTGCGTGCTGCCGTTGGTTCCTTCCTATATTTCCTACATCACCGGGCTGTCGATCGAGCAGTTGACCGACGCCGGGACCAGGTCCAAGTTCAAGGCGGCGATCGTCGTCAACGCCATCTTGTTCATTGCCGGCTTCTCCGCGGTCTTTATTGCGTTCGGCGCCTCCGCCAGCTTCGTCGGACAAATGCTGATCACCTATCAGGACCATATCCGGCGTATCGGCGGGGTCTTGATCGTCCTCTTCGGCCTCTATTTGTTGGGAGTGCTGAACATTAATTTCCTTCAGATGGAACATCGCTTCCAGTTTCGCAATCGGCCGGTCGGATATGTTGGCTCGTTCCTCATCGGCATTGCTTTCGCCGCAGGATGGACCCCCTGTGTCGGTCCGGTGCTGGGCACGATTTTGCTCTACGCCAGCACGACCGATTCGTTGCTGAACGGCGTGTTGTTGTTGACCAGCTATTCGGTGGGTCTCGGTCTACCCTTGTTTCTGACAGCGTTGGGGGTCGATCGATTCCTTGCCTACTTCAAGCAGGCACGTGCCTATCTCTGGGGGGTTTCGACGGTAAGCGGGGTCTTGTTGGTCATGGTGGGGGTGATGATCTATGCGAATTCGCTGACGATGATCACCAGCTTTTTGGAGCGGTATGGCATTGGCTGGTATCTCGGCCAATAGCGGAACGTTGAAGAAGCTCCCCAACTTCGTTCTCAGTCGCTCGTACCCTTCGACGCGATAAAAAGCCAACCAGAGGCAAGGTGCTTATCCGCTCGCATTTGATCGAAGCGAGCGGTTCAAGCGAAGCTTGGTATGTACCTCCTCAGGTTCTCACTCCTTGCGGCCTTGTTGGATGAGCTTTTTGAACGTCCGTGAGATGTAGAGCAATTGCCTTCAGGCTAGAAATCTGGAACCCGAGCGAAAGGCCGAATCGGTTCCCTCAAACTCAACACTCAGTCCTCAGCACTCGCTTCTATGTGATTCAGGCTGGTCAAACAGGTCGTTCAGCAAGGCCGCAACGAGCGAGGGGGCGAGGCGTACGTTTGTTTGTACGTTGAGGTTCCGAGCGATGTGAGAACGAAGCTGACGGCCTGTTTCACCAGCCTGTGCTAGCACCAGGCGCCGAGACGGCACATCACAAACCCTTGCTGTCCCATCGCCGTGGCGGAGGGAAGCCGCATCAGGCCGTTGGCGACTTGTGGCGTGACACCACCGGCAGACGCACTGCGCGGGGCTTCCGCAACGGGTGTAGAAGTGACCGGCTCGGATTTCTTGGCGACGACGGTCGCGGGCTTTGCCTCGCTTCCGATCTTCGCTAAGAGCTTGGCGCCGTCGTTGGAATGGGAAGTATTGGGATACTTCTGCGCCAATAACATCAACTGTTCGCTTGCCCAATCGTCCGCTCCCAGATCATGGTAACTGAGTGCTAAGTAATAAAGAGCGTCGGGCGCGACTGACTTGTCGGGATATACCTTCATGATCTGCTCGAACCGGTGTGCTGCGGCAAGATAGGAGCCTCGACGATAATAGAACTGTCCGACGAACAGGTGCATTTGAGCCAAGAGGTCGTGGCATTCCTGCATCTTCTCCATCGCTTGGCCGTCGTACCGGCTTCCCGGCCAGTCTCGTCGTAAACGTTCGAGCGATTCGATCGCCTTCTGAATCGGCTCCGGGTCCCGGTCGATCCCCTTCGCACGCTTCATGTGGCTTTCGCCGATGCGAAAGGCCGCGTAGGATGCCAGCTGATGGGTTCGGTGGAGATCCAGGAAGTGGTTGTACTCGACGATGGCTTCGGCATATTCCTCTTTTTCGAAGAATGCCTCGCCCCGCTTCATGATCACGTTGGGATCGTAATTTTTTTCGATCGTATCGCCGAGAAAGATGGATTCATCCGTGCCGCCCACCGCCTTCTTGGCCGACTGGTCGCCATTTTTCGGTGTGCTGGAGCAGGCGATCGGCAAGCACAGCACTCCGATAAGGAAGATGGACTGGAGCGCCCTCTTCACGAGGAATGAATAGACTGCTGGAAGTGACGGCTCCATATAAATTGTTGCTTTTGTAGCAGGATGGCCGTTTAAAAGCAACGAACTTCGCTGAGTTGACCACTTCGGTACCGGGACCTATAATCCCGCGCAGCTTATGGCCCCCGATCGCGCACCCATCGGGCAAGCGAGATGATACGAACAAGAATTATCGGAACAGGTTCCTATGTGCCCGAGCGGGTAGTGCCGAACTGTGAAGTTGGAGCTGCCATTGGTATCGAGCCGGCGCTGGTGACTCAACTGACCGGCATCACCGAGCGACGCTGGGCGGCTGAATCGCAAGCTTCATCGGATCTCGGGGTGGAAGCAGCCCGAGCGGCGATGAAGACAGCGGGGGTTCAGCCGACTTCGATCGAAGCCATCCTTCTCTCGACCACCTCTCCCGACATGGTCTTCCCCTCCACTGCCTGTCTCCTGCAACGCAAACTCGGATGCTCCGGTGGGGCCGCCTTCGATCTCGCCGCCTCCTGTTCGGGATTTCTGTATGGGCTCTCGATGGCCGATGCGATGATCCGCAGCGGCCAGATCACTCAATGTCTGGTCGTCGCGGCAGAAGTGAAGTCCCGTATGATCGATGCGACCGACGCCGATACGGCGCTGCTGTTCGGTGACGGTGCCGGAGCGGTCCTGTTACGAGGGGAAGAGGCGAGCGGCCGGCCTGATCGCGGCATACTGGGCATCAGACTCCATGCGGATGGGGCGCGACATGATCTGATCCGGATCCCAACCGGAGGATCCAAAACGCCCGTGACCCAAGACCTTCTGAATACGAAGAGTCACACCATGCGGATGCAGGGTGCTCCGCTGTTTCGGTTGGCCGTCAGGAAGCTGGATCAGGCGATCCGCGACATCCTGAAAGAATTCGGGGTGGGGCTGGAAGGGGTCGCGCAATTCATTCTGCATCAGGCGAATGCGCGTATCCTTTCCCAATTGACGAAGCGGCTCGGTATACCGGCTGAGAAGGTCTGTTCGGTCATCGAACGATACGGCAACACGTCTTCCGCATCGCTTCCCATTACCCTCGACCATGCGGTTCGTTCGGACAGAATCGCTCCGCATGACGTGGTCTTGTTGGGAAGTTTCGGTGGCGGAGTCACTTGGGCGACAGGATTGGTCCGATGGTAGGGATGTAACCGTGTCATAACCGCATTCTCATCCCGACGTAACCGAATCGTGACAACCGCAGCGTTTGCGGGAACGAAGGAGCAGCGTGATGATGTTCGGATTGATTCCCCGGGAGGAGGCCTTCTTTGAGTTGTTCAAGAAGGCGGCGCACAACATGATTCAAGGCAGCCGGCTTCTCGCGGAGATGATGAAAGATATGCGGGCTCCCGTCGAGCAGGCCAAGCGCATCAAGGAAGTCGAACACATCGGTGATGGCATCACGCACGACATTGCGCTCCGGCTCAATCAGACCTTCATCACGCCGATCGATCGAGAGGATATTCACGACCTGGCCAGCGCGCTGGACGACATTCTCGATGTGGCTGAGGCGATCGCCGACCGGTTCGTGCTCTACAAGGTGACGAAGCCGACCGACATGGCCGTCAAACTGGCGGACATCTTGTACCAGGCGTCGGTGGCGGTGGGCTGCGGCGTGGACCGGTTGGGACTCCCGCATCCCGATGTGAAAGAGTACAGCGTGCAGGTCAACAGTCTGGAGAACGAGGCCGACCGAGTGTCCCGCGATGCAATCTCGGCCCTCTTTGACAGGGAAACGGACCCGATGGTCGTCATCAAGTGGAAAGAAATCTATGAGGCCTTCGAGGCGGGGACCGATCGCTGCGAGGACGTCGCCAACATTCTCGAACGCATCGCGCTCAAACACTAGCGGATATAAAGCGTGAGGCGCGAAGCGTAAGGCGATTGCTCTCCCTGACGCCTAACCCCTTAGCCTTCACAAGTTTAAAAGATGCCTGATCTCGGCGGAATGCTCCTGCTCGTCGTTCTCCTCGCCCTGCTGTTCGACTTTTCGAACGGGTGGCATGACAGCGCCAATGCCATTGCCACGGTCGTCTCTACCAGAGTGGTCAGTCCATTCGTCGCCGTCATAGGAGCCGGCGTTTTGAACATCGCAGGAGCGTTCATGTCGACCGCCGTCGCGAAGATGGTCGGATCGGGAATTGTGGATCCCGCGTCGGTGACGCAGCAGATGGTCGCCGCCGCTCTGGCCGGTGCGATCGCCTGGAATCTGTTTACGCTTCTGTTGGGATTGCCGACTAGTTCATCGCATGCCTTGATCGGCGGCATGGTAGGGGCGGCGGTCACTCACGGAGGGTGGGACACGGTGAAGTTGTCGGGCCTTCGCGCTGTCTTGGAAGCGATGGTCCTCTCTCCGTTCTTTGGTTTTGCCATCGGCCTTTCATTGATGGTCTTGATCAGTTGGTTGTTCTTCCGCGTCGCGCGCGGGATCGCCACAAAACTGTTCAAACGGCTCCAATTGCTGTCCGCCTGCTTTATGGCTTTTAGTCACGGGGCCAACGATGCGCAGAAAGCCATGGGAATCATCACGCTCGCGCTGGTCTCCGCCGGTCAGATTCAGTCAGCCGAGGTCCCCACCTGGGTGATCGGTGCCTGTGCGGTCGCAATGGGATTGGGAACAGCCGCCGGAGGTTGGCGGATCGTTCGCACCTTGGGAATGGGTATTGTCAAGCTCGAGCCGGTTCATGGCTTCGCCGCTGAAACCGGCGCAGCCGCCGTGCTGATGGTCACGGCCCACATCGGCTTGCCAGTCAGCACGACGCATACCATCACCTCGTCGGTGATGGGCGTCGGCGCCATCAAACGCCTCTCGGCCGTACGGTGGGGCGTGACGAGGCGTATTCTCTATGCCTGGGTCTTTACGTTACCGGGCGCGGCGATTCTCGCTTCGATCATCTATCTGCTGGGAACAAGGTTGGGATGAAGCACCGGCTGGCCCGCCGGCTGAACCGGCAGGCGCACGACGAATCGGCTTCCGTTCGGATGGTTGCCCTCGGCCCAGACCTGCCCTCCATGTCCCTCGACGATGTGCCTGACGATCGCGAGCCCGAGCCCTGTGCCTCCCAATTCACGCGACCGGGCCTTATCCACTCGGTAAAACCGTTCGAAGATGCGAGGGCGATCCTGCTCCGGAATGCCGATGCCGGTGTCCGTCACGCTTATTTCGACATGACCCTGTTTAGCTTCGGCCGTCTGATCTGAAGAAAAGATGTGGCGGGCGGCGACGGTGATGCTGCCGCGCTCCGGCGTGTATTTGATCGCATTGTCGAGCAGATTCGACAATACCTGGCCCAAGCGATCCTCGTCGCCGCTGACCGGAGGAAGGTGCGGCGCGATCTGGACGATCAGCCGATGGCCTTTCTTGTCCGCCATCGGGCGGATCATGGCGATCGTGCGTTCGATCACCGTTCCGACCTGCAACGGTTCCCGTGTGAAGAGCACCTGTCCCGATTCGATCTTCGAGAGCTGGAGCAAGTCTTCCAAAATCAAATTGAGGCGGTCGCTTTGCTTCAGGATGATGTCCAGGAACTTGGTCGTCGTCTCCGGGTCGTTCTTGCCTCCGTCCAACAATGCCTCCACATAGCCTTTGATCGAAGTCAAGGGGGTGCGCAACTCGTGCGACACATTCGCGACAAAATCCTTGCGAATTTTTTCAAGTCTGCGTAGCTCCGTAATGTCGTGAAGGACCAGTACCGCGCATGCTTCGTTCTCCTGTTCTCCTCCGGCGACGGAGGCTTCGATGTGCAGGCAACGTCCGCTCGGAGAGAGGAGGATTTCATCTTCCTGTCCGGTTCTGGTGCCCAACACGGTCGAGACCAGTGCCGTCAATTGCGGATGGTCGAACACCTCGGACGACAGTCGTCCGTGCGCTTCCGATCTGGTCACGTTGAACATGCGTTCCAAGGCCGGATTGACTTGAAGGACCCGGCCTCGGCAGTCGAGGACCATGACGCCTTCGACCATGGAGGTCAGCATGGCCAGCAATTGAGACCGGTCTTCGGAGATTTCGTCGATCTTGGCTCGCAGCTCGTCCGCCATCTGGTTGAGCGTATCGGCCAGAAGTCCGACCTCATCCCGGGATGAGGTCCGAATATGCGTGGCAGGGTCGCCGGCCGCCAATCGACGGGCTGCCGCTGCCATGTCCGACAGAGGCCTTGTCAAGCTGCGCGCGAGCCAAATACTCAATCCGACGGCGATCAAGAAAGCGCTGCCGAAGGCGATCAGTAAGTTGCGTCTCAACTGCGCGAGCTCCCGTTCGAGCTCCGTCATGGGCAGACCGAGCCGGAGGATGACTGGCGTAGTTCGCTCGCCTTCTGTCAGGCGAATCGCTCGATAGAGCGTCCGCTCGCCGGTCGTGTGGCTGGCACGCAGGTCCGTCCCGGATCCTATTGCGAGGGCTTGGTCGATT
>Ga0114129_10014511_pt1 | contig 11229 bp, 3 predicted proteins | sample RhiMetdeltSRZDD1_FD_80071 | JGI IMG/M metagenome (GOLD analysis project Ga0114129, IMG submission 80071) | Populus rhizosphere microbial communities from Tennessee, USA - Rhizosphere MetaG P. deltoides SRZDD1 (version 2) (version 2) | ecosystem: Host-associated > Plants > Roots > Rhizosphere >... | reverse complement strand
GCCTGCTGTGGGACAGCGGACGGCGGGACTCCGGCGACACGGTGCTCGTGCCGTGGGACGGGCCGGTGCTGCGCTCGGCCACCCGGTACCACTGGCGGGTCGAGGTCTGGGACGAGACCGGTAGGCCGGCCGGGACAGCGCAGAGCTGGTTCGAGACCGGGCTGCTGCACCGCGACGACTGGGCGGCGGTGTGGGTCGGGCGCGACCAGCTGGGCCAGCCGCACTCCGATCCTCCGCAGAACCACGACCCGGCACCGACATCGGGCCCGCCGCCGCTGTACCTGCGTCGACAGTTCACTGTGGACCGACTGCCGGTGCGGGCGCGGCTGTACGCCACCGCTCGGGGCATCTACGAACCCCGGCTCAACGGCTCGCGGGTCGGCGACACCGAGCTGGCACCGGGCTGGACGGAGTACCACCACAGAATCCAGTACCAGACCTACGACGTCACCGCGCTGCTGCGCGAGGGCGGCAACGTGCTCGGCGCGATCGTCGCCGACGGCTGGTGGTCCGGGTACATCGGGTTCGACCCGCGCCGCGCCGCGATGCACTACGGTGACCGTCCCGCCTTCTTCGCTCAACTCGTACTCGACTTCGCCGACGGCTCGCGCCAGGTGGTGGCCACCGACGCCGGTTGGACCGAGGGGCCCGGCGCGATCCGCTCCGCGGACCTGCTGATGGGCCAGCACGTGGACGCCCGTCAGGCCGTACCGGGCTGGGACCACGCTGACGCCAGCGGCTTCCGGCCGGTCGCCGTGCTCGACACCGAACCCGGACCGCTCGTGGCCGAACCCGACCATCCGGTACGGGTAACCCGCGACGTGGCGGCGGTAGCCGTTCACCCGAAGGGCTCCGGCCGGTTCATCGTCGACTTTGGACAGAACCTGGTCGGCCGGGTACGGCTGACCGTCCGGGGTGCCGTGCCGGGGTGTCGGATCGTGTTGCGCCACGCGGAGATGCTCGTCGACGGGGAGCTGTACGTCGCCAACCTGCGCCGGGCGGCCGCCACCGACGTCTACACCACCGGCGGCGACGAGGTCGAGGTCTTCGAGCCGCGGTTGACGGTCCACGGCTTCCGGTACGCCGAAGTCAACAACCATCCCGGTGAGCTGTCCACTTCGGACGTTGTGGCCCAGGTGCTGCACAGCGACACCCCGTGGACCGGGGACTTCGAGTGCTCCGAACCGTTGGTCAACCAGCTGCAGTCCAACATCGTCTGGGGGCAGCGCGGCAACTTCGTCTCGGTACCCACCGATTGCCCGCAGCGCGACGAACGTCTCGGCTGGCTGGCCGACGCGCAGATCTTCGCCTCGACCGCGAGCCGCAACGCCGATGTCTCGGCGTTCTTCGCCCGCTGGATGCGCGATGTGGTCGACGGGCAGGATGCCGACGGCGCCTTCCGCGATGTCGCGCCGGTCATGGTCCTGGACCGTGAGGCGGCGCCCGCCTGGGGCGACGCCGGGGTCATCGTTCCCTGGCACCTGTGGCGCACCTATGGCGACCGGCGGGTGCTCGAGCGGTCCTTCGACGCGATGCTCGCCTGGATCGGACACATCCGGCGGCACAACCCCGATCTGCGATGGCGGCACCGCACCGGTAACTCGTACGGCGACTGGCTCCAGGTCGACGCGGCCACCCCGCGGGACGTGTTGGCTACCGCCTACTTCGCCCGCAGTACGCAGATCGTCGCCGACGCCGCCGACGTCCTGGGCCGGCGCCGCGAGGCGGCCGAGCATCGCACCCTGCACGCCGCGATCCGGTCCGCGTTCATCGACTCGTACGTCGGCGACGACGGAACCGTCGAGGGTGGCACCCAGACCGGCTACCTGCTGGCGCTGGCGTTCGGGCTCCTGCCCGAGGAACTGGTACCGGCCGCCGTGGAGCACCTCGCCGCCGACATCGAAAAGCGTGACTACCGGCTCACGACCGGGTTCGTGGGCACCGCTCTGCTCTGTCCGGTGCTGGCTGACCACGGGCGGGCCGACCTGGCATACGCCTTGCTGCGTCAGGACGAGTACCCGTCGTGGGGGTACTCCATCCGGCACGGCGCCACCACGATCTGGGAACGCTGGGACGGCTGGACCGAGCACGGCGGATTCCAGTCCGCCACGATGAACTCCTTCAACCACTACAGCCTGGGCAGCATCGGCGACTGGCTGTTCGGCCGGGTTGCCGGCATCGACCAGACGCCCGGCTCGGTGGCATACCGCGAACTGGTGCTGCGCCCGACGCCCGGCGGCCGGCTCACGTGGGCACGGGCCGAACAGGAGACCGTACGGGGGCTTGTCCACTGTGGATGGTCATTGGTCGACGGGCGGATCACCGTGACCGTCACGGTGCCACCCGGCAGCACCGCCGTGCTGGAGATCCCCACGCCCGACCCGGGCAGCGTGCGAGAGAGCGACGCGCCCGCGGCCGACCAGCCAGGGGTTCTCGGGGTCGAGTCGTCAGCCGCAGGGGCGACCCTACGGCTGACGTCCGGCCGCTACACCGTCAGCGCCGTCGCACCCGGCGCCGACTCGAATGACCGCCCCTTCCTCCGGGAGACATGATGAACATACGCAGACTGTCGGCTCTCGTGGTCGCGCTCGCCGCCGCCACCGTGGTGTCCGCCTGTAGCGGCGGCACCAACACCGGCTCCGGCACCACGTCCACCACCCTCACCCTCGCCTCCGTCGACCAAGGCTCCATCGAGGACGTCGTCAAAGCATTCGAGGCGGCCAACCCCGGTGTCAAGGTGAACTTCACCACCAGCGGCGCCGACCAGTACCAGCAACAGATCCGTACCCAGCTCGCCTCCGGTACCGCGCCCGACGTGATGACGGTCTGGCCGGGCAACGGCAACCCGGGGGCCACCTACGTCCTGGCAAAGCCGGGCTACCTGATGGACCTGTCCGACCAACCGTGGGCCGCCAAGCTACCCGCGGGCCTCAAGGGCGTTGCCCAGTACCAGGGCAAGACGTACAACGCGGTGTTCGGGGTCAACGGCATCGGCGCGATCTACAACCAGCAGGCCATCGACAAGGCGGGGCTCACGCCGCCGAACACCTGGACCGAGCTGCTGGCCTTCTGCCGGGCCGCCGCCGCCAAGGGGACGCCCGCGTTCGCGCTGGGCAACCAAGACAACTGGGTGACCCAGATCGTCCTGTACGCGTTGGTCGCCACGACCGTGTACGCCGACGACCGCGACTTCGACACCAAGATGCAAGCCGGTCAAGCCACCTTCGCCAGCTCGGCGTGGACCACCGCGATGGCCAAGTACATCGAGATGGACCGGACCGGCTGCTTCCAGAAGAACCCACTCGGCACCAACTACGAGGCCAGCCAGGACCTCGCCGCCACCGGCAAGACCCTCGGCATCGTCCAGGGCAACTGGGTGGTCGCACTGCTCAAGGGCAAGAACCCGAGCGGTACCTTCGTCCTCAAGCCGCTACCGGCCACCGACGACCCGGCGAAGACCGTCATGCCCGCCGCGGCGGGCGCCGGATACGGCATCAACGCCAAGACGAAGAACAAGGAACTGGCGCTGAAGTTCGTCAGCTTCGTCATGTCGCCCGCCGGCATGAGCGTGTTCAACAAGAAGCAGGGCAGCCTGCCATCGCTCGCGGACGCCGGCTCCAGCATCGACCCGGCACTGGCCGATGTCGCGAAGTTCATCAACGACAACCGCACCGTGCCGTTCATGGACCAGCTCTGGCCCAACGCCAAGGTGCAGCAGAGCATGCTGTCCGGGCTCCAGGAAATCTTCAGTGGACAGTCCACACCGGACAAGGTGCTGGCCAAGATGGACGCCGACTACAAAGCCGGCTCCTGATCCAACCGCCACCCGCCGGCCGCTACCCGCGGCCGGCGGGCCACCAAGGTCACGTTCGTACCCCTGGGGAGGAGCTGCTCGTGTCCATGGAAAAGCATCGAATGCGCGTACTCGCGGGGTTTCTCGTCCTGGCCGGGACGCAGGCACTCACCGCCGCGCCGGCCGTAGCAGTCAGCGACCAACCCAACGTCCGGGTCGTCGACCTGCGGGTGGACGGCCGGCACGACGAGCCGTTGGGCATCGACGACACCAACCCTCTGCTGGCCTGGCAGATGGCTGAGACTCCGCGCGCCGCCGGCCATCCCTGCTACCGGCCGCGCGCGCGTGTGGCGTGCCCGGGTGACCGGCAGACGGCGTACCAGATCCAGGCCGCGACCAGTTCGGCGAACCTGCGGCGCGGAGATCTGGTCTGGGACTCCGGCCGGGTCGAGTCCGGCCTGCAGTCCGGCGTCCGCTACGCGGGGCGGCAGCTCACCTCGCGCGAACCGGTCATGTGGCGGGTCAGGGTCTGGGACGCCGACCGCCGGCAGTCGGACTGGAGTGAGCCGTCGTCGTGGGAGATGGGTCTGCTCCAGCAGAGCGACTGGGGATCTGCCCGCTGGATCGAGTATCCGGGTCGCACCGAGAACCAACCCATGCCCATCTTCGCCCGCCAGTTCACTGTGGACAGTCGGATCAGCCACGCACGCCTGTACCTGTCCGGGGTCGGATTGCACCTGCCGACGCTCAACGGCAGGACGCTCACCGACGAGGTGCTCGCGCCCGGCAACTCGAACTACCAGCTGTCGAGTGAGTACCGGACCTACGACGTCACGAACGAGCTGCGCCGCGGTGACAACACGCTCGGCGTGCGGCTCGGCAACGGCCCGGCCTACGTCCGCCGCAGTGTCACCAACCCAGCCGTCGGACGGACGTCACCGTACTCGTGGTGGCAGAGCCAGCTGAAGGGCAGCGGCGTTCTGGTCGCGAGCGCCGACGCGGGTGCTACGAACGTGCAACTGGACAACGTCGCCAACTACCATGTCGGCGGCACCATCAACGTCGACACCGGCGATGGCGGCGACAACCTCGAGTCCCGCACCATCACGGCCATCGGTACCGCCGAGGTGGAGTTCACTCCCGGCCTGTCCAAGCCGCACCTCGCCGGAGCCACGGTGACCGGGTCGGGCAACAACGTCGCCGCCACCGACCCGAGTGCCGGTGCGGCGGTCACGCCACGGCTGATCGCGCGACTGGAGATTTCGTACCCCAACGGGGCGACCGATGTCGTCGTATCGGACCGAAGCTGGCGTGCAGGCCTCGGCGCCCTCGTCACCGACGCCTGGTATTCCGGTGCGGACTACGACGCCCGCCGCGAACAGGTCGGCTGGGATCGGCCCGGCGCCGACCTGTCGGCCACGGCGAAGCGGCGTGACGGGTCGGACATGGGCTGGATCGATGCCGGTATCGCGCCGGCGCCGAACCTCGCCACGAAGCTGGTCGCCCGCACGGCTCAACCGGTGAAGGTCGTCGAGAGGTTCACACCGGTGTCGATGACCAATCCGGTACCGGGCACATGGGTCTTCGACTTCGGACAGAACATCGTCGGTTGGCCGGAGCTGCGCCTGCGGGACGGAGTACCGGCCGGCACCACCGTCCGCATCTCACCCGCCGAGTCGCTCGCGGCCGACGGCACCGTGGACCAAGCGTCGCTCATGGGTGGAGGTGGCCGCCGCGGCATCGACCTGTTCGACACCTACACCACTGCCGGCATCGCCGGTGGGGAGACGTGGCACCCGGACTTCAACTACTTCGGCATGCAATGGATCCAGGTGACCGGCCTACCGGAGACGTACGTGCCCACTGTGGACACCATCAGGGGTCTGCGGCTGCAGGGCGAGACGCCGTCGGCCGGTGCGATCACCACGTCCAACGCGCGCATCAACCGGATCCACACGATGGCGCGGTACTCCTTCGCGGCCAACATCATGTCGGTGTTCACCGACTGCCCCGGGCGCGAGAAGCTGTCCTACCCGGCCGACTACACCATGCCGATGGGCGCCATCCACCGCGACTACGAGCTCGCCGCATACCTCCGGACGACCATCCGGCACCTCGTCGAAGGGCAGTCGATCGCCGACACACCCATGTTCGGCAACGTTGCCCTGAAGACCCCGGTCTACGACTGGGGCTACACCGGTCGCTTCGGCGACGAAATCAACTGGGGCAACGCGATCGTGCTCGTACCCGCGCTGCTGTACGAACTCTACGGCGACACCGAGACCATGGCCCGGTACTACGACCAGATGGTGGACTTCGCCGACTACATCCAACGGGAGAAGGTCGGTACCGGCCCCGACGAGCACATCGTCGACGCCGCCCTCGCCGACTGGGTCTCGGCGGACCAGACCTCGGGCCGGATCACCGGCACCTGGGGCTACTACACGATGGTCAGCAAGATGGCCATGATGGCGGAGCTGACCGGTCATCTCGCCGATGCCGCGACGTATCAGGCGCTGGCCAGCGACATCAAGGCCGCGTTCAACGCCCACTTCTACAACAGCACACTGCGCCGGTACACCACCGACGGCAACGCCGGAACCACCGGCGCGACGCAGACCGCTCAGGCCCTGGCCCTCGATGCCGGGCTCGTGCCCGACAGCGAACGGGTGGCCGTGCTCGACGCGCTCGTCGAGCTGGTGGACGCCTTCCACCCGACCGGTGACGGTCCCCACTTCAGTGGTGGCACCATCGGCATGGCCCCGACCGTACGGGCGCTCGCCGACGGCGGTCGGGACGACGTCCTGTGGGACCTGCTGCAGGAGGACGAGCAGCCGAGCTACGGCTTCTTCATGGAGTCCACGACCGCCAACCCCGGCGGCATGACGACGATGGGGGAGCGGTGGAACCGCGGGGACTCGAAGAACCACATGATCCTCGCCCAGATCGAGGAGTGGTTCCATCGCGACCTCGTAGGTATCCGTTCCGCCGCCACCGCCTATCGGAGCCTGGTCATCCGGCCCAAGGTGGTCGGCGACCTGACGTCCGTCGAGGGTACCTATGAGACACCGCACGGTACCGCCCGTTCCGAATGGTCCAAAGTAGACGGACGGTTCACACTGACCGTCGTCGTGCCGCCCAACACCGGCGCTGAGGTCTGGGTTCCGTTGCTGGGTGGGCACATCGTGCGGGCGCCGGACCGGGCCGAGTTCGACCGTGTCGACGGAGACTACGCCGTCTACCGTGCACCGTCCGGCTCGTTCACGTTCGTGACCGGGTCATCGTGACTCGGTCGGCGCCGTCGCGTCTTGCCGGACTGACGCTGGAGCAGAAGGTCCGGTTGCTGACCGGTGCCGACTTTTGGACCCTGCACCCCGAGCCGGCAGTGCGGCTGCGGCAACTGGTCGTCTCCGACGGGCCGGCCGGAGTGCGGGGCCGGACGTGGGACGAGCGGGACTGGTCGGCCAACGTACCGTCGCCGACCGCGCTCGCGGCGACGTGGGACGAACCGCGGGTGGAGCGCATCGGCCGGCTGCTGGCCGCCGAGGCTCGCCGCAAAGGGGTCGATGTCCTGCTGGCCCCGACCGTGAATCTGCACCGCACGCCGTACGGCGGGCGCCACTTCGAATGCTTCAGCGAGGACCCCCTGCTCACCGGCCGGCTGGGCGTCGCGTACGTACGCGGCGTGCAGTCGCAGGGTGTCGGCGCGACCGTCAAACACTTCGTCGCCAACGACTCGGAGACCGAGCGGTTCAGCCTCGACGTCCGGGTCGACGAACGCACACTACGCGAGCTGTACCTCACGCCGTTCGAACTCATCGTCACCGACGGCGGCGTCTGGGCGGTCATGGCGGCGTACAACAGCGTCAACGGCCACACCATGACCGAGTCGCCGATGCTCGACGAGATCCTGCGCGACGAGTGGGGCTTCGACGGCGTCGTCGTGACCGACTGGCACGCCGGCCGGTCACTCGCGTCCGCAGCCGCCGGAACCGACCTCGTCATGCCGGGTCCACATGGCCCGTGGGGTGACGCGCTGGTCGCCGCGGTCCGGGCCGGCGAACTCGATGAGAAGTTGGTCGACGAGAAGGTGGACCGGTTGCTCCGCCTGGCTGGCCGCGTCGGAGCGCTCGACGGCGTCGCCGTCCCCGACCCGCCCGCGCCGTGGCCACTCGACGAGATGGCGGCCGAGCTGCGGGCCACCGCGGCCGCCGGGTTCGTGTTGGCGCGCAACGAAGAGGGTCTGCTGCCACTCGACCCGCGAGCGGTTCGGCGGGTGGCGGTCATCGGCGCCAACGCCGCCGTGGCCCGCACCATGGGCGGCGGAAGCGCGACCGTCTTCCCGCCGTACGCCGTTTCGCCGCTGGACGGCATCCGCGCCGCTTTCGGACCGGACGTCGACGTGGTGTTCGCCCGGGGCGGCCGCACCACACAGCGCGTACCGACCGCAGCGGCGGGCGCACGCCTCCGGTTTCTCGCCGCCGACGGGCGGGAGTTGCGGGTCGAGGAGCGGGCCGGTACCGCGTACGCCTGGCTCAACTCCTACGGCGACGGTCTGTCCTTCTCCGACGTGGCCGAGATCGAGGTCCACACTGGACTGACGGCGGTGCAGACCGGGACCTACCTCGTCGGCGCCTCCGGGCTCGGGTCCTTCCAGCTCACCGTGGCCGGCACCGTGGCGGCCGAGGAGTATCTCGCGCTTCCGGCGAGTGCCGACCCGGTTGAGGGCATCATGCGCCCGCCGCAGCTCGTCGGTCCGGTCACCGTGACCGCTGGCGAAACGGTGGACCTGGTACTCCGCTACCGGCCGGCGGGAGTAGGTGACTTCGGTGCCGCGGCCGTGGCGAAGGTGGCCTTCCAGCTCAACGCCGACCTCGTCGCGGACGACGACGCCGAACTGGATGAGGCGGTGGCGGTGGCCGCCTCTGCCGACGTGGCGATCGTCGTGGTCGGCACGACCGAGGAGGTCGAGAGCGAAGGCTTCGACCGCACCAGCCTCGCGCTGCCTGGGCGCCAGGACGAGCTGGTCGCCCGCGTTGCCCGGGCCAACCCCCGCACCGTCGTAGCGGTCAACACCGGCGCGCCCGTTCTGCTGCCGTGGGCCGACGAGGTGCCCGCGATCCTGCTGTGTTGGTTTCCGGGTCAGGAGTTCGGCCACGCGCTCGCCGACGTCCTCGTCGGGGCCGCCGAACCACGGGGGCGGCTCCCGGTCACGTGGCCGGCCAGCCCCGACGACCTACCGTCCACCACGCCGCGGGATGGGGTGCTCCGCTACGACGAGGGCCTCTTCATCGGCTACCGCGGGTACGGTCGGCGAGGTCGGCCACCCCGGTTCTGCTTCGGCCACGGGCTCGGCTACACCACGTGGGAGTACCTGGCCGCCCGGGTCACGGGTCCCTCCACTGTGGAGGTTCGACTGCGCAACAGTGGTCGGCGAGCCGGGCGCGAAGTTGTGCAGGTCTACGCCAGCAAGCCGGTCACCGGCGTGCCACGGCCCATCCGGTGGCTCGCCGGCTGGGCGGCGGTCGAGGCCGAGCCGGGCGACGACGTCACCGCCACCGTGACGGTAGCGGCACGCACCTTCGAACACTGGGACAGCGCGGAACACCGGTGGGTCACCGAACCGGGCCGCTTCAACCTCCACATTGGACCGTCATCGCGGACGCTGCCACTCCAGGTGGAACTCACCCCCCACGATCCGGGAGGATCCTGATGCGGAAAACGATGCTTGGCGCGTTGCTGGTTGCCGTACTGACCGTCACGGCCTCCGCGGCCCCGGCGACCGCTGTCACCGGATTGCCGGAGTGGCCCACCAACCCCGACTGGCAGAGCCTCGTACCCGGGCCGTCGAGCGACGACGTGAAGCCTCGTGATGTCGTACGGACACACGGCTCGGTGACCAACCCGGGGGCGCTGACGGGCGGCGGCGGCCAGACCGTGATGACGATGGAACCCGGGGGTACGCCGGCCGTCGTCGTCCTCGACTACGGCCAGGAGGTCGGCGGCACGCCGTACGTCACGGTCGCCAACTCGACTCCGAGTTCGAACACCCTTCGCCTCTCGACGAGTGAGGCGCTGCCGTTCCTCACCGCGAACCAGACCACGACCCTGTCGCGCGACGCGACCGCGGGCGACTCGAACGTCAAGGTCGCGAGCGTCGTACCGTTCTACGTCGGTTCGCCGATAACCGTCGGCGGCGAGAGCAGAAACGTCACCGCGATCGGGACAGCCGCCGCACCCGACACATCGCTGGTTCTTCCGACGGTCGCCGGCGACATGAACGTCAGCGTCGCGAGCGTGACGGGCTACACGGTTGGCAGCCCACTGACTGTCGGCGGCGAGACGACCACCATCACCGCCGTGGGTACCGCGGCCGGTGTGCCGACCACGCTGGTGTATCCGGCCACCGCCGGTGCGACGAACGTCAAAGTCGCCAGTGTGTCGGGTTTCGGCGCCGGCCAGCGGTTCCTGCTCGACACCGGTGCGGGTCTCGAGGTGCGTACCGCCAGCGCCGTCGGCACGGCCGCGACGACCTCGAGGCTGTTCGGTGCCGCGGCTGCCGGCGACACGAACGTCACGGTGACCAGCACGACCGGCCTGACCGTGGGCGGTGAACTCGACATCGATCCCGGGTCCAGCCAGGAACACGTCACGATCACATCCGTCGGTACCGCCGGCACGAACAGCACGGTCGCGGCGCCGAACGTCACCTCCGGCATGCCGGTACCGTCGCTGACGGGCGCGAACTGGATCTGGAACGTCGCCGGCGCCAGCAGCAACACTCCACCGGGGACGATCTACCTGCGCAGGACGTTCACGGTCGCCGACCCGAGCGCCATCTCGACCGCGGTGCTGCGGGTCAACGCCGACGACGGGCACGCGACGTACGTCAACGGCGTCCAGGTGTCCAGCTCGGCCGGCGCCAACAACGCATGGCGCACATCGCAGCTGACCGACATCAAGCCGCTGCTCGTACCCGGGACGAACGTCATCGCCATCGCGCCGTTCAACAGCGGCAGTGCCGGCAGCGTGATCGCGGTGGCCGAGCTAGACGGCTCGCGGATCGTGACCGACGCGTCGTGGAAGGCGTTGCCCGGGACGCCGGCGTCGCCGCCGGCGGGGTGGAACACGCCTGCCTTCGACGACTCGTCGTGGCCGGCCGCGACCGTCACGGGGCCGTACGGCATCGGGCCGTGGAACCTCAACGTCATCGAGCCCGCCGGGCCGACCACGCTGAGGGTGGCCAGCGTCGCCGGATTCGCGGCGGGTGACACGATCTCGATCGGTACCGGCGCGAACCAGGAGACGAAGGTCGTCCAGACCGTAGGCACCGCCGGGGCGACCGGTTCCGGTCTCACTCTGACCACTCCGCTGGCGAATGTCCACAATGTAGACACGCCCGTGCTCGACGTGTCGAAGCCGGGTACCGGCGTCAG
>Ga0114129_10014510_pt1 | contig 11229 bp, 4 predicted proteins | sample RhiMetdeltSRZDD1_FD_80071 | JGI IMG/M metagenome (GOLD analysis project Ga0114129, IMG submission 80071) | Populus rhizosphere microbial communities from Tennessee, USA - Rhizosphere MetaG P. deltoides SRZDD1 (version 2) (version 2) | ecosystem: Host-associated > Plants > Roots > Rhizosphere >... | reverse complement strand
CTCATTCGACTCACCTCCTATCGACACCAGGCGCAAGCAGTTGATTGTGGAAAGTGAGATCCCGCCGGCCTTGTCCAACTTTTGAGGCAAAGCCGTCGGAGGAGATTAGGCTGAGGATTTAGTTATCTAACTCCGAAATTAGCGTTGACAATCTGTCAAACTGTCCCTGGTCCAACCCGGAGAGCGGGAAATCTGACATCGTAAACTCTCCTGTCTCTGCCGCCTGGCAGTGCGCGATAATCTCGCGCAATGAGGCCAGATACTTTTCGGCTACCCATTCGATTGTCTCGCGTCGATGCACTGTTTCGCTATAGGTCCAGATCATCTCAAGACTTTTTCCCTGTACTGTACTGTTAACCGTAATTAGCGTCGGCAGCGGATTCTCTAAGCTCTGAGCGGGACCAGCACTTTCTTTGGCGCCCTTGATCACTGCATTGTCTTCCGCCACCTGATCGAACTGTCCCAGATAGTTGAAATTCACCTGCCCTGGCTGGATTACTCTCATTGGTTCTCTGACAGCTTCATCCTCGCTCAAGTACTTCAACATCCCGAAGCCGATTCCATGCTGGGGAATACGGCGCAGTTGTTCTTTGACGCGCTTCAACGCCGTTCCCAACTCTTCGGTTTCTCCCACTTCCAACAGCAACGGGAAAATAGCCGTAAACCATCCCACCGTCCGCGACAGATCCAGTCCGCCGACCACCTCTTCTCGTCCATGTCCCTCCAGGTCGACGATAATATGACCCTCTCCTATCCAGGCTCCGATGGCCCGTCCCAAAGCCGTCATGAGTACCTCATTGATCTGGGTGTGATAGGTTTCGGGCACGTCCTGCAAGAGAGCGCGTGTCTCGGCTACACTGAGTGAGACTCGTACCGCACGTGCGGAGTCCAGCTTCAAGTTGTTTGCTTCCCGATCAAGCGGCAAAAGACGCGCCTCCTTCCAGGCCTGATCGGTCCAGTAAGGGATTTCGCTCCTGCGGACGGCAGTCTGTGCGTGCTTTTTCAACTCGGTGGCCCAACGCTGGAAAGAAGTAGTCTTTGGTCCCAACTCTATTGCCTCGCCACGACTGAGTTGTTCGTAGCCACGCTGCAAATCGTCCATCAGAATCCGCCAGGAGACACCGTCCACCGTTAAATGTTGGATAACTATAAGGAGACGTGCTGGTTCGTTTTTGCCGCAGTCGTAGTAGACGGTGCGCATCATTGGACCGTTTATAATGTCCGGGGTTGCCTGGGTCGCGGCAGCATGCTCTTCGATTGCGGCTTTTAGCGCCGCTGCGCTCTCCAAATGACTTAGGTCTACCTGTTCAAAAGAGAGTTGATCCGAGGGAACGTAGTAACCTTTCCATCCGCCAGTCTCTTTCGTAAATCGCAAACGAAGCCCATCGTGATAGTCAATCAAATGCTGCAAGACTCGCTTTAGGTGGTCCACCTCTGTGCCGGCTCTTACATCCAGCATCACTGCCTGGTTATAGTGATTACGATCTACGATCTTCCATTTGTTCAAAAACATACGATGGATCGGCGTCAACTCTACCTCTCCCGTGACTACGTCGTCCTCAGTACTGCTGCCCTCTGTTACAACATCCGCTGTGGCCGCCAGTACAACAACCGTCGGATGATCGAATAATTGTTTCGGGGAGAAGCGCAGGCCTGCCCGATTGGCCCGCGCAACAATCTGGATACTCAGAATGGAATCTCCACCCAGGTCGAAAAAATTGTCATGGATGCTGACCCGCTCCACGCCCAAAACCTGCTGCCAAATCTCGACCAAAACGTGCTCGGCGGGAGTACTCGGCGCAACGTAGCTGCTATCGCTACGAAGTGCGCGTGAGTCGGGAGCGGGCAAGGCACGGCGGTCGATTTTACCGTTGGCTGTTAGTGGTAACGCATCGAGCAACACATAGGCTGAGGGGACCATGTATTCCGGGAGTCGCTCTTTGAGGTAATCCCGCAACTCATTTCCCGATGGCGCCGGACGTTTAGGCGCAACGACGTAAGCGACCAACTGTTTATGCTCGGCCAGATGCTCGTGGAAAGTGACAGCAGCATCTCCAACTTGCGGATGACGTCGTAGCGTGGCTTCGATCTCGCCCAACTCGATGCGAAAGCCACGCAGCTTCACCTGCTCATCTCGACGGCCAATGAATTCGATCTCACCGTTAACCAGGTAACGTCCCACATCACCGGTTCGGTAGAGTCGCGCGCCCGCCTCTGCTGTGAAGGGATGAGGGATAAACTTCTGCGCCGTTGATTCAGGTCCCCCAAGATACCCTCGCGCTAAACTCTTTCCTCCGATGTGGAGCTCACCGGCAACGCCCACCGGCACAGGTTGAAGGTCCCTGTCGAGCAGATAGATGTCTGTGTTCGCAATGGGGCGGCCAATCGAAGGAGCCCGGTCGTCTGTCTTTGCCGGTCTGATAAGACCGGACGTGGCCACCACGGTATTCTCCGTTGGGCCATAGTTATTGAAAAGCTTGAAGGGCAGCGAACCTGCCGGATGCTGGTGCAGTCTGTCTCCGCCCGTGAGCAGGGCCCGCAAGGCCAGATCCTCGGGCCATTTCAATGGCAAGAGTTGCTCCGCCAGCGGGGTAGGAAGAAAGCTGATCGTAATGTCCTGCCCGACTATCCAATCACGGAGCAAGGTTGGAGCCGAGCGCGTCTCATCGTCAGGGATATGGATGCTTGCTCCGGCAGTCAGATATGGCCATAGCTCCCAGACCGACGCGTCGAAACCTACCCCGGCAACTTGCGTTGCTCTATCAGCTGGCGTTACTTCATAAAAGCGCTGATGCCAAAAGATGAGATTGAGCAATGCGCCCATCGTTATCGCCACGCCTTTTGGTTCTCCGGTGGAGCCTGACGTGTAGATGACATATGCCAGATTCCCGATCTGACTTTTGCTCGCGGGATTCTGCGTACTCTCACTCTCAAGGGACGCGCCAAGAATATCAAGTGAAATCAAGTGCCCTCGATAATCCGGGAACCCTTCAGCGGGCCAATCCTTCATCATCAACACCTGAGCGCCAGAATCGTTCAACATCCATACCTGACGTTGTCGTGGATATGAAGGATCAATCGGCAGGTAAGCGCCTCCGGCTTTGAGAATGCCCAGCAACGCAATCAACATCTCGACGCTGCGCTCCATCAAAACACCAACCACTATTTCCGGCCCGACATTGAGCTTTTGCAAGTAATGCGCGACTTGATTGGCCTTCTCATTTAACTCCTCATAACTCATTGTCACTTCCGCTGTCGCCACCGCAACTGCCCGGGGACCGCGCTCTGCCTGGGCCTCAAACAATTGCGACACAGACTGCAACTCGGAATAAACCGTCCGGGTATCATTCCACTGCCGCAGAATTTGACTCTCCTCTGCTTCCGTCAGCAGGGTCAGCTCTCGCAATCGCTTTTCGGGGTGCGCCGCTATCTCCTCGAGTATCCTTACAAGATGACTCAACATTCTCCGCGCCTGCTCGCGGTTTCGATAAGCGGGGTCATAACCGAGCTGTAAGTGCAGCTCCGTATCCGGCATGACGTTCAGGCTAAGCGGGTAGTTCGTCTTTTCAATAGAACTCACCTTGGTCACCCGTAAACCCACGTCGCTCTTCTGAAAAGATGCATCAATGGGGTAATTATGAAATGACATGATGGACTCGAAGAGCGGCAGGCCTCTGGGGATGTCACTCCAGCCTTGCACGTCCACGAGCGGGCTGTACTCGTAGTCGCGCATCTCCACCTGTTCCGCTTGCAACTGTTTCAACCAGGCCAGCAACGGCAATTTGCCCTCGGCTTTGATACGCAGCGGCAGCAGATTGATAAACGGGCCGACCATCTCTTCGACCCCGCTCAACTCTGGCGGCCGGCCCGAGACGACGGTGCCGAAGAGCACATCTGTTTCTCCACTGTAACGGCTCAAGAGCAGCGCCCAGGCGCCTTGCATGATGGTGTTAAGTGTCAGTTGGTGTTTCCTCGCCAGCAACTTCAGCTTTTCCGTCATTTCTGCCGGCAGGTGCGCGTCTTCACGATGGCTTTGCTGCTCGGTAACTTCCGAACGCTGCTCAGGCTGCGATTCAAAGTGGCGTTCTCCAGTCAGCGGTGTCGAATCGGTAAGGCCTTTCAGGCGCTTACGCCAAAAGCGTTCGGCCGCGCCGATATCCTGCTGGTCGAGCCAGGCGATAAATTCGCGGTATGAGCGAGCGGGAGTGAGTTTCACTTTTTGATCTGTTGAGACCAATTCATAGATCCGGAAAGCATCTTTGAGAATGAGAAAGGCACTCCAACCATCGAGCAACGAGTGATGATGGCTCCATATGAATTTCCATTGTCGATCGGCGAGTCTAATCAAGGTCATCCGCAGCAGCGGAGGTTCTGATAAATCAATCTTCAGCAGCCGATCATCCTCGATGAACTCTCGCAGCCTCGCCTGTTGTTCCGTTTCAGGCAGCGCCCTCCAATCGTAGTTTTGCCACGGCAGAGTCAGGTGGCGGTGGACCACCTGCAATACCTCGTCTAGCTCCTCCCAAACGAAAGAAGTTCGCAGGATACCGTAGCGGTCGAGGATGTGCTGCCAGACAAGCTGGAAAGCGTCGAGGTTCAAGTCACCTTGCAGATCATAGATCGTCTGTACGAAGTAAGCGCTGGATTCAGGAGCGTAGAGCCGGTGAAAGACCAGGCCTCGTTGCATCGGAGAAGCCACATAAAGGTCTTCAATATTTTCCATGATATTTCAAACTTCCTTCCAGCTGTTGTTATGAGTGTCGGCTGCCAGCTTTATCGATTAGGCGTTTAGGAGAGAGACGCAGTTTCTTCTGCGGACAATCTATTTCAATGATCCCGCAAATTCTTCCACGTCATCCGAGATATAGTCTGCGTCCGCTACGTTAATCAGTGGCGGATAATCAGGTAGAGGGAACCTTGCGCAAAGCTTTTTGACCTCGGCTCGCACGGATTCGCTGATGGATGAATTCAGGAGATACTCTTGAGCCCCAAGGACAGTGATTGCGCCCAAAACCAGATTGATTAAGTGAGCGCACTCGCGCATTTCACCAGCTCCCATTCCTCTCGCGGCCAGCGTATTGGTTCCCAATCGCACCCCACTGGTCACGTGCGCGGATTTGTTGTCACCCGGAATACGATTCTTATTGACTATGATGCCGCTCTGCTCGAGGGCGCGTTCAGCGATTACGCCGGTGAGCCCTCTTGAAGCGACATCGAGAACTACGATGTGATTACTGGAACCACCCGAAATCACTCGATAACCTTTCTCTATGAAGCATTGGGCCAGGGCTTGAGCATCCGACACGATGAGCTCAGCCAGAGTTTTGAATTCAGGAGTAACCGCAATCGCGAGAGCTCGGGCTTTGGCTGCCATCGCGTTGAGAATCGGGGCGCCCTGAAAGAAAGGGAAAACCGCTCGTTGCATCGCCTCAGCTAGTGTCCTTTTTCCGTCTGGCGCCAGAGAAGAGTGGTCCCTTCCCATCATGATCAGACCGCCTCGTGGTCCATAAAGCTGTTTGTGAGTACAAGTCGTCGTGAAGTGAGCCTCATCAATGGGGTTCGGATGCAGGCCTGCAATCACCAGTCCGGCAGTATGAGAAATATCGGCGAGCAAAAAAGCTCCGGTCTCGTCTGCAATCTGGCGGAAGCGGTGAAAATCAATGGGGCGGGAGTAAGCGGTGGCGCCGCAGATAATCAGTTTCGGTCTATGTTCCCGGGCCAGGCGAGCTACTTGTTCGTAGTCGATGAGTTCATCAGCATCAAGTCCATATCCGTAGGCATTGAAGTACTGGCCTGATAAGGAGACTTTCGAGCCATGCGTGAGATGTCCTCCATATTGCAGCTCCATTCCCAGAACAGTGTCGCCGGGCCGGAGGAGGCTGGTCATCACAATGTAATTGGCCGAGGTCGCCGAGTGTGGTTGGACGTTGGCATACTGAGCGCCGAAGGCAATCTTGGCGCGATCTATGGCCAGTTGTTCGATGCCATCAATGAACTCACAGCCGGCATGATAGCGATGTCCTGGATATCCTTCGGCCGTGACGTTAACGGGTATCTGTCCCTCGCAGGCGAGCACGGACGGATGCACGATGCTGCTCGATGCCACCATGACCAGCGTGTTCATCTGCCGCACGTATTCGTCCTTGAGCAAACCGTATAATGTGTGGTCCTCTAGCCAAAGAAGATCCATGCCATGTTGAGCGAACGTGCCGAGTACGGATTCAGTAATCATTTCATTTTACCTTAGTTTTTAATCACGAGTTTTGGTTGCATGGTCCAGCCTGAGAGAATGTGGTTTTCAAACAGTAAATTACAAAGCCCTCTGAGCTGGCACAGTGCGCGGCTGCGGCAGAGAGTTAGAAGGGTTGTCGTGCCGTTCGGGCGCCTTGTAAGAGGAAGACGGTAGCGTGGCAGGGAGGATAATTTCCTTTTGGCCGAAGAGCAGTTCCGAAAGCATACCTCGGTTCCGACAGTAATCCACGAGCTTATTTGATTCCATTATCGGGCGCGACGCTTCGGTATATTGAATCGAGGTCAGGAAAGTCAGCCATGGCTCCTGCCCCATCGCGTAGATATAGACTTGTTTGGGATGCAGGCAATTGATGAGGCTGATTCCTTTTTCATAATCCGAGCCATCAAACCTTCTTGTCTGGTCCATTTTCCTTGCGAGCGGTTTGGTCATCAAAGGACCATACAACCAACTCATCGGCGCTCCGTCGCATTCCATGCCCAGGAACACCACATCAATATCACCGACGATTTCATGAATGTGCTCATAGAGCCGCATCTCAATATTATTTGAATCGGCAGCGCACAAGATTGATTTACCAGCGAGCCTTACCGCATAGGCCAGCTTTGTCCGGATGTCGAGGTCGCCGTGCTCGCCAAGAAATGGTAATCCCATGATCGATCCTCCCTCGACCATTATCTCCTCACCCTCGTCGAGCTCTTGAATATGGTTAAACCCGATATGCTGGAGCACGAGTTTCAAAGAGGCATCGACCAACGACCTGCCATAGCTCTTCGGAACAACAATATTCTTGATCTTATGTCGCAGCTGAAGCAGAGTTTCGAAGTTGCAATGGTCCTGATGACTGTGCGTGATCAGCGCATAGTCGATCTCTTCAGGCAGGTCGGCATAGGTATAACGAGCAATATCGGAGTCGCACTCATAGCTAATTAACGGATCACAAAGGATGCTCGCGTCCTTCGTTTCGATCAGGATACAAGCATGGCCGTAGTAGCGAATCCTCACGTCCTCGCCGGTGTACCTCCGGACCGTGCGGTGTGTCTCGGGAGTGAAGAAGGATGCGAACAAACCGGCATCCTGCGACTCTATCCCCAGAAGTGGCTCGATGAAGGTGAGCGGCCGCGGAACATATTTCATCTTGAACAATTCGTCGACTGCAGCGGCCCTGAACGGTATTTGCAACTGGAGTTGTCCTGGTTCCTGCAATTTAGGAGAGCCTAGAACAAACTTCCGCTCTTCTTTGACATCCATGAGCATCAGGCTTTGCAGCGATTCGTCGTAATAGGGGCTGCGATAGAGAAGCCCTTCAATGTATCGCGCTGCCGGATGGTTACGAAGGTCGTATATCAGCTCGACATAGCCTTTCAATAAGTCGGGGACTTTCTCATACAGGGGCTCAAGCGAGTGTCCATCGGCCTCATTCTCCAAGGTCTCATCGAGCGTTTTGATCGCCTCGGCAAACTTCAATAGGTGTGCGCGATCGTTGACGGTTTTATTAACCAGGTCGCTTACTTCACTAACCCGACCTACCCCATAGTTGAGAAACGGCCCACCCAGCATCGCCGGGTTCTTGAGGGCGGCCACATGAACGCTGGGAGCCGAGATGAACGATCGCATGATCTTTAAGTGGGAATTCGCGACATACATTAGCGCCGTGGCCGGTGGTATCAGATATGGCCAGGCATACCATTGATTGAATAAGGGTTCGGCTACCACGGTCGGTTTGAGATACATGGGTTCGTTTTCCATCTTGATTGCTCCTTTTTAAAAGGGGGGATTGTTGCAAGCGCCACGCGTAGTCGACCGGACCGCGCGTTGTCGAGCGTCTCAGGACTGAGCACCTGGATGCCCAGTGTCCTGGCTCGCCGGGTTTGATTGATTTTTGCCGGGTATTCCTAACAGCCTCGGGCGGCTGAAGACCGATTGGTGGTGCGGGGGTTGTTGAGATTCCTTCCGATGGCTAAGCGTCTCTCAAGGCGCGCATCGGGTCCACCTTCATTGCTCTTCGGGCCGGGATATAGCTGGCAATGAAGGCAACGGCGGACAGTAGCAGCGTAGTTCCTCCATAGATTAGCGGATCAAGGGTGTTCACGTGATACAAGAGACTAAGAAGAATGCGCGCCAGAAAAAAGACAGCGATCAGCCCAATGCCCACGCCTATGAATGTTAAAAACATGCCCTGCCCGATTACCATTTTGAGAATCTGGATGGGTCGAGCACCCAACGACACGCGAATGCCGATTTCGTGCCGGCGCTGGCGCACTGATTGGGCCATGATGCTATAGATACCGACAGCGGCCAGCACTAGCGCAATCGCTGCGAAGATGCTGAGCAGAACAGTGTTGAGTCGTTGTGGAGACGTAGATTTAGAGACCACCTGTTCCATCGTAGTGACGTTTTCGACTGGCTGGTCCTTATCTACATTCAACAAGGTACGGCGCGCCGCTGCCGTCAGGCCCACAGGGTTGGAGTCGCTCCGGATCACCAAACTCATTACTGCCGAGGGGGCTTGGGCTTGCGGCACAAAAAATCCGGATTTCGCTTCAGCGTCCAGTCCCTGACCTTTGACATCTCCCGTCACGCCGACGATTTCGGGCGCAACCATAGGGGGAGACCGTTTGAGGATCAGACGCTTGCCGATCGGTTCCTCATTGGGAAAGTACTGGCGGACCATGGTTTCATTGATGACCGCTACAAGTGGGGCGTTGGGATCATCACGATCTGTAAAAGCCCGCCCCTTCCTCAGGGGAATACTCATGGTGGAGAAATAATCCGGACTTACGACACTGTAGCTGGCTGTTTGTTGTTGGCCGGAAGCTAAAGCCGGACGGCCCTCGATCAGAAAAGCCCGTACCTTATCCGAGCCGCGCAGCGGAAGCCGGGATACTACCGCCGCCGACCTGACCCCAGGCATCCCCTGGATTTCTTGAAGGGCTTGCTGAAAGTAAGCCCTCTGGCGCAACGCATCAGGATATTTGTTGTCGGGTATCGTCATACTCATTGTCAGCAGGTTGTCACTTTTGAAGCCTGGATCTACCTGCTGCAGACGCACGAAGCTCTTAATCAGCAGACCTGCTCCAACCAGAAGCACCAGCGAAAGAGTTACTTCCGATACGATTAGCAACTGGCGCAGGAAACGACGATGGACACCAGCCGACGACCTCCCGCTTTCCTCTTTCAGCCAGCCGTTTATATCCAGCTTGGTGGCCTGAATAGCCGGAACCAACCCGAAGATCACTGCTGTGACCACAGAGATGAGCAACGCAAATCCAAGTACGGTGCCACTCAGGCCGATCTCCTGTCCGTAGCTTGGTGGAATGAGCGGTCTGAGCAAGAGAATCCCGACGAAGGCCAACAATAGCCCCAGCAGACTACTAACCACGCCAAGTACCAAGCTCTCAGTCAGCAATTGCTGAATCATCCGGCGCCGGTTCGCACCGACAGCCATCCGAATGGCGATCTCTTTTTGCCGCGTCGTGGCCCGCGCAATTAGTAGGTTGGCGACGTTTACGCAGGCGATTAGCAATACCAGGCTCACTGCGCCAAGCAGCATCAACAGCGACGGCCTAATGTCTCCCACAATTTGTTCCTGCAGCGGGGTAAGCTTCGCACCCCATCCCTGGTTTGAACTCTCGTACTGCGTCTGAAGCCTGCTGGCAATGGTCGACACTTCGGACCGCGCCGAGGAGAGGGGGACTTGCGGTTTCAAACGACTGATTACGAAGAGACTATGCGAGGCGCGATCTGCGGCCTGCACCGGTTCCGTATGCAAAGGCACCCAGAGATCGGCCTTCTCGAAAAGTTCTCCGGGAAATCGAAAACCCGCCGGCATGATGCCGCTGACAGTGAACGACTTTCCGTTGAGGGCCAGGGGTTTACCCACGATTGAAGAATTGCCGCCGAATTGTCGCTTCCAGAGATCATGGCTAATGATTACTGCATTGGCTGCCGTAAAGTCTTCGGGTGAAAAGGTATTTCCGGCCAAAGGTGCAACACCAAGTACGGTAAAGAAATTCTCCGATACTTCCGCCCCCGCGATTCGCTGCGGTTCGTCCATACCCGTGAGATTGAAATCCTTTCGATTGAACGCCGCGAATGATTGGAAGGATTGACTCTGATCTCTGTAATCAACGAAGTTTGGATATGAGGCCGGGAATTGGTCCAGCCCCATTTTTAAGTTGTCTTCCCAAAACATCACCAATTGGGCCGGTTCTTTATAGGGCAACTCCCTGAGTAGAACGGCATTGACAACGCTGAAGACTGCACTGGTGGCCCCGATTCCCACAGCCAGAGTTAGCACTGCCACAATTGAAAACGCACGATTGTTCAGCATGCTTCGAATGCTATAAAGAATATCTCGCCATAAGTTATTCATGATGTTTCCTTCTTGCTCCAGTTATCGGGAGCTGTTCAGACATTTAGGATTGAAGGCATGCTTAGCTCGTCTCGAGAGCATGTCGGATGAGGAAAAATTGAACGTTCACAGTTTCGGGTGTGACTCCGAACAAGCTGCTAAGATGATCGAAAGATTACTTACCTAAGGTCAGAATTGATTGGTTGCCGGGGGCTTTTGAGGTTGGGATCGACTTTCGCCGCTCGTTTATTCAGCAGCGATCCCAATTGAGCCAGTTTCTCTTCGTTCAATTTGGCGAGGGGGAAATCGGAGACCGTAAAGCCGCCGGTTTCAGCCAAACCGCAGTGCGCAATAATCTCGCGCAAGCTCCTCATATAACTTTCGGCCACCTGCTCGATGGTGGCCTCTTCATAGGAATGCTTACTGTAGGTCCAACTCACCTGCATCCGTCCCTCGCGCACCAGACTGTTGAGCGATAACTGGTACGCTAGTTTTTCTGCAACTCCTTGTCCGGCCCCGCTCGCTTCCTCCGCTGCGCTCAGCAGTGTGCTACCCTTCAGCACCTGATCAAACTGGCCCAGGTAGTTGAAGCTCACCGCTCCGCCCGGCACCTTTCTCATCTGCT
>Ga0114129_10014509_pt1 | contig 11229 bp, 9 predicted proteins | sample RhiMetdeltSRZDD1_FD_80071 | JGI IMG/M metagenome (GOLD analysis project Ga0114129, IMG submission 80071) | Populus rhizosphere microbial communities from Tennessee, USA - Rhizosphere MetaG P. deltoides SRZDD1 (version 2) (version 2) | ecosystem: Host-associated > Plants > Roots > Rhizosphere >... | reverse complement strand
TGAGAGCAGACCGGAGCTGCCGCCGTTGATCTCCTTTCGCCACGAGATCTTTCCGGTCTTGTAGTCGATGGCGACGATGTTGGTGCCCCACGACAAATTGCCTCCGCCGCTCGTGCCGCCGAGCCCCATCGATCCCCGTGGATCGGGTTCCATCAGGTAACTGATGCGCATCGAGTTCTGTTCGTGGACGTAGAAGAGTCCCGTCAGCGGAGAGAACGTCGGCGGCGGATAGTTGGTGACATCGCTATTGACGAGCGAGCCGGCGATGGTCGCGTCTTTGTGCGGATTACGTTTCGGCTGCCCTTTTTCGTCGAGGCCGCTCGCCCAGTTGTTCACCAGCCCGAACTTCGAGGTGACGAGATGTTCACCGGTTGTGCGATCGAGCACGAAGAAGTAGCCATTGCGCGTCGCGGTGATCACGAGCTTCCGCATCCGGCCGTTGAACGGCGCATCGACGAGCACCGGCGTCTGCGTCGAATCCCAGTCGTGCGTGTCGTGCGGCGAGGTCTGGTAGTACCACGCCATCTTGCCGGTATCGACATTGACGGCGATGAGTGACGACGTGAAGAGATTGTCGCCGTCGCCGCGTCCCTGCGTGTAAGCAGGTGTGGGATTTCCGGTTCCGTATAAATAAAGGTGCGTTTCAGGATCGTACGAGCCGGGAATCCACGTCGCCCCATTGCCGTGGCGGGCGGCGTCGAGGCTCGGCCACGTCTCGAGGCCTGGATCGCCGGGGTTCTGCGGCGTCGAATACAGGGTCCATTGCAGTTGCCCGGTGCGCGGATCGAGAGACTTCAAAAATGCCGGCGCGTCAAGATCGTTGCCGGTTCCCACCAGGATGTGATCGCCGACGACCATCGGCGCATTCGACGAGAAGTACTGCTGGTCGAACGGGGCAATTTCGTGTCTCCAGACTTCCTTGCCGGTTTTCGCCTCCAGACAGACGACCCAGTCGTCGTGCAGCTCGAAGTAGATGTAGTTGTGCCACATGCCCAGGCCGCGCGTCTGCAGACTCGTGCCGCCGCGCGTCTTCCAGTAGTAGTGCCAGAGCAGGGCGCCATCTCGCGCATCGATGGCGTAGACGTTGTCGGGCGTCGAGGCGTAGATGATGCCGTCGACGAACAGAATCCCACCGCCGAGACGAGCGGGGTTGCAATTGTTCGCATCACCGTTGCCAAGTCCACCGACGATGATCGGTGCGGCGGGTCCACCGCCACCGCCGCGTCCGCCACCGCGGCCGCCGCCAAAGCCACCGCCAGCGCCGGCCGGCGGTGTTCCGGTTGGACCACACCCTGTTGTGAGACTCGTCATCCACTTGAGGCTGAGATTCTTGACCGTGTTGGTGTTGACCAGCTTCAGTGCGCTGAAGCGCTTGCCGCTCAAGTCTCCTGAATAACTGGTCCACTGATCGGCCAACGGCTTCATGATCTCGGCGGGATCGAGCCCGCCAGACTGAGCACCAGACTGGGACTGTCCGTACAGAAGCGCGGGTCCAACGAGTAGCGCTGTGACGATTACGAGTTTTTTCATATTGTCGCGCCTTTACTTAATCGTCCACAGGTACGCGGTGATGTCGTGCATCTTCTTGTTTTCCGGATCATCGAGCTCCAGGACCATTTTCTTGTGTGCCTCTTTCGGATCCTTCACGTCGACCTTCGGGATGCCGTTGTTACGCGCCAATGATTTGCGCGTGCCATCCTTCATCGTGAAGACCACGAGAAAGTCATCCCGGCGAATCAGCGTGCCTTCGAGCTTGGTTCCATCCGCGAGCGTGACGGTTACAGGATTGCCCGCCCCGCCACCGCCGCCGCGGCCGCCGGCAAACGCCTGCGTGGATCCAGCGACCCATCCATTCTGAAGTCCGCGTGCGTCCTCGAACTTCGAGGCAATGCCTTTGAGATCGCCGCTGACCGAGTGACACGACGCGCACAGCGAACCGAACGCCGCTTCACCCGCCTTTCGGTCGCCAACCAGCACATTGAGCTCGACGTTGGTGGGATTGCGTCCCGGCGGGCTGCCCTGGCCGCTCATGGTGGCGTGAATGCTGTGGATGTATTCCGCAATCGCGACCGAATCGGCCTCGACCAGCGTCAAGGGAGGATTGTGTTTGGCGATTGCCGCGCCAACCATTTCGCCGTGCTTATCCTGAAGCGCGACTCCCGATCGGAGCAGATTCGTGCCCTTCGGTCCGCCGCGAAGGTCGGTCGCATGGCAGCTCGCGCAGTTGGCTTCATACAAGGACTTGCCGCGCACCAGCACATCCTGCGGAGCAAGCTCGCGCGTGAACTGCGTGAATCCCCCCCGTCGTCCTCCGCCGCCCTGGCGGCCGCCCTGTCCGGCGCCGCGCTGCCCCGCGTCGCCGCGCCCTGCCGCTGGTGGTGGAGCCTGCGTCGCGGGAGTCTGACCCTGCGGTGGCGGGGGCGTTCCCTGCCCAAGGATGAAGGAGCCGGTGCTGCCGATCGCCAGAACGATCGTCGCGATCAACCTGGTATGTCGAGTCATGGAGTTAGAGCCTCCGTTGGGCACACGAATGGCCAAGAGGTGCGTTCTCGGCGATTTCTGCTAATTACGACGGTGTGTCGCCTTGCGATTACCGTCCCTGCTCAAATCGACCGTACGAAGGATGCCGATCGCGTATTCCGGACGAGCGTCACTAACACAACCACGGCCAGCAGAGGAATAAGGCTCGCCCCAATCAGAATTGGTTCGAACGAATAGCGATCAGAGACGGCGCCAGTCAAATAGGTCGCCGCGATCGTGCCGATGCCCGCTGCGGCGCCGCTCATTCCACTGACGGTTGCAACCGAATCGTGTCGATAAATGTCCGCCGGCAGATTCAACACCATTGTCGACAACGCCGCATACGAGCATGTGGAGAGGGCAAAACAGACGGTCAACGCCGTGAGACTGGAAAAGAGGAGGCTTGCCATGAGCGTGCTCATGCCGAGACCGCTCACAATGATGACGATCTTGCGTGCCGTGCCGACGGAGAAACCACGAGCGATCAAGTAGCTCGACATCCCGCCGCCGAGAAAGTTCCCGGCATCCGCCGCGACGAACGGAACCCAGAAGGCGAGCAATCCGCGTTCGAGCGAGAATCCGCGCGAGACGAGATAAATCGCGAACCAGTCAGTGATGAAGAACCAGACCGGATCGGTCAGCATTTTCCCGAGAAGGATGCCCCAGGTCTGGGGCAGCTTCAGCAGTTCACGATAGCTCGCCGAACGAACATCTGTCGGCGCGGCCGGATCCTCACGATCCGAGAGGATGTACTCGCGCTCAGCAGCCGTGATCCGCGGATGCGTCTCTGGTGGGTGGTAGACCGATCGAAACAGGAGAAGCCAGAGGAAACCGAGCGAGCCTGTGATCAAGAAGGCCGGCCGCCAGGTTCCGAACGTGTGCAGCAGCGCGAGCACCAGCAGGGGCGCGATCGCGGCTCCGATCGACGAGCCGCTGTCGAAGAGCGCAACCGCCCATCCACTTTCACGTCGCGGAAACCACTCGGCGACCGCCTTGGTCGCTCCGGGCCAGTTACCTCCCTCACCGGCGCCGAGGAGGAATCGAAAGAAACAAAACGATCGGAGCCCGGTCGCGAGTGATGTCAGCATCGCGGCGACCGAGTAGAAGGCGACGCTCACGGTCAAGCCGGTGCGCGTGCCCACAGTATCGAGGAATCGCCCCGCGCCAGCCTGGCCGAGGGTGTAGGCCACGCGGAACGAAATTACGATGAGCGCGAAGTCAGCGTTCGTCCACTGATACTGATCCTTGAGCGTCGGTCCGAGCACGCTGAGCGTTTGACGGTCGATGTAGTTGATGACGGTCGAGAGAAAGAGGAGCGCACCGATCCGCCATCTGAGCTGGCCAGGGGAATTCACGCGAGCAGCTTAACCGATTCACCAATCGCTACGGGACTGTCACCAGCAGGTATGCCGCCACGAGGGTGCCAACGACTGCGCCCCCATAGCACACCATGTTGATCACCTCGTTCAGATGTTTGATCTGAAGCCCGTCGTAGAGCGTATAGCGGAACCGGTGAGCCCAGTGGAACAGCGACAACGAGCACAGCACGAACAGAATCACGCGCGTCAGCGGATTGCTGACGATGGCGAGCAGGCGATCGTACGTTGGGGGAGCTAGCCATCCGAATGGAAACGCGAGGCCGAAGAGAAACAGCGTCATCGGCATGACGAGCGCGGCCATGACGCCGCCGGCGCTGAAGAGAAGCCAGAGCAACGGTTCGATTGGCCGTTTGATGTACATGCGTCACCACTGAATGAACAGAATCGCAACAATCGCAATCGAAACCACAACCCAACCGGCATAGTTCGAACCCGCGATCAGAAATCCTGGAACGCGTTTGCTGCCGACCTTCACCACCATCGCCTGCGGCGCGAGATTGAACCACGTCACCGCGTGCAGGACGACGAAGACGAAGCTGCCGATGTTCATGAAGAGCGCGAACGGCGTGCCAGACCAGTGCAGGAACTGCTGGTACGCGTCGTTGCCCGTCGAGACCGCCGAGATCAGCATGAGGAGGTAGACGACGAACCAGGCGACCGCCAGGCTGCTGAGTTCCCGCAGGATGAAGAGGAAGTACGATCCGCGGGCCAGCCACCAGTAGGTAGAGACTCGTGTTCTGTGCCAGCGCGGATGATACGGCGTGTACGCGGTGTTTGGTGTCATTGCGCAGCCCTCGGCAGCACGAACGCTTTCACCCACTCCATCGCTGCCTGCAGCTTGTAGCGCTGGATGGCTCCCGCCGGATCGACGTGTTTCGGGCAAACCTTCGTACATTCACCGACGAACGTGCAGCCCCAGATGCCGTCGTGTTCTGACAGGATCTGCATGCGCTCGGCGGCTCCCTGATCGCGGCTGTCGAGGTTGTACCGCTGTGCGAGCGCGATCGCGGCGGGTCCGATGAAATGCGGATCCAGCCCATAGATTGGACAGGCGGAGTAACACAGCATGCAGTTGATGCACATGCTGAACTGCTTGTAGTTATCGAGTTCCTCCGGCGTCTGGCGATACTCTCCCTCGCTCAGGGGTTTTTCGGAGTCGCGAACAATCCAGGGCTTGACGCGCGCGAGCTTTCCCATGAAGTCGCCGATCTCGACGACGAGATCGCGGATCACCGGAAAGTTGCGCAGCGGCTCGACCCGAACCGGACCGGGCGCGTAGTCGGCAAGGAAGGTCGCGCACGTCAGCTTGGGTTCGCCGTTCACGAGCATGCCGCAACTGCCGCAGATGCCCATTCGACACGACCATCGGTACGACAGCGTCCCGTCGATGCGGTCCTTGATGTGGTTGAGGCCGTCGAGCACCACCCACTCTTTCGGGCAGGGCAGCTCGTAGCTCTCGAACTGGATCTCAGACTCCTTCTCTGGACGGTACCGCGCGACCTGCAGCGTAATGCGCTCGCTCATTGGCAGGGGCCTCGCCATAGACCCGCTCGGCCGGCGGCCAGCGGGTGATTGTCACCGGCAGATATCCCACGCGGCACGAGCCGTCTGGCTGTCGCTCCGCCAGCGAGTGCGCGAGGTATCGCTGATCGTCGCGCGCCGGAAAATCGACGCGCTGATGTGCGCCACGCGATTCCTCGCGGCGCAGCGCTGAGTTCACGATAGTTTCCGCCACGTCGAGCATGAACGTCAGCTCGAGTGCGGACACGCGCTCGGTGTTGAAGGTTCGGCTCTGATCCTCGATCAGAAGATGCCGCGCGCGCTCCTGCAGATCGCGCAGCGCGCCGGCCCCTCGCTTCAACTCGGCGCCCGATCGATAAATGCCGGCGCTCTCTTCCATCGTCCGCTGCATGCCCTGACGGATATCCGCAATTCGCTCGCGCCCGTTCGACTGCAGCAAATCGTGTTCGAGACGCCGCGCTTCGTCCTTGAACTGCGCCAGCACCGCGGCTCCAGGATCCTTGGCCGTGAGGGAGTACTCGGCGGCGGCGTGCCCCGCCCGGGCCCCGAAGACAAGGAGTTCGGGGAGTGAATTTGATCCGAGGCGGTTGGCGCCATTGATGCTGACGCAGGCGACTTCTCCTGCCGCGTAGAGCCCGGGCAACGGCGTCGCGCCGTTGATATCGGTGTGGACGCCGCCCATCATGTAGTGCACGACGGGGCGCACCGGAATCAACTCCTTCACCGGATCGACGTTCTGATACTTCGTGCACAATTCGCGCACGAACGGCAGCTTGGTGTTGATCAGTTTTTCACCGAGGTGCCGGAGATCGAGATGCACGACCTGGCCGTACGGCGTCGCAATCGTCCGCCCTTTCTCGACTTCCTTCATGAAAGCTTGCGACAACCGATCTCTCGGACCGAGCTCCATCGTTCGCAACACCGGTTTGGGTTGCGGCTTACCGAGCGCGTAGTCCTGCAGGTAGCGATATCCGTCTTTGTTCAGCAGGTGCCCTCCCTCGGCACGCGCGGCTTCGGTAATCAGAATGCCGGTGAACGGCAGGCCTGTCGGGTGGTACTGCACGAACTCCATGTCTTTGAGCGGCGCGCCGGCGCGATAGGCAAGCGCCATCCCATCGCCCGTCTTGATCGCGGCGTTGGTCGTAAACGGAAAGACCTTGCCGCATCCACCGGTGCAGAGGATGACGGCTCGCGCCGTGATCGCTTCGATCTTTCCCGTCGCCAACTCGAGCGCGACAACTCCCTGGACGACGCCATCGTCGACGAGGAGTTTGGTGACGAACCATTCGTCGTATCGAACGACCGTCGAGTACTTGAGCGATGTCTGAAAGAGCGTGTGGAGCATGTGGAAGCCGGTTTTGTCGGCGGCAAACCACGTCCGCATTTTCTTCATGCCGCCGAAGGGCCGCACGGCGATCCGCCCGTCTGCCTCACGGCTCCACGGACAACCCCAGTGTTCGAGACGGAGGAGTTCCTGCGGCGCTTCCTTGACGAACGCCTCGATCGCGTCCTGATCGCCCAGCCAGTCGCTGCCGGAAATTGAGTCGTAGCAGTGCTCGTCGATACTGTCGTCGGATGCGATCACGCCGGCAGCTCCGCCCTCGGCGGAAACCGTGTGGCTGCGCATCGGATAGACCTTCGAGACGACGGCCACTCGCAGCCGCGGCGCCGCTTCAGCGATGGCGATGGCCGCACGCAGGCCGGCTCCACCACCGCCGACGAGGACGACATCGAACGACGGTGTCACTTCATGCGCTCCGTCGGGAGAACGGCCCGCTACTCCGCGCCGAGGAGTTCCTCTTTCAGAACGGTGCCGTTATGGTGGACGATTTTGCAGGCGACGCTGCCGTCGTGGTACTGATGCTGAATGCAGACGCATCCGCACTGGTAGTCGATTTCGCGTGTCAGCAGCGCTTCGTCGTCGCGATCTTCGTAGTCGTCGGCATCGACGACCTTGCCGCACGGCGCCTGCTGCATCGTGAAGTGGTGGCGAGTGACGGTCATCATGCACCCTCCCCGTACGACTTCTTCGAAGCAAAAACAGAAAAGTTCCGCCGAAACGCGCGACCAGAGGATTACAGAACTGGCGGAGTTTACGCCTGTTGAGACCGAACGCCAAGCGATTTCGAGGGTTGCCGCTCCGCGACCCCATCCACGAGCTTGACATCTACTGCTGCATCCCCTAGCGTCTGTTTGGCAACGGATTCGAGGGGGTCCAATGACTTCTGCGGTGTTCTGCGCGCCGGCGAGACGGCTCGCGCTTCTCGTCGTTGTCGCACTCTGCGTTGCGGGCCCAGGCTGGGCGCAGGTCAAACTCTCACAGAGTCCGGAACAGATCGCGGTTGAAGTCAACGGCAAGCCCTTCACGGTGTTCTACATTGCTGGAAAGGATCTCAACCGGCCCTATCTGCATCCGTTACGTTCCGCCTCGGGCAAGGTCGTCAACCGGTCCTTTCCGGCCGGGCAGATTCCCGGAGAAACAACTGATCATCCGCACCATGCGGGCCTTTTCTACGGCCACGGCGATGTGAACGGCTACAACTATTGGGCGATCCAGAACGTCCCGACCCCAGCATCCAATGCGAACTCGACTATGGGTCGCATCGTCCTCAAGCAGGTGTTGTCAGTAACAAGCGGTAACGAATCCGGGTCTGTCGACGCTGTTTTCAACTGGCTGAAGCCCGACGGAAAGGTGCTGCTGACCGAGACGCGGAAAATGGCGTTCTACGCGCATCCGATGCTCCGCATTATCGACTTCGATTTCGATTTTGCGGCAATCGAGAAGGTTGTCTTCCGCGACACGAAGGAAGGGACGTTCGCGATGCGGATGGCGACGCCGTTAGAGGAGCCGCCGCTCAAAGGGACGGCTGCGGGTCCTACACGCACCGGTAAGCTGACCAATGCTCAAGGTGGCGAGCGGGAAGCGAATGTCTGGGGCAAGCGGTCGGAGTGGGTCGATTACTCGGGCGAACTCGATGGCGAACGAGTTGGCGTGGTGATGATGGATCATCCCGATAATCCGCGACACCCGACGTATTGGCATTCGCGGGGGTACGGCCTGCACTCGATCAATCCGTTCGGCGTGAGCGATTTCCTCAACGACAAGACACAGAACGGCAGTCTGACGATCGAACCAGGACAACACGTCCGCTTCCGATACCGTGTCATCATTCATCCAGGCCGCGGGTCGGCGCGGCTTGCGGAGCTGTACCAGGATTACGCCAAGACCAAGAGTCCAACCGCGGCGTCAGCGAAGGAGAAACCATGAACAAGGTCAATCGCAGGCATTTCCTCATGTCGTCGATGGCGTTGCCGGTGGCGCTCAAGGCGAGTGCGCTGCCAAGTCCGGCCGACACCGTTAGGGTGGCTGTCATTGGATTCAACGGCCGTGGCAAAGCACACATCTCCGCGTACCTGAAGATGCCGAACGTCGAGATCGCCGGGCTCTGCGACGTCGACGATGCGGTCATCGAAAGCGGCTGCAAGATGGTTGAGGCAGCGGGCAAGAAGCGGCCGCAGACATTTAAGGATATCCGCCGGGTCCTCGACGATCGCAATATCGACGCGGTGTCGATCGCGACGCCCAACTTCCATCACACGCTCCAAACGATCTGGGCCGTCCAGGCCGGGAAGGATGTACTCGTCGAGAAGCCCGTGTCGTACAACATGTTCGAGGCGCAGCAGATCACCCTTGCGGCGCGCAAGTACAACCGGATCGTGCAGAACGGCACCGGCGCCCAGCTCTGGCTGCATGAAGCGCAGAAGCGCCTGCAGGAAGGGATCATCGGCGAGGTTTACATGGCGCGCGGCCTCTGTTTCAAATGGCGGGATACGATCGGGCGCGCCAAGGAGGAACCAGCTCCGGCCGGCGTGTCGTACGACTTGTGGACCGGGCCGGCGCCCGCCAAGCCGTTCACGCGTAATCGCTTCCACTACAACTGGCACTGGCAGTGGGAATATGGCAACGGCGACCTCGGTAACCAGGGCGCCCATCAGATTCACTCCGCCCGTATCGGCCTGGGCGTGAAGTACCCAACGCAGATCAGCTCGATGGGCGGCCATTACGTGTTCGACGACGATCAGGAGACGCCAAACACGCAGGTTTCCACTTTCGAATTCCAGCAGGATGGCAAGAAGAAGCTCCTGGTATTTGAAGTGCGTCACTGGATGACCAATAACGAAGCGGGAATTGGCGAACGTCCAGCGGGGCAGGCCCAGGCTATCGGAAATATCTGGTACGGATCGAAGGGCTACCTGGCCAACACAGATGAGGGATGGCAGACCTTCATGGGGAAAGAGGGAGCGCCTGGTCCGAAGTCGGAAGCCGATCGCGGGTATCCGGGATTCACCAACTTCATCGATGTCGTGCGCAGCCGCAAACGGGAAGATCAACTGGCGGAGGTCGAGGAGGGGGCGATTTCAACGATGCTGATTCACCTCGCCAACATCTCGTATCGCACCGGCCGCACGCTGTATTTCGATCCAGTCACGTACACCTGCAAGGGCGATCCGGAAGCGACCGCGATGTTTACGAGAAGCCAGTATCGCGCTCCGTTCACTGTTCCGACGATTGGCGGCGTAAGAACGACCGAGGTCATCTAATCGCTCATCACTCATCACTACTCGTTGAATCCCTGAATCGCCGCTGTGATTCGGGGATTCGACGACTGTACAGCCGGTTGGCTCCCACGATCAGCCTCATCATCCTTGCCATCAGCACGACGACACCGATGCTGGCCGACAACTGGCCGCAGTGGCGCGGCCCGCAGTTGAACGGCACCACGTCCGAAACGAATCTGCCGATTCGCTGGTCGAAGTCCGATGGAGTAGCGTGGACGCTGCCGCTCCCCGCGTGGTCCGGATCGACGCCCATTGTCTGGCGTGATCGCATCTTCCTCAACGTGGCTGATGGACCGCAGGTATTTCTGTGGTGCGTGGATCGTGATGCGGGTCGAGTCATCTGGAAGCGGTCGATCGCTTCCGGCAACCGCCAGATACGCAAACAGAACATGTCGTCGCCGTCGCCAGTGACCGACGGAACGCATGTCTGGGTGATGACGGGCACCGGCGTGCTGAAGGCGTTCGACTTCGAGGGCAAGGAGCGGTGGACGCGCGATCTCCAACACGACTACGGCTTGTTCGGCCAGCTCTATGGTTACGGTTCGTCGCCGCTTCTGTTCGAGGATTCTCTCTACGTGCAGGTACTGCACGGATCGCAGACTGCCGAACCTTCCTACCTGCTGCGGATTGACAAGACGACGGGCAAAACACTGTGGCGCGTGGAACGCGTCACCAACGCCCGTCAGGAATCGCCCGATGCCTATACGACACCGACGCTGGTGCGCTACGGCGATCGCAGCGAGGTCGTGGTCTCGGGGGCCGATGTCGTCACCGGCCACGATCCCGCGACCGGCGCGGAGGTCTGGCGCACGGAAGGCTTGAACCCGTCTGCCGACGGCATCTATCGCATCATCGCATCACCCTTCGTGCGCGACGGGATCATTTATGCGCCGAGCCGCGAGCGGCCCATGCTGGCGGTGAAAGCCGGCGGGCGCGGCAACGTGAGCCGCTCGCATGTACTGTGGCAGTTCATGAACGGACCCGACGTGCCGACACCGGTGAGTGACGGTACCTACGTGTACGTCATCAACGATCGCGGCATCATGTCGTGCGTGGACGCCAAGAGCGGTGCGCTCGTCTACGAGCGACAGCGGCTGCGCCCGTCGACGTATACGGGTTCGCCGATCCTCGCCGACGGCAAGATCTACATCACCAACGAAGACGGCTTGACGAGCGTCGTACAGGCCGG
>Ga0114129_10014508_pt1 | contig 11230 bp, 8 predicted proteins | sample RhiMetdeltSRZDD1_FD_80071 | JGI IMG/M metagenome (GOLD analysis project Ga0114129, IMG submission 80071) | Populus rhizosphere microbial communities from Tennessee, USA - Rhizosphere MetaG P. deltoides SRZDD1 (version 2) (version 2) | ecosystem: Host-associated > Plants > Roots > Rhizosphere >... | reverse complement strand
GTGTTGGCGGGATTCGTGATCGCCTGTCGCTTCGCGACCTGCCCGACGAGCCGCTCGCCGGTCTTCGAAAACGCAACGACGGAGGGCGTCGTCCGGTTCCCTTCCGCGTTCGGGATGACGACCGGGTCCCCGCCTTCCATGACGGCGACGCACGAGTTGGTGGTGCCGAGGTCGATTCCGATGATTTTGCTCATTGACTTCTTCTCCTAAAGTGCATTCCGCTAGCAGGGGGAAATAATAAGGATCTTAGCGTCACGTTGTCAAGTTCCAAATTACCGATTCTTAGCCCCTCCGGCTCATATGTCGGCACCCCCCAGGATCCCGCGGGTTCGCGCTTACCGAACGACCTGAACGGCCGCTGGTTTCTCGGTCCCGGAGACCGGGGTCAAACCACCCGGATGTGGCTCGGAGACCGGCGAAAGTTGCCCCTCGTGAGCCAGATCCAGATCGATCTGCCCCGTCGAAGTGCGGCCGTATAGCGCGAACTTGCCGTCCTCGGGGCGCAGGATGTAGCGGTAAAACCGGCCATAAGGGTCCTTCAATGAGCTCTCGTCGAGGATTCCGGCGGCGACTAGGTCCACGAGCGTCCTCGGATACCGTCCGGTCGTCCCGTAGTACACGCGGACACCCCTCCCGACGGCGAGCAGTCTCGCTTGCGAGCTCGCCCGAAAGAGGTCCCGGACCGGGGGGTTCTCGGAGACCGGCCGCAGGAACAGGTTGGCCGGGTTTCTCGGGAGAAACGTCAGCGAGAAAGCGCCGAGCGCCGCGACCAGCAACCAGAGAACGACGGCGCCGGTCGGAAAGTGGGGTCGGGGAGGGAGCGCGACCGCCGCCGCCGGAGTCTCGCGGATATGACCCTCTTCGATCAGGCCGCGATCGAGAAGATCGGAGATTCCCTTCAGCACGTCCAGGTCGGGGAGAAACGCGCGCTCCCGAATCTCTCCGACCGTTCTCACGCCATCGATCCATTTCCACGTCTCGGCCTCTCGCTTCGCGACGACCAGGGTGTCCTCCGACGCCGAACCCGACGTGACCAGCCGCAGCGTGTAGGCGCCCCCGGCACGGCGGAAGACGAGCTCGCTCGAGGAGATCTTGTGCTCCGCGGCAGGCAGCTCGTCGAACGTCCGGGCCGCGTCGAGGAGGATTGCTTCCGTCGGGATCGGCGCGAAAACCTCCTCGTCGTGATCGACGGAGGACTGGGGCGAGAAGCGGAACCGCCCGTCCGTCCAGCCGAAGGCGCCGAAGACGATCCGTTGGACCTGGATGCGGAATGCTTCGCGCAGGTCCTCGGGGCGAACGAGCCTTTCCGCCACAAGCAGTCGTCCCAACCGGTCGTGCTGTTTCTTCTGGGTCTCCAGGACGATCGCGAGCTGCGCCTCCGTGAGAAGACCGGCCTTGACCAGAAGAGACCCGAGTCGGTTCTCGAGGGGATGAGCGCTCGATTCGACCGACACGACGCGGCCGGTGACGAAGCCCACGGCGATCGTATCCTTCGGTCCTTCGACGGTGAGTATCCCGCTCTTCCGTTGCATGCCGAGCATCTGGAAGATGTCGGTCAGCGAAAAGACGCGAAGGTTTCCGTCAAGGCTCACGGGTCTGCCTCCAGGCGCCGACGTTCTGGCCGATCCAGAGCGCGACGGCGGCGAGGGCCGCGGCAATCCTTCCGGGCAGAACCTCTCTGGCGGACGCGAGCGGGCGCAGGTCGAAGAGCCAGGGCCCGGGGAAAGCCAGAGTGAGAGAAAAGAAGAAGAGGACGAGCAATGAGACCGCGGCGAACGGTCGATGCCCGAAGAAACGGTGGATGCCGGGCGCGACCAGAGAGGCCAGGCGGACCAGTCCCCGGCGCCGGCCGAATCGCCGCTCCGCTTCGCGCCTCTCCGCCTCGCGCTCGTCCTTGGAAACCTGCTCCTTGCGCCCGGAGAGGCGGACGCACCGGCTGCAAAGGAGCGCGGACCCGCCGTATCGTTTGCACGCGCGGCAGAATCCCCGGCCGCAGCGCGAGCACTCCTCGGCGACGCCGCGGCGCGACCGAACGGCCGTTAGCGCGAGCGCGAAGAGAAGGGCGCCCCACGGCGCGAGAGATAGGGGCGACAGGAGAATCTCCTCCGCCGGCAAGCGCGTTTTCGCGGGCTTCGAACGGGCCGGGTTTCTCGCTCCCCCGCGCTCGACGACGCGCTCGCGCGCGGTCGAGAGCCTGTAGGCGGCCGGGACCACGCGGGACATCGGTGGCCGGGAGGTCCAGGCATCGACGTCGCGACGGGAGATCTGAAGCGCCCGTGCACGCGCTTTCTCCTGGCCCTTGAAGTCGTAGATCTCGGACCGCGCGATCGAGAGGTTGTAGAAAGCTTCGGCCGCCTGCGGCGCGTTGCGAGCGGCTTCCTCGTAGTCCTCGATTGCCCCGGCGTAGTCGCCCTCGATGAAGCGGACGTTGCCGCGGTTGACGAATGCGCGGTAGTCCTTCGGATCCGCCTGGATCGCCCGCGTGTACGCCGCCCCCGCGCGCGGATAGTCCCCGGAGCGCTCGGCGTACATCGCGAGCAGGAACCAGACGTCGGGCTGGTCGGGCGACGCAGCCGCGATCGAGGAGAGCGCATCCTCGACACTCGAATCCTCGCGGCGCTCCTCGAGGTCGACCGCGGCGAGGTAGAGCGGGGATCGTCGGATCAGATTCTCGCGCGCGACCGTATCGACGAGAAACGGAAGGAGACCGAGCACGATCAGAGCGCCGGCCAGCACGAGCCGCTCGCGCCGCGCCGAGTACGGATAGACGAGCGTGGCCCAGTAGAGGAGCAGCCAGGTCGGTCCGAGGGTGAAGAAGACCGGCAGCATCAGAAGGAGGAGAGCGAGCGGGGTCGACGCGCGGTGCCCGAAGGGGCGGCTCGCGGCCTCGTCCAGGTCGTGCCACAGCCGACGGAAGTAAGTCAGGAAGAGCCCCACGATAGCCGCGACCGCTCCGACGGCCATCGCGATCGCGATTGCGATCATCAGAGAGGAAAAAAACGAGAGGCGGGACTCGGCGCTCGCGAAGAGCGCGCCGAACGCGGCCGGGATTCGAGAGACGGCTTCCTGGAATCGGCCGGTGCGGAACCCGAATCCGACTCGCGACGCGGCTGCATCGAAGCTCGCCTCGTCCAATCGGACCGCGGCATCGTAGGCGAACGCCGCGTGCGCCGCCCGCGCTCTCTCCGACTTCCGGGCCGCCTGCAGCGCGGTCCGCGAGTACGCCGAAAGATGCCGCACGCCCGCCGCGCGCGCCGACCGGATCATGGCCTCGAGCGCGGTCCCCGCGGCGCGGACGTCGTCCTCCTGCAGAGCCGACAGCAGGTCGAACCAGTGCGACCGATAGACGGCGCGGGTCACCGGCGGCGGAAGAGGCGAAACGCGCGTGTCCGGCGACGCTTCGGCCCGGATCGCGCTGGCGGCGAGAAAGACGACGACGAGCCCGGCCCGTCTATTTCGCGGCGCGACCGACCTCCACATACGCAAGGCGGAGCTCGTACAGCACGCGGGAGAGCAGATCGGACTCCTCGAAGGAGAGGTTTCCCCGGGTCTTCTGTTCCAGCACCGCCAGCCAGTCGATCATCTGACGCGCGATCGCGAGATCGCGGTGTCTCGGTCCCGCCGCCGGATCGGAGAGGAGACCGAGCGCCGAGTACGCCGTCGTCGCGAGCGAGCTGACCATGCGGGCGAACTCGCCGCGCGGCTCGTCAGCGGCTTCGGGCTCGACGTCCCCGGGCGGGGCGGCGTCTTCCGCCGTCGCCGCCGGCGTGGCGGGAGTGTCCGGCGACGGCGCAGCCGGCATCGGCGCGGGACGGGCCGGCTCGGCCACCGTGTCTTCGGGCTCGAAGCCGGGACGCAGCTCCCCTTCGGGGGTGAACATTCGTCGGTCGACGACTCGAATGGGCTTGCTCTCGCCTTCGGTCATGTCTGGATTCCGATTTTAGAACAACCGACCCGCATCGGCCGCGCTCAGTCGCTATGATTCGCGCGTGTCGGAAGGGTTGTCGCGACTCGTCACACTCGTCGAGACACTCCGGCGGGAGTGCCCCTGGGACCGCGAGCAGACACCCGAGACGCTCCGGACGTACGTTCTCGAAGAGTGCTACGAGGTCTTGGACGCGATCGACTCGGGAGATCCCGACGCGCTCGCCGACGAGCTCGGAGACCTCCTCTTCCAGGTGCTCTTCCTGTCTCGGATCGCCTCCGAGCGCGGTTGGTTCGACATCGAGGCCGTCGCCGATCGGATCGTCCGAAAGATGACGGAGCGCCATCCGCACGTCTTCGCCGGAGGCTCGGCCGCCGACGCGCAGGAGGTTCGCCAGGGGTGGGAGCGCCGCAAGCAGCGCGGCTCCGCATCCGCGGATCCGCTCGGGAGCGTCCCGGTTTCTCTTCCTGCGCTCGCGGCCGCATACCGAATGACTTCGCGCGCCGCCGACCTCGGCTTCGACTGGGAAAGAGATTCCGACGTCGCGGAAAAGATCGAGGAGGAGCTCGCGGAATGGCGCGAGGCAGAGCAGTCCGGCGACCGAGAGTCCGAGGAAAAGGAGATCGGAGACCTGCTCTTCTCGATCGTCAACCTCGCGCGGCGCCGCGAGGTCGATCCGGAGAGTGCTCTACGCCGCGCGCAGTCGCGATTCCGTTCGCGCTTCGCAAAGGTGGCCGCAAAGGCACGGGAGTCCGGGCGGGAGGTCGCCGACTTCGATGCCGCCGCGCTGGATCGATTCTGGGAAGAGGCGAAAGCGGAGGAGTAGCTTCCTTACTTCAGCGATCGAGGCTCGCGGACTTCGGGCTCTGGGCTTTGGACTTCGCACTCCGCGACGTCAACGCGGCAACCGTCACCAGCTCGACACCCTGGGAATGCAGGAGCGGCAGCTCCCGCTCGAGAAGCGCGAACGTCGCGGAGTGGGGATGCCCGATCGCGAGCGCGGTCCCGTCTTTCTTCGCCCTCAAAACGAGGTCGCGGAAGGATCGTTCGAGCGCGTCCTCGCTCTCGACCGCGTCGAGGAAAACCTTTCGAGATACGGCGGGCAGCTGCTCCTCGTCGGCGATCCGGCGGGCGACGGTCGCCTCGGTCGTGCGGCTATCGAGCAGGAACAGCCGCCGGGCGGTCAATACCCGGACGACCGCCCGCATCACCCGGGAATCGGCCGTCGCGGCCGAGCCCATGTGGTTGTTCACTCCGACCGCTCCGGGCACGGTCTCGAGATCGTCGACGACGGTCTGCGCGATCTTCTCGTCGCTGTCGGAGCGCAGCACGACGCCGGGTCCCGGGCGGATTCGGGGATAGCCGTCCGGCTCCATCGGGAGGTGGAGCAGCACCTCCTTGCCCGAAGCGGAGAGCCGCCGCGCGGTCTCGGCGCTGCCGGGCAGGCCCGGCAACACGGCGCCTGCCACCCGAAACGGCCAGCGCGCGATCCGCTCGACGGCTTCCCGGTCGTTGCCGAGATCGTCGATGACGATGGCGATCCGCGCCGCGAGAACGGGAGCGGGAGAGGGCTCCGGCGCAACGGTCGGCGCCGCCGAGGGGAGAGACAGCGGTCGGCGGACCGCATGGCGCGCGGCGGCTCGCGGGTTTTCGCGCAGCGCTTCGCGAGGACGGGTCTTGACATAGAGGGCGATCCCGAGCGCGAGCGCGAGAACGGCGAAGAACGCCGTCGCGGGAGAGATCCGGCGCGGATTGTCGGACAAACGCCCGGGTCCGGGCTACGCCGCGCGGCGAGCGACGCCCCGGCGCGCCACCTCGAGTCCACGCTCGAGGATCGGGTCGTGCGACTCGGTGTCGCCCGGGAACGTGATCACGCGCTCGTCGGGCGAAAGACCCTTGCCGCCCAGGATCGTCCCGGACGGAGACTGGTACCGCCCGACCGTCATGAAGAGACTCCCTCCGGAACCGGTCGGCACGAGGCGCTGCACGATGGCCATCCCCGCCGTTGCGGTTCCCACGGTCGTGGCGTTCGCGCGGTCCTTCAGGGCAGCTACGAAGACTTCCGCCGGCCCTCCGGTCGCTTCGTCCGTCAGGAGAACGGTCCGCCCCTTCCAGACCCTCTCGCCGGTGGCCTCGAGCGGCTTCAGAGGGACCTTGCGGCTGACGATTCGGGCGATCGGTCCCCGGCCGACGAAAAGCGTCGCAGAAGGAGCGACGTCGGCGACGTCGCCTCCGATCGAGCCCCGCAGATCGAGCACGAGCCTGTCGATCGAGCGGTGCTCCGCCTCGTCGATCGCTTTTCGGAGCGCCTCGGCGGTCGACGCCGTGAAGACCGGGATCTTCACGATCGCGAGGTCGTTTTCCCACTTCGTCTCGAGCGGAGGCGGAGTGAACCGCTCGCGGCGAAGCCGCACCGTCACCTTCTTGTCCTCGACGACGCGGAAGAGACCGACCTCGACGGTCGTCCCCTCGGGCCCTTCCAGAGCCGAGGTGATCTTCCACAGCGGAGCGTTGCGCAAGTTCTTTCCATCCACCGCATGAATCAGGTCCCCGGGCTGGACCTGCTGCTTCTGGGCGGGAGAGCCCGGAAGCGGCGCGACGACGTACGGAAATCCGCCGCGTCGCGCGACGATGATTCCCGGCCCGACGGCGCCCGACGCCTGCTGGGCGCGAAAAGCGCTCATCGAGGCGGCCGGAACGTAATAGGAAAAGGGATCGAGCGCGTCCGTCATCCCGTCATAGGCGCCCTCGAGCAGCGTCTTCGGATCGGTCGGGTCCACGTAGTTCCCGCGCGTCAGCGAGAACACCTCCGAGAAGACCGACAGTGCCTTGGTCGCGGGATCTCTTCCCGGTCCGGAATCGACGGCCCGGAGAGACGCGAGAGCGGCGATGGAGACGACCAGAAACAGCAGACGGGAGCGGTTGGCTTTCATCGTGGGGATGGTAACACCGCGATTCGGCGGGATGTTCCGAGGCTTCGGACGGAGTCCGCCTACCTCAGCCACGCCACGGGATCACTCGCCTTCTGTCGATCGCGCACTTCGAAATACAGTCCCGGCTCATCACGGCCCGGGCCCGTCCCGACGAGCCCGAGCGTCGATCCGGCCGGGACGTACGCCCCGGAACGCACCGAGACCGCCTGCAGCCACGCGTAGAGCGTGAAAACGCCGTCGCCGTGGTCGAGGATGACGAGGTTGCCGTATTCCGCGAGCCACTGGGCGTAAACCGCCTTGCCGGCGAAGACCGCGCGGACCGGGGTTCCGACCGGCAGCGCCAGAGAGATGCCGTTCGAGAGCGTCCACGCGACGAACTTCGGATGGCGGTGCCGTCCGAAGGTCTCGACCAAGGCGCCCCGCGCCGGCCAGTCGAGGACGCCTTTCCATGGGCGGATGCCGCCGGCCGGTCCGACCGGCTCCTCGGGACGCTGGGAGAGACGCTCGAGCAGGCCTTCGAGGCGCGTCGCCTTGTCGGAGAGTGTCGCAACTTCGCGGCGCTGGGTCGCGGAAAGCGTGCGCTGACTTTCCAGCAGGTTCTCGCGAGCCGCCTTGAGCGAAGCGATGCGGCGCTCCTCCTGCCCGCTGCGCGCGTAGAGCCGGTCGGTCTCCGCCTTCAACGCTTTCTCGCGCGCGAGATTGGCCTCCAGGCGCGTTTGCGACCTGCGATGCTCCGTCAGGAGATGCGCGTCGCGCCGCGCCAGCGAATTGAGAAGGGCCACGCTCTGGACGAACGCCGGGACGTCCCTCGCTTCGAGAAGGATCCGCAGATACCCGAAGCGTCCGAACCGGTGGAGCAGACGAGCGCGCGCCAGAAGGGCGCGGCGGCTCCGCTCTCCGGCTACCTCCGCCGACTTGCGCTCGACCGCGATCTCGCCGAGTCGCGCACCGTAATCCTCCCGCAGCCGCGCGAGGAGCTCCTTTTCCCCCGCCGCGATCGCGAGCTGCAGCTCCAGCCGAGAAAGCTCCTCGGAGAGAGTCGCCTGGCGCCGGCGGCTCTCTCCGAGCTGCGCTTCGAGCGATCCGATCCGGGAGCGGAGACGCCGCAGGTCAGTCTGGCGCTCGGAGTCCGCGGAGGACGCCGGTTTCTCCGGCCCGGCCGCACGCGCTGCCGGACAGATCCCGAGAAGGACAGAGAGCGCGGCGGCGACGCGGGCGCTCGCTCTCATCTCCAGACGATCGGACCGGGCGACGCCTTGCCCGAGAGGAGCGCGCGCAGCGCCGCGGTCGCGTCGGTGATGCCAGGCACCTGCGAAGAAGAAAACGGCCGCGACGCGAAGAAGACTCCCCGGACGAGGTCGGGGTCGAGGGAGCAGTGGTCACCGCTCCAGACGTCCCGGTTGTCCTCGAAGACCGAGCCGGTCGGCACGCCGAGCGACGCCTGCCAGGAGACGCGATAGCCCGGGCGGTTCGCAACGATCAGGTCCGGGATGAGCCGGGGGTCGTAGCGCCGGTAGACGTTCTCTCTCTTGAAGACCCGCGACACCGCATGCTCCCCCGTCTTCGGATCGGTCAGCTCCAGGAGGCCGCGCGAGAGCTCGTCCCGGAGCTTCTCGTAGTCGGCGCCGGGAGCCACGATCCCGTCCTTCTCGCGGCCCCGCAGGTTGACGTAGACGTCTCCGAGCCCCATCGCGTAAGCGCGGGACTTCGACCAGTCGACCGCTTCCCAAAAGGCGCCGCGCGAGAAGAGGGCCTCGAGATTCTGTCGCTGCGCGTTCCCGCGCAGCACGAGGTATCCCTTCTCGACGAGCCAGGAGTCGTAGTTGACGGAGCGCCGCCACGTCGCGAAGCCATGGTCGGAAAGGACGAGGAGCGCCGCATCGGGCGGGAGCGCGCGCGCAGTTTCCCCGACGATCGCGTCCATCGTCTCGTACGACTTCTCGACCACGTCTCCGTAGCGGGCTGCGAGCGCCGCGTCGTACGCGGGATGCTTCGGATCCCGGAAGCGCCAGAAGACGTGCGCCACCCGGTCGGGAAACTCGAAGTAGTGCACGAGGAGCCGGCGGTCTTCCTTGACGAGCGCCCGGAGCATCCGTCGATCCTGGGCGACCGTCGCCGCGACGTCCTGGAGAAACGCGGGCTCCGACAGCGTGCCGGACTGGATGGACCAGGTGTCGATCGCCCAGCCCATCGTCTTGTAACGCCCGAAGCGCCGCAGGAGCTCCTTCGCGTAACCGGGAGGCGCCGAGATGTCGAAGCCGGGAGGGAGCCGCTCGGGGTCGAACTGGACGGGCGAGACGTAGAGAGCGATCTCCGGCGCGATCGTTTCGAGAAGAAATCGCGCGTAGCCGTGCACGGTGATCAGCGGATTGACGCGAAAGGCGAGGCTCGTCCAGTCGCTCCACTGCCCGGCCGACAGCGTCAGGCGGGAGCCGCCCGCCTCGATCGACAGCCGGTCGCGGGACGGCGACACCGAGAGCGTCACGGGAAGCTCGATCGCTCCCGCGCGGCCGAAGGCCCGTCCGGGCGGCCCGACGATGCGGGTCGTCTGGCGGCCCACGTTCGACTCGAGCCGGACGATCTCGATCGAGAAGTCGTTGCCCTCGCGCGGCGCAAAGAAAGGATCCGACGTGTAGTAGGCCGGCTTGCCGATCCGGCCGGACAGGTCCGGAACGCCGAGACCCGAGAGGAGCCGGCCTCGCGGGAAGGACTCCGGTGGGAACGTGACCGGCATGCGCATGACGGTCGCCGGCCGCGCGACCGCTTCGGACCAGAACGTCGTTCCGCGCCGATTGCTCTCGATCGACGGTCGCGTCGCCGGCAGCCACGCGCGTGCGGCGGCAAAGGCGGCCGCCGCCGCTCCCGCCGCGATGAGAAAGAGCACGGCCGCCGCGAGACGGCGCCTCCTTCCCGCGAGGACCGCCGCCGGGAGGAGAAGGATCGCTCCCACGGCGGCGGCCGCCGCGGCGGGCGTCTTCCTGCCCAGCAAGAAGGGCACTTCCCGGTCCTGCGCGACCGCGAACGTCGGCGTCATGTCGCTCGGATCGCGTTTCAGAAAGTCGAAGATCTGGTGCCCGCCCGGATCGAGGCCCGTCGAAAAGGACGTCCAGGAGACCGGGGTCTGTGGCGGGACCGGGGGGGTCAGCGGGGAGAAGCCGCCGCGGGTTTTCAACGCCGTCAAATTGGGAAGGCGCCCCCCGGCCATCATCGTTTGGACGATCCCGGCGTCCACGCCGTCGAAGGCGAGAACGACGATCCGCCGGGGCGGTGAAGGGAGCAGCGCCGCGCTCATCAACGCTGCCGTCAGGAGATGCACCAAATCAGTGTACGGGAAAGGTCCGGTTCGAAGGTCCCGACACTTATCCCCTCGCTCCGCCTCTTAGAATCCCACCATGGCGAGTCGGACCGAAGACCTTCATTCCCTCCTCTCCCGGATCCCCGACCCCGCCATCCGTTCCCTTTTCACTCCGGAGTTCATCCTCTGTTCCGAGGAGTTCGACCGCTTCACGGTGGACACTCTCCTGAACCTCGTTTCCGAGCTCGGTCTGCCCGAGTCCCTCTCACGCGGAACGACGGTTGGCGAGCTCCTGGCCGACCGCGGCTGGAGCCCGCGCGCGGCGATTCCCCTGACGTGGTTCTTCCGGAAGCTCGCCGCGGAAGGAGAGATCGTCGTCGAGGGCTCGGGCACGGGCGCGGTCTATCGCACGCGCGGAACGCTTCCCTCGGGCGAGCCCGACCGGGCGGAAGCGCGGTCGCTGGCGATCGACCCACAGTCGGCACCCGCGTTCGCCGTGGTGCACGCGATGGTCGAGCACGTGCCCGCGTTCCTGCGGGGCGAGCTCTCGGGCGAGGAGGTCCTCTTTCATCCCGCGAAGCTTCCGCTCTGGTTCGACTACTTTTCCAACGACAACCTCCTCTACCAGATCAACAACCGGCTGGGGGCGGAGGCGGTCGTTCGCGCTCTCCCGACCGGCCGGCCGGCGAGCGTTGTCGAGATCGGGGGAGGCTCCGGCTCCGCGGCGCTTGCGGTCGCGGAGCGCCTCGCGCGCGATGGCGCGCTGTCGCGGATCGGCCGTTACGTCTTCACGGAGATCGTTCCGACGTTCCTGCGACGGGCAGAGCGCACGATCCGGGCGCGGTGGCCGGCGCTGCCGGTCGAGTTCCAGCGGCTCGACATGGACCGCGATTTCACCGGCCAGGGGATCGAGCCCGAGTCCGCCGACGTCGTGTATGCCGTCAACACGATCCACATCGCCAAAGACCTGGCCGCAGCGCTCGGGCGGATCCGGGAGACGCTCCGGCCGGGCGGCATCGCGGTTTTCTCGGAGTGCGTTCGTCCCTTCGAGGGACAGCCGATCTACGTCGAGTTCGT
>Ga0114129_10014507_pt1 | contig 11231 bp, 10 predicted proteins | sample RhiMetdeltSRZDD1_FD_80071 | JGI IMG/M metagenome (GOLD analysis project Ga0114129, IMG submission 80071) | Populus rhizosphere microbial communities from Tennessee, USA - Rhizosphere MetaG P. deltoides SRZDD1 (version 2) (version 2) | ecosystem: Host-associated > Plants > Roots > Rhizosphere >... | reverse complement strand
GATGGGCGCGATCGCGTTCTCCCGTGCGGTCGGAGATCTGCCGAAGCGCTCACATTCGTCGACCTTCGGCGGCAGCCCGCTCGCCTGCGCGGCCGCGATCGCCGCGATCGGCGAGATGCGTCGGCTGGATCTGGCCGCCCGCGCGCGCGAACGTGGCGCCCAGCTCCTGGGTGGACTGCGCCAGGTCCGCAGCGACAAAGTGCGCGAGGTCCGCGGGCTCGGTCTGCTTGTCGGCGTCGAGCTGAAGGAGAGCGCGGGACCGACCCTGCGGGTGCTTCAGGATGAAGGGGTCCTCGCGCTCGGCGCGGGCCCGACGGTCGTGCGCTACCTGCCGCCGCTGGTCATTGGCGCCGAGCAGATCGATCGCGTTGTCGCCGCCACAGCCAAGGCGCTGGCATGAATCATTTCGTCGAGAGCGCGTGCACACAGTGCTCTCGCGGAGCCCCGTGAGCGCACCAGCGCCACGCGAGGACGCGGACCTTGTGTATGGCCTCGTGAACATACCCAGCACCAGCCGGCACGAGGGCGAGGCCGTGGAGTGGCTCGTCGCGCGCATGGCCGAGCGCGGCTTTCGCGCGTCGGTCGACGACGCGGGCAACGCGGTGGGCGAGGTCGGGGACGGGCCCATGCACGTCGTGCTCCTCGGCCACATCGACACGGTGCCCGGCGAGATCGCCGTGCGTGTCGAGGACGGCGAGCTCATCGGACGCGGCGCCGTCGATGCGAAGGGACCGCTCGCGACATTCGTCGCCGCGGCGACGAGGCGCGTGCCCGGCGTCCGCGTCACGGTCGTCGGCGCCGTCGAAGAGGAGTCACCGACGAGCGACGGCGCGCGCTATCGCGCCACGCTCGCCGCGCCCGACTGGTGCGTGATCGGCGAGCCCTCCGGTTGGGATGCCGTGACCGTCGCGTACAAGGGTCGGCTCGCGGTGCGTCTCGCGCTCTCGCGTCCGGCGCGCCACGGTGCGGCGCCCGGGATGACGTGCAGCGAGGAGGCGCTGGCGCTTTGGTCGCGCGCACGTGCCGCCGCCGAGCGGCGCGCGAACGGCGCCGACGGCTTCGCGAAGCTCGATTGCCGTCTCGAAGGGATGAGCGGCGGGACCAGCGACGGACTGGTCGAGCGGGCGGAGGTGCGCGTCGGCTACCGCATCCCCCCGGGCATCACGACCGCGGAGCTCGAAACGGAGCTGCGCGCGATCGCCGCGACGCACCAGGGCGACGCGACCATCGCGATCGAGCGGATCGGCGCCGAAGAAGCCGCGCGCACCTCGCGCACGACACCGCTCGCCCGCGCGTTCGTCGGCGCGATCGCGGATGCCGGAGGCAAGGCGACGTTCAAGGTGAAGAGCGGCACGAGCGACATGAACATCCTGGCGCCGGCATGGGGTTGTCCGATGGTCGCGTACGGTCCCGGTGACTCGCGCTACGACCACACGCCGATGGAGCGGCTGTCGTTGTCCGATTACGCACGCGCGATACGTGTGCTCGAAAGCGTGCTCGCACGGGCCCCCAAGCCCATAATCTGACGCCGACCTGCCGCGCCGGGCAGGAGAGGGCAGGGAAGGGTGTTTTCGAAGCGCCAGAGGCGTCAGCGCGCTGTCGTCGCCGGTCTTGCGGCGCTTGCGGTGCTGTTCGGCGCGCTCGCGCTCCTCACGCAGCTGTTGGACACGACGCTTCAGTCGGCGATCTACGACAAGGCGATCGACGTCTCGCCGGCGCAGGTGAAGAACCAGATCACGATCGTCGCGGTCGACGACCTCACCGTCAGCAGGTACGACGTCTATCCGCTGCCGCGCCGGGCCTACGCCGACCTCATCCGGGCGCTCCGGGCGCAGAACCCGAGCGTCATCGCGATGGACATCAGCTTCTACGACCGCTCGCCGAGCCCCGAGGACGACGCGCTCCTCGCGTCCGCGATCAAAGACGCCGGGAACGTGATCCTCGCGATGCAGGGAGCGGGCGACGGCGTCCTCACCGATCACTCGACGAAGTTCGCGGTCCTGCAGCTTCCGATCGCGCCGCTCAGCGCGGCGGCCGCCGGCCTTGGCTCGGTGAACGTGACCGCCGATCCCGACGGTCATGTGCGCGACGCGCAGATGCGCATCGAAGGACCGGATGGGACGACGTACTACGCGCTACCGCTCCTGGCCGCGGCCCGACAGGTGCGCGCCGACCTCACCAGGGCGACCCTGAGCGGTGACCGGCTCAGCGTGCCCGCGCCGCTCGGCGAACGGGTGCTGCCGCTCAATCAGCGTGGCGGCATGGCCGTGTACTACGCATCGCGGCCGGCTACGTCGACGACCAAACAGCAGAAGTTCGGCTTCTGCAAGATCAGTGGTGAGTTCTGCGTCGTGTCGATGAAGGACGTCCTCGCCGGCGCGGTGCCGCGTGAGCTGATCCTCGGCCGCACCGTATTCGTCGGCTTCCACTCCGTGTCCGCGGTGCCCGACGACTATCCCGTGCCCAACAGCGTCGGCCGGAAGATGTTCGGCGTGGAGATCTGGGCCAACACCGCGCAGTCGATCTTCACCAACCGCTACCCGGTTCTGAAGCAGGGCTTCATCACCACGCTGGTGCAACTCCTCGCCGTGACGCTGGCCGGCATGCTCCTCGTCGTGCGCTGGCGCCTCTGGGGCTTCCTCGGCGCCCTCGGGGTGCTCGCCGCGTACATCGCCGGCGCGTACGTCCTGTTCGCGCTCCAGACGCAGGGTGAGGTGGGGAACGGGCCGGTGGAGGTGCCGTCGATCGGTTATGTCATGCCCTCGGCCTTCTGGTGGGTCATCGGGCTGGGCTATCTGCTCTTCGAGGAGCAGCGCGCGGTGTCGCGCACGCAGAGCACCTTTGGCCGCTTCGTCACCCCCGCGGTCGCGCGCACGATCATGGACCGGGAGGAGACCGGGCAGCTCGCCCTCGGTGGCGAGGACCGGCGAGTGACCGTCCTCTTCGGCGACATCCGGGGATTCACGACGATCTCCGAGGGAATGACGCCGGCCGTCCTCCTCGGGCACCTCAACCGCTACTTCGACGGTATGGTGAACATCATCAACCGCTACGAAGGCACGGTGAACAAGTACAACGGCGACAACATCATGGTCATCTGGGGCGCGCCGATCGAAGTGGCCGACGAGGCGCGGAAGGCGGTCGAGTGCGCTCTGGAGATGCAGAAATGGATCCAGGACGAGCGCGCGAAGGGCGGGCCGGACGTGTCGTTCGGCTTCGGCATCAACACCGGCCACGTCGTCGCGGGCTTCCTCGGCGCGATGGGCCGCATGGAGTACACGGTGATCGGTGACACCGCCAACGTCGCGTCGCGTCTCACGTCCGCAGACATCGCGCGCCGCGACCAGGTCGCGTGCAGCGCCGAGACGCTGAGCGAGCTTGGCGGCGATGTCGACTATGTCGATCTCGGAGCGATCGCGGTGAAGGGCCGCGCGGAGCCGGTGGCGTGCTACCAGATCGATCGCATCGGCGCGCTCGCGAATCCGAACGCCGCGCCGGCGCCGCAGATCCGCGTCAGCACCGCGGCCGTAGCCGGATTCCATTGATCGACATGCTCGACGACAAGGTCGCGCTCATCCTGGTGAAGCTCGGACACCTGTCGGTGCAGCGCGACCGCGAGGCCTACCTGCGTGGGCTCGTCGAGCTCTGCTCGCAGGCCGTCGACGCGGAGCGCTGCACCTTCTACATCGTCGACCAGCAGAAGAAGGAGCTGTGGGCCCGCGTCGCCCAGCGCACGACGACGGAGATCCGACTCCCGCTCGGACAGGGTCTTGCCGGACATGCCGCGCTCTCCGGGGAGACGATCAACGTTCCGGACGCGTACGCGGACGCGCGCTTCGACCGGAAGTTCGACATGCGCACCGGCTTCCGCACGCTCAACGTGCTCGTCGTCCCGGTGTGGGGAAGCCAGGGGAAACCGGTGGCGGTCATCCAGGTGCTCAACAAGCGCAACGGCACGTTCGAGCGCCGCGACCAGATGCTGCTCGAACAGATCGCGGAGACGATCGCACCCGTCGCCGAGCGGATCACGTCGGCGGAATGAGCGGTAAGCCCGCCGACCGTCGCACCGCGGAGCGCCCCAGCCGCGAGCGACGCACCGCCGGCCACAAGCTCGAGGTCATCCTCGACGTGACGCGTCGCCTGATGTCGGTCACGGATCTCGACGCCCTGCTCCATCTCATGGCCGAGGCGACGCGCGACCTCCTCGCGTCCGACCGCGCCACGATCTTCATCGTCGACCGCGACCGGGGCCAGCTGTGGTCGCGCATCGCTCTGGGCACCGGCGAGATCCGCATCCCGCTGGGCACCGGGATCGCCGGCACCGTCGCGGAGACCGGTGAGGTCATCAACATTCCGGACGCGTACGCCGATCCGCGCTTCGATCCCGAGCCGGACCAGCAGAGCGGCTACCAGACGAAGAGCCTCCTGACGTATCCGATGACCGGCCAGGAGGGACGGGTCATCGGCGTCTTCCAGGCCGTGAACAAGCACGGCGGTGGCGCGTTCACCAGCGCCGATGAGGAAGCGCTCGCGTCGCTCGCTGCGTCGGCGGCGGTCGCCGTCGAGAACGCGCAGCTCGTCGCCGAGCAGAAGCAGCTCTGGCAGAGCCTCATCGAGACGCTGGCGATGACGGTCGACGCACGTGACCAGCAGACCGCCGGGCACAGCCAGCGCGTGACGCGCTACGCGGACGTCATCGGGCGCGCCATGGGGCTGAAGGGCAAGGACCTCGAGAAGCTCCGCGCCGCGGCGCTGCTCCACGATTACGGGAAGATCGCCGTGCGCGACAAATTCCTGCAGAAGCCGGGCAAGCTGGACGAGGCGGAGTTCGCGTACATGAAAGCGCACGCCGAGAAGACCGGCGAGTTCCTCGCGCATCTCGAGTTCCCGCGCGACATGCGCGACGTGCCGGTCATCGCGTCGCAGCACCACGAGCGGATGGACGGCAAGGGCTATCCGAAAGGCCTGGCGGCGGAGTCGATCGTGGTCGGAGCGCGGATCGTCGCGGCCGCGGACGTCTTCGACGCGCTCACCGCGCCGCGTTACTACAAGCCGGCATATGCGCTCGACAGGACGCTCGAGATCATGGACGGTATGGCCGGCGACCACCTCGACCCGAAAGTGATTGCCGCGGTCCACACCGCGAAGCCGCACCTCGAGGCGGCGCTCGCGGCGTTGAAACACACCTGGCCCACCCCGGGTGATGAGGGCATGGGCACCATCCAGGAGGCGGCCGGGCTCTCGGAGCGCGAACGGTCTCTCGAGAAGGCGTCGTCGTGAGGATCCGCTTCTGGGGCACGCGTGGGTCGATCCCCACTCCCGGCCCGAGCACGGTGCGCTACGGCGGCAACACGGCCTGCGTCGAGGTGCGCGACGCCAGCGGCGCGCTGCTGGTCCTCGATGCGGGCACCGGCCTTCGCGAGCTCGGCATCGCGATGATGAACGGCGGCACCAAGGGCCCGTTCTCGGTCGACCTGCTCCTCTCGCATCTCCACTGGGACCACATCCAGGGCATCCCGTTCTTCCGCCCGGCGTACGACCCCAAGAGCCGGATGCGCATCATCGGACCGAAGCAGTCGCGTTCGATGAAAGACCTGCTCGGCCTCGGCATGGACGATCCGTTCTTTCCGGTCGACATCGACGACCTGCCGGTGCAGCTCAAGATCGACGAGATGACCGACGGATCGGATGAGCGCGTCGGACCCTTCCGCGTGCGTTCCGCGACGATCTTCCATCCCGCGCCGGCCCTCGCCTACCGTATCGAAGCGGACGGCCGCTCGCTCGTCTACGCCACGGACACGGAGGACGCCTTCTCGGGCAAGCCGAACCCGGTGATCACTCTCGCGGCCGAGGCGAACACACTCATCCATGACGGCCAGTTCCTGCCGAGCGACTTCAAAGCGACGTGGGGCCATTCGACGGTCGACGCGGCCGTCGACATCGCCGTGAAGGCGCGCGTGGGGCGGCTCGTGGTCTATCACCACGATCCCGATCGCAGCGACGACGCGCTCGATCGCATCGGTCGAGACGCGCAGCGCACCGCGAGCGAGCGTCGCCCCGGTCTCGAGGTCGTGGTAGCGCGCGAGGGTCTCGAGCTGGAGATATAGCGTTATCGTCGGACCTACGACGCATCAGGGGAGGTCAGGACGAATGAACGCCCTCGACACGATCAACCAGGCAGGCGACGCGATGACGGTGAAGCGTGTGTACGGCGACCCGTACCAGGTGGACGGGGTGACGCTCATCCCGGCGGCGCACGTGATGGGCGGCGCGGGAGGCGGCACGGACACGGCGGGCAACGGCGGCGGTGGCTTCGGCCTTTCGGCGCGACCGGTCGGAGCGTGGGTCATCAAGGACGGCGAGGCGGTCTGGCGGCCCGCGATCGACCTGAACCGCGCGATCCTTCTGGGTCAGCTCGTCGCGATCGTGATGGCCCTCTCGCTGCGGTCGATCTTCACGACGTGGGCGAAGCGACGCTAGCACCCTCGCGGCGGCGGTCGATCGCGTAGCCCGAGCCGGTCCGGCGTTTCGCGACCTCCTTCATCTCCGCGGCGGCGCGCGCGACCTCGGTCGAGCCGGCGAAGCGCCCGGCGACGAGGGGGACGATGCCGATCGAGACCGTCACGAACGGGACGCGGCGCGTCCGTCCACGCCGATCGGGCGACTCGACCCAGCCCCGGGCGCGGTCCGGCGCGTCGTACAGGGCCGGGATGGACGCGTCGAAACGCGCGACGATGTCCTTCGCGAGCTCCTCGGCGTTCGCGTTCGGCGCGAGCACGACGAAATCATCGCCACCGACGTGCCCGATGAAGGTGTCGTCACCCGCTTCACCGACGGTCTGGCTCAGGAGCTCCCCGAGGTGTGTGATGAGGCGGTCGCCGCGGGCGAAGCCGTGGTGGTCGTTGAACTCCTTGAAATGATCGACATCGACGTAGAGGCACGCCGCCCTGCTCGCGTCCGCCAGTCGCGCGTCGATCTCGTGGGCGATGCTGAGATTGCCCGGAAGACCCGAGAGGGGATTGAGGGAACGCAGCTCCGCGGCGCGCCGCAGGGCGGACGCGATGCGGGCCACGAGCTCGTCGACGTCGAACGGCTTCGACACGTAGTCGTCCGCGCCATTCCGCAGGCGGGCCGCCATCTCTCCGGTCGTCCGCTTGGCGGTGACGAAGAGGACCGGGATGTAGCGGGTGCGGCGGTCGTGGCGCAGCTCGCGGTGAACTTCGTCGCCGTTCAGCAGCGGCATGCCGATGTCGAGGACGACCAGGTCGGGCCGGATAGCACGCGCCAAGTCGAGGGCGGTCCTGCCATCACCAGCCAGGACGCAGTCGTAGCCGGCCTCTTGGAGGGCCGTGTCGAGCAGGGCCCGCGTCGACGCGTCGTCGTCCGCGACCAGTACGCGGCTCGCCATTTGCTCAGGGATAGCGACGCCGGCCTGCCCAAACAATGAGAAAACGGTACCGGCAGGCCACCGCTGGTCCTGCTGTGGGGCGAGGGAGGAGCGAGCACACAGGCGCTACTTACGGTCGTTGACCATCGCGGAGCGCAGAAAGTGAGCAGACAGCCAAGCGAAACCGGTGACGATTTCGCCGGCGCTGAGCTGGCCTACGAAATTGCGCGAGGCGTCGCAGCCCGGGCGTGTCGCGCCGTCAGTTCCAACGCCGTGGGCGAGGAGGGACTCGAACCCTCACGCTCTTTCGAGCATGAGCTCCTAAAGCTCACGAGGCTGCCATTACTCCACTCGCCCGCATGAAAGCCTAGCCGCCGCGCGCCGCCGCGACTAGGCCCCGATCGCGTCGGCTCGCGCGACGAGCGCCGCATCCAGCGCGTCGAGCACGGAGCGCGGCGAACGACGTTCGTGCGCACCCCGAGCCGCGCCGATCGCGCGCACCACCGAACGTGGGTCGTTGAGCGTGACGCCGAGCGCCTCGATCGTCTTCTCGCACTGCACGGTGTGCTCGACGATGTGCGACGCGAACCGGTGGAGGCGGAAGCGGACGTCGATGCGATGCGCCCCTGCGTAGCTGCCCCACTGCGATGGGCGCTCCATCTGCCGGGCATCGAGACCGGCGAGCGCTCCGTCGGTCTCGGCGCGTCGCGCTGCGAACGCGGCCAGGATCTCGAGCACGCCGCCTTCGGTGTCGGCCGGATCGGGCTGCGGTCGGCGTTCGGCGGGAAGCGTCAGGGGCTCGTCGTCAGCGCGCACGAGCGCGTGCTGCGCATTGGCGCGGTACGACCGTTCGACGCCGATCGCGTGCGCCAACGTCTCGCGCAGGCTCCATTCACCCGCGGCGGGCGCACGGTCGAGCAGGTCGTCGTCCATCCCGGCAACCAAGCCGCGCAGCCGACCGAACTCGATTTGCGCCAGCGTCAGGATGCGCGAGGCCTCGTCGCCATCCGGCGCGAGAGCTGCGGCGGCCATCTGCTCTTCCTCGAGCGCGTTGAAGAACATGTAGTCGGCATCCGCGGGCGGGTCGGCGTCGCGCCAGCGCCAGACCCGCTCTCTTTTGAAGGCGGTCACGCGGGCGAGTCGAGCCAGCGCGCGGTCGAACGCTAGGACCGTATGCGCGCCTCGATCTTCGACAGCCGCTCGATGACCTTGATGAGGGCGTGGTTGCCCTCGCGCCCGCCGCCGTCCTTTTGGAGCGCGTTGTACAGCTCGTGCACGAGCGAGGCGCCGGGAACGGAGATGTGGTCCGCGAAAGCGTTGTCGAGGACGATGCGAAGGTCCTTCTGCTGGAGGTCGATCATGAAGCCAGGGCGGAAGTCACCCGCGAGCATCTTCGGGGCGTAGTTCTGCATGGCCCACGACGATCCGGCGCCGCCGGCGATGACCTGACGGGTCTTCTCGAGATCGATCCCTTGCGATGCGGCGAACACGAGCGCCTCGGATACGCCGAGGTTGTTGATCGCGACGGCGATCTGGTTCGCGAGCTTGCAGGCCTGGCCCGCGCCGTGATCGCCGATGTGCACGATCGTCTTGCCGAGGGCTTCGAAGAGCGGCATCGCGCGCTTCACGTCGGCCGGGTCGCCGCCGATCATGATCGAGAGGCGCGCTTCGACCGCACCGATCTCCCCGCCGGACACCGGTGCGTCGAGCGTGCGGAACGGTGGACGGTTCTGCGCCGCGCGCGCGGCGAACTCGCGTGTCGCCGCCGGGGAGACCGTGCTCATGTCGATGAGGAGAAGCCCGTCGCGCGCACCGCCCGCGACGCCGTCAGGACCGAAGACCGCGGTCTCGACATCCGGCGTGTTCGGCACCATGGTCACGACGATGTCGGACCGCTCGGCGACCTCGCGCGGCGTCTTCACGACGGTCGCGCCATCCTTCGCCAGCGGCTCGGCGCGAGCGGGCGTCCGGTTGGTGACCGTGACGCTGAAGCCCGCCTTCAGCGCGTTGCGCGCCATGGGCGCGCCCATGATCCCGGTGCCGACGAAGCCGACCCGCTCCATCAGTCGTCCTGCTCCTCTTCGCCGTTCTGCGGCTCGCCGTTCTCCTCGCGCTTCATGAAGATCGTCCGAGTGTCGCCCTCCTCGGTCAGGAGGTAGGTGTTCTCCTCGGTCTCGTCGACGTTCACCGACGCGACGAGACGGTCGTCGGTGACGTGGGTGAAGCCGCCGGAGCGCTGGAGCTCGTTCGCGATCGCTTCCGCCAGCGAATCTTCCTCGTACGAGTCGAGGACCAGGACCCTCGCCTTCTTCACCAGCTCGAAGAAGTCGACCGGGTCGATCCGGGACTCGTGGACGAGGAGGACCGCACTGCCGATGTCCTCGTCACCCTCGTGTATCTCGTAGAAGTTCACCCGCAATACACTATGACCGTCCCATGTCCGATGCTCCTACCACCTCCGCGCCCACCGAGCGGTCGTTCCGCCACACCATCCGCCGCGACGCGGGATCGAAGGTCTCGCTCGAGGTGGAGGTCGACGCCGAGCGTCTGACGCGTCAGGCCGACCGCGTCTTCGAGCGCCACAACCAGAAGGCCAAGATCCCGGGCTTTCGTCCCGGCAAGGCGCCACGAGCGATGTACGAGCGAAGCTACGGCGCCGAGCACCTGTGGGCGGAGGCGGCCGAGGACCTCGTCGACCAGACCTACCGCGAGATCGTCGAGCTCGAGGACCTGTCGCCGCTGGACGATCCCAAGGTCGAGCTCACCCAGCTCGAGCCGGGCAAGCCGATGCGCTGGAGCGGGACGGTCACGGTCCGGCCGGACGTGACGCTGGGCGACTACGCCGCGCACGGCGCGACGATCGAACCGGCTCCACCGACCGAGGCGGAGATCGAGAAGACGATCGAAGCGATGCGCGAATCGCACGCGCAGCTGCAGCCGGTCGACCGACCGGCGCGGACGGGCGACATCGTGATGGTCGACATCGACGTCACGGTGGACGGCAAGACGCTCCCGCCGTTCGCCCGCAACGCGCACGTCGAGGCCGGGCGTGCGACGTCGATCCCCGGACTCGGCGAGGCGTTCGTCGGCCTGAAGTCGGGCGACAGCAAGACCGCCCTGCTCGAGTTCACGTCGGAGACGACTTCGCCCGAGCTCCGTGGCAAGAAGGGCACGTTCTCGATCCGCGCGAGCCAGGTCTCGGAGAAGGTGCTGCCGGCCCTCGACGACGACTTCGCCAAGACCGTGGGCGTCGGCACCGTCGCCGATCTGCGGCGAGAGGTGAAGAACGAGCTCGCGCACTCGGCGTTCCACGAGGCGCGCGACAGCGCCGCGGACAAGATGCTCGAGCATGCCGTCGACACCGCGAGCGTCGAGGTCCCCGAGGTCCTGGTCAAAGACGAGCTCGAGCACATGCTCGCGGACCTGAAGGCTCGCGTGCGCGAGCAGGGGATCACCTTCGAGCAGTTCCTGTTGCAGGCGCGCAGGACAGAGGACGAGATCCGCGCCGAGTGGAAGCCGGTGGCCGAGAAACGGGCGAAGTCGATCCTCGTCCTCGACGCCATCGCGAAGAAAGAGGGCGTCACGGTCTCGTCGAACGAGCTCGCGTCGCAGATGGCGATGACGCCGCTCGCGCAACAGGACCCGCGCGCGCTACGCGATCCGCTCGTGCTCGCGTCGTTCGCGCGCTCGATCCGCAACCGCAAGACTGTCGACAAGCTGATCGGCCTCGAGTCACCGGACGCCGAGGCGGAGCTGATCAAGAAGGCCGGCGGCGAGGGCACCAATCTTCACGGCGCGGCCAAGCCTGAGGAGCCGAAGATCATCGTCCCCGAGAAGTCCAACG
>Ga0114129_10014505_pt1 | contig 11231 bp, 10 predicted proteins | sample RhiMetdeltSRZDD1_FD_80071 | JGI IMG/M metagenome (GOLD analysis project Ga0114129, IMG submission 80071) | Populus rhizosphere microbial communities from Tennessee, USA - Rhizosphere MetaG P. deltoides SRZDD1 (version 2) (version 2) | ecosystem: Host-associated > Plants > Roots > Rhizosphere >... | reverse complement strand
GCACGAGTGGGTGAAACTGGAAGGGAAAGAAGCGTTGGTAGGGATCACCGATTACGCCCAGGGCGAGCTGGGGGACATCGTGTTCGTCGAGCTGCCGGCCGAGGGCGCGGCAGTGAAACAGGGAGATGTGTTCGGGACGATCGAGGCGGTGAAGACGGTGAGCGATCTCTACGCGCCGGTGACGGGCAAAGTGATCGCGGTCAACAAATCCTTGGGCGATCATCCGGAACACATCAATAAGTCGCCCTACCAGGACGGCTGGATGATTCGCATTGCCGTGGACAACCCGAGCGAGATGGAGAAGCTCTTGAACGCGGATGGGTACCAGGCGCACGTGGGCGGACACTAGTGAAGTTTCCGTACATTCCTCGGGGGGAAGGCGAGGAAGCGAAGATGCTGGAGACGATCGGCGCCTCCAGTTTCGAGAAGCTCCTCGCCCCGGTGCCGATGCATTTACGCCTGCAGCGGCTCCTGGATCTCGGTGAACCACAGAGCGAATACCAGATCGCCCGGCAGTTCGAAGCTCTTGCCGCATTGAACGATGTGCCGGGTAAGTTCACCTCGTTTCTAGGGGCGGGCTCCTACGACCATTTCGTTCCGGCAGCGGTGGATCACCTGTCCTTTCGATCCGAGTTCTATACCGCGTATACGCCCTACCAGGCTGAAGTCGGTCAGGGCACGCTGACCACCATCTTCGAGTTTCAATCCATGCTGGCCGAGTTGACCGGGATGGATCTGGCCAATGCATCCTTGTACGACGGCGCTTCGGCGTTGGCAGAGGCAGGGCTTTTGGCCGCTTCGGTCACCGGCAAGTCGAAGATCGTCGTGGCCGGGCCGTTGCATCCCAATTACGCGCAAGTGTTGGCGACCTATTGCCGCGGGCAGGGGATCGAAGTGGTGGCCGATCCATCTCCCGATGGAACGATCAATCGGGGTTGGGTGCGGGACGCCTTGCCGGGTGCGGCGGCGGTGGTGGCGCAGTCGCCCAACTTTATCGGAATCGTGGAAGATCTCTCGGGCGTCTTTGCCGACGCGCGCGCCCAGGACGCGAAAGCGATCCAAGTGTTCTTGCCCCACGCGTTGCCTTTGTATAAGACGCCGGCCGACATGGGCGCCGATCTGGCAGTGAGCGAAGGGTTGTCGTTGGGAAGCCCGCCGTCCTTCGGCGGCCCGGCCTTGGGATTGTTCACGTCACGCCTGGAGTTCGTCCGCCACATTCCAGGGCGGCTGGTTGGGGAGACGGTGGATCGGAACGGGAAGCGTGCCTTCGTGATGACGCTCCGCACCCGTGAGCAGGACATTCGCCGCGAGAAGGCGACCTCGAACATCTGCACCAACCAGGCGTTGTTGGCATTGCGCGCCACGATCTACATGTCGCTCTTGGGTCCGCAAGGGATGCGAGAAGTGGCCGAGCAGTGTCTGGAAAAGGCCCATTATTTAGCGGCTCATTTGAGCTCTCGAAAAGGATTCAGGCTTCCCTACAAGGGCCCGTTCTTCCAGGAGTTCGTGGTAGAGACACCGCGCCCGGCCTGGGAAGTCATCGCGCAAGCACGTTTGAAAAACGTGCTCCCAGGCGTGGATCTCACGCGGTTCCCGGAACTGCAGGCGGGAACGAATCGCCTGCTCGTGTGCGTGACCGAAAAGCACACCCGAGCGGACCTGGATCATCTGGTGGAGGTGTTGGAGGGTGCGGCGCGTGGTTGAAAAGCTGATCTTTGAACGGTCCCACCGGGGAACGCGGGGCGCATTGATCGCGGGGTTGGATGTTCCATCCAAGGGTGTGGCTGCGTTGGTGCCGGCGGATTTGCGGCGCGGGAAAGATCCCATGCTTCCCGAGGTGAGCGAACCCGTCGTGGTGCGTCACTTCACCAACCTCTCGGTGTTGAATCACCACGTCGACAAGGATTTTTATCCCCTGGGCTCGTGCACGATGAAGTACAACCCCAAGATCAACGATCGCATGGCGTCGTTGCCGGGGTTCGCGTATTTGCATCCCATGGCGCCGGAGGCGAGCATCCAGGGTGCGCTCGCTTTGATGTGGGAGCTGGAACGAGCGTTGGCCGAGATCACGGGATTGCCCGCGGTGTCGTTGCAGCCGGCCGCGGGTGCGCAAGGCGAGCTCACCGCGATGCTGGTCGCCCGCGCGTTTCACCGTTCGCGTGATGATCATGACCGGGTCGAGGTGATCATTCCCGATTCGGCGCACGGTACCAATCCCGCTTCGGTGGCGATGGCGGGGATGAAAGCGGTGGAGGTGAAATCCAACGCCGAGGGCCGGGTGGATCTGGAAGCCTTGCACGGAGTGCTGGGACCCCGCACCGCGGCCATGATGCTCACCAATCCCAACACGGTCGGCATCTTCGAGCGGCGCATCGATGAGATCGCGAAGGCCGTGCACGCGGTGGGCGGGCTCATGTACCTCGATGGCGCGAACATGAACGCGCTGGTGGGGCTCGCGCGGCCGGGCGACATGGGCTTCGACATGATGCACCTGAACCTCCACAAGACGTTTTCCACCCCGCACGGCGGGGGAGGTCCGGGAGCGGGCCCGGTGGCGGTTCGAAGCGACCTGGCGCCTTTCTTGCCCGCGCCGACCTTGGTTCGCGAGGGCAGCACGTATCGCCTGGAAGAGGATCGTCCGTACTCGGTGGGGCGCATGCACGGGTTCATCGGTAATTTCTTGGTGTTGGTACGGGCGCTGGCTTACATCCGATCCTTGGGAGCGGCGGGATTGGCGGAAGTGAGTCATCAGGCAATCCTCAACGCGAATTATTTGCTCGCGCGGTTGACGCCGACGTACGCGGTCAAGTATCCCGGGCCATGCATGCACGAGTTCGTGCTATCCGCGGTCAAGCAGAAGAAGCAGGGTGCCCGCGCGGCCGACATTTCCAAGCGGCTGCTCGATTTCGGGTTCCATGCGCCGACGACCTACTTTCCATTGATCGTGGAAGAAGCGCTCATGATCGAGCCGACCGAATCGGAACCCTTGGGCACCTTGGACCGCTTTGTCGAGGTGATGATCGAAATTGCGAAAGAGATCGAGACCGACCCCGAGAAGGTCCGAAACGCCCCGCACACCACCCCCGTCATCCGTCCCGACGAGGCCCGAGCGGCACGCCAGCTCCGGGTGAAGTGGACACCCACTCGGGACGATGGCTGAGCCGAACGAGTTTTTGGCCTGGTCGGTGCGTCCGGTGAGCCGGGCGAGACTGCTCGGTCTTGTTGCCGCGGGGATTGTGCTGGCGACGATCGGGGCGGTGTGGCTCCTCGCCGGGCCGTTCATGGGGTTGATCGCGGTGCTGCTCTTGGCCGGCGGCTGCGGTCCCTTCTTCGTGCGCACCTCCTACCGTTTAACGCCTCAGGAAGTTTGTGTCGACTCACCGTTTTTACGCGTGCGGCGGCCGTGGTCGGCGTTCCGGCGGGCCTACGTGGGGCGGGACGGCGTGAGCCTGTCGCCTTTCCCGGGACGGCACGTGCTGGAACCGTATCGCAGCGTGATGTTGCGGTTTGGATCTTTCGATCGGGATGAAGTGTTGAAGTGGGTGCATCAGTTCGGGCCCAAGGAGACGGCGTGAAGAAATCGAGTGAGCCAAAGCCGCCTTTGAGCGCCGAAGATCGGGCGATGCTCGAGGGCATGGCGGACTGGATCGGTCGCCGCGGGCTCACCGTTCCGGCCGTGTTGTTCCTGGAGTCCGTGAAGCCGCTGCACTTCGTGGGCAGCCAGATGCTCTTCTTTTTCGAGCCGATGGTGCACGCGGTCGTCCGCGGCAAGAACTATTCGCGGTTCGCCCAGCTCATGGAAGACGGCGATGCGCTGGAACAGTTCCTGGTCATGATCGAGGGGGCGAAAGCGAAGAACGCATGAGCGACCAGCCCCTGAAATCGGTGTTGGCCACCGACTGTGGCAGCACGACCACCAAAGCCATCCTGATCGAGCGCGTGGGCGATTCTTATCGCCTGGTCGTGCGTGGCGAAGCGCCGACCACGGTGGAAGCCCCGTTCGAAGACGTCACCCGCGGCGTGCTGAACGCGATTCGCGAGGTGGAAGAAGTCGCCGATCGGAAGATCCTGGACGGCGAACGCATCATCACGCCCCAAGAAGGAAACGTCGGCGTCGATTTGTACTTATCGACCTCGTCCGCGGGCGGCGGCTTGCAGATGATGGTGACCGGGGTCGTGAAATCGATGACCGGCGAATCGGCCGAGCGAGCGGCGTTGGGGGCGGGTGCCATCGTCATGGACGTGATTGCCTCCAACGACGGTCGGTTGCCGTATCAAAAGATTCAACGCATCCGGGCGTTACGGCCCGACATGATCTTGCTTTCCGGGGGCGTGGACGGCGGCACCACGCGCCACGTGGTCGAGCTAGCCGAGATGTTGGCCGCCGCGGATCCCAAAGCTAGATTGGGAACGACGTTTCAGTTGCCGGTGATTTACGCGGGAAACAAGGACGCGCGGGACGATGTGACGAAGATCCTGGGCGACAAGACGGCCTTGACGGTGACCGACAACATTCGCCCGAGCATGGAGCTCGAGAACTTGATGCCGGCCCGTCACGTCATCCACGACCTGTTCATGGAGCACGTGATGGCGCAGGCGCCCGGCTACAAGAAGCTCATGTCGTGGACGCCGGTCCCCATCATGCCCACGCCGGCCGCGGTGGGGATGATCATCGAGACGATCGCCAAGGAACAGGGTATCGACGTGCTGGGGGTGGACATCGGTGGGGCCACGACCGACGTGTTTAGCGTGTTCGGCGCGGTGTTCAATCGCACCGTATCCGCCAATCTCGGCATGTCGTATTCGATTTCGAACGTGCTCGCGGAGGCGGGCGTGGATAACGTGCTTCGCTGGGTACCGCTGGACATCGACGAGACGGATCTCCGCAATCGCATCAAGAACAAGATGATTCGGCCCACCACGATCCCGCAGACGCTCGAAGAGCTGATGGTGGAGCAGGCGATGTGCCGGGAGGCGTTGCGCCTGGCCATGGTGCAGCATGCCGGGCTGGCGGTGGGTTTGAAAGGGGTGCAGCAGACACGAACGATTTCCGACACGTTCGAGCAGACCTCCTCCGGCGAAACGTTGGTGGATTTGCGGAACCTGGCCTTGATCGTAGGTTCGGGCGGCGTGTTGTCGCATGCGCCGCGCCGGCAGCAGGCCATGCTCATGATGACGGATGCGTTCTTGCCCGAAGGCATCACCGAGATGGCGGTGGATTCGATTTTCATGATGCCGCAGCTCGGGGTCCTGTCCACCGTGCATGCGCAAGCGGCGGGCGAGGTGTTCGAAAAGGATTGCCTCATTCGCCTGGGGACCGTGGTGGCACCGTGGGGCGAAGGGAAGCTGGGACAACCCTGCTTCAAGGCGCGGATCGGCGATATGACTCGCGAGATGAAAGTCGGTGAGATCGAGCTCGTGCCGCTGGCGTTGGGTGACAGCGTGAAAGCAGTGTTCGAGCCGGACAAGAACTGGGATCTGGGCGCCGGAAAGGGCAGGTCGGTGGAGAGAATGGTCAACGGCGGGGTGGTAGGAGTGCTGTTGGATGCCCGCGGGCGGCGTCCGTTCGTCCTGCCCGACGATCGCGCGAAACGCGTGATGGCCCTGAAACGCTGGAACGCGGCCATCAACATGTATCCAGAAGACGCGCTGGTGACGAGTTAATGGCCCACGCTTACACGCCCGGTCTCCGCGTGAGCGGATTCACCACGATGCGGAAGACGCGACGACTGCCGATGAAGGGCGACGTGCTGGTCCAGGTTGGCGCTCCGGTCAAGGCCGAGGACGTGATAGCGCGCACGGCGCTCCCCGGCAACGTGAAGACGGTGAACGTAGCGAACCTGCTGGGGCTGCCTCCCGCAGACGTTCCGGGCGCGATGCTGAAACCGGCCGGCAGTTTGGTCAACGAAGGCGAACCGATCGCGCAGTCGAAATCGCTTTTTGGGTTGATGAAGTCCACCGCACGCGCCAACACCACCGGCACCCTCGAACACATTTCCGAGGTCACCGGCCAGGTCACCCTTCGCGAAGCGGCGATGCCGGTGGAGATGATGGCCTACGTGGATGGAAACGTGGTTGAGGTATTGCCGGGTGAAGGCGTGATTGTGGAAACGCACGGGGCTTTGATCCAGGGCATCTTCGGAGTGGGGGGTGAGGGAGTCGGTTTGTTGAGCTTGGCGGTGTCACGGCCGGAAGACGTCTCGGGTCCCGACGGTTTGGGCGACGTGAAGGGCAAAGTCGTGGTGGTGGGTGCGTTGGCCGATGTCGCCACCATCCGCAAAGCGCGCGAGAAGGGCGCGGTGGCGGTCGTGGCGGGCGGCATCAGCGATCACGATTTGCGGCAGCTCTTGGGCGTGGATTTGGGCGTGGCCATCACGGGAAGCGAGGATCTAGGCATCTCGGTCATCGTGACCGAGGGGTTCGGGAAGCTCCCCATCGCCAAACGAACCTTTGATTTGTTGGGCAAGCTTTCCGGCCAGAAAGTATCGGTGAACGGGGCGACGCAGATCCGGGCCGGTGTGTTGCGGCCCGAGATTGTGGTGCCGCGGCCCTCGTCCGGCGAACATGAAAAGCCGGATGCGTTTGGCGGCGGCCTCACCGAAGGCATGATCGTGCGCGTCATTCGCGAGCCCTATTTCGGCCAGCTTGCCGAAGTCGTGGAATTGCCGGCCCAGCTCATGCCGCTGGAAACGGAAGCCAAGGTGCGCGTGCTGCGGGCGAAACTGGAGAATGGGGACGTGGTGGTGGTGCCGCGGGCGAACGTGGAAATGATCGAAGAATGAAGCTGTTCGACCCGGATCGCCTGCCGATTTTCCTCGCCATTGCTTTGTTGGGGTTCTTGGTCGTCTATTTGATCCAGCGCGCGAAGCGGGGACAGACGTTTTTTATTAGAAAAATCGCGGGTTTGGAAGCAGTGGAGGAAGCGGTCGGCCGGGCGACAGAAATGGGGAAGCCGATCCTCTACGTCCCCGGCATCGACGACGCCAACAACATCCAGACCATTTATTCGATGATCATCCTCGGCTATGTGGCGAAGATGGTGGCGCGGTACGAAACCCCTTTGATCGTTCCCATCGCCAAGGCATTCGTGGTCCCGCTGGCCGAAGAGACCACGCGGCAGGCCTATCTGGACGCCGGTCACCCGGACGCGTGGAATCGCAACAACATTCGCTATCTCTCCGACGAGCAGTTCGCGTTCGCGGCCGGAGTGAACGGAATCATCCTTCGCGAGCGCCCGGCCGCGAATCTCTACATGGGTTCGTTCTTTGCCGAATCGCTGCTCTTGGCAGAAACGGGCTTTCAAACCGGCGCCATCCAGATCGCCGGCACGGCCAACATCCATCAGCTTCCCTTCTTCGTGGTCGCCTGCGACTACACGCTGATCGGCGAGGAGTTCTTTGCCGCCACGGCATATCTGTCCCGTGAACCGCGCCTGGTCGGCACGTTGAAGGGCACCGACTACGTGAAGGTGGTCATCCTCGTGGTGCTCGTGGTGGGCGCTCTTTTGGCCACCGTCCACGTCAACTTCCTTCACGAATTCCTGAACCTGGAATAGCCGATGCTGCGTCGCGAGATCCCGATCTTTCTGGCCGTGATGGTGGGCTGGTTCATGGTCGGGGAGTTCTTCTTCCCCTGGGCGGAACCGGGCGGCACCGAGGTGCAGCAGATGGCGGTGATCATTACCGCGGCCGGGGTGATTCTCGGCGTAGCGAACGTGATCCGCATAAATTTGCTCAAGGTGAGCCGGCGGCAGAAGGACTGGCAGTACTCCATTTTTCTTTTGGTCGGCCTCATCGTGATGGGATTTCTGGGCACCGTGCTTCCGATCGTGCATGCGGCGGTGAAAGGGGGAGCATGGACGCTGGGAAGTCTCAACTTAGTCGGCATCACCGACGGCACGGTGTTCGATCGGCTGTATAACCGGATTTACGTTCCGTTGTCCGCCACCATGTATGGGCTATTGGCGTTTTATATCGCTTCGGCGGCGTTTCGGGCCTTTCGGGTGCGAAGCACCGAGGCGGCGCTTCTGGCCGCGGCCGCAATCATCGTCATGATCGGACGGGTTCCGTTGGGGGAGAAGATCTGGGACGGGATTCCCTTGCTCACCGACTGGATCATGAACGTGCCGCAGTTGGCGGCGAAGCGCGCCATCTTGATCGGAGCCGCTTTGGGCGGTATTGCCACGGGGTTGAAGATTCTCCTCGGCATTGAACGCAACTTCTTGGGGAGCGATTGACCATGTCGCTCACCCAGCGCATCGAAGCTCTTGACCGCCGCTGGATTTTCCTTTTGATGTTGTTCTCGATGTCATTCCCGTTGATCGTGCACATTCGCCTCCCGGTGCGGACTAGCCCCGAGGCGCGCGGCTTTTACGAAAGCATCGAAGCGCTCCATGCGGGGGATGTGGTGTATCTGGCCTCCGATTACGATCCGGGTGGAAAGGCGGAGCTCGAACCCATGCTCTTGGCCGTCCTGGATCATTTGTTTCGCAAGGACGTGAAGATCGTGGGGGCGACCCTGTGGCCGGCCGGATCGCCGCTTTTGGAACGCGCGTACAAGACGGTCGCTCCCAAGTACAACAAGACCTATGGCGTCGATTACGTGCACCTCGGATTCAAGGAAGGCAAAGAGAACGTGATGGTGCAGCTCGGGAAGTCCATTCGCGAGGTGTTCCCGGTCGATTATTACGGCACGAAGCTCGACAGCCTTCCGTTGATGCACAGCGGCTTCAATGGGAACCCGATCGATAAGCTCGGCGATACGAAGTTGCTGGTCAACATCTCGATCGGGTATCCGGGGACGAAGGAGTGGGTGCAGCAAGTGCGGGGCCGCTTCCAAATGAAAATGATTTCCGGATGCGCGGCGGTGAGCGCGCCGGAGTATTTCCCCTATGTGCAGTCGGGACAGCTTTCGGGGTTGCTGGGCGGACTGGCCGGCGCGGCCGAGTACGAACAGCTGATCGGCCGGCCGGGGTGGGGGGTGACGGGGATGGCAGCGCAGAGCCTGTCGCACGTGACCATTGTGTTGCTCATCCTGGTGGGGAACTTCGTGTACTTCTGGAATCGCCGGAAGGGGGCCGCCCGTTCATGAACGATCCGTGGATCTGGATCGAAGCGATCATGACCCTGGCGATTCTGTCCTACTTGTACAAGGACAATCCGATCTACAAGGCCGCAGAGTATTTGTTTGTGGGGGTGGCGTCGGGGTTCTATTTGAGCACGTATTTCCAGAACGTTTTAGTGCCGAACCTGTTCGTGCCGGTCTGGCGTGGCACGTCCGCGTTGTTCGGTCCCGGTACGCCCGCAGTGACGGATCTGGTACGGGTGACCTCGTTGGTGCTGGCGATCTTCATGTTCATGCGGTTTTCACCTCGAGGCGCGTGGTTGTCACGATGGCCCTTGGGGGCGTTGGTCGGCGCGTATGCCGGCTTGGCGGTGATCGGTTTGGCGCAGGGCGATCTCATTCCTCAAATCGACTCGAACTTGTTGCCGCTTGTAGCGCCCGGGGCGTGGAAGACGTTGGCGGGGGCGCAGGGGGTGGCTCAGGGGATGGCGGCTTTCTTGGGGTTGTTCAGCAACATCGTGTTGATCGTGGGTTTGCTCGCGACCTTGGTGTATTTCTTCTTTTCGTTGGAACACCGCGGGTTTGCCGGGAAGACGGCCAAGCTGGGCATCTATTTCTTGATGATTTCATTTGGGGCCTCGTACGGGTTCACGGTCATGGCCCGTATTTCTCTGGCTTTGGATCGGCTGCGATTCTTGTTCGAGGACTGGTTAGGGATACATATCAGCGGTTAACTGTCCGTCAGGTTATAGGGCCGTATGATGTTTTCCTTCACTTCGTGGGTCGATCACGAAGATGCGAGCGAGCCTTCGTTATTCCCTCACATCCGGCAGATCGAGCAGCGCTTCTCCAGCAACTCACTCATCATCTCTGCAAGTACATCCTCTTGGTTTCCGAGAACGCACCAGCCCGCAGGTGAAGGAAGTAGATGCCGCCGGCGACCCGGTGACCTGCCGCATCCCGCGCGTCCCAGTTCACTTCATGGCTCCCGATAGGGAACCAACTGTCGGTGAGCACTCGGAGTTTCCGCCCGGTCAGGTCAAAGACATCGAGCGTGACGTGTGATGCTTCGGGGAGGTCGAACCAGATTTGCGTAGCATTCGTAAAGGGATTGGGGGAGTTTTGATACAACCGGTGAGCGGTGGGGATCCCTTCGCCAATCCCCGTCGTCGATGTGCGCACCGTGAACGGTTCATCGCTCGAGTCATATCCCATGACTCCAGCATTGTCCATCAGCACGATCCTCAAGAGCGCCTTCGAAGTCGGATCGGTCGGCGCGGCCCACACGTAGCTGGTTCCGGCGACATGGTCGGCGGCAAGGCTCCAACTGTCCCCCCCGTCCGAGGAGTAGTAAATCTGAGCGTAACTCACCGTCCAACCCTGCGGATCATCCCATTCCACGAGCGTGCGAACGCCGGCGAGATAGGATTCCCCGCCGTTGGGATGCTTGAGATGCGGCCGGATGACCCGCACAAAGGTCGATCCGAAGAAACACGACTCACCAATCATCCCGGTAATCGAAATTGGGATGTAATCACCCACCTGTTCCGAGGCTTCCACGGCGTCCCGCGGAAACTTCACGGTAAGATCGGGCACATGGTTATGGTTCCAGTCCTTGATGTCGAAGAAGTCCAGGGAAGCGGCCACGGTGCCGTTGAGTCTCACCGTGGCGAGGTCAACGTGAGCCGGATCGAATCCGGAAGAAAACTCGAGATGCGCTGAAACGTAATGGCCGCCCGCTCCAGGGTTGATCGTGTTGGGGTCGATTGCCATATCATCGAGGGGTACGCCGGGTGTGATGGTGAGCGCGGTGGTAACTCCGGGGCATCCGGCAGCGGTGAGCGTTAACATTACCGAGCCGGCAAGGACATCCGACGGACTCGGGCAGTAGATCGCATTCAGAGACGTGTTGTCGGAGAATGTTCCGGAACCGCTCGTACTCCACGTTCCGGTCAATCCACCTTCGACGCTGCCGTGAAGATGCACGCAGGCATACCCGCAGCTCGCGTACGGTCCTCCGACGCTCACCGTACACGGAACTCCTTCGTGACCACCTGCGGAATACTTCGATATTCTGTGAAGACCCCACTCGGTGACGTACAAATCTCCGTTGATGTCGAACGCGATATCGGTGGGGATCGCGCGAGGACTCGTGGAGAGTTGCAATG
>Ga0114129_10014502_pt1 | contig 11232 bp, 9 predicted proteins | sample RhiMetdeltSRZDD1_FD_80071 | JGI IMG/M metagenome (GOLD analysis project Ga0114129, IMG submission 80071) | Populus rhizosphere microbial communities from Tennessee, USA - Rhizosphere MetaG P. deltoides SRZDD1 (version 2) (version 2) | ecosystem: Host-associated > Plants > Roots > Rhizosphere >... | reverse complement strand
TAACCCCTAACCCCTAACCCCTAACCCCTAACCCCTAACCCTAACCCCTTCGTTTCCCCTTCGTTGTTCTATCTATAATGAGGTCATGAGTCGGCGATTCCTGGCGGTGACGGTGGGCCTGACCGCGACCGTCGCCTTTCTCATCGGCCTCATCGTCGCAAGCTCGATGACCCCGCAACGGGCTGTGTCGGCCCCCCGTGCGCCGCTCGTGCCGGTGCGGTCGCGTAACCCCGCCGCTGTGCTGCCGACCGTGGTGTCGTTTGCGGACGTGGCCGAGCAACTCAACCCGGCGGTCGTCAACATCGATGCAACGTCGCGCGGGTCGGCCCGGTCGCGGCGCCCCAATGCGCTGCCGCTGCCCGACGGCCCTGACCTCTTCGGTCGGCCCGGTGATCGCGATCCCCAGGGACCGCACCGCGGCGCCGGCACCGGCTTCGTCATCGACGCGCAGGGCTTGATCCTGACCAACCATCACGTCGTGGACGGCGCCGATCGCATCATGGTCCGCCTCACCGACGGCCGGAACCTGCACGCGACGCGCGTCGGCTCCGATCCCGACACGGACATTGCCTTGATCAAGGTTGAGTCGACCCGGCCGCTTCCGTACGCGGTGCTTGGCGATTCGGATTCGTTGCGTGTCGGCGAATGGGTCGTCGCCATCGGCAATCCGCTGGCGTACGAGCACACGGTCACGGTCGGCGTCGTCAGCTTCATCGGCCGGAAGCTGTTCGACACCTCGCTCGATCGCTATATCCAGACCGACGCGGCGATCAATTTCGGCAACAGCGGCGGTCCGCTGATCAACGCGCGGGGCGAAGTCATCGGCATCAACGCCGCGATCAGCTCGCGTGCCGCCAACATCGGCTTTGCCGTCCCCATCAATCAGGCGCGCGCCATCCTGCCGCAATTGCGCGACAAGGGACGGGTGTCGCGTGGATACATCGGCGTCGCCCTCCGCGACGTCGACCCGGATCTGCAGCGCTCGCTCGGCCTGAATACGACGCGCGGGGCTCTCGTGCAGGACATCACCACCGGGTCGCCGGGCGCCCGCGCGGGCATCCGGACCTACGACCTGATTGTCGCGGTCGACGGCAAGCCGATCACGGGCAACGACGAGCTGATTCAACTGATCGCGGGGCGGCAGCCGGGCACGGTCGCCTCGCTCCAGATTCTTCGGGACAACCACGCGATGAACGTATCGGTGAAGCTGGCCGAGCGGCCACAACGCGAGAAGCGCGCGGGAGTCAACGAGGGGCAGGCCCCGCAGCCGTCGAGTCAGCGCGGTCCCGCCCTCGGCCTCTCCGTCCGCGACCTCGATCGCGACTTCTCGGAACGCTTCAAGCTGCCCGAGGGGATGCAAGGCGTGATCATCTCGCGCGTGGAGCCGATGAGCCCGGCGTTCGACGCGGAAATCGAACGCGGTCACGTGCTGCTCGAAGTCAACCGCCATCCCGTCCGATCGGTCGATGACTACCGTCGGCTCACGACGGGTTCGCGCGCCGGTGACATCCTTACGCTCTATGTGTACAGGCCGGAAAGCGATCAGCGCGCATTGCACACGGTGAAGGTGGAGTAGCCGCCGCAGCGCCACGATCGCACCCTCGCACCGCTGACGCTTCCGCACCCCGATGAAACCGCGAATTCTTGTGATCGACGACGAGGCAGCCATCCGTGACTCGTTGCGCATGATTCTCGAATACGAGGACTACGAGTTCGTCGGCGCGGGTTCCGGCCCCGACGGCATCGCCCAGGTCAAGCGCGATCCTCCCGACATGGTCGTGCTCGACATCAAGATGCCGGGCACCAACGGTCTCGAGACGCTTGCGGAGATCCGGAAGGTCGACGAGTCGCTGCCGGTCGCGATGATCTCGGGGCACGGCACCATTACCGACGCCATGCAGGCGACGCGCCTTGGCGCGTTTGACTTCATCGAGAAGCCGTTCACGAGCGAGCGCGTGCTGGTGACGGTGCAGAAGGGGCTGGAGCTGCGCTCGCTCCGCAAGGAGAACCGCGAGCTCAAGCTCGCGATGGAGGCGCGGTACGAGATCGTCGGCGACAGTCCGGCGCTGCGCAGGGTCCTCGAGGCCGTGCAGCGCGCCGCCCCGACCAACGCGACGGTCCTGCTCCTGGGCGAGAGCGGCGTCGGCAAGGAGCTCGTCGCCCGCACCATTCATCGCAACAGCCCGCGGGCGGGGCAGCGCTTCATCCAGGTGAACTGCGCCGCCATTCCCGAAGAGCTGATCGAATCGGAGCTGTTCGGACACGAGAAGGGGTCGTTCACCGGCGCCACCGAGAAGCAGATCGGCAAGTTCGAACAGGGCGATCGCGGCACGATCTTCCTGGACGAAATCGGCGACATGAGCGCCAGGACACAGGCCAAGGTGCTGCGCGTCCTGCAGGAGCAGGAGGTGGAGCGCCTCGGCTCGGCGCGTACGATCAAAGTGGATGTGCGCGTGATTGCCGCGACCAACAAGAATCTCGAGGAGGCGATCCAGCGCGGCGAGTTCCGCGACGACCTCTACTTCCGGCTGAACGTGATTCCGATCCTGGTGCCGCCGCTGCGCGAGCGGCGCGAGGACATCCCGCAGCTGGTGCAGCACTTCGCGAAGCGCACGAGCGAGGAGCACAACCTCAAGCCGAAACGCTTCGACCCGCGCGCGATGGAAGCCATGCAGCGCTATCGGTGGAGAGGCAACATCCGCGAGCTGCGCAACTCGATCGAGCGGCTGATGATCATGTCGCCAGGCGACGTCGTCCGTGTCGAGGATCTGCCGGCGGAGATTCGCGGTGAGTCATCTTCGCGCGTGGCCTCTGTCGCAGAGCCTGCCGCTTCGGCACCCCAGGTGCGCCCCGAGCCGGCCGGGACCGCCACCCCGCCGCCAGGAACGCTGCGCGAATTCAAGGAGGCCGCTGAACGCGCGTTCCTCGTGGACAAGCTGCGCGAGAACAACTGGAACATCTCGAAGACGGCCGAAGCCCTCGACACGCCCCGCAGCAATCTCTACAAGAAGCTGGAACAGTACGGAATCAAGCAGGAAATCGATGGCTAGTCTTTAATTCCCAACTTCCAACTCCCATCACCCAAGAAACGAGTGCCTTGGGAATTGGGAATTGGGGATTGGGAATTGAATAACGTCGCAGCCAGCCGGTAAGCCGAATTCTGTCGAGAACGATCATTCCTCTAGGCCCGCGATTGCTCGCGGGCTCCGGCGACCTACCCGGTGGCTTCGGACGGGCCGTCCTGTAACGCCACCCTATTTGGTCTTGCTCCGTGCGGGGTTTTGCCTGCCATCCGAGTTACCACGGACGCGGTGCGCTCTTACCGCACCTTTTCACCCTTACTCGCCTTCGTCCTCCGGACTACGGCGAAGCAGGCCCGAGCACGCAATCGAGAACTGCGCCATTCGCGGGCTTGCTTCGCCGTAGCGCCGAAGGCGCGAAGGCGAGCGGTATATTTTCTGTGCCACTATCCGTCAAGTTGCCCTGCCCGGGCGTTACCCGGCGCACTGCCCTATGGAGTTCGGACTTTCCTCCCGCCGATGTCTTATCAGGCTCCGGCGGGCAAGCTTTTTACGGCCTGCCGCCGTAGCGCCGAAGCGCGAAGGCGGGCGATCGTCTAGCCGACTGCGACGTTCCATTATCCCGTACGGGCAGGTACAATCGCTGGCAGACTCTCTGCTGAGATCAGGCGCGATATGGCCCATTACCTCGTCACCGGCGGCGCCGGTTTTATCGGCTCTCACCTCGCAGAGGAGCTCGTCCGTCGGGGCGAGACCGTCCGCGTGGCCGACAATCTAAGCACTGGCAAGCGCCGGAATCTCTCCCACGTTCCCTTGGTCGAATTCATCGAGGGAGACCTTGCCGACCTCGATGTAGCCAGGCGTGCAGTCAAGGGGATCGACTACGTGCTCCACCAGGCGGCGATCCCATCAGTGCCGCGGTCGGTGGAGGATCCGATAACGTCGAATCGCGCCAACATCGACGCATCGCTCAACGTGCTGGTGGCGGCGCGCGACGCCGGCGTCAAGCGCCTGGTCTATGCCGGGTCGTCTTCTGCCTACGGCAACACGCCGACGCTTCCGAAGGTCGAGACCATGGCACCGGCGCCACTGTCTCCCTATGCGCTGCAGAAGCTCGTCGCGGAACAATACTGCCAGATGTTCACACGGCTGTACGGACTGCAGACGGTCACGACCCGGTACTTCAATGTCTTCGGGCCGCGGCAGGATCCCTCGTCGCCTTATTCCGGCGTCATCTCCATTTTTATCAGCGCACTCTGCGAGGGCCGGCGGCCGACGATTTACGGCGACGGCGAGCACACGCGTGATTTCACATACGTGGCAAACGTGGTGGACGGCGTGCTCCGAGCCTGCACGGCGGACAATGCGAGCGGGGAAGTGATCAACGTGGCCACGAGCGGCCGCATTTCTCTGAACACGCTGTTCAACACGGTCCGCGATCTCGTCAGATCGACGGTGGAACCGATCTACGCCGAGCCGAGAGCGGGGGATGTCAAGGACTCGCAGGCCGACATCTCAAAGGCCAAACGCGTGCTCGGCTACCAGCCAAGCGTGACCTTCGAGGCCGGTCTCGCGAAGACCGTCGAGTGGTACCGCTCATCCCAGGTAACTGTCGCGTAACGTTCCATGAGGCCTTGGCCTTTCGCGATTGCCGCCGCTGGCGTGTTGCTGACAGTGCTTCCTCTTGCGGCGCAGGAAAAGCAGGCCGACCAGACTCGACCACCCGCCGCGAATCAGTGGCGACCGGCGCGTTTGCCTGATGGTCAACCGGACGTACAAGGCTTTTGGAATCCTGTCATCGTCGGCGGTTTTTCGCTGACGAATCCGAGGACGGGCGCCGCCGATTTCGAGGAGCGCGCCGGCGGACGCGCGGTGCGGAATCCAAGCCGCATCGTGGATCCGCCGGACGGCCGGGTTCCGTATCAGCCGTGGGCAGCCGCGTTGCAGGGTCAGCAAGCCTCCAACTTTGAACGCGCCACGAGACCAGAGCACATCGACACCCAGAATCTTTGTCTGCTGAGTGGTGCACCGCGTCTCTACTACCTCCCGACCTTCCGTATCATCCAGACTCCCGGATCCGTCGTGTTCGTCTGGGATGACTACCACGCGTACCGCGTGATCCCACTCGACGGCCGTCCGCATCTCGGATCGAACATCAAACTCTGGATGGGCGACGGGCGCGGCCGCTGGGAGGACAATACGCTGGTCATCGACACCACCAACCTCAATGGGAAACCTCGGCTCAGCGTCGCCGGAGATTTTTTCAGCGACAAGGCACATCTCGTCGAGCGCTTCAGTTTCATCGACGCCAACTCGATGAACTACGAGGTGACGATTGATGATCCGACGGTGTTTACCCGGCCGTGGACGATGCGTGTGGCCGAAAAGCGCCGACCGGACTACGAATTCTGGGAATTCGCGTGTCACGAGGGTGAACAGAATGCTGAGCACCTGCTGCCGAATGGTCAGGGCAAGTAAAGATTCACGGAAGTGACCAGGCGGTTCAGCGGTGTGTGCAGCTTGACGGTCTCGACCTCGCCCTCCGGGCTGATGAGCATCTCCAGTGTGCCCACCGTATCGCCGCGTCGCAGACGGCTTGTGGTAGCTGCCCAGAAAAGAGATCACTGACCGGATCGGAAGACCACGCCGGCGAGGACGCGTGACTCTTTGCCGTTGTGCCCTTGCGTGCGGATCACCCGGTAGTCACCCTGCAGCCGAATGCCGACTTTCGGCGTGACGTTGACGTCGACGCCCGCGCCGGGCTGATAGGTGAAGCCGGTCGTCAGCGCGCCGTCGAACATGAATCCGCCGCTGGCGTGCGAGCCCCCAAAGAGGACCTGCCCGAACGGCGTGATAGCCGCGATCGCGTGCGAGGCGACCCTCGGCCCGGCCATATATGTGTAGACCTTGAGGTGGAGATCGGTGCCTCGGAACGTTTGGCTCGTGAACGGGCCCCGGTCACACTTCGGACACGTCCTGTAGTTGCCGCCAATTTCCGTGGCAACACCGACCCAGTTATTGATATTTCCTATAGCGGAGGCGTACCACCCGGTGGAGAAGTCCTCTCCCCGATCCACATCGTGCATGAACGAGTATCCCCCGGAGAACTCGAATCTTGGCGTGCCTTGCGCATACAACGGCGCCGCTCCCAGCAGGAACAGACACACCACCGCCGCTCCAACCCTCATATAGAAGCTCCTTTCAAAAGAAGAGACCTGCGCGCGCTCGGAAAAACTCCCAACCCTCAATTTCCAACTCCCAAGGGTCGCTCCGGGCGCCTTGGACGTTGGACGTTGGGCGTTGGGAGTTGACTCCCGCGTCAGAAGGTGTAATTCACACCCAACTCCAGAATCCGCGGCGGTATGACACCTGCCGGTCTCCCGAAATTTGCTCCGGACAGCTGGGTGATGCTCTGCTCCGTGTTGATGTTCGTCATGTTGTAGACATTCAGTCGGAGCGCCACCTTCTGTCCTCGCGTCAGGCGAAGTGACTTCTCGACGCGCATGTGCAGGAGATTGATGTTCGGCAGTCGACGCGTGCCGATCGGTTCCACCCGCGCCACCAGCGACGGAATCTGCTGGCCGCCCGTGAAAGACACGGTCCGTGCGTACGGAGCGCCGCTCCGGTGCTCGAAATTCGCCGACACGAGCACATCGTGCGGGAAGATATAGGCACCGTCGATTCTGCCTTGCCACTCCCTCACGTTCAGGAGGGTGTTGATTTCCGCATTGGGATCGAACGTGGCCAGGAACACCTGCAAACCAGGATTCGTGAAATCGTTGCCTGTACTCGCGGTGTTTTGCACGTGGGGAATGTAGACCTTGGTGGTGGAGTAGGACGCCAGTAACGACCACCGGTTGGAGAGTCGCTTACTCGCTGCAAGCTCGAAGCTCTTGTACTTCTGATCGTCGTCGGCGCTGCCGTTGACCAGCATCGGTTGCTGGAACCTCCGCCCCCGGTAGGCGGCGGGATAGTCGTAGTAGGTGATCGTCTTCCCAGTGTCGTCGGCGGTTCCCAGCCTTCCATCGGGGCCTGGATCCGGATTCGTGATCGGAATCGAGTACACCCCGTACGGCCGCAGGTTGTTCTGCACCCGGAAGACCTGCTGGCGTGAATAGATTCCGGTCGCGCGTATCGCAAAATTCTGCATCAGCTCTCGCTCGAGGGAGACCGAGAACTCGTTGCTGAACGGCTCTTTGATGTTCGGGTTGGACACGGCACCGGCGAGCCCGTCTTCACCACCGGTAAAAAGGCTCGTGGAGACGAAGTCCGGTCCGTTCCGGTCGAAGTTAATCTCGCCGGGGTTGAACAACTTATTGCCGTTGAGGTCGTGCCACAGGAACAGCGTGGAGAGGTGGACGTTCTCGTTCGCCATCTGCAGCTCGTCCGAGTGCCAGTTGTGAGCGAACCGTCCCCAGCCGCCCTTGATCACGGTCTTGTGGTCGCCGGCGACGTCGTAGGCCGCGTGGAGGCGAGGTACCAATGAATTCCACGTTCGGAACTCGATCCGCGGGAAACACTGGGCCGGGTACACGGTGTCCAACGGAGGCTCCGATACCAGGCGGCATTGATCCGGTATCAACCCGACCGCGTGCGCATAGCGTGCGCCGAGATTCAGCGTCAGCCGGCGTGCGATGGTCCAACTGTCTTGTCCAAAAATCCACGTCGTATGGGTGAGATCCTTCGGCACGCTGTCCGGCTGGCCGTCCTTGTAGCTGTTGTTCCAGGCGGCCATCTCGAACGGGACTCCGTTTCTGAAAATAAGCTGGTAGTTGCCGACGGGCCCTGTCGGCAACCCGGTTGCCGCGTTCTTGGTTCCGTCGCGGGAGCTGATCTTCCGATCCGCATGCGCCGCCGCGTAGTCAAAACCTACCTTCATATCGTGGTTGCCGACGAACAGACCCGGCTTGTACCAACTCATCGTGCCTTTGCTGTGGTTTCTCCCCTCGAAGGAATCGAGTCCGTAATTCGTATGGCATCCGGTCACCAAGCTGGTGAGCTGGTCAATCGTCGCGACGTTGTTTGAGTAGCATTGGCGCGTCACGTTCCAGATCCAGGCACCAACCTGCAACGACACGAACTTGTTGCCCCTGATGGTCTGCCATTCAATCTTGCTGGTGGTGGACTGCGTGGGGCTGAAGAGGCGACCGTCCCAGCTCGTAAACTGATTCCCGGGAGTCATGCCTCCTTGACGGTCGTACTGGACAAAGCCGATGAACTTGTTCGCCGCGTTCATCTGATACGACAGCTTCGCGGTGTGGAAATATTGAAACTGGTCACTCGCACCAGGAGAGCCATCGTCCTTGAACGAGTTCAGAATTTGAACTTTCTCCTCGCGCCGACGCGACGAGTAATAAAACCAGAGCTTGTTCAAAATAAGCCGGCCGCCCAGCTCGCCGCTCGCATCCCACCGCGACAGCACTTTGTCGCCGCTGGTGATGCCTCTCGCCCTCAGCGCGTCATTGAGGTTGTCGCTTTCGAAGCGGTGGCCTGTGTCGGAAAAAAAGCCGCTGCCGTGGAAGTCGTTGCCGCCGGCCTTCAAGAGGACGTTGATCTGAAGGCCCTTGGTCGGCGCTTCAGCCGTGTTGCCGACGGTCGAGACCGTCGACTCCTCAATGGCGGCATAATCATAATGATTGCCGCCTTGGGTACCCGTTTTCGGCCCGCTGGTTACCACACCTTCCAGAGCCACCCACTGTTCGCCGAGCTCTCCGAACACCTTGAAGAACGGGTTGCCGGTGACGAAGCTCCAGTCCAACTGCGGGCGCGCGCCGGGCGCCTGAATCATGAGGCCGACGATGCTGTTCCGGCCCGTCGGAATGAGCTCGAGCGTTTCTCTCGTCAATTGGGTGCGGGAAGTCGTTGACGTGACGTCCACCACGGGCGCTTCCCCGGTGACGGTGACCGATTCCGACAGCGTGCCGACTTTCATCACGATGTCCACCTTCGCCTGGAACCCGATCGTCAACCGCAACTCCTGCCGTCGCACGGTCTCGAAGCCCTCGAGTGCGTAGACCACGGCATATGTCCCGATCGGCAGCGACGCGAGGCGATATTCGCCGCGTTCATCGGTGGTGCCGAGCACCTGGGGGACCTGTAACGCCGGACTGGTCGCCGTCACCGTGACGCCGGGCAGGACGGCGCCCGTGTCATCCGTCACCCGCCCGAGAATGACAGCCTCCTGCGCGTAGCTCATAGCAGGAATCAGACAAAGCAATACGAGGATAAGAAGGACACTTCGCCCGCGGGACCTGTCGAACGTTCTATCCATGACTGATGCCCTCCCTGACGTGGCTGTACGAGGCAGCGAATGTCATTTCCCTGGCGTCACGAGATCTTGACGAGTGCGAGGAGTATATGTGTACTTGCTTTTCGCCCAGCGACGACGGAATATACGGTCCCGCTGAAGATGTCAAGTCTGAATAGCTGATTTGGGGTCATCGTTCATGCAACGCTATCGGGTGTGCGCGGTCGTCGGAGTCGCTGTCTCCGTCCTGTCCGTCGTTTCCGTGCTGGGGCAAGGCGCGCAGCGGCCGCCGCTCAGAATCGAGACTGTGTATCCACGACACGTGGCACGTGGTCAGACAACCGTCATCAACGTGGCGACTGTCAGCGGGGACATGGCCCAGGCTGCCGAGATCTCACCGCCAACTGGTGTGACGGTGTCCGGTATCACAGGGAAAGGGAGCGGGACTGAACAGGCAGTTGGGTGGTGGGAGATCACCCTCGATGTTGCGAAGGACGCCGCGCCGGGAGATCGCTCCCTGATACTTGTGATGCGGATGGGTCGTACCGCTCCAACAACGATCACGGTTCAGACCCACGCTCCGACCATCTCTGATCTCAGGATCGCGCCGCCACAGTCGAATCAGCCAACGGTAGAACTAATATTGGCTGCTGCTGACACGGCTGGCGATCTTGGTGAATCACCGTACGTCTGGTTTACGGCCGGCTGCGGCGGTGAACCGATCGTCGGCGCAATCAAAGGCAAGGTGAGCGCTGGCGTCGTACGCGCCGCCCTTCCCAACCTGCGCCAGGCGGCTGGTGGTGGCACCCCGGCCGCCGGTAAATGCGATCTTCAGGTGCGGGTCACCGATTCGACCGGGATCGACAGCAATACACTGAATACGACCGTCGAGTTCAGGAACTGAATCCGGTCGCGACGCCGAGGATCAATGATGCGCCTGATACCGCTCATGTCGACAGCCCTGGTACTCGCAATGTCGGGGACGTCGTTCGCCCAGGAATGGACCGAGTTTTCGAGCCGGGAAGATCACTTCACCATCGCCTTCCCGGGTCAACCGAAGGTCACGGAAACGACCTGGACGTCGCAGTTCAGCGCCATCCTCCCGGCGCGTGTGTACAGCGGCACGCAAGGTCCCGGCCGCTACTCAGTGACCGTGGTCGATTACAACCCGATCGAACGCCTCCTCTCGGAGCGATCCAGGACCCTGCCCGCACTCGATCTGGCAATCCACGTTTATGGCCTTGGATACTGGAAAACGGACGTGCGAAGCGCGGTGGTCTATGCAGCGTCGAAGTACCTGGAACGAGACGCCAAGATCACGAACATCATGGCGAATTTTGCGGACCTTGTTGCAGGAATGCTGGTGGAGCTCACCAACAACGCCGATCAATCCCGCACCTTTGCCTCAATCTACATGCACGAGAACAGGCTTGTGATTAGTGAGGCGACGGTGCCCAAGGGTTATCCCCCGCCGACGATCTTCCAGCAGGGGCTTGGATGGCTCGACAAGAAGGGGATGAGGATCCGCTATCCATCCATCCAACACAACGAGCCGGAGCCCCCGGAGCCGCCGATTCAGGGTCGTTGAGCGCAAGCGGATGGCCGTTCTTCAGCGGACGATCGCAGCCCGATCAGCCTGACTCAAATGGCGCTGGACATGCGCCTCAGGTTGGGCAGTGTGGCCATCCCGTCTGCATCACGGCTGTGCACCGCCACTCGCGCGCCGGCGTGGGCGAACCGATAACGGACCCCGCTGACCGCGCCGAAGACGGTGAGCGCAGAGGCGCCGACGTACTCAAACACCGGTCCCGCTGCCTGTGGCGGGCCGATCGGCATCGAAACTCGCTGTCGTTCGCTCCGGGCCTGCTGCGCCGGTGCCGGCCCCATGTTCCGGCGTTGCTTCCCACAATTGCACATGCGGTTTCTCCTGCTCCGGTTCATCCTCGAAGTAGCGTACGCCTGCCG
>Ga0114129_10014500_pt1 | contig 11232 bp, 9 predicted proteins | sample RhiMetdeltSRZDD1_FD_80071 | JGI IMG/M metagenome (GOLD analysis project Ga0114129, IMG submission 80071) | Populus rhizosphere microbial communities from Tennessee, USA - Rhizosphere MetaG P. deltoides SRZDD1 (version 2) (version 2) | ecosystem: Host-associated > Plants > Roots > Rhizosphere >... | reverse complement strand
TCGAAAGTCAGAAGTACTTCTGACTTGCCATCATGACGATCCGTCATATTGCTGTGCTTGCCTTGCTGATCGCGGGCGCGTTCGGCGGGGCTCACCGTGCCTGGGCGAGCGACGACGATACGCTCGCGCACGCCAAAGAGTTGTACGCGTTAGCGGCCTACGACGAGGCGCTCGCCGTTCTCGATCGCCTCAAGACCTCGGCGGCAGTCAACGAGTCGACCTCGATCGCCGAATACCGGGTGTTCTGCCTGTTGGCGCTCGATCGCCGTGATGAGGCCCGCAAGAACATCGAGGGTATGCTGCACGAGAACCCGCTCTATCTGCCGTCGGGCGATCAGGCATCGCCGCGCATCCAGAGCGTCTTTCGCGACGTCCGCCGGCAGTCGCTCCCGAAGATCGTGATGGAGCGGTACGCGGCGGCCAAGGCGGCATTCGAGCGGAAGGATCCGCAGGCCGGACAGCTGTTCGACAGCGTCCTGACGTTGATGGACGACCCCGACATCCAGGGCGCGCCGGCGCTGACCGATCTGCGAACCGTCGTCTCCGCATTTCGCGATCTCACGAAGGCGATGGCCGTCGCGCAGCAGCCGGAGCCGGTTCCGGCGCGCACCGCCGACGCCGCTCCCGCGCCGCCAGCCGTCACCCCCGCGCCGCCGGCAGACGTGATCTACACCTCAGCGGACACAGATGTGGCGCCGCCGGTCGCGCAGTCGCAGCGGATCCCGCCGTGGATTCCCTCCATTCGATCGGAAATGACACTGGACTTCCGAGGGACGTTGGAGCTGCTGATCGATGAGGCGGGCGCCGTCACAACGGCGAGCATGCGGGCGAGCGCGCACCCGGCGTACGACCAGCTGCTGTTGCGAGCGGCGCGTGACTGGAAGTTCCTGCCGGCCCGACGGCAGGGGACGCCGGTCCGCTACTTGAAGATCATCGAGATTCACCTGACGCCGATCACCACGCCGCGGTAGCGGGCGCGTCAAAGATTCCGCGTCGCGACGACTTCCCGGGCCGGCGTGCGATCCCCGGTGCTGTTGATCCGGCGCGGAGCGCTCAAGAAATCCAGGTGGAACCCGAGATCCTCGTAGAGCTTCCGGATCCGTGGCGTCGCCTGATTCACGAGCACGACCGGCCCTCGATGCGCCGCCAGCCACGTCGCCGTTCGAACCTGATCCTCCCAGTCAAACCCTTCCTTCGCGTATTTCCTGAACTCGACGTCGAACGGCGGATCGGCGTAGACGAAGTCGTCTGATTCGAGCGGGAGCCGCTCGAAATCGGCGTTCGAGAAACTCCACGCCGACAGCACGCCGCGATACTCCGTGAAATCCTCGACGTACGCGACACGCGTGTATTGCCCGAACGGCACGTTGAATTCGCCGCGATTGTTGAAACGGCAGAGACCGTTGTATCCAGTTCTGTTGAGGTAATAGAACAAGCCCGCCGCTTCACGCGTACGCGCGCGGCCGGCGCGAACGAGCGCGTTGAAGCGGTCGCGATGCGCGTAGAAAACCGCCGAATCGTGCACGAACCGCCCGTCGATGCGCAGTCCGCGGCTGACCCAGTCGTAGAAGTTGATCAGATGCGGATTGATGTCGTTCAGCAGCGCGCGGCGCGGCATCAGGCCCAGCGCCACGGCAAGGCCGCCGCAGAACGGTTCGACGAGCCGCCGGTGCGCATGCGCGCGCCACACCGGCTGGAGGTGCGGGAGCTGCCAGCGCTTCCCGCCTGCCCATTTCAAGGGGGGCGGCAGCGGCGCTGCCGTGTGCGACGAGGGACGAGACGCAGCCTTCCCAGCAGCCCTGGACACGCGCCGCGAGTATACGGGAGGTGGCAGGCGCATTGCTGTGCTGGTGGCATTTGCCTCTGGGGACCCCGTGGGCCGCACACTCAGCCGTTCGATAGGAATTCTCGTTCTCACCGTAGGAACCGTCGCGACACAGAACAGGTTGGCGATTGCCCAACGTGGCGCGCCCGGAGGCTACGCCATTACGGAGATCGGCACGCTCGGCGGAGAGACGAGCGAAGCGTTCGGTCTGAACAATCTCGGCGACGTCGTCGGCGCCGCGGCAACACGCGCCGGCGACCAGCATGCGTTCCTGTATCGAACCGGCCAGATTCTCGATCTCGGTACGCTGACGGGCGGCAGTTCCAGCCGGGCGAACGCCATCAACGATCGCGGCGATGTCATCGGATACAGCGCCATCAACGCCTTTGGTCCACCGTTCCGCGAGCTCATTCAAGGATTCGTCTGGCAGAACGGCGCCATGCGCGCCGTCGGCGCGCTGTACTGTCCGTGCTCCTTCAACGTCCGCTACGGCACGAGCATGGCGTTCGCGGTGAGTGACGATGGAGTGGTCGTTGGCGATTCAGAGACGAGTCGGGAGACGTTCCGCGGCGCGTTCGTCTGGCAGGATGGGACCATTCACGGATTCAGTTTCGATGGCGCGACGCGAGGGAACAGCCATGCCTACGGCATCAACGACATCCACGAGATTGTCGGGGACGCGAACGACCGCGCGTTTCTCGTGCGGGATCGCGACCGACAGGATCTCGGCGTGCTCCCCGGCTATCTCTCCAGCAGCGCGCGCGCGGTGAACAACAAGGGCCAGGTAGTCGGAGTCTCGACGAATAGTGCCGCAACGCGCGCGTTCCTTTGGGACCTGGGCAGGATGCGCGACCTGGGGACGCTGGCGGCCGACGCCTCGAGCGAAGCGCGCGCGATCAACGTGATGAGCGATGTCGTCGGCCGTTCCGGCAGTACGGACTTTTCCGAATCGCGAGCGGTCCTGTGGCACGACGGCGTCGCGATCGATCTGAGCGGCCTCGTCTCCGAGTCAGGTTGGACGCTTTCGAACGCGACCGCCATCAACGACCTCGGCCAGATTGTCGGCGCCGGCGTTCACGATGGACGCGTCCGCGCGTTTCTCTTGACGCCGCGATAGTCAGCGCGCCTACGACCGTTCTTCCCAGACGCGCGCAAGATTCACGATCACCTCGACCGCTTTTTCCATGTCCTGCACCGAAACCCACTCGAGCCGCGAGTGGAAATTGTGTTCGCCAGCGAAGATGTTCGGCGTCGGCAGCCCCATGAACGACAGCCGGCATCCGTCGGTGCCGCCGCGAATGGGCCGCTCGTGCACGGCGAGGCCGCTCCGGCGGATGGCCTCGCGCGCGCACTCCGCCACACCTGGATGCGCGTCGAGCACTTCCTTCATGTTCCGGTAGGACTCCTCAACGCTGGCGTGGTACGAGGCGCCCGGCCAGTCCCGTACCGTCTCGGCCGCGAGGCGATCGAGGAACGCTTCCTTCTCCTGCAGACCAGGCGTGTTGAAATCGCGAATCAGACATTTCACGCTGGTCTTGTCCACCGACGCCTGGACGACATACGGATGCACGTACCCCTCGTACTTCTCCGTCGTCTCCGGCGAGCGTTCGGTTTTCGGGAGGCGGTTGATGAAGTCGGCCGCCACTTTGATCGAATTGATCATCGTGCCTTTTGCGAATCCCGGGTGCGTGTTGCGGCCCTGAAACGTGAGCGTCATCGCGTCGGCGGAAAAGCTCTCGGTCTCGAGCTCGCCGCGCGGGCCGCCGTCCATCGTGTAGGCATACGCCGCGCCGAACCGCGCGAGGTCGAAGAACGTTGTCCCGCGCCCGACCTCTTCGTCGGGCGTGAAGGCAATCCGGATTCGTCCGTGAGGAATGTCTGGATTCGCCATCAGAAATTCGGCCGCGGCGACGATTTCCGCGACGCCCGCTTTGTTGTCGGCGCCGAGAAGCGTGGTACCCGACGCGGTGACGATGTCGTTGCCGACCCGATCCGCCAGTTCGGGTATGTCCTTCGTCCGAAGCACGATCGACGGGTCGTCGGGGAGGATCAGATCCTGACCCCGATAATTTCGATGCACGATCGGCCGGACGCCGGCGCCGCTCATCTCCGGCGACGTGTCGACGTGCGCAATGAGTCCAATCACTGGCACGCTGGCCTTGCAGGATGTGGCGGGAATCGTCGCGAACACGTAGCCGTGCTCATCCAGGTCCACATCGGCCAAGCCGATCGCGCGCAACTCGTCGACGAGGAGTCGAAGCAGGTCGTACTGCTTCGCGGTGCTCGGATAGGTTGTGCTGTCCTCCATCGACTGCGTGTCGATCACGACATATCGGAGGAATCGCTGGAGGACGCTTGTATTCAAGGTTGACTCGCCCATGTTCGAGGTGAGCATTCTATGATGTAGGCGTCATGCCGGCCGTCTTCGTTCATGGAAATCCGGAAACGTCTGCGATTTGGGATGTTTTGTTCGAGCATCTCTCGCGCAAGGACGTCGTGGCGCTCTCACCGCCCGGCTTTGGCGCGCCGGCGCCCGAGGCTTTCGACGCGACGGCGGATGCGTACCTGCAATGGCTCGTCAGCGAGCTCGAGCGCATCGATCGCCCGATCGATCTCGTCGGCCACGATTGGGGCGGCGGCCATGTCCTGCGCGTGGCGATGTCGAGGCCGGATCTGATTCGGTCGTGGGCCAGCGACATCGTCGGATGCTTCGAGCCCGACTACGTCTGGCACGAGATGGCGCGGACGTGGCAGACGCCTGCCGCCGGCGAACAGGCCGTGGCGGCAGCGGTGAGTGCACCGGTTGCGGCGCGTGCGGCGCGCTTGCGTTCGCTTGGCGTCGGCGCGGCAGCGGACCGCGTGGCGGCCGCATTCGACGCCACCATGGGTCGATGCATCCTGGCGCTGTACCGATCCGCCGCCCAGCCCGCGATGGCCAACTGGGGACGCGACCTGCCGAACGCCGCCGCGCGGCCGGGCCTCGCGATCGTGCCTACGGGGGATCAGTACACCGGCGGCGAAGCCTTGGCGACACGCGGTGCGGCGCGCGCGGGCGCGCGCGTGGCGGTGCTGCAGGGCCGCGGGCACTGGTGGATGTGCGAGGATCCCGCCCAGGGCGCAGGGATATTGGACCAATTCTTCGCGTCGCTCACGTAACGCGCCCGCTCCGATGACCGACTGGAACACACGGCCGCAGCCCGTCGGGCCGACGCGCTGGGCGTTTCCGCCTGCCTCCGACTGGCCGGACGGCGACATCATCGCAATTGGCGGCGACCTCGATCCCACAACCGTGATCGGCGCGTACCGCCGCGGCATCTTCCCGATGATCGTCGAGGCGCCAGACCCGGTCCTCGCCTGGTGGTCGCCCAACCCGCGTGGGATCCTGCCGCTCGATCGCCTCCGCGCGTCATCGTCGCTCCGCCGCAGCGCCAAACGCTTCGAGGTGCGGGTCGACACCTGCTTCGGCGACGTGATCGCCGGCTGCGCCGATCCGTCGCGCAAGTCCGGTTGGATCACCGGGGAATTCGTCGCGGCCTACACGCGTCTTCACGAGCTGGGATGGGCGCACAGCATCGAAGTGTTCGATCAGGGGGGCCGCCTGGCCGGCGGTCTCTACGGTGTGCGCATCGGCGGCCTGTTCGCGGGCGAGTCGATGTTCTACAAGCAGCGCGACGCCTCGAAAGTCGCGCTGCTGGCGCTGGTCGGCCTGATGCGAGAGTCGGGGATGGCGTTACTGGACGTGCAGTGGACGAGCACGCACCTCGAGTCGCTGGGCGCTCTCGCGGTCGCGCGGTGCGAGTACTTGGAGCTTCTCGCAACGGCGCTCGGCTAACGCGGTTTCAAGTTGGCTGTGGTGGCGCAGCCCTGTAGGGCTGCGAAAAACTCAGGGCTACAGCCCTGCGCCACATGCGTCAGCGGATAGGCGGCTGCTGTCCCAGCGACTTCGCGGCCGCATTGCGTACCCGTTCCAGCAGGGCGTCACGGTCCTGGTAGCCGAGCCCGGCGACCCGGATCGGGCGCAAGAAGACGGCTCGAACGGGCCCCGGCCTGGGCACCCAAGCCCCGTAGGGCAAGACGTCGCGTGCCCCTTCGAGATAGAAAGGCACTATATCGGCTTGCGCGTCGATGGCCAGGACCACCGGGCCCTTCCGATAGCGGGAGAGGCGCCCATCTGGGCTTCGACGCCCTTCGAGCGAGATGAAGAAGCTCTCGCCTTGCTTGAGGCGCCGCACCGCGCGCTCGAGCGCGCGCTTCGCCTGCGCGGGCCACTGGCGAACGATCACGGTCGCGCCCAACGCAACGGCCAGTTGGCCGACGAGCGGAAACAGGGCGAATTCGAGGTTGATGACCGACCTGATCGGCCGCTGCATCACGAGAGGGGCGAGAAAAAACTCGATGAGGCTCGTCTGGTTGAGGTGCGCAAATACGTACCCGCGATTCTCGTCGAGCGGCTCCTCATGCACGACTTCGAGGGCGACTCCGAACACGCGGAGCTGTGCGCGCGACCATTGCTGCGAGAGTCCGTAAGCCGCCTGGCGCGACACAAGCGCCGCCCCACAGATCAGCGGCGCGTAGATGACGCTCACAGCGGCGCTGCCCGTCCAGCGCGCGAGCCCGCCAAGGACGTCTCGAAGTTCCAACATGAGTCCGCGGCCGGGCGAGATGCTCGAGCTGTTTCAGTCCCTGCGCGCGTTCGCGAACGCGGGAACGATCCCGTCGACTGTCGACAGCATATCCAACAGATTCTGCGTGTCGGCGGAGGTGACATCGCTCGCCGGTGCCGAGCTCGTGGTGGACGCGTCGCTGTGGTCCGACGACCGCGCTTCTTCCAGGACTTCGGGCCGCCATGGGCACGGCGCAATACGAAGAGCTGCGAACCGCGCCTTTTCCCGCACGCGGAACCGCTCCGCGGCGGCCGAATCGCCGATCGTGTCCATGGCCTCCGCGCAGCGCTGAAGCTCGTGAGCCAGAATGGCGAGCAGGCCGGCGTCCTCGAGGCGCTGGAGGCCTTCATCGGCGAGCTGTCTCGTTTCTGAAGCCTCGCCCGCCTGGGCAGCGCACTGCGCGAGGCCGACCAGGCTCATCCCCGCCGCATACTCGTCGCGACCCCCCGCATTGCCGACTTCCAGACCTTTCTCATAAGAATCGCGCGCCGCTTTCAGTCGACCCGCGACGAAGTGGACGTCGCCCAGGAAGGCCTGAGCCCAGCCGACACCCATGGAGATGCCGACGACGCGGGAGAGGTTGAGCGCGTTGAGGAGCAGGACCTCGGCGCGCTTCAACCGACCGAGATGGTACTGGTGCCGGCCGGCGAACATCGTGGCCATCAACAGGTAGAGACCACCGATGGCGTACTCTTGCGCATAAGACAGAAGCCGCGTCGTGTGCTTGACACCCATTGCCCAGTCGAACCGCGCCTCGGCCAGCACCGATTGGTAGAAATAGGCGCCCGCCATCCGAAGGGGATCGCCAAGCCGGGTGGCCAGGTTCGCACACGAGGCTGCGCACTGCTCCGCGCGCTCGTACTCGCCCAGATGCGCCAGCGCCACGCTCAACACGCCTTCCGAGTGCGCCAGCTCGACGTGCTCACCCGTACTTCGGGCGAGATCGCACCCCTTTGTCAGCATCGCGAGGGCGGCGTGCGGACGGCCCGACGCGATGAGCACGCGGCCCAGGATGTTGGTGGGCACGCAGGCATAGGACGAAGACTCCGGGTGCCGCTCGATCAAGCTGAGACAATCGCGGCTGTACGTGACGGCGTTCTGAAAGTCGCCCTGCGCGTAGAACACGCGGGCGTAGGCGGCCTTGACGACGATGGCCGCCTCCTCCGACGCCTGCAGCAGCGCATCGCACTGCCGCAGCCGCGCCAGCGTCTGCGCCGTGTCGCCGGCCAGGCATCCGATGCGGGACAGTTCGTGCGCCGTACGTACGACGAGCGCGTCCCGCTCGCCGGTGGGGGGCAGCTTTGCCAGCAGGTCGCACGCATGACGGAGGTGACGGCACGATCCGGTGGGATCGTGCAGCGCGTCGTATTCGAGGCCCGCTTCGAAGTACGAGCGGCTCGCCTCCATGAGGTTGCCTGCACATTCGAGGTGGTACGCCAGCGCCGCCGGCGACGCGCCGCTTCGCTGCAGTCGCTGCGCAATGAGTCCGTGCAGGTGGGGGACTTGCGCACGGTCTGTCGCCGCTTCGAGATGCCCGCGGATGGACTCGTGCGCGAAGACGAAGGCGTCGCCACTCGCGCGACAGAGGTAGTGCCGGACGGCCTCGACGATCGCGCGTTGCACCTGGTCGGCCGGGAACAGGCCCAACTCGGTCACATCGGATGCTTTGAACTGGTCGCCAAACAGCGCTGCCACGCTCAGGACGCGCTGCACGTCGGTCTCGAGTCCCGCGAGCGTGCGTTGCAGGGCGACGGACACCGACTCGGGCGGCCGGTAATCAGTGGCCGCTTCCGCGGCGAGAACCAAGGTGCCGGTTCCGGTACGGGCGAGATAACCTTCCGTCTCGAGATTGCGCAGGACTTGCGTATTGAAGAGCGGGTTGCCTGCCGAGAGGAGCGGGATCGACTGCTCGAGGCGAGCCAGGATCTTCGAGGTTGCGCCGGGGAGCAGCAGGCTCAAGTGCTCGCGGTTGGCCGCGGCGTCGAACGGCGCCAGATCGATCCGTTCGAGCACGGCACGGGAGGGGATCCACGCGTCCGATCGCGTGGTCCACAGCAGGAACACGCCCGCGGGGGCGGCGTCGTGCGTCAATTGTGCGATCACGCTCAGCGTGCCCTCGTCCGCGCGATCAACATCCTCCAGGACGAGGATGACCGGGCTGGATTGACCAACCTCCGCCAGCAACCGGGTGATGGCGCGGCCCACCTGGGGGGCCATCATCAGTCGCACCACATCCTGTTCTGCGGCGGCGGGCTCCGGCACGAACTGCCGAAACTCCGGCACGAGCCCGCAGAGCAGCGCGGCGTCGTCGGCGATGCCGGCCGCGATGCCGCGCTGAAGCCGCTCGGTCGTCGCGCCCGAACTATCCAGCGCGCGCCGCGCCAGCTGTCCCAGCGCGTCGCGCAGGGCCGAATATGCCGCGAGTCCCTGAAGCCCGCGGCATCGTCCGTACGCGATCGTTGCCGCCGATGAGACCGCACGGTCGTCGAGGAATTCGGAAACGAGCCGACTCTTACCCAACCCCGCCTCGCCGATCAGGACGATGGCGGATCCAGCGCCCCGACAGACGGAGTCGAAGGTGGATCGCAGTCGGTCCATCTCGGGCTGACGGCCCACGAGCGGTACGCTTTCAGGCGTGACGATGCTGAGCGGCGCCGACGCCGTCGTCGGCTCGCCGCCGCCGAGCGTGACGAAATAGAGGTCTTGCAAACACGAGACGAGCCACGCCGCGCTGCCGGGCCGCGCGGCTGGATCCGTGACCAAGAGTTGCCGCACCACACGCTCGACGGCTTCCGGCACATCGGGCACCAGGTCCCGCAATGGGAGGATGTCGCCGGACCGCTTACGCTCGATGATCTCCCTGGAGTCTTTGTGCTCGAACGGAAGTCTGCCTGCCAGCAGCTCGAAGAAGATGACGCCGAGCGCGTACAGATCGATGCGCGAGTTGTGGAGCTGGGCGCGGTGCTCGGTCAGAACCTCGGGCGCCATGTAGGGGATGGTCCCGGCGCGCACGCTGAAGCCCGCGGGATCCCAGCTTCCCTCGACGTGCGCAAGTCCGAAGTCCAGCACCTTGACCAGCGGCTCCTGCGGGTCCACCAGGATGATGTTCTGCGGCTTCAAGTCGAGGTGCGCGACGTTCAGGTCGTGGCAATAGGCGAGCGCTTCGGCGAGCTTGCGCACGATCCGGATCGCTTCGATGGTATCCAGTCGGCCCCGTCGCCGCAGGTACAGGTTCAGGGGTTCTCCTTCGACCAGCTCCGTGACCAGCCAGAGGCCACCTTCGGGCAGGTAGCCATACTTCTTCAGCCGCACGAGTGAGGGGTGGTTCAGTCGGAGGAGCGCTTCGATCTCGTTCTGCTCAGTCGCTAACAGGCGCGCGTGCTGGCTCGCCGCATTCCGCTTGAAGACTTTGAGGGCGACCGTGTCGCCGTCGGGACCGCTCGCGCGATAGACGGTGCCAAACCCGCCTTCGCCGAGGACGTCGGCGACGACGAATTCCCCTATGGCGGTGCCCGGTGGAAGCCGACTGGCTCCGATCAACCCCTTCTCCAGATGATTGGAGTGCGCTTGCAGGAATAAGACCCCCTATTATGCTACAGTCACGTCGGCTCTAGGCTGCCCGACGCCTGCCGTTACACGCTCCTGGGAGGACACACGCGTGAGCTCAGAAACCGCGGCCGCTTCGGCCAACGGCTCGCCAGCGAGCGACATCGCCCTCTCCGTTCGTCGAATCCTGGCGACGTATCTTGAACGCCCCATCGACGAGGTGCGTCTCGACTCGCAGCTCGAGCTCGACCTCGAGTTCGACTCGTTTGCCATGATCGAGATCACCGTCGCTCTGGAGACCGAGCTCGGCTTTTCGACGCAAGACGTCGCCGACCCGCAGGATCTCAATCTGGTGACCGTGGGTGATCTGGTCGCGTACGTGCGCAGCCGGCTCGCGGCGCAGCCGGTGGAGGAGGCAGGTCATGCTCGCTCGCACGCTCGCTGAGCGCGACGCGCTTCGGCGGACCGCCGAGGACCAGCGCGAGCACGAACGACAGCTCGTCGCGCATCACTACGAGCACCATCCCGAGATCTTCTCCATGGTGCTCGGCCGGGAGCTCCTGTATTCGACCGGCGTGTTTCTCAGAGACGACGAAGATCTCGATGCGGCGCAGTCCCGCAAGCTCGCGCGCATCGCGGCCAAGCTCGACGTTCGGGCCGGCGAGCTGCTCCTGGACGCTGGCTGCGGCTGGGGCGGCATCCTGTTACACACCGCACAGCAGACCGGCGGCCGCGTGTGGGGTGTGACGCTGAGCGCAAAGCAGCGGGATGTGGCGCTGGCGCGCGCCGCGGAGCGTGGCGTCTCCGATCGCGTGCGCATCGATCTCGCACACATCGATGACCTGTCGCTCCCGCCCGAGTCTGTCGATGCCGTGGTCTTCTCCGGCAGCATCGTGCACATGCACAACCGCGAGGCCATCTACGAGCGCGTCGCGACCGCGCTGCGCCCGGGCGGCCGCCTGCTCGTGTCCGACTGCTTCTTCCCGCAGCAGCTGCGCGGCAATCGCGAGGGCAAGGCTACCGAGTACATCTTCGTCACCGCTCTGGGCTACTGTCGTCTCCTCGCCGTTTCCGAAGAGCTCGCGCTGATGGAACGGGCCGGACTCGACGTGATCCACGTCGAAGATCTCACGCGGTCGTATGTGTTGACGGTGAATCGCTGGATAGACAACGTGCGTCGCCATCGCGACCGCATCG
>Ga0114129_10014498_pt1 | contig 11234 bp, 11 predicted proteins | sample RhiMetdeltSRZDD1_FD_80071 | JGI IMG/M metagenome (GOLD analysis project Ga0114129, IMG submission 80071) | Populus rhizosphere microbial communities from Tennessee, USA - Rhizosphere MetaG P. deltoides SRZDD1 (version 2) (version 2) | ecosystem: Host-associated > Plants > Roots > Rhizosphere >... | reverse complement strand
TCTGGATGGTTTTGAGAATCATCCAGATGGTTTTGTTAAATCATCTAGATGGTTTTGTTGAATCATCCAGATGATTTTTTAAATCATCTCAGGTGTTTTTTAAAATCATCTCAGATCATTTTCCTAAATCATCTCAGATGATTTGACTAAATCGTCTCAGATGATTTTATGATTCATCTTAGAGGATTTGGCCGAATCGTCTCAGATCATTTTCTAAATTCATCTGCAAAAGGACTCCCTGCGCCGCCCTCGGCGCAGGCGTTATCCGGTGATCGCCGCCGCTCCACGGGAGTGCTTCGCAACACTTGCCCCGCATGGGCTTTCAGCCCAATCCCTGACGGGCAGGTGTCAGGGAGGCGCAAGTGCCGGGGAGGACGGCGGCGCGAGCAGGTTTCGCACCGAGAACTAAATTAGACATGCGAGCACATTCTCCGCAGGGTGAGCGCGGATATGAGGGGTGAAGTGGTGTCCGCGCACTGCATCAGGGACATCCCTATGCGACAAATAGACATATCCCCAATTGGCGCTAGAAATTGAGATGTTATAGTTGCAAAGGAAGCAAAGATATCTAAAATGGGCAAGGTACATCCATCCTATAGGCTGATGTATAAAAGCAACACTGCCCTCCAATCCGTTTGATAGGCTAATATGAACTCTACAAAAAATATCAAGCCAGAAGGCAATGTTGTTGAAGCCAGTCAGTTAACCAAAAAATTTGGGGAAGAAGTAGCGGTGGATGCTCTCACGATGGAGGTACCGCACGGAACCATTTTCGGTTTTATCGGTCCGAGCGGCTGCGGCAAAACGACAACCGTCCGCCTTTTAACGGGCGTCTATACACCGACCTCAGGGCAGGTAACTGTCCTGGGCAAGAATCCAGTCAGCTTTTCGAAAAATGACCGGGAAAAAATAGGGTATCTCATCCAACGTTTTGTTTTATATCCCGATTTAACGGTCTGGGAAAACCTGAATTTTGCCGCGTCGTTTTATGGGGTCAACCCTTTTCGCCGCGGGCATTTACGGAAATTGCTTGACTTTGTGGAACTCAGGAAAGATTCAAACAAACGCGCCAGCCAGCTCTCAGGCGGGATGCAAAGACGCCTCAGCCTGGCGGCGACTTTGGTGCACAACCCACCCCTGCTCTTTCTCGATGAGCCTACCGCCGGGATTGACCCGATCTTGAGACGGAAATTTTGGGACTACTTCAAGGAGCTTCAGAAAGAGGGCCATACTCTGTTTATTACTACACAATATGTCGGTGAAGCTGCAGATTGCGACCTGGTGGGCGTTATGTATCAGGGAAAGCTATTGATGGTCGAGACTCCAGAAAACCTGCGCAGGAAAGCTTTCGGCGGGGATATGGTTCGAATCAGAACTACCGAATCCATTCGATATGAGAACAGGCAAAAGCTGGCAAATTTGCCTTTCGTGCGCGGCAAGGTAAAGCTGATCTCTGATCAGGAAATCGATGTGATTGTTGATGATTCCAGCACAGCCATCCCCCTGCTGATGGAAGATCTCAACGCACAAAGGCTGAATACGGAAACGGTTGAACAAATATCTCCCCCATTTGACGATGTCTTCGTCAAGCTGATCGAAATGGAAAAGGTAAATGATGCTTAAATTTATTACCCGTATCTTTTCCTTCCTGAACAAGGAAATTGCTGAGATTTTTCGTCAGCCGGCACTGATCGTTCTTTTAGTGTTGGGCCCTTTCCTGCTCATGTTCCTGTTTGGATTGGGGTATCCGGATCAGAACCGTCCGCTTCGAACAACCTTCGTGCTGGAGGATCAAAACGTTCCGCCGGAGGAATTGAAGTTATTCACTGAGTCCATCAATCCGTCCATTGCCGACACTCAGGTGGAGCACAACAAGGCCAACGCGCTTGCCAAGCTGGCCCGTAATCAAACCGACCTGGTAATCGTTGTCCCCGCCAATGCCGTTGAAACCATTCAAAGCAATCAACAGGCTGGCTTCCTTGTATATCATAATGAAGTTGACCCTTTCCAAATCGCGTATATCTACTCGATCGCCAACATTTATGTGGATGAAGTCAATCGCCGCATCCTGGAATCTGCGACCGAACAGGGGCAAGGCAGTGCTGGAGAACTTCAGGCCGGTCTTGAAGATGCCATCGCAAAGACCCAGGACCTGCGGCAGACGATCCCACTGACAGATCCGAGCACAGCGACGCAAGTGGACGAGCTCTTGAAAACCCTCAACGCCACACATGACAAATTACGCCAATTTCGCTCGATGAGTTCCAGCGTGATCGTTAACCCCTTCACCTCAGCTGTCTCAGGGATTACGCCTGAACAATTCAGTCCAACAGATTTTTTCGCCCCGGCAGTGATCGTCCTGCTCCTGCAGCATTTCTCCATCACATTCGCGTCCTTATCCATTGTGCGGGAGCGCCGCTCCGGCATTATGGAACTCTTCAGGGTCTCGCCGCTTACAGCCTTTGAGATCCTGCTTGGCAAGTTTCTCACCTATCTTGTTTTCGAAATGATCCTGGCGGCGATTCTTAGCGCACTCATTGTTTGGGGATTGGGAATTCCGATGTTTGGAAATTGGTGGCATTTTGCACTAGCCGTGTTCATCGTGCTTTTCACCTCCCTGGGGCTGGGCTTCCTGATTTCACTCATCTCCAGGACGGACACACAGGCTGTTCAGTATTCCATGCTGCTGCTGCTGGCCAGCATCTTCTTCAGCGGTTTTCTCCTCGATCTACGCCTGATGTGGAAGCCCATTACGGCTATCGCATGGTCGTTGCCCGCCACGTATGGTATCCGTATGCTGCAGGACATCATGCTGCGCGGAGCTCCGATCCCACTCTTGATTTTCAGCGGGATCGCGCTGATCGGAATTGCACTTTTTATCCTGGATTGGTTAATTTTGAGGCGGAATATCGAAGTTCAATATTCCTCAACATGATCCACGGTTCTTCTCACCAGGCGCTGGATCCGGTTCATCAGAATTAGATTCTTACGATGTACAGGATCGGGCAGACGGCTCCGGACTTCCGCGAGCCGTTTTCTGATCTCGCGTGCTTTATCCAGTGCCTCGAGTGAGTATCTTTGCTCGGGGAAAGGATAGAGCTGTTCAAACAGGATCTGGATGGCAACTGCGACTGGAGGCGCCAGCACCATGCCTATAACACCGAAAGCTGCTGCCATGGCAATCACAAATAGAACGATCAGCAATGCACTATAGCGCTGCCGTCGGAAGAAGCGCGGCTCGATGATCAGTTTAGCAAAGAGCAGAATGAATACGGTGTACAGCGCAGCCAGGATGCCTAACACCGAAGACGTCCCGATGCCAATCAACAGCGCAGGGATCACTGCGATCAGCGCGCCAAACCAGGGAATGAACCTCGCAACGGCCACCCATAGCGCTAACAGAACCGGGTATCTGATTCCCATCCCTGCGTATCCCACCCAGACGATCAGGCCGGTAAGGATACTTTGTACAAGTTCGCCCCGCAAATAAGCACCCACCCTGGCCTCAACCGACCGCCAGACTTGAAGCCCCTTGGAATGATGCTCATCGGGAAGGAGAGAGAGGCCGAGGCGTTCGAAACGCAACTGGTCGGCGCTCCAGTAAAGGCTGAGAATGAGCACGATAGCAAGATTGCCAAGGCCCGAGAAAAAGCTTTGGACGACCGCAAATGCTCCGGTCAGCAGTGGAACTCCATCTTCCATGCTGGTTGCGGCCTGCAAAAACTCAGCCGAGGGCGGAAGCTGTTCCGCCATGGTTTTTTGAAATAGGGAACCATTTTCAGCCCAGTCCAGCTTTGCACGATCATAATTGCCGATAAAGTCATTGGTGGCATCCTGAAGGTCTTGTAATAACAACGGGCCTCCCACCAGGAAAAAAGCAACAAGTGAAATGGTGAGAATTCCATAGGTAATGCCCAACGCCAGGCTTTTGGACAACAGTCTGTTGGATAGGCTGGCAATGAACGGCCTTAACATCGCCGCGACAGCCAGAGAGAATATGAACAATACGATCGCACTTGCGAATTGCCATAATAGAAACAACAGAGCCAGGGTGGCGATCACGATCACAGCATAGCGGATGACTCTTATGATCATGTCGTTTCATCCTCGTTCTTCAACATCGTAAGAAATTCATGGAGTTCCTGCACAATGGTTTGGATTTCGACCTGGTTCGTTTCAGGTAATTCCTGGAAAGCCGTACTGCCATTGGATGACACCCCCTGCAGCGCCCGCACCAGCTTTTCACTTTCATAGATCAAAGGCTGGATCTCCCCTTCCTGCGGTTCGACATCGCTACTCAGGTTATCTGGCGAAGTTACAATACGATTAATGACAAACTGGAGAATGGCTGCCAGTGGCAGAGCCAGCAGCACGCCGGCAACACCAAATACCGAGCCAAACGCCACCATCGACAATAAAACAATAATGGGATTCACCCCCATGGACTTGTTCATCACACGGGGCAGCAAGTACATATTCTCAGAGCCCTGGATTAGGACGGTCGCAATCACCACCCAGACAGCTTGTAGAGGGCCGATGGAGAGCGCAACCAGGATGGCAGGAATGGCACCGATCGCGGGGCCAAATACCGGGATTATTTCCATCGCACCGGCGAAAATACCCAAAGCCAGGGCGGAGGGAAGTCCGATCAAGATGTAAGCCAGAAATGCCAACAATCCAATGATCGAACAGAGAATTACCTGGCCGCGAATATAAGCGCCCATTTTCGTTTCGACATGATCGATAAATTCAAGGAATTCCTTCTTCCGCTGCGAAGGGATCAGGCGCAACATCGTTCGAATGACAGTCTGGCCTTCCTGATTCCAATAGTAGGCGAGCAGAAAAATTGCCAGCGTGCTCAGCACTCCCTTGATCAACAGGTTCACATATAGGATGGTCCTGGTTACCTGGTCGAGTACCTGCTCTGTGGTCTGGCTGGTGTTTAAGAAGAGCCCGAGTTGTGTGGGGAGGCGCGCACTTATGATCCGGAGCAAGCGGTAATCTGAATTAAGCAGCCAGCTGCGAACGGTTACATAAAATTCAGGCAGGTTCTGGGAGAGTTGGGTTGTTTGTTCAGCGAGCAGAGGCAGGATGAGAGCCAGGAACGCGGTAAATAAACCGGCGATCAGGACATACACGAGAATTACCCCGTTTGTCCGGGAGACCCCACGACGATATAACCATTCTACCGCCGGACGAATTGCAGTCCCCAGCACAATGGCTACAAAAAACAGCAAAAGCACGGTTTGCAAACGATAGAGGAGCCAGAAAATTAAAAAGACGCAGACCACAAATATGGTTGCGAAAACAACCTGATTTGTGGTCCACGTTGTTACTTCTTCTGGAGAAGAAGAGGTTGCTGCTTTCATGATTCTTGAGGAATGGTTGTCCTGACTTTATCGATCGTGCGATTCCGCCGCAGGTCTGGATTTCCCAGACAACCATTCGAAGCAAGGCAGTTAGAACCAGCGGAACAGCAGACCAAGGATCACCAGCAGCACGAGGAACCCAAGGATTCCGGTGCCACCGTAACCCCAGCTACGACTGTAAGGCCAGACGGGCAGTGCACCCAACAGCAGCAGTATCAGGACAATAAGTAGAATGGTACTCATGATTTTTCTCCTTTCTAAGCTTATGCGAAGACCAGAGGGGAAGAACTTCCCCTCTGGCAGTGTTTCGTGCTAGCGAACTTTTTCGTCCCATTCGCTCAGAAAATCGTCGATCTGTCGGTCGACTTCCATTTGGGTATAGCCATATCTTTCCTGGAGCAAACCGGCCAGCTTATCCCGCTTCCCCGCGATCTGATCCAGCTCGTCATCGGTTAATTCTCCCCATCGCTCACGGATGGAGCCGCGCAGTTGTTTCCATTTACCTTCTAAAATATTCTCGTTCATCTGTCTAAGTCTCCTATTTCGTTATTCATTTAGAAATGTTGGCTCTTCCATTTCTGGCGGGAAAACCCTTACCACGAAGGGGCACAACACTTGCCCCGGGCGCAACGCAAGTGCCGGGGAGGTACACAAAGGATGTTTTTTGGCTTTTTTCCCTTTGTGCCCCTTCGTCTCCTTGGTGGTGGAAAAAAAGATTCTCGTTAAAAACGGTAGAGCCGAAATGTTTTCCACGCGTTATCGTAAATAATTTTCATTTGCGAAAACCGTTCAGTCTTCTTCACGGTCATACGTGGTTACGTGAGTGGTGGGTGCCCGGTAAAACAGCACCCAGATTAATCGTACGAGGGCCCAACCGATCAACGCGTAAACAAGCATTGCGATGATGGTGGTGATTTCCAGGACGAAAGTTTGAAAGCCCGGGTTGAGCGTAATATTTTGAAAGGGCCAAAGGAACAGGTCCGATAACTGATAAACAAATGCAGTAAACCAGCTACCCGGATTTGCTCCAATCAGTTTCAGAGCCATGCGAATGGCCAGCAGCCCTTCCAATCCGCCGAACAGCAGCCAGACAAACTGTACAACCTTGTACACTGATTCTCGATATTCAAGATTGATGTCTTCGACGACATGTTCTTCATGAACATGTTCACCATGCTGTTGAACGACCACTTTTTTATGACGATCGATTTGATCTCGATTGAGTGTCATCTGACACCTCCTTTATGATTGCCAGCCGGTGAGGCTAGACAATTGAGCGCCGGGTAAACAAACCCAGGATCAACGATAAGATCGCTGAGCCAATGATGCCCCAGACAACTGGGAACGGTTCACCTTCGACTGTGATCGTGAAAACTTCAGGCAGGCCAAGTTGACGTGCAAGCCATATGCCTACGTAGGCTCCGATGAAGCCGACCAGGATTGAAACCAGACAGCCTCCCATGGAGTATCCAGAGAGAGCCTGGCCCAGAGCGCCAACCACTCCGGCAATGAGCAGTAGTACTAGGATTCCTGTGATTGTCATTTCTACCTCCGAATCTATGGAGAACCATAACTGGTTCTTTCGAGAAGCATATTTGGAAGGTCGCTTTGTTCTTACTTACACGCCGCTTTTTAAAAGCGCATTCTTACTATAAAAGTGAGTCAGTCCCATAACAATGGGGGATGTACCTACTGAAGGAGGAGATTCCCTATTGGCGCCTTCGCAATAAAAAAACAGGGCTGTGAAATCAATTCACAGCCCTGTTTCTAATTTCCAGTATTCTCAGGATTCCTGGCGTGATAAAATCCGCCGGGAAATATGTTTAAGCACATCCAGAGATTCAGTTTCAAATTTCTTCATTAACAACGTTAGATATTTCGCCAGTTGCTTTTCCTCCATTTGAAGGGCAAGGGCCATTTGTGCCCGGGTGTGATCCAGGATCAGTTGTTTCAGTATTTTCGTTTCACGTTCCGTAAGGATCTGCTCTTCGAGTGGAGTTAAGTTGCTATTTTTGAGTGCGCTCGGGCTGAACCAGTCTTTCCCATCCTTGACAATGATCCGTATCGCGTCCAGTAGCATGGCAGGAGCTTCATCCTTGGTGATGTAGCCAACAGCACCGTTCTCTACCATGCCAAGGATATATTCCCGATCGCTGTACGAACTTACCGCCAGCACCTTCATTTCAGGCTGTACCTCGTGGATACGGTGCATGACAAGGTCGCCGCGCAGATCCGGTAATTCAATATCCAGCAATAAAAGATCACTTTTTTGGGTGTTGATTAGTTCCAGCGCCTCAGCGCCGTTCGTTCCTTCGCCCAAAACGACGATATCCTTTGCTCCCCCGAGCAGTTTCTTGAGACCAGCTCGGACTCCCGGATGATCGTCAACGATCAACACTTTTATTTGATTGTCAGTTATTGAAACAGTTTCGGCGGCACCCTTTACAGACGTGGTTATTCCATTAATCACGGACATAATCAGTCAAAATGTACCTTATACAGGACAATCCTCATATGGGGAATCTCCCTAATCCTGCATGTACGTATCCCCAACCCCCGAGCTGACCTCTTTTTTTACAAGGCTCTCCTGCACCGCCATAATCGCCGCCTCCACCCGTGAAACAACGCCCATTTTTCGGAAAATAGCATGGAGATGCTTTTCCACCGTTTTGACGCTGATACCCAACGCCATGCCAATCTGGTTATTGGTTTTTCCATCAACCACCAGGTTTAATACTTCCAATTCCCTGGCGGTCAGGTCTGTATCGCCTTCCTGTTCCTTCAACAGAATCTGGCTTAGCATCGCAGCCACTTTGCGACTTACCCAACCCACTTCACCGTGCGCCACACCGCGCACCGCTTCGATGATCTGTTCAGGCAATTCGTCTTTTAATAGATAGCCCGAAGCGCCGTAGGTGAGCAGCTGAGAGATGAATTCCCGATCGTTATAGGAACTCAGCCCCAGAACACGCGCATTCGTTCCCACTTTGTACGCGCGCTTGATGATCTCCACGCCGCTCATATCCGGCAATTTCATATCCAGGAGAACAACATCAGGCTTCAAATTGTCGATCATCTGCAAGGCGTCGGCCCCGGTATGAGCCTCGCCCACCACGCGTATCCCCACCGCGGGTTCCAGCAAATCGTGAATACCTTTACAAATGATCGGATGATCGTCCACAATTAGAACATGAATATCTGTCATTTCTTCGCTCCTCTCCAGCCAATCTACTTACGAGTCCACGTCCACGGGAATTGTGACGCGCACAACGGTTGCATCTCCAGGTTTGGACTCGACGCTCAGGACTCCGCCGAGAGCGGTTGCCCTTTCGGCCGCGCCTGCCAGCCCGTAATGCCCGTGCCGCACAAAGTCGATCCAGTTGTGCGGCACTTTAAATCCTTTGCCATTATCCGAAACTTCGAGATATGCTTCTTCCGCGTCAAATGAGAAACGCACTCGTACTTGCGTTGCCTCTGAATGTCGAATCACATTCGCCATGGACTGTTGGAAAATGCGAAATAAAGCCAAACGGACTTTTTCCGGAAGATTCTGACGATCATGAGCCAATGAAAGACTCATCTCGATCTGGGGATGCTTTTCAATAATATCATTGGCATGCGAGCGAATGGCGTTTTCCAGGCCGAAATTGAAAATCGTCGGTGGTCTGAGCTCTTTTGCCGTTGCACGCAAGTCCTGCAATACACCTTGAATGGTACCCTTCACTTCCTCCAAATCATCTGCAAGGGGCGGGCCAGATTTTGCACGCAATTCTTCGACGCGATAAAGGGCGCTATGCAGCGATTGCATGGGGCCGTCATGAAGCTCCTGAGCAACACGCAAGCGCTCCAATTCCGTGCTGGTTTGCAGGCGGCCATTTAATTCAGCCATTTCTGCCTCAAGACGTTTTTGTTCGGTAATATTGTCGACGATGCCAACAATAAATACAGGCGCATCGTCACCTGTACCATGTTTTATAACGGTAAATATCGTCTTGACCCACAAAATGGTACCATCCTTACGAAGTGCGCGGTGTTCAAAACGAAAGTGAGATGTTCCTTTGCGTTTCACATCCTGAAACAACTTTATGGCCTGATTCACATCCGTAGGATATAGAAAATCATGGAACTTCCGGCCGACCAGCTCCTCTTCCGTATAGCCGATCATTTCCCGGAAGGCCGAATTTGTCTGCAAAATATCGCCATTGAGCGCCAGAACTTTAATCCCTGCTGTGACCGATTCAAAGATCGTGTGGAAACGTTCCTCGCTCCTCTGAAGCGCTTGTTTGGCAGAGAGTCGCTCTGTCACCTCATTTAGCAGCGATTCGAACAATCGATATTTTTCAATGGCACGTGCAATGTGATACGCAATATCCGTCAAAAAAGACCGGTCTTCCTCACTGAAAGGCCTGGCTCCCGGATGCCGGGATAAGCTGATGATGCCGACCACCCCGGTCTTGCCCAGCAACGGAACGATCAGCACACTCTGCAAGCCAAACTCGCGCACAAACGCATCGAAAACAGGCAACGTGATCGACTGCAATTGTTCTGCCGTAACGGAAGGTACTAACAGCGTCTCGCCAGACCGAACAACACTATTGGCCAGCGTTTGAGAAGGCTCATATTCAAAGTTGGGAGGTAAGAATTTATTTAACCAGGCCTGGGCAGCGGGGTTCGCATCGCGCCAAGCCCCAATTTTCAGCTTATCACCCTCGGCATTCAGCAACGCGATAACACTTAAATCGCCCGTCATATCGGAAGTGAATTCGACGGCCAGATTCGTGATTTTATTCAGGTCATTCCCGGCCTCAGCAATCGTATACAGGAAGTTATAAAGCGACTCAATCCGCTGGGCTTGTTTCGCTTGCGACAGCTCCCCTTGCTTGCGCTGTGAAATATCCTGAATGCATGCGATTGCCCCTTCCAGCCTGCCCTGCTCGTCGCGTACGGGTTGTGCGGACACGGATATCCAAATCCCGCGCTGATCGCCATGTCTTCGCAGGACCATCTCCTCCAGCTCAATCGTTTCCCCTTCCAGGGCGCGCACAACAGGAAATATATCTTCCGGGTAAAAAACACCGGCATCCGCCGTATAAAGACCGAAGATCCTGGGCCACTGTCTCGGTGCCAAATCCGGGGTTGGATCGCCTAATAAGAATTTAGCGACCCCGTTCATATATTGAATCTGGCCCAGTGCGTTTACAAAAATAACCCCAATGGGTATCACGTCGAAAATTGATTGTGAATAGGCAGAGGTGTTTTCCCCATTCAGGGGCGGAAGATTCACTATATTCTGCATTTGCCGCTTTGAGCTTAACTTCTTGAGTTTGCTCACCACCGATTTCTCTTCCATCCGTATGTTCCTTCCTTTTCTTGCTGCCGGCAGATACCTGTAAAGTGTAATCCGTATTTCAGAAGGTCGAAGCAGGTGAAATTAATGAGCAGTCATTGTACTCCGTCTCCCCTATGCTATTAACAATAATAACACCAAAATCTGGCTGCGGCACATTCAAATCTAAGTCAAAGATTAGAAAACCGCCTCAACTTCCCGAAACTCTTTGCAAAGATCGCCACAGGCAGATGAGAGCATGTTTTCCAATTCACACTTCCAGAAATTTCCACCCAGAAAGAACAAGTTCTATTTCCCCTTGATTCTCACCATGACCGCATCATGTTGGCCACAATATTTCTCCTGTAAGCCAAAACGACAAATTTCATGGAGAGACCATCAGCCTCCAGCAGGATATGCCTCTGTTAATTCCTGATCGTGATTTTGGTAATTGGCCGAGAGAACTCGATAGGAACGCGATCGCATGGCAAGCAGGGTCACCAAAAGTCCGATCAGCCCGGCCACTGTGAATAAAAGGG
>Ga0114129_10014497_pt1 | contig 11234 bp, 9 predicted proteins | sample RhiMetdeltSRZDD1_FD_80071 | JGI IMG/M metagenome (GOLD analysis project Ga0114129, IMG submission 80071) | Populus rhizosphere microbial communities from Tennessee, USA - Rhizosphere MetaG P. deltoides SRZDD1 (version 2) (version 2) | ecosystem: Host-associated > Plants > Roots > Rhizosphere >... | reverse complement strand
GCGATGAGGCGGGCCCACCGATTGGCTCGGTTCACTCTCGCGCTGTCCGTCGCGATGCCGGTATTCGCGTACATCTGCCGGTAGAGTTTTGAAATCAGCACGAAAGCCAGCCTGGAACGCAAGCTTCGCGTGCAGCGCGATCGCGCCCAGACCTTGGGGAGGCTATAGAAGCGATCCCAGACGGCTTGCGTGCGCGCACGGATTTCGTCCGGGGTCATCACGGGATGGGGCGCGTAGACTTTCGGACGGTGCGCCTGTGGGATCAGCCAGTGGCGCGTGATGGGGATGCCAGCCACGCGGGCCGCGTCGGAGCCAAGCGATCTCTCCCACGCCGCGAAATCAACCGTGCCCGGATACGGCGTCAGCATCACGAACTGCGCGAACGTGACGCCGGCGCGCTCGGCGATGTCGGCCGTCGCCTCGAAGGTCGAGGGACGGTCGCTCGGCAACCCGAAGATGAACGAGCCGAGCACGTGCACGCCGTGGTCGCGAAACTTCCGCAGACGCTGCACCAGCGCCTCGCCCACGTCATTGAAGCTCTTGTAGACGTCCTTGAGCCCTTCCGGCGTGACGGCCTCTACGCCGACCAGCGCGCCTCTGATGTTGGCTCGCCGCATGGCGGCAAGGAACGCCTCGTCCTCTGCGGCTTCCATCGTGATCTGCGTGAAAAACACCATGTCGGACGGCAGTTCCGCCAACCGCGCCATCAGCTCGAATCGTTCGCTCCGCAAGGCCTGGAGCTGTTCGAGCCGCGTCGGATTTCGCTGACGCTCCGCCATCGCGAGATCCGCCAGTGTCACGGGGTAAAAATTGTCGTCGGCAAGCGCCACGAACCGAAACCCGCGTCGGCGCAGTTCGATGATCTCGGCAATGACGCTGTCGACAGTCCGCTGCCGCGGCTTTTGCCCGTCGGTACGCCAGACCGAGCAGAACGAACAATGCTTCGGACAACCGCGGACCGTCTGCACGGAACCCCACATGTAACGGCCCTCAGGCAGCAACTCCCACCGAGCGGGCACGAAGCGATCGGCATCAACACGTCCACCCTCGTAGATCGGTTGCAGCGTTCCGCTCACCGCGTGATCGAGAACGCTGGGCCAAATGACGTCGCCGTCACCACGAACGACCGCATGCGCGCCTCCGAGCTCCCGTGCCTCTTCCGGGTACAACGTTGCGTGGATGCCTCCGAACACGACCGTTGCACCTCGCGCTCTCGCATTCGTGCCGATCTCGTACCCACGCAGGGCATTGCCGGTATGAATCCCGATGCCGACGATGTCCCCCGCCTGCAGGTCACCAACGTCCCAGGACTCGAGGGTCTCATCGGTGATGCGCGGGGTGCCATACGCGGCCGGTGTCGCTGCTGCCAACACGAACAGCCAACGCGGCGTGATGACGCCGACCCCGAAGGACAGATGGCTGGGATTGACCAGATGGACGGTCATATCGCTCGCTTCGTCATTGCGTCCTTATCCTGCGCCCCGCCCTCACACACGTGAGCGCATCAGAGGCGGAATCTCCCGACTCTCAGCGGAGAGGCTGGTCTTGCGTCCGGATGGGACCACGCCGCTGTTAGTCCGCATGCACAGCACACGCGACACGGCGCATGGTCATGAATCTGTGACGCCCTATACGCGGGCGACGTTCTGAACAGCTGCGAGAACAATATCTGGAGTCGAGGGCTTAGGCAAGACGGCGACGAACAACCTCTGCAACAGTACGTCCGCGAACGACGGGTCAGCTGTGTAGGCAATCACGCGCGCGTCACGGGTGGCTTTCGTCGCTTTGATGAGGCGAGTGGCTTCGAGGCCGTCCAGCACAGGCATCCTCATATCCATGAGGATTACCGCTGGCTGCATTTCGTAGGCGTCAAATAGCGCCTCCAGGCCGTTCCCCGCTGTTCTCACGACGAAGCCGGCGTCGCGCAGCACGAGCGCGACCATCTCACGGACGTCTTCGGCATCGTCCACCACGAGCACCGCAGCACCGCGTGACGTGGTCTGCGGTTCCGCGCTGGCGTCATCGAGACGGCTCAGGAGCCGCCGAGCGGTGACATGTTGCTCGTGCGCGCTGACGCACGCCCGACGCGCCGTCTCAGTACTCTCGACAGCTCGGTTGACGCGGCCGGCTAGCAGTCGCGGCAACTCGTCCGCGGTCACCTCGACTCCGGCGAGTGCATCCGACTGCGCCGCTTCCGCGTGACGGACGTCAGCTTCGGCCGTCCGAACGACGGCCTCGAGGTCGAGCTCGTGATCAGCCGCGCGTGCAGCCAGGCGCCGGACGTCGTCGCGAATGCGCATAAGCTGTTCGAAAGAAAACGGAATCGACATCGCCACGCTCCTGCGCGGTAGCACGTCGGCTGCCGGAAGCTCGGAGGCTGAGGCGACGTCACCAGTGGCGTGGCACCAGTCTGACGGGCAAATGTAGTCTATCGTACATTTCAACGGCGCATGCGAGTTTCCGTGATACCCTGCGGGGTATCTGCTTTCCTGAGCTGTGCTCGCAGTCGGCAACTGCGGCCCTCCAGTCTCATCGAAGCGCCTGACCCGTTCAGGTTGAGGCGAGGAGACGCCAATGGGCATGCCGCTGCGAGCATCGACTCGCTCCCTTCCAGACGGCTCACCGCTGCACAATCGGCTCCTGGCAGCGCTGCCGTCGACCGACTACGCGCGCGTTGTCAAGCATCTACGGCTGAAGAGAGTGGTAACCGGAGACACGCTGCAGGACACCGGCTCGCGGATCACCGAGGTGTACTTCCCGAACGGTGGGGTGTTCTCGGTGACGAATCAAATGCGGGATGGCGCGCTCGTCGAAGTGGCAACTATCGGCCGCGAGGGCATGCTGGGAATCGGCGCGTTCTTCGGCGATCGTACGGCGGCAGGACGCACCTTTCAACAGGTAGCCAATGGTGGTTCGTTGCCGTCTATGGCCGTGGCCCGCTTCATCGAAGAGACAGATGCCCCTGGACCGTTCCGTGAGGTCATCGGCGTGTACGCGCAGGCGAACCTCCTGCAGATCATGCAGTGCACCGCGTGCAATGCCCTCCACGACGTCAAGCAGCGGTGTTGTCGCTGGCTGCTGCAAACACATGATCGAGTCGATGGTGACGATTTTCTCCTGAAGCAGGAATTCCTGGCGATCATGCTGGGCGTGCAGCGTCCCACCGTGACGGTCGTGTTGCGGACGCTCCAGCGTGCAGGATTCGTCTCGAGCCGGTACGGACGAATCCGCATACTGAAGCGGAAAAGGCTGGAAGCCGCCTCGTGCGAATGCCACGAGGTCATTCAGGCACATTTCGCACGACTCGGGCTATGACGCGCCGGGCGCGGCTGACGGCATATTCCCGATCGGCGTATAATAGATCTTCCCGCTTTTCTGAGCCCTAGGCCATTCCGGCCCAGCCCTCACCTAAGCCTTGCTGTGAGGGTTGGATGTCAAGAGAACCTTCGCCTCCTCCTACGGCAGACGTCTTCACGGCGACGGCGGCTCGCTGAGTCGAATCGCATGTCGGATCACGAAAGGATGGTTCGCGGTGGTACAGCGTCCAACTGAACTCGCCGCGTTCGAGTTCGCAGTGCTGGCTGGTCTTCGTGCGGGGCAGCTCGCTCGCGGATGCACGCCGCGTGTGACCTGCGCGGACAAGATCACCGTCACCGCACAATTGGAGGTGGCCGCAGGAAAAGTTGTGCGGCAGATCACTGGAGAGTCGCGTGACATTCGATTCGCGCCGTAACATCGGAACCCAATCGAGTTCGAACGGTCCGGCGGACAATCCCTCCGTATGTCCCGCCTGCCGGTCGTCAGCGATTATCACGACCGCGAAGAGCCCCGACGTCAATGCCTACTGGCGTTGCAAGAAATGCGGCGAGGTGTGGAATGTCTCCCGCCGCGAGAGCCGGCGTTCCGGAGTGAATCGGTGGCGCTGACTCCGAATGAACTCACCCGTGAGCTCCGCGAGCTGATCGCCGCTCTGGACCGACGGGTGCCCCGTGTCGAACAGGTGGGCGAGGCCGCCATCGCTCGAGATGCGGCGGCGCTTCGCGAGAAAGCTGTCCAACGTCTCAGCGAGCTCGAAGAGCAGAGCAAGGTCGCCCCTCTTCAGGCAAGCGTTCGAAGCAGATTCGCGCGACGTTACAAATGACTCTTACACCGTTTCCAGTCGGGCCCGGCGACGTCGTGGCGCTCACCGTGCACGAGTTCGCCTGTGACCTCGATCTCGACGCCGAGCCTTCGATCGGTCTCGTCTGCGAACGGTTCCTCGATGACGCGAACCGCGCCTTGGTCTGGTTGATCCGATTCAAAGCGTTGAAAGCCTGGTCCATGCGAGCGGAGACGAACGCCTGGCTGATCTCCGGGGCCGGACGCTCGCAACGGGCCTGCGAACTGGCCGCGAGCTTCGCGCTGAATGGCGACTGGGGATTCGACGCCAAAGACTTTCATTCGGCTGTTGAATCTCTGATGTCCAGACGGGAGATCATGCCGCAGACGATGAGCCCGGACTGGAGATCCGGGCTCTGAACACTTCAGTATCGCCGGGTGTTACCAGCGGGGTTCGCGGCGCTGACGGCCGCCCATTCCGCCGCCGTTGCCACGCGGAGCCACCGGCTTGGCTTCGTTGACGGTCAGGCTGCGCCCACCGTACTGATGCTTATCGAGTTCGCTGATGGCGCGCCGTGCACCTTCGACGTCGCTCATCTCAACGAAGGCGAACCCTCGGGCCTGACCCGTGGCTCGATCGCGAACGATGTTGATCGTGCTCACCTGGCCGACGCCCCCGAACAGGGTCTGCAAGTCGGTTTCTGTGGTTTCGTACGGCAGATTGCCGACGTACAACTTGGTACTCATGAACTACTCCTGCATCTCAAGGGATGCGATGAAATCTGATGGCAGGCTCGAGCGGAATGCTCAGCGACGAAACGCAGGAGAGGCGAGAAACTCGGATCTGATGCGGAAGGCCGGAGGCGCAGCTGTCAGAAAGCTGGCAACAAGCATAACACAGCTTGCGAGCCGGGTCACGGCTCCGCGATCCAACTCTTCCTCGAAGCGGGGTAGCATTAGCGCCGATGACGGAAGTTCACCTGCCCCAGCTCGAGGACGAGGATGACGAATCGACGGGTCACGCACCGGAGACAGCAGCGCCTGCGGCCGTTCACGAGCCGGCGCCCCCCGCCCGCCGGGGACGACCGCAGTCGTTCCTGAGACTCGCCCTGGAACTCGCGCTCATCGCCACCGGCGTGTTCCTCGGCCTTGCGGGAGAGCAGTGGCGGGAGAATGCGCGTCATCGCGAGCTGGCCCACGACTCGCTGCGGCGGCTCCGCACCGAGATCGTCACGAACCGCAAATCGGTGGAGGCGGTCAAGGACTACCACGTAGCGATGCAAGCGCGGATTCAGGCGTACTTCGCTGCGGACGCGAAAAAGCGCCGCAACGTCGAAGTGGCTCTGCGCGGCGTCCAGCCCGCCAACTTCGAGCACACCGCCTGGGACCTCGCACTGGCAACGCAGGCCTTGACGTATATCCATCCGGATCTCGCGTTCGCGCTGTCGCGCGCGTACGGCGTTCAGCAGGAGTACTCGGAACTCTCTCGAGCCCTGCTGCAGGCCATGTATCTCCACACGCCGGGACAAGATCTCGACGCGTTCCTGCAAGCGATTGACGTGTATTACGGCGATGTTGTGCTGATAGAGCCCAATCTGCTGCACATGTACGACGAGCTTCTGCCGCAGATCGATCGAGCGCTCGGCGAACCACGGCGCAGCGAATAGATTTGGTGATTGGGTGATTGGGTGAACGCTCTCAGGGCCCTCGCGGCGCTCGCTGCGACGCTGATCGTCGGCGGCACCTGGTCCGTCCGCTCGGCGCGGACAGGCTTCAACGTCATCGGCTACTACGCTGATTGGACCGCCGCTAAATATCCGCTCGCCGACATTCCCGCCGCCAAGCTCACGCATGTGAACTACGCGTTTGGCAAGGTCGGGTCCGACAACAGATTGACCTGGAATACCTCGGTTGCGGTCGAACAAGTGTATCCATCGGACTGCAGCGATCCCGGTTGTCCGCACGGACTGTTCAATCAGATCACGGTGCTGAAACAGAAATATCCGCATCTGAAGTTCATCATGTCGGTTGGAGGGTGGACAGACTCGGGTCCGTTCTACGACATGGCGGCAAGCGAGCCGACGCGACAGGCGTTTGTCGAATCCTGCGCCGCCTTCTTGAAAACCTTTCCGCAGTTCGACGGCATCGACATCGACTGGGAGCATCCGGTTGTCGGCGGACTGCAGCCGGGCCAGCCGCGCGACGCACACAACTACGTGCTGCTGCTTGCCGCTCTGCGCCGCGCGATTGGACCGGACAAGCTGCTGACCGTCGCGGTTGGCGCCGGTCCCCGAGCTATCGAACCGCTCGAGTACGGGGAGATGGCGGCGTCGCTCGACTGGGTCAGCGTCATGACCTATGACTTTCACACCGGCGGGTCGCGCGCCGGCTTCAACGCGGCCCTCTACAACCACGACGACCCGTCGGATCCGAGACTCAATCTTCATGATGCGGTACAGGCCATCCTCGCCAAGGGCGTGCCGCGCGAGAAGCTCGTAGCCGGCGTCCCGTTCTACGGGCGCGGTTGGCGTGGCGTGGAATCAATGAACCCGTGGAGCAACGGCACCGGCTCGTTGCAGGTCGGAGGCTACACGACGATCGCGGAGACATTTCTGAAGATGCCAGGCTTCGAGCGCCACTGGGACGATGTGGCGAAGGTGCCGTGGTTGTACAACGCCGAGACGAAGGAATGGATTAGCTACGACGACCCGGAGTCGATGCGGCTGAAAGGCGAATACATTGCGTCGCAGAAGCTGTCCGGCGCGATGTTCTGGGAGCTGTCGAACGACGATGGGCGGTTGCTCGACGCTTTACGCGCGGGACTCGGCATTTCGGTCCGGTGATTGGCCTCATTCCGATATAGTTCGCGCAGCTTCATGGTTCCTCTTGCGACGTTTGTCGCGCTGCTGACGCTGGGAGCGCCTGCTGCGGCACAGTCACAAACACAAGTGCCGCGGGTCGCGCCACCGGCGCAGGAGCCCATCGACCCCGATCGGCCCGACGTGACGAACGGGACGCACATTGTCGATGTGGGGCTGCTGCAGGTGGAGTTCGGCGGACAGGTCAGCCGCGGCGACGACAGCCACGACGTCGGCACTCCAATCACGCTGCGCCTGGGGCTGACCGACTGGCTCGAGGCGCGCCTCGGCGGGGACGGCTTTCTGTGGTCGAGCAATGGCGGACAAACCGAGAGCGGCCTCGGCAATATTCAGGTTGCCGCGAAACTGCGACTCTGGGCGGATCCCGGCGGCGTCCCAGTGTTGTCGATCCTCCCGAGTATCAATCTCCCGGTTGCCAGCGCGAGCAAAGGTCTCGGCTCCGGCCAATCAGATTTCACGATCACCGCGCTGACGGGAACTGATTTTGCCCATCGTGGACACGTCGATGTGAACTACGGCATCGGTCGCATCGGCGCGGGCGCTGGATTGCCGAGATTCACCCAACACCTCTTGTCCCTGTCTGCGAGCGTGGAGATCCCCGGCCCGGTGACTCCATACGCGGAGTTTTTCTGGTACTCGCGACAGGATGCAAATGGCGGACGCATCAACGCAATCGATAGCGGCGCGATCTACGTCATCACCCCGCGTCTCGCGCTCGATGGCGGAATGCAGGTGGGGCTGAGCGCGGATGCTCCCGCCTGGTCCGCTTTCGCAGGAATCTCCCTCGTCGTCGGCAACGTGCTAGGGAACCACGGAGTCCACGCACGCCAGCGGCAAGGCGCACGGCGCGCCGCCGCGCGAGCCGGAACCCATCACCGCTAACGGGCTCACGTCAGCTGGACGTCACCTTTAAAGATGATGAAGACCCGCCCGATCATTCGACGATGTCGCCATTCCCTCGCTTGGAGCTACACTGCCGTTGTCGTCGTGCTCTTGGTTCAAGCGATGGCGGCCGATGTGTTGCCACCGTTGCGGGCCACGTGGGTCGCGAGCGCACTGCTCACGGGATGGGTTGCGGCGTGACTCGTGACCTCCGTACGGTACCAGCGGTGAAGTACCGGTTGCCCGAGCTTCTCGCGGAGAACGGATGGTCCCAAGCAGACTTGGCCGAGCGACTCGGTGTCTCGCGCCAGACGGACTCTCAAAAGTATCGAAGATTTGCCAGACGTGAATGCCTCGATGTCCAGTTCCAAGGGACTGTGAGCGATCGGTTGGTCTGCCGACGTCGCCGAAAGTTAGCGGCGACAGGTGAGGAATGGACTACGACAGCGTTCACGCGCAAAGTCGGAGTGGCCTCAATCAACCGCCCTCAACCCTCTCGAAGGACTTCCGCCGGATCGACGCGCGACGCGCGGTACGCGGGCAAGGCGCCGGCGAGCGCGCCGACGGTTGCGAGGACTGCCGCCGAGGCAATGAGCGTGGCCGGATCGCGCGGCTCGAGGCCGTACAGCAGCGTCGCAATGAACTTCGACGCCCAGATGCTGGCGGCCGTGCCGATCAACACACCGAAGCCCAGAAGAACAATGACGCGCGCAAGGACGAGCCGGACCACGCGCGCCGGTGCGGCGCCGATCGCCATGCGGATACCGATCTCGGTTCGGCGGCGGTTCACCGCATGCGATGTAACGCCGTACAGGCCGAGCGCAGACAGCAGCAGCGCCAGGACGCTGAACCATCCCGACAGGATTGCCACGATCCGTTCCTGCACGAGCGCAGCATCGACCTGCTGTTTCAGCGCTGTGAAGGTGATGGCGACGTCTGAATCAACCCGAGCGATCGCATCGCCGACGCCGCGCGCGAGCGAGAGCGGAGATCCGCTCTGCGCGCGCACGCTCAGCGTCGCGAACTGAAAGAAGCCCGAATCGGGCGTCCGCTGCGCCAGCGGTATGTACATCGTCGGCGGCACGGCCGCACGCAGTGAGAGATAGGCCGCGTCCGCGACGACGCCTACGACCTCGATCCACGGACGCCTTTCACCGGGCGCGGAGGACGGATTGCGGATACGCCGGCCGAGTGGATTCGCGCCCTGCAAGAATCTGCGGACGAACGTCTCGTTGACCATCGCGACCGGCGGCGACGAGAGGCGATCGCGCTGGTCGAAATCGCGCCCCGCCACGAGACGCGTGCCGTAGGTCGCGAACCAGTCGGGCGTGATCACGTTTCGATAGGAAATGTTCTGCGGTGGCGCGAGCTGCGGACCGTTTTCGACCTCGACGTAGACGTCGGTGATCGTCCCGCTGACCGGCGTCACCTCGGATATCGCGGCGTGTGCAACGCCAGGCATCGCGCGAACAGTCGTCACGATCTGCTCGTACAGGACAAGTCGCTGAGATGGCTCCGCGCTCTTCTGCGACACATCGAGGCGCACCAGCAGCACCGGGTCGCGATCGAACCCGACGTTCAGCCTCGCGAGCGTCGTGAATGTTCGAATGAAGAGACCCGCAGCGACGACCAGGACGAGGCACAGCGCCACCTGCCCGGCCACCAGCGCGCCGCCGAACCCGATGCCGCGTTCTCCCGGCGTGGTGCGACTGTGCTCGCGGATGGCGTCGATCGGTTCCGTGCGCGATGCGCGCAGCGCCGGCACGACGCCAAAGAGCAGCGCGACGGCGACTGCAACCGACGCGGTGAACGCAAGCACGCGCCAGTCGAGACTCGTGTCGAGGAACACAGCGTTGGCCTGCGTCGAGAGTTGACGGACGAGCAAGTCGCTTGCCCACCGCGCGACGGCGAGACCGCCGGCGCTGCCAGCGGCCGCGAGCAGCAGCGCCTCGACGAGCTGCTGGCGGGCGAGCTGCCAGCGCGACGCGCCGAGCGCGAACCGCACGCTGAATTCGCGGCGGCGCGCCGCCGCCCGCGCGAGGAACAGGTTCGCGACGTTCGCGCACGCGATCAGCATCACGAGCGCGACGACCGTCATAATGGCCAGAATCGGCTGCCGGTACCGCGCGCGCATCGCGGACGTGCCGCCCGCAGCGGACTGCAATCCGAACGGTGTGGCGAAATGGCGCGCCCGCGTCTCGGCGCTCGCGTTGGCGGGCAGCGTCGCTTCGCGAATCTGCGGCTGGACATCGCGCAGCGCCTGCTCGGCCGCGTCGATGGTCTGGCCGTCCTTCAGCCGCGCCATGATCAGCAGCCAGGACGTCGTCGCGCGATCGAGCTGGCTGTCGCGTCCGCGCATCAGCGGCTCGGTGCCGATCGGCAGGATCACGTCGGACCGCGTGCCGACGTCGGTGCCGAAGAACTCCGGCGGCATCACGCCGACGATCGTGAAGGGCACGCGGTCGATCGCTTGCGTCCTGCCGATCGCGTCGCGCGACCCGCCGAACCGCCGCTGCCAGAACGCGTAGCTGATCACCGCCACCGGTCCGTTCGGTCCGCCGCTTCTTCGATCGTCATCGGCCGCGAACGTCCGTCCGAGCAGCGCGGGCACGCCCAGCGCATCGAAGTATCGGCCGCTCGCGTAGACGCCGTCGACGAAGTCCGTCTGCCCGCCCAGCGCGAGGTTGAAGCGCGTCGTCCGCCGCGAGAACGCGAACGTGTCCTGGAAGAGATCCGCATGATGATCGCGGATCTGCTCCCACGCCGGATTCGACCACGGCGAGCTGACGGTTACCGACGGGTTCGACAACAGCAGCACGAGCCGGTCGGCGCGCTCGACCGGAAGGGCCCGCAGCAGCAGGCTGTTGACGATCGAGAAGATCGCCGTGTTGGCGCCGATGCCCAGCGCGAGCGACAGGACGATGACGAGCGTGACGATGGGCGTCGCGCGCATTGTGCGGATGGCAATTCGGAGATCATTCACGGCATTCTCCCAACCTCAATCTCGCTTGAGCGACATTGTGACCCCTTGCCTCGTCCATTGAACTCATCCTCAACACGTGATTGGAATCGGTGCCGTGCCGCACCGTCTGCTGCCATGTCACGATGTTATTTTTATACACATCGGGCAAGGGCGCCATGACCTAGGGCAAGCCGTCTGTGGCGTCGGTTCCAAGACTACCGGCGGTTCTGGCTGGCGCCCCTAACACCACCGTCGACGGTCAGGGCTTGTGGTGATTCGAGCGGTCGGCGGCTGCCTCGATGCGACGCCGATCCAATAGCGCATCGTCCACTACCGGTGGAACACCGACGTGACCTCGTAGAGGTACGGCTCAAATCTGGCCAGTGCCGCGGCATCGCGCAGATGCTGCTGGC
>Ga0114129_10014496_pt1 | contig 11235 bp, 10 predicted proteins | sample RhiMetdeltSRZDD1_FD_80071 | JGI IMG/M metagenome (GOLD analysis project Ga0114129, IMG submission 80071) | Populus rhizosphere microbial communities from Tennessee, USA - Rhizosphere MetaG P. deltoides SRZDD1 (version 2) (version 2) | ecosystem: Host-associated > Plants > Roots > Rhizosphere >... | reverse complement strand
TCATCTTCTTTCCACACCACGACGCGAACACGATCTGCGGATCGCGCCGCGCGACTTCGGCAGGATCGACAATGCGATCCTTCGCCAGCCGCGCGTGCGCGAGCTCCGGAAAGATCGGCGCGCCGCCGGCGATCTCGACCAGCTCTTCGACCCATCGGATTCCCGAAATCAGCGGCGCATCCCATTCTTCGAAGAACGCGCGCGGCCTCGTGTCGAAGCGCGAGGCTGACTCCCGAATGCGATCGAGGCCGAGGGACAGCTGATCCGCGAGCGCTTCCGCTTCGCGCTGGCAGCCGACGAGACCGCCGAGCATCCGGATCATTTGCAGGATTTCGACGACGCTCCGCTGATTGAACGTCACGACCGCGATCCCGCGCCGCACGAGCTCCGCCGACAGGTCGGCCTGCAGATCGGAGAATGCCAGCACGATGTCCGGCTTCAGCGCCTCGATCTTGTCGAACTTTGCGTTGATGAACGCCGACACCTTCGGCTTCTGTCGCGCCTCAGGCGGCCTCACCGTATAGCCCGACACCCCGACGATGCGATCGCCCTGGCCGAGGAGGTAGAGCGTCTCGGTCGTCTCTTCAGTCAGACAGACAATGCGCTCGGGGTAGGTCGACATTGCAAATCGGTGAATACGAAGCCGTCGCGCTCGACGGTGATGCCGGTCTCGATCGGAATCTCGTGCGCGAACATCGGTCCGCGGTACGCGAAGGTATGGAATTCACCACGCTCGCCGCACGGATCGACCGACGCCGGCAGCTCGTCGAGCAGCGTCGAGTCGAACTCACGTCCTGCAAACGATCGATCGATGACCTTCGGGTTGACGCACGTGATCCGCGCGCCGAGGCCGGAGGCCACCATTTCGCGCGCGAGCCGGGGCGTATCGGCGTCGAACAACGGGAACAGCGGTGTGAGTCCCGAGCCCGCGAGCTTCTCCTCGCGATACCGGCGGATGTCCTCGAGGAACAGATCGCCGAAGGCGATGTGCGTGAACCCTTCGGCAACGGCGCGCGCCACCGCCGCAGCCATGGCCCGCTCGTACACGTCGTTCGGACACGGCGACGGAATCGGAATCTGCCACAACGGCAGCCCGAGGGCCTCCGCCTGTGCCTCGAGGAGATCGACGCGAACCGCATGCATCGCCACCCGCCGCGCCGCGTCGTTGACCGTCGTCAGCAGACCCGCAAGCTGGACGTCCGGACGCTGGCGGAGCACGTGGACCAGCCACGCACTGTCCTTGCCGCTCGACCACGAGATGAGCGTCTTCACTGGAATGCCTCAGGATGCAGCGTGCGCGCCATTTGCTCGACGGCCAGCACGACGCGCGGTCCGGGCACGACGAATTGTTCGCCGTGGAGAAGGTAAATCCGCTTGCTCTTGACGGCAGGAACGGCTGCAAGCGCGTTCCACTGACGCAGGTCTTCGGCGTCCCCTGGGTCAGCCGGCCCGTAGCGCAGTTCGAGAATCACGTCCGGCGCCCGCGCCAACACCATCTCCGTCGTCATCGTCACCGATTGGCGCTTCACATCGCTCAGTACGTCGGCGCCGCCGGCGGCCTCGAGCATGTCGTGCAGAAATCCGAGACCACCGCTCGCATCGATGTTGCGCAGCGAGCCGCGCTCGCGCCCGAACACGAGGAGTGTCTTTGGGCGCGGCAGCGTTGCGACCTTCGAGCGAATCTTCTGAACCGTAGACTCGATCGAATTCGCCAGCGAGTTGGCTTGACGCGCCACGCCGACGCGCGTGCCGAGCGAGCGAATCGTCTCCGTGATGTCCGGCAGGCCCTTGTGGACATACGCGTAGTACGGAATGTTCGCGCGTTCGAGCCGGTTCTTCAGCTCGGTCTGTGTGCCGTACACCACCACGAGATCGGGCTTCAGCGTGAAAATCCGTTCGATGTTTGGATCGAGAAGAGCGCCCACCTTCGGCAGACGCTCGACTTCCGGTGGATACCGGTCATAGCTGCCGGCCGCGACGAGCTTGCCGCCGGCGCCCATCGCGAACAGCATCTCGGTCGTCGCCGGAATGAGCGAGATGACGCGCGTTGCGCCCATCGGCGCCATCTGCGTCGCACCGATCTGCGCGACGACGAGCAGGATGCCGATGCCGAGTACCGCGCGGTGGATCAGCGAACGCGGCGGAAGAGCAGCCATAAGAAGAATGGTCCTCCAAGAACGGCGGTGACGATCCCGACCGGCAGCTCGACCGGCGCCAGAATCGTGCGCGCGATCAGATCGCACAGTACGAGAAACGATGCGCCGAAGAGTGCCGATGCCGGCAACACGAGTCTGTGATCCGAGCCTACGAGCAGCCGCACGATGTGCGGCACGATGATGCCGACGAACAACACCGGGCCGCCGAGCGACACGGCGGCGCCGGTCGACAGCGACGCACTGAACAGCGCGACGCGCTCCGCGCGCGCGACGTCGACGCCGCGCGCCTCGGCCGACTCCGTCCCCATGCTGATGAGGTCGAGCACGCGGGGCAGCGTCGCGAAGCCGGCGGCCGCGAGGGTCAGCGGCACGAGCGCCGCGACGATCGGCGCGTAGTTGCCGACGTCGAGCGATCCCATGATCCACTGCATCGTTCGGGCGGTATCGGTGAACTCCGCGAGGTACTGGACGAAGCGCCCGACGGCTGACAGCAGCGCCGAAATCGCGATGCCGGCGAGCAGCAACACGGTACTCGTCGTGCCGCGCCGCCGTGCCAGCGAGAGCAGGTAGACGATGACGAGCGCGCCGACCGAGCCGGCGAAGCTCGCCACGGGAATCACCGACACGCCGAACAGATTGAAGTCGGCGTGAACGGTGATCGCGATCGTCGCGCCGAGCGTGGCGCCCGCGGCGACGCCGAGCGTGTCGGACGAGGCCAGCGGGTTGCGCAGCAGGGCCTGAAACACGACGCCCGAGAGCGCGAGACCACTGCCGACGACGACCGCGGCGATGACGCGCGGAAGCCGCGCGATGAAGAACACCTGCGCGTCGACGTTGTCGGCGTATGGAATCGCCCGGCTGAAGACGCGCGAGAGCGAAATCGGCGTGCTGCCGACGATCGGCGCGACGAGACAACACACGAGCGTCAGCGCGCCGAACAGGGCGAGTGTCGCGATCAACCGGCGGCGCACGTCAATTGGCGCGGGCAAGCGGCACCACGGTGAGATGGCCGGCGCGCGGATGCTGCGTCACGTCCGCGTCGACGCCGTACAACAGCCGCACGCTCTCGGCGTTCAGCACGCGTTCGGTGGGTCCGTGTGCGAGCACCTGCCCCGCTTTCAGCAGCACGAGCTCCGTGCACAGCGTCGCCGCCAGATTCAAATCGTGCGTCGACACGACCATCGTCACCGCGCGATCGCGGTTGAGTCGCGCGAGCAGCGCGGCGATGTCGAACTGAAATCCGAGATCGAGCGACGCCGTCGGCTCGTCGAGCAGGAGGATTTCCGAGGACTGTGCCAGCGCGCCCGCGATCACGACGCGCTGCTTCTCGCCGCCGCTGAGCGTGGCGAACCGGCGCGATTCGAGCGCCGCCGTGCCGGTCGCCGCCAGCGCCTCGCGCGCGAGCGCCACGTCGTCTGCGCCTTCGAGCTCGAACGCCCCGAGGTGTGGATAGCGTCCCATGAGGACGATTTCGAGCACGCTGAAGTCGAACGTCGAGTGGGTCTCCTGCGGCACGACCGCGATCCGACGAGCCATCTCGCGGCGCGACAGTGTGCTGATCGCCACGCCATCGATCGCGATCGAGCCGCGGGCCGGCGTCACGGCGCCCGACAGCAGTCGAAGCAGCGTCGTCTTGCCCGAGCCGTTCGGGTCCAGCAGTCCGACGATCGTGCCGCGCGGGACGCCCAGCGTCACGCCGTCGACGACCGGCCGGCCGCCGCGCACGTAAGAGAACGACACGTCGGCGGCGTGCAGGACGTCAGTCATGCGAGGTGACGTCGAGCGCCCAGCAACCGGATCGCTCGACGCATTCGCCGAATTCGAGGTGAAGCGGCCGGCGAAACAGACGGCTGTTCGTGACGACCGTGTGGTACTCGCCACGCTCGCCACACGGATCGACGCCGAGCCGCTCGAAGTCTGCGAGCATGTCGAGTGACAGCGCGCGGCCCAGCCAGCTGGCGTCCAGAAATTCCGCGCGCGCGGTGACGATCCTCGCTTCGCCGCCGGAGTGGAGCCAATCCAGCAGCAATTCTTTCGTCGCGCCGCCGAACAGCGGCTCGACGGCGACCAGTCCACGTGGCGCGCACATCTTTTCGGCCCAGCGCCGATGTTCTTCGAACAGGATGTCGCCGAAGACCACGTGCGTGATGCCGTCGTTTGTCAGTTCGTCCAGCGCCGCGCCGAAGACCGTGTCGTACGTCTGCCACGTACAGCGGCCGACGACCTGGCGCAGGCCGAGGCGCTCGGCCTGCGCGGCGAGCACCTCGGGTCGCAATCCGTGCGAGCGGCTGCGCGCCGCGTCCTCATCGAACATCGTCACCATGGCGACGATCTCGAAGTCGGCCCAGGCGCGATGGAGCGCGGCGCAGCTGTCCTTGCCGCCGCTCCAGGAGATGGCGGCCCGCGGATTCGTGGTCATCGGCTAAAAGGCGACGCGGACGCCCGCGCGGATGGCGCGCCGCAGCGCGGGATAGCCGAGCGGCTCCATGTACTCCGCGTCGGCGAGGTTGTCGATCGACAACGTACCGGTGAGCTGCCGGACGATCCTCCACCCGACGCGCGCGTCCCACGTCGTGTATCCGTCGTTCATCAGGATCGGCGGCTGCAGCGACGAGAAATCGCTGTCGACGTAGCGGCCGATGAAAACGCCGTCGAGGTTCGCGCTGAGACGACGCCAGTCCCACGTGACCCCGACGAATCCGGAATCTCGCGGCCGCCTGAACAGCCACTTGCCCGCCTGCAGCACGATGTTGTTCGGCGCGGTGCTCTCGAGAATCTTCGAGTCGACGAACGTGTAGCCCGCGCGGCCTCGCAGTCCTTTCGCCGGGGCGACGTTGAGCGACAGCTCGGCGCCGCGCGCGCGCGACAAGCCGATGTTGAAGTATTGCGCCTCGAACGTGGCGGGGTTCGTCGTCCTCGTCGAGATCTTGTTCTCGAAGCGGTTGTCGAACCAGGTCAGCTCGACTTTCGCGCGGTCGGCGGCGAGCCGCTGCTCGATGCCCGCCTCAACAGTCCGCGAGCGCTCTGGTTGAAGATCGGGATTGCCGCGAAAGAACGGCGACGGACTGAACGACTCGAGTACGGTCGGTTCCTTGATGCCGAGTCCGGCGCTCGCGCGCAGCTTCGTTTCCCCGATTGCGCCGTGTCCCGATCGCGCGACGAAGACGATCGAGCCGCGCGGCACCGCCGCCGTCCCGAAGCTGTCGTTGTGCTCGACGCGCCCGCCCGCGGTGACGAACACGCGGCGCCACAGCGCCTGATGCTGAATCGACCACCCGAAATTATTTCGGTCGGCGTCCGTCGTGGTCGCGGCCAAACGATTGTTGAGCGTCGCCCGCTCGCCGTCCCAGTCGGCGAGGACGGTCAGCAGGTGCTGGCCGTGCGCCGTGTCGCTGGTCAGCCGCCAATCCGCTTGATAGCTGGCGTGATGGCGGCGAAGGTCCGAGCCGGAGTCGAATGTGAAGTCGGAAAACTGAAATGGCGCCACGCGACTGCCGAAGCGCGGGGTGTACGGCGGATCGGCGATGAGATTTGTCGACTGCTGAGTGATCGACGCCAGCGAGTACGTCGCGCGCTGCCGAAACGAGGCGGTCAGCTGCTGATCGAACGACAGCCCGCCGATGCCGTCGCGCCGCTCGTAGAACGCATCGAGATCGGGACGGCCGAACGCCGTCTGACCCGGCGTCCCGACGTGTTCACGCTCGCCGCGTCCGACGAAGCGAAGCCGTGCGTCGCGGGCGAGCGTCACGCCAAAGTTGGCCGACAGCGTGGTGTTCTCGAAACGGTTGTTCGGCACGCGATTGTCGGTGGTGAATCGCTGCGCGCCCAGCGTGTAATCGATCGGCCCGGCGACGCCGGCGACCGACGCATTGCCGCGGGCGGTGTCGTACGTGCCGCCTTCGAACGAGAGCGATGCGCGCGCACGGCCGTCCGATCGATCCGGCCGCTTCGTCACGAGTTGCACCACACTCGTCATCGCGTCCGATCCGAAGAGCGCCGACTGGGCGCCTCGAACGATTTCGATCTGCGCGAGATTGTCCGTGGTGAGGTTGCTGAAGTTGAAGATGCCGCCCGGCTCGTTGAGCGGGATGCCGTCGAGCAGGACTTTGTTGTAGTTGCTCTCGCCGCCGCGGACGAAAAGTGACGTCAGCGTACCGGCGCCGCCCGCGCGCAGCACCATCACGCCCGGCGACGCGCGCAGGAGATCCGCCACGAGCGTGACCTGTCGATGCGACAGATCGTCGGCGGTGAACGTCGTCACGCTGGCGCCGACTTGATCCGCGGGTGCCTCGGTCCGCGTCGCGCTGACGATCACGATCTCGTGGACGGGCGCGACGCCGAGAACGATGCGCACGGCGCGACCCGTTTGCGCGCACGCCACAGCCGCAGGCTCGAAGCCGGTCATCGAGGCTTCGATCCGGCAGTCGTCAGACAGCCGGTTGAAGCCGAAGCGGCCGGTTTCGTCAGCGAAGGCCGCGGCGATCTCAGCGCCGCGCGCATCGAGCAGCCGCACGTACGCGCGCGGCAGCGGTTGTCCCGACTGATCGACGACGGCGCCGCTGATTGCGCGATCCGCTGCGGCCGCAGTGAGACCACTGCTGCCGACGACGAGCGCAAGCAAGGCGATGAGTAGAGAAGTTGGGCGGACCACGACCGGCCGCCAGAGGCGAGACGTGCGCATGGGGTTCCTCCCGGCGTCTCACGCGCCGAAGAAAGGACGCCCCCGGATGGCCAGGTTTCCTGACTCGCGGATCACGGCGGCGCGTCGGTCTTCCCAGTTCGCGAGAACCAGTGACGTGCGTTGACGCGCTGCTAGCCGCTTACAGTGGCGGGACCGCGTGGGCTTCGCACCCACTTCGCGTGGCCGCCGGGGTGAACGTCAAGTTGTACGAGCGGCGAGTATAGCAGGGTTGCCTCAGGCGGGATTTTTTGCGTAACATGGACCGTTCTGTCCGGACACAGACGCGCTTCCGATCCCCTCAATCGACGAGGAGACGCATGAGCAAGAGCTCGACCGTCACCGTGCGCGACAAACCGGTTGAAAGCGTGACCACGGCGACGGTTGGCGGACTGACGATTCACAGTGAGACGATCGTGATCCAGACCGGCGAGCGCATCGAGCTCGTCGATCTCACGAACCGGATCATGGAGTTCGTGCGGATGTTCAACGTCCGTGAAGGTCTCGTCAGTCTCTGGTCGATGCACACGACCTGCGCGCTCTTCATCAACGAATTCCAGACGGCGCTGCTCGCCGACATCAAGCGATTTCTCGAACAGATGGTCGCGCGCGACGCCGAGTGGATGCACAACGATCCCGACCATTCGGACTGCGATCGGATGAACGCGGACTCTCATCTGCGCGCGCTCCTCCTCGGCCACAGCCTCACGCTCCAGGTCAGCGGCGGTGAAGTCGTCCTCGGTCAGTGGCAGCGGATCCTGATGGCGGAGCTCGACGGTCCGCGCGCACGCTCGCTGCGAATACAAGTCTGGGGCATTTCCACCTGACGCCCATTGGGTAATGTGGTAATCGGGCACCACACGCGCCTCCGCTCCGCCGGCCTCACAGACATCGCGGAAAAACTCGGTCGCGGCATCCGTCTCGATCTCGAGGACGGCCGGCGCTTGTTCGATTCGCCTGATCTCCTTGCCGTCGGATGGCTGGCGAATCGCGAGCGCGAGAAGCGTCATGGCCGCCGCACGTTCTACAACTACAACATCCGGCTCGAAGCCACGAACGTCTGCGTCGCGAGCTGTTTGTTCTGTTCGTTCGCGCGGCTGAAGCCTGGAGACGCCGACGCCTACACGATGTCGCTCGAGCAGGTGTGGGACAAGCTGCGGCAGCGCGCCCATCAACCGCTGACCGAGATCCACGTCGTCAACGGCCTCCATCCGGATCTGCCGTTCGACTACTACACGGAGATGCTGCGCGGCTTCAAGCGCATCCGGCCGGATATTCACCTGAAATGTTTCACCGCCGTCGAGATCGCCTTCTTCGCCGACCTGTACGGCATGACCGACGAGCAGGTGCTGCGCGAGTTGATGGCGGCCGGTCTCGACTCGCTGCCGGGCGGCGGCGCCGAAATCTTCGCCGAACGTGTGCGCCGGAAGATCGCGCACGACAAATGCGGGACGGAGCGCTACCTCGAGATCCACCGCACCGCGCACCGCCTCGGCATGCGCACCAACGTCACGATGCTCTACGGCCACATCGAGACGGCCGAGGAGCGCGTCGATCACATGCTGCGCGCGCGTGCGCTGCAGGACGAGACCGGCGGCTTCCAGGCCTTCATCCCGCTCGCGTTTCACCCCGACAATAATCAGATGCGCAAGCTGCCGGCGCCGAGCGCGCTCGACACGCTGCGCGTCCATGCCGTCGCGCGGCTCATGTGCGACAACATCGATCACGTGAAAGCGTTCTGGATCGCGACCGGCGTGGAGGTGGCGCAGACCTGCCTGTGGTTCGGCGCCGACGATCTCGACGGCACCGTGCAGGAAGAGAAGATCTATCACATGGCCGGATCGCGGACGCCGACGACGATGTCGACCGGCGAGATCGAACGGCTCATCCGTGTCGCCGGGCGCGAGCCTGTCGAGCGCGACACGCTCTACCGAGTCGTCGAGCACGTCTCAGCCCATCCCTAGGGAATGGCCGCTCTCTGTCGGGTGTTATACTTAGTGAACCCTTTGCGAAAAGTTTCACAACCTTGCTGCTGCCAGTTCTGACGGCGTACGAGAAGGAGCACATCTCCGAACGTCAGCCGCTGCCCGAGAGATACCTCGGGCTGTCCGACGAGGAGATGGACGTCCGCATCGCGGCGGCGAAGGCGAAACTCGGCCGCCGCCTCGTGATTCTCGGCCACCACTATCAGCGCGACGAAGTGATCAAGTTCGCCGACTACACCGGCGACTCCTTCAAGCTCGCGCGTCAGGTGTCGAAGCATCCGGACGCCGAGTTCATCGTGTTCTGCGGCGTGCATTTCATGGCCGAGAGCGCGGACGTGCTGAGCGCAGATCATCAGCAGGTGATACTGCCCGATCTCGCCGCGGGCTGCTCGATGTCCGACATGGCGGATCCGGATCAGTTGGAGCAGTGTTGGACCGATCTCGAGCAGATGTCAGGGAGCGCGAGGCTTCAGCCGAGCGACGTCATCCCGGTCACGTACATCAACTCTGCCGCCGCGATCAAAGCGTTCGTCGGCGAACGCGGCGGCGTTGTCTGCACCTCATCGAACGCGGCCGCCACGCTGAAATGGGCGTGGGAGCGCGGCGAGCGGATTCTGTTTCTCCCCGACCAGCATCTCGGCCGCAACACGGCGTCCAAACTCGGCGTGCCGCTCGATCGGATGGTCGTTTGGGATCCGAACGAGATCTGGGGCGGCCTCGAGCCCGACGCCGTGAAGAACGCGCGGATCATCCTCTGGAAGGGTCACTGCTCGGTGCACACCCGGTTCACCGTGCGGCAGATCGAGAACATTCGCGCGCAGCATCCGGGCATTCGCGTCATCGTGCATCCCGAAGTGCCGTGGGACGTCGTGCAGGCGGCCGACGACGCGGGATCGACCGAATACATCATCAAGACCGTCAAGGAAAGCCCTGCAGGCTCGGTGTGGGCGGTCGCGACCGAAATTCATCTGGTGAACCGGCTCGCGCGTGAAGTGCAGCCGGACCGTACCGTCCATTCGCTCGATCAGTTTGGCTGCCTCTGCTCGACGATGTTCCGCGTCTCGCCGAATCATCTGCTCTGGGTGCTCGAAGGCCTCGTCGATGGCGAGGTGCACAACCGCATCGTCGTCCCCGACGACCGCAAGCACTGGACGAAGGTCGCGCTCGATCGGATGTTGTCGATCCAGTAGCGGCCGAACCCCCAACGATAGTACGATCCTCCGCCTTTCGCGCTCACCGTCGCGACCGTTCAAGGAGGACGTTCGATGGCTCACTCACTTCCGCCCCTTCCATATGCATTCGATGCGCTCGAACCGCACATCGACGCGAAGACGATGGAGATTCATCACGGCAAGCATCATCAGGCGTACGTCACGAACCTCAACGCCGCACTCGACAAACATCCGGAGCTTCAATCGAAGAGCATCGAAGATCTGCTGAAGGACATCAACAGTGTGCCCGAGGACATTCGCACCGCCGTCCGCAACAACGGCGGCGGCCACGCGAATCACTCGATGTTCTGGCAGATCATGGGACCGAAGGCGGGCGGCGCGCCGAGCGGCGCCATCGCCGATGCGATCAACTCGTCGTTCGGCGGCTTCGACAAGTTCAAAGAGGAAGTCAAGAAAGCCGGCGTCGGGCGCTTCGGCAGCGGATGGGCGTGGGTGATCAACCAGGGCGGCAAGCTCGTGGTCGAGAGCAGCGCGAACCAGGACAGCCCGCTGATGGAAGGCAAGAAGGTCGTCTTCGGCGTCGACGTGTGGGAGCACGCGTACTACTTGAAGTACCAGAATCGCCGTCCCGACTACATCGACGCCTGGTGGAACGTCGTCAACTGGAACGAAGTCAATAAGCGACTCGGCGGCCGGTAGACATCCCTTCGCCCGTCTCCTCCGTCTAAGCACCAAATCAGACGGAGGAGACATGGACTCCCTCATTCAGGATTTGCGATACGCCGTTCGGATGCTGCTGAAGCATCGCGGCTTCAGCGCGGTGGCGATTCTGACGCTCGCGCTCGGCATCGGCGCCAACGCGGCGATCTTCACCGTGTTGGACGGCGTGATGCTCCGGCCGCTGCCATATCCGGACATCGATCGCCTGCTCGTGTTCATCGAGCAGACGCGCAGCGGGCAGCCCATGTCGGTGTCGTGGCCGGACTTCGAGGACTATCGCGATCAGAACACGGTGTTCGAGCACATCGGCGTCTATCGCGGCGCCGCCGTCAACCTGACCGGATCCGGCGATCCCGATCGGCTGAACGGATCGCTCGCGTCGTCGGGCGTGTTCAAGGCGATGGGCATCGCGCCGCTCGCGGGCCGCATCTTTTCGATGGCCGAGGATCAGGCGGGCACCGATCGCGTCGCCATCATCAGCGAGCGGTTGTGGCGCAGTCATTTCAATGCGGATGCCGGCGTTG